>JACCDG010435791.1_pt1 | contig 53564 bp, 49 predicted proteins | sample 7442471 | NCBI WGS metagenome assembly JACCDG01 (sample SAMN15323444, study PRJNA562643) | freshwater metagenome | isolation source: river surface water | place: USA:Blue River Watershed | collected 2017-08-17 | reverse complement strand
GTTTATCCTCGCGGGGGCAGCCCTGTTGGATCGTTTCCATTGGCTCATGTATATCTTTGGAGGCTTTTTAGTATTCTCTGGGTTTAAATTATTCTTTGAACAAGAAAAAGAAATTAACCCCATGGACAGCGTCGTCATTAAAACATTTAAGAAGTTTTTTAGAGTTACATCAGACTATCATGGTAATAAATTCTGGGTCAAAGAAGCTGGCAAATGGGTGGCGACACCATTATTTATTGTCCTTATTGTTATTGAGACAACAGATTTAATTTTTGCGGTGGATTCTATTCCTGCCGTATTAGCCATTACCAAAGATCCATTCATTGTTTATACCTCCAATATCTTTGCGGTATTGGGTTTACGCGCCTTGTATTTTGCCTTAGCAGGTTTAATGTCATTATTCCATTTATTGCATTATGGTCTTGGTGTTGTCTTAGTCTTTGTTGGTGCTAAAATGCTTACCGAGAAATTCTTTCATGTTCCCATTGCGATTTCTTTGGCTGTTATCGTCGGTGTATTACTGATCTCAATTCTTTTATCACTATGTATTCCATGTAAGAAAGAAGTATGCGAATCAAAAAAAGAATCTTAATTCCACTCATTGCACTTGGTTTAATCTGTAGCGCTGCCTTGTGGGCCTTTAATACGTTAAGTTCTCCTCAATGGTGGGGAAAATTCCTAGTTACTTCTCTAAATAAATCGAAGGGGGATATTCACGTACGCGAAATCCTCATTGATTCGGTCAGGCTTGATATTGGCAAAGGGTCAATTCATTTTAAAGGAGTAAAGACAAAGTTTAAGGTTAAACAGGCATCGTATTTTATTTCCACAGGTGATTTGATTGTTGATGGGGTGTATGGGTTATTGTCCCCATCGTCTAATATTCCTTTTCAGGCGAAACACAATGCCTTGGTTTCTGATCAATTGAATGTGTCAGATATGAATATTCAAGGAGTTGTTGTGTTGGCCAAGCGTCAGGTTGAGCGCTATGAGGGAGAGGTTATTGCGAAGACCTTAGAATTTAATAAAGTATTCGTTTCCGATTTGAAATCTAAAGTATCTGGTGATTTAACAAAAGTAAAGTTCTCAGAATTGGCAGTAGCCTTGTATCAAGGTCACCTCAAGTCAGAAATATTAATTGGTTTTGCAGATGTATCGAGTTTAAGTATCAATGCGAATTATGAAGGTATTGATGTGGCACAGTTAGTAGCGATTAATCCCGCGCTATTTAGCCAGATGAAAGGGCTTGTTGATGGCCAAGTACAAGTCACTGCTCAGGATGGTAAAATTAAAGCGTTTCGAGGCCGTGGTATAGCTCCTCATGGAGGGATGGTCAAAGCGGCGTTGATTAAATTTTTATTACAATACATGCCCCAAAAAGAACAAATTGAAATGCTTATTGCGGGTAATGATGACATCCCTTTAAATCAGGCTAAAATTGAGACCGTGAGCTTTAATGATGAGAAATTTGCTTCACAAATTAAGCTTTTTAGTTCACAATTAAACATGGACATTAACCTAACCCTTGATATTAATCTTGAGGGCGGGCTAGTAGCATTATTGATGAGAACTGGGATTTTGACAGAATAAGAGTGGATGAGGAGTTATTATGAAATCATGGATTATTGTACTGATGGCATTAAGTTTAACCGGCTGTACCGTGAAAGCCGTTGGCGATCCTAATCGTCCAATTACTATCAATGCGCATATTACGCTTGATATTAAAGGTCTCAAAGATACAGCGACGGATATCGAAGATTTTGTGAGTGGGGATAAAGCAGAAGCACCTGTGAGCAAAAATTAATCAAGGAGTTTTTATGAAGAAGATTATCGTGTGTTTAATGATGGTTTTAATCGCCTTGCCTGCTTTTGCTGAGGCTAAATATTCAATTAAACAAATGACCCCTGAGGTGCAATCCGCCTTAAATGCGCGTCGTGAGCGTTTTAGTCAATTGCGTGATTTTAAGGCCAATGGTGTGATCGGTGAGACGAATAAAGGGTACGTTGAAGTGCTCGTTGATGAAAGTGGCGCTAAAGAATTAGTTGCGGCAGAAAATGAAAACCGTACCGTCATTTACCGTACCATTGCTCAACAAAATGGTTTAGAGGGCGAGCAAGGTACTATTGAGAAAGTTTTTGCAGCTGTTCAGCGTGAAAAAGCTGAAGCTGGCGATAAAATTCAAACCGAAGATGGTGAATGGACGACAAAATAAGGATCAATGAATCTTCATGTCTGACTTAAAACCCATAGAACTTCCTGAGCATTTTAATTACATCGCGGTCTTTTTGTCTTTTGCGTGCATGTTGCGTTGCACGTATTGCATTAATCATCACGGTGGCGATTTAGTTAAGAAACGTTGGATGACAGGGGATGATTGGATTAAAGGGCTTAATCGTTTGCAAGCCCGGGATATTCCATTGACCCTGCAAGGTGGTGAGCCTACAGTTCATAAGAATTTCTATTCAATTGTGAAGAATATCCGTCCTGATTTATCGATTGATTTATTAACCAATCTTGAATTAAATCCTGATGAGTTCATGCGTCAAATTCCTCCGGAGCGTATTAAAAGAGATTCTCCCTACGCTTCAATTCGAGTGTCATACCATAAAGACCAGCAAGACCCGGATGTGCTATTAAAAAGGGTTAAATATTTAAAAGATCACAATTATTCCATTGGTATATGGGTTGTTGATCATCCTGATTATTTAGAACATACGCGCGAAGTTCAACGCAAAGCTTTAGATATGGGTATTGATTTTCGTCTCAAAGAATTTTTAGGTCCGCATAAGGGCAAGAATTATGGCACCATGAGATATCCTAATGCCGTGAATTCCAAAGAAATACGTGGTTGCGATTGCCGTACGTCGGAATTATTAATTGATCCTGCAGGTGATATTTTCCGTTGCCATTCTGATTTATATGCCAATCGTTTTGCTTTAGGAAATATTTTAGATCCCGAGCCGCCAAAGACTTTAGGTGCGTGGTTACCATGCCAAGTGTATGGCAAATGTAATTCATGTGATATCAAAGTGAAGAATAATCGTTTTCAGCAATATGGCCATTCTTCTGTTGAAATACGTAATATTAAAGAGGCTCATGCTGTTAATCATGAGTATGTTGAAGAAGTTGTCAATACGTACGGTAAACAGGATGCCCCTGTTGCTGCTAAAATTTCATGAGCCAACAGCGACGCGTATTAATTATCAAAACAGGATTTTCTGAGTTTTTGGATTTGGGTATATCCTCGACGGTTTCTTTAGGGGATGTGCTCATTTGCACATGTTTATTGCCTTTGTATAAAAAAGACCATGTGGTGTGGTTGACGGATAAGAAGGCAAAGAATTTATTGTCGTCAAATCCTTTGATTAATGAATTAGTAGTTTTCTCCTCGAAAACATTAAAACAATTAGCGACTCAAGAGTTCGATATTGTGGTTAATTTGGAAAAAGATTTTGGCTTATCCATTTTAGCTAATACGATCAAAGCAAAAACCCGGTACGGCTTTTATTATGATGACCGCACCAATAGCATTCATACCCGCAAACGTTCAACCCAATATTTATTAGCGGGGCAAGAGAATCAAAAAAATATTCCTAAGAATGCATTCGAGCTTCTTTATGAAACTGTTGGCGCAACATGGAAAGGCCAAGGTGTTGTTATCGGAGCCTCACCTGTTGCAAAACCAAAGTATGATATTGGATTTAATTATGAAGTCGGATCGAAATGGCCGACAAAGGCATGGCCGCAAGCTCACTGGAAAACGTTAGAAAAATTATTAGCCAAGAAATTTAATATTAGTTGGCAACAAGGCCATAAGAATTTAAAGAAATATATTCAATGGATCAATAATTGCCGTATCATTGTCACCAATGATTCATTAGGGCAAGCCATTGGACAAGGATTAGGCAAACGCGTAATTACGTTGTATGGCCCGACAAATCCATTGCGCATGCAGGGTGTCACGGGAGTTGAGGTTGTTAATTCGACGCTCGCCTGTGATTTTAAACCGTGTTTTATGCCGGTGTGTCAGAATGATAAATTTTGTATGGATTATATTTCGCCCGAGCGTGTGGCCAATATTGTATGTGGAGTGAAACAATGAAAAAGATTTTAGTAACGGGTGGTGCAGGGTATGTTGGGGCGGTGCTTGTTCCTAAATTATTAAAGGCAGGTTATGAGGTTAAAGTCATTGACCTTTATTTGTTTGGGGATGTTTTGCCGAAGCATCCTAATTTAACGCAAATTAAGGGTGATATCCGTGACGTGAATTTGTTAAAGAAAGAAATCCCTGGTACAGAATGCATTATTCATTTGGCATGTATCTCAAATGACCCTAGCTATGAATTAAATCCGGCATTGAGTAAGACGATTAACTATGATGCCTTTCTTCCTTTAGTGGCAATTGCGAAAGAGAATAAAGTAAGACGGTTTATTTATGCATCCTCGTCGAGTGTATATGGTGTTAAAGAGACAGCGAATGTGACCGAAGATTTACCGCTTGAGCCTTTGACCGATTATTCCAAATTTAAAGCATTGTGCGAGACGCATTTATTAAAAGAACAAACGAAAGACTTTGTTGTGTTGATCTTACGACCTGCCACTGTATGTGGGTATTCACCACGACTACGTTTAGATTTAACCGTCAATATTTTAACCAATCACGCCATTAATAATGGGGTGATTAAAGTGTTTGGTGGAAGTCAGCGTCGTCCGAATATTCACATTGAAGACATGACGGATTTGTATATTAAGTCATTGAATTATCCCGATGCCTTGATTGCAGGAAAGATTTTTAATGCGGGTTATGAAAATCATACCGTTAGTCAAATTGCTGAGTTAGTTAAAGATAATGTGGGTAAGTCTGATATAAAGATTGTTGTTGAGCCAACCAATGATATGCGTTCTTATCATATTTCATCCGCAAAGATTAAGAATGAACTTGGGTTTGTGCCGACGCATACCATTGCTGAAGCGGTGAGTGATTTAAAAAATGCTTTTGAGCAAAACCAAATCCCTGATTCAATGGGAGATAAGCGTTATTACAATATTAAAACCATGCAAGCCATTAACTTGCAGTGATGGAGTATAGTCTGTGATTAGCGATCAGTACCGCAGAAAATTATTAGAAACCATGATCATGATCCGCACTGCGGAAGAAAAGATCGTCGAGGTTTATGCCAAAGACCAACAAATGCGCACTCCAACGCATTTATCTATTGGCCAAGAAGCTGTAGCTGCAGGTTTAGCCATTGCCTTAAAAGAAGGCGATCAAGTTTTTACGGGTCATCGCTGTCATGCGGCGTATTTAGCCAAGGGTGGCGACTATAATGCGTTCTTTGCAGAATTATGCGGCCGTGCAACTGGGGTTTCCGAAGGACGTGCTGGATCAGCGCATTTAACTGATCCAAATGCCGGTATTTTTTCATCACCGATTTTATCGGCCATGATTCCTGTGGCGGTAGGTGCAGCATTGAGTTTTAAAATGGATAAATCAGATAATGTGGCTGTCAGTGTGTTTGGTGATGGGGCGATTGAAGAGGGAGCTTTTGCGGAGAGTTTGAACTTAGCTGTAACAAAACAAGTGCCCGTGCTTTTTGTCTGTGAAAATAATTTGTATTCAACGCATTCACCTTTATCCGTACGTCAGCCTAAATCTCAAATTTTTCAACGGGTGACATACCCAGATATCATTTCAAAACAAATCGACGGGAATGATGCGACGTTAGTGTATATGACACTTAAAGAATCTATTGAACATATACGCCGTACCCATCAACCTGTGTTTATTGAATGTTTAACCTATCGTGTGCGTGAGCATGTGGGGCCATTATTTGATTATGACCGTGGTTACCGTACCAAAGAAGAAGTGGATCAATGGATCGCTAAATGCCCAATCAATCGTTTGTCTAAGCAATTAATTGATAAAGGTGTTTTATCTAAATCAGTACTGCCAGAATTAATGACTAAATATAAACTTAAAGCTGACGAAGCTTATGCTAAAGCGCTTCAAGCCCCATGGCCTGAGGCTCAAGATTTATTAAAGAGTGTGTATTAATATGTCTAGAAATCTAACCTATGCTCAAGCGATTAGTGAAGCCTTAGTCCAAGGCATGACTCAAGATCCGAATGTATTTTTATGCGGTCTTGGCGTTGATGATCCAAAAGGAATTTTTGGAACGACACTTGAAGCAACAAAGAAATTTGGTCCAGCCCGTGTGTTCGATACGCCTGCTAGTGAAAATGCTTTAACAGGCATGGCAATTGGTGCTGCCTTAAATGGCAAGCGTCCCATTTTAGTCCATGCCCGTCATGATTTCATGTTCTTAGCACTTGATCAAATGATCAATAATGCCGCGAAATGGCAATATACATATGCCGGTAAATCCCAAGCTCCCATTGTCGTGCGTGCCATTATTGGTAAAGGTTGGGGGCAGGGGCCAACGCATTCACAAAATTTACAATCCATCTTAGCTCATTTTCCTGGACTTATCGTCGCTGTGCCATCGAATGCGCATGATGTGAAAGGGATTATTTTAGAATCATTAAAGAGTAAAGCGCCTGTTGCTATTTTAGAACACCGTTCTTTATATGATCAAACCATGATTGTGCCCGAAGGGCATTATCAAACACCATTTGGCCAAGCGCGCATTTCCCGTCAGGGAAAAGACTTAACGATTGTGGCGACAACCAATATGGTTATGGAATCATTGAAAGCCGCGTTTATTTTAGGTGAATTGGGTATTGAAGTTGAAGTCATTGATCCGGTAACAATTCAGCCTTTGGATGAGGGAAGTATTTTAAAGTCGGTGGCAAAAACTGGTCGTTTATTATGTATTGATAGCGATTGGTTAAGATGTTCTTTTGCCAGTGAAGTGGCTGCGATCGTCGCTGAAAAAGGATTCTCTTCCTTAAAAGGCCCAATTAAAAGAATTGGCTGGCCTGAAAGCCCATGTCCTGTATCCAAAGCCTTAGAAGATGCCTTTTATCCAAATCATCAAAATATTGTCCGTACTGTATTGGCGATGTTAGGCAAAAGTGATGCTCAATTAAAAATGACTGAAGTCAAAGACACCTTTGTTGGACCGTATTAAAAAATGCCAGCACAACAAACAATCGTCATTCTTTCGATAACTAGTGATATTGGTAATTACCTAGCCCAACAATATGCCAGTCGTGGCTGGCAAGTTATAGGCACTTACCGCACACCACAACATTTACATAATCTTCCCAATCAACATTACTATCACCTTATTAAATGTGATGTCACCAAAAAAGCAGACATTACAAAACTCTACACCCAATTAAAAACCAAACGCATTAAATGGAACCGTTTGATTTCCTGCGTCGGTAATTTATTGCCCGCTAAGCCTTTTTTTCAAAGTAAATTTGATGAATGGGAGGATGGGGTAGGCATTAATGCCTTAGGCCAATTGCATGTAGTGCATAGTTTGTATCCTCTACGTTCTAAAAATGCTCAAGTAGTTTTCTTTGCTGGGGGAGGTGTTAATAAAGCAGTTACAGATATTACCGCTTACACTGCCTCCAAAATGATGCTCACAAAAATGGTCGAATACCTAGATGCTGAAAACAAAGACATGACCTTCATGATTGTCGGCCCAGGCTTAACCCAAACAAAGATTCACGATGATATCCTTAAGTCTAAAGGTGTATCAGCAGCAAAAGCCAAACAAACAAAGCAAGATTTAAAGAATAAACCGACGACATCCTTAGAAGACATTGACAGCTATATTAATTGGCTATGCACCCAACCAAAATCGATTGTGAGTGGAAGAAATTTCTCTGTAGTTTTTGACCCATGGAAAGGGAATAAAGCCCCACAATTAGCACGCAGATTAAAATCAAATAGTGATATGTATAAATTACGACGTATGGAGAATCTATGAGCAAGAATAAAATTTCTCAAGAAAAAGCCTACAAACTCGGTACCGACCACCAATTCATCGACTCCGTCGATCTAGGCCCCTGGACAACGTACAGTCTTTTAAATGATCCTAAACATTTAGGCTTCGTTTTAGCGAGATATAAATTCCCAGCCAAAATGTTCGACGGTTTTGACAATGCCATCGAAGTCGGCTGCGGCGATGCCTTTGGCACACCCATTGTAGCGCAACACGTCAAAAAAGTTTTAGCCATCGAACCCGACGGAAGGCACATCGACAGCAATAAAAAACGTTTAAGCAAAATCAAGAACATCGATTTCAAGCAAGGCACAATTCAAGATCTTAAACTTCCAAAGAACACCTTTGATGGAGCCTATTCCATCGACGTCATTGAACATTTAGACAATCACCTCAACGACCCTTTCGTCGAATCCCAAGCCAAAATCCTAAAGAAAGACGGCGTCTGCATCATCGGTACACCTAATAAAACAGCCGAAGCTTATGCTTCTGAGCGCAGCCGCGTCCAACACATCAATCTTCACACCCAACAAACCCTAAATAAACTCATGAGCAAATACTTCAAAAGAGTCTTCATGTTCGGTATGAACGACGAAGTCCTCCATACAGGTTATGCACCAATGTGTCATTATATTTTTGGGATGGGGGTTGGAGTTAAGTCTTGAGCTTATAAATGTGTTGTGACAGGAAGTATTAGAAGATTCTAATTAGGTATCCCATCGTTTTCTTAAATTAAGGTATAAAGTGATTATTAAGCCAGAACAAAACAGAGCTGTGATTCGACAAGATGGAGGGACTATCTTTATTGATATTCCTTCTACTAAAAATATTCCGGTCATGCTTTTTTTAAGCCTTTGGCTCGTGGGCTGGGCATTTGGTGTTTATACCGCCACATTGAGTTTAATGAAGAGTCATCCTGCAGGAGGAATATTTATCCTGGTTTGGTTGGCATTCTGGATTTTTGGGGGTTGTTTTGCAGGCGGGACAATTCTTTGGAATCTATTCGGTAAAGAATCGATTCAACTGGATGGTCAGTTTATTAGTATTAAACAGCATGTATTTGGTATAGGAAAATTAAAACAATATCAGGTTAGTGATATTAAGCAATTGCGCATTGTTGCATTGCCAGAAGCATTGATGAAGATTAATGGTGCTTTTAATAATATGCCAGGCATCACAGGCCGTTTAGCATTTGATTATGGATCCAAGACCTATTCTTTTGCCCGTGATATTGATGAAGCCGAAGCCAAAGAGATTTTAAAGAAAATTTTAATGCGCCATCCTTCTTTAGATGAATAAAGAGACGGGCACATTATTTGAAAAATCAATGTGTCCGTCTCTTTTGTGTATTATTTAATGGTAATCTTCTTAGCTTCTGTTTTAGGCGTTGCATCTCTGGCGATTTTGATTGTTAATACGCCATTTTCATAACTGGCGTCCACACTATCTGCTTTGGCATCATCAGGAAGTGGTATGACGCGCATAAAGTGTCCATAGGAACGTTCTTGTTTGTACACTTTACCGTTTTTATTTTCTTCATTCGTGCTATTTTTCTCACCTGATACAATCAATTGCTGATTCTCTACTTTAATATCAATGTTTTCTTTTGTCATTCCCGGGATATCCATCGTAAGGACATATTCTTTATCCGATTCTTTAAGATCTACTTGGGGATTAAAGAAATCCGAGCCGGAAAATCCATGACCACGGGCCATTGAGTTAAGGAACATTTGATTCATACGCTGGTGAAGCATGTCTATTTCTGAGAAAGGATCCCAGGGATCCATGACATAGTTAGCAGAGGGGGAGTTTGATGAAGAGGCTTGCGATTGCTTTAATTGAGCTTCAAGTTGAGCGATGCGTTGTTGCTGTTCATTAATTTGAGCTTTTAATGATTCAGTATCATCTTTCGCTGCGTATGAGCGGGTATAGGCAAATACACCCAATGTCACAATAATTCCTACAATGATCCAAAGATTTCTTGAATTTTTCATAATAGCCTCCTTGTTAAAAGTTTATGTATGAAAAATGAAATAGTTGGCACTTTATTAATACGAGTGCTAATTTATCATAATTTTTATTTTTGTCAAGTGGTCTAGACGAGATAATGTTTAAGAATTTTGAAAATTGTTTTGATAACTGCTCTAAATTGAATGATAATAATCATATTATATTCAACACACAGTTAGCTTAGCTGTGCATCGGTTGAATTATTAATTTCTAAGCTAAATTGAGGGTATAGATATGAGAAAAATATTAGCAGTGGGAATCTTTCTGATTCTGTGTAGCGTAACGACAAGTTACGCCTTTGTTGGGCTTGATACAGGGGTTGAAGATATTTCCGTTTATAATCCTCAAGATTTTTATGAGCGCAATATGTATGGACGTTTTGAAGTGCTTGCGCCGTTGACGATCACGGATGTGGAAGGGTATTTTTTGCGTGGTGGTGAAGGGGCTTATGAGCCTTATAGTGCCAATGATTATACGATGAAGGTAAGTCTCTATAAAGGGGATGCCTATGTTCCAGAAGGATTTCCCAGTGAAGGTTCGCGTCATCCCGATCAATTGATTTATTCCAGTTCATTTTTATTGCCAGGCAATACGGTGACGTCAGGTTATTATGGGATACAAAATGCTTCCATTGAAGTCGAGCCAGGCATTTATTGGGCAGGGTTTGAAACCGATGGCAATGATCAAACACGTGATGTCGGTGCTGGGCGTGCTTTATATCCTTTAGATGAATACCAACAACTCTATGCCAATTCACCTTGGGGTGTTAATGATGGTTCACCCCAATTTGCTTTGAGAATTCAGGCGGAAGTTGATGACTTTCCGGAAGATGGGGGAGCTCAAAGATTTTTCTTAGCTCGAAGTGCTGTTGCTGCTCCTGAACCAATTAGTTCCGCCTTATTTCTAGCAGGGTCATTGCCTTTGGCTTTAGGGTTGTATAGAAAAACAAGAGCAAAACACGTTTAAAAAAATCTCAGTACCTATTGGCCGCCATAATATAAATAGTCTATACTTTATATATGGCGGCCAAATCGTCTCCCCTTCGTTGTTTTATCATTACTCTTATTATTTCGTTTGTATTTAATACCTGTGGCCCTTTGCCAGCAGCAGTGGCCAATGAGCTTTTTCTTCCGAAGCCAGGTGTGCGCATTTCTTTAAGCCCGCCTGTTAATCCTTCCCAGTTACGTGGCATTACGATTCACAATGATGATCCTTTGCGGTTGAATTTTATCATGGACTTAGGGGATAATTCATCGAGTGCATCAGCTCAAATTAAAGATGACTCAACACGGTTGATTAAATATTTTCTCGCGGCATTGACGACGCCCCAGGACGATATTTGGGTGAATTTGTCTCCTTATGAGAAGAATAATATTGTTCCTTTTGAATTTGGGCAGACAGAAATGGCGCGTGATTTATTGGCGCAGGATTATGTGCTTAAGCAAATTACGTCGAGTCTTATGTATCCTAATGACGCAATTGGGAAGGCGTTCTGGGATAAGATCTATGCACAGGTCAAGCAGCAGTATGCAACAACGGATATTCCGGTTAATACATTTAATAAAGTTTGGATTGTTCCTAATAAGGCATCGTTGTATGAAAAGGGGGATACGGTTTTTATTGTGAAGTCTAGTCTTTCTGTGATGTTGGAGAGTGATTATTTAGCAAGTGAGAAAAATCAAGCGGTGTCAACGGGTCCTGTCACTGCGCCTACACCACTGACTTCTGTCAGTGGTGCCGCTATTAATGACGAGACATTGCGGCCCTATCAATCCTCAGAGCTTGGAAAGCTCGCTCTTCCGGTTGAGAGGGCACCCGCCTCCGGGCCACCCGTTCCCATCTCTAAAAATACAGATAATGAATTTTCGAAGAATATTATTCGGGAAATTATTTTGCCTGCTTTGGAAAAAGAAATTAATGAGGGGAAGAATTTTTCTACATTACGGCAAGTATATCAATCATTGATTTTGGCGGCTTGGTACAAGAAGAAATTGAAAGATAGTATTTTGGCTAAGGGGTATGCCAATAAGAATAAAATTAATGGGACTCAATATGCCCATGATGCAGAGAGTAAAAATGTTGAAGCGATTTATCAGCAATATATTAAGTCATTTAAGAAGGGGGTGTTTAATTTAATTAAAGAGGATGTTGATCCTCAAAGCGGAAAGGCTATACCACGTAAGTATTTTTCGGGTGGGTTTAAGGCAGATGCGGCGCAAATGGCGGTGACGTTGGAAGTGGCAACAGCACCGGAGGCTCGGGATGCGATTGGTTTAATGCGGGCTGTTGATATTGCGGTTGATTTAACTCAACCTAAGTCAATGCCTTCACAGTCGGCTTCACCCAATAAGGCAATGGCATCAGAGAAGTCGCGTAAAGAACCCGTGGCATTAACGGCAAGAGACAATGAGGTTATTGCGCGATTAATTGCTCAACGCCGTTCTTTATATCGAGGGGCTAATGCGGATGCTATTGATGCGAAGATCGTTGAGTATGCACAAATTCATGGATTAAATTACATACGCATTACGGCGCGTAATCAGGATGATATTGATCGCTTAAAGTCAACTGTCTATGTTGATGAGAAGGGTGTTGAGCATATTATTGATGGGCCTGTAAAGAAAATCATTAAAGAGGGTGGGATTGTTTTATTTGATTATAATTCGGATCCTAAACTGGCCATTAGTTTTAATGAGTCATTTGGTAGTGAGCCTTATTTATTGTCACAGAAAATACCTGATGATGTTAAAAGTAAGTTTCATGTGATTGCTGTTGTGGATGGGGCGCGTTTAAAAGATTTTTCTGAGGATATGTATGGCCGCTTAATTGATGAGACGACCCATGTGTTTGAGGAGGATGATCGCTTTACACCGCTTTCGACGGAAGGTGTTGATAGGCAAGGGAAGGTGGTGATTGATGTGTTGCAATCGCCTAAGGTACGTGATCAGTTGATTGGGACATATCGCTTGGAAGATGGAAATCTTACAGTGCATCCCGGCGAGCTTATTAAAGCAATAAGCGCTAAACAATCGGTGATTATCCGTAATGGAATTTGGAAGGATCAGAAAACGAAAGACGGGCAAATGCGTATTTCTGAATTGCGTTTATTGCTGCGTCAAATTCAGCAGCAAAAAGGAATTTATTTTAATAATGAGTTTTATCCATTGCCTGAAGGGTTTCAAATTTACGAAGAAAATACGCCCAATTTTGCTGAGGGAGTTAGTTCTAAAAATATCCGTTTTAATGATGGAGGAGCTCAGTCTACTGATACCTGGGTCATTAATCAATATACGCAAGACATGCTTTTTTCTGTTTTACGTGTTGAAGGCGATCGTATCACGCGTCAGGATGCTAAACCTTTATTGGAAGAAGATGCTCTTGATCTTACCATTACCGATGATTTAGAAGAGTGGGTTTGGCATAAAATCATGCATGCGAAGGGAAGTATCACGATTAGTGTCAACCCAGGTGTTGAAGTGCCTCAAGCCTATCAACAATTAATTCGAGGAGCAATACCATCAACTCAAGTAAATCATTTGGAAGATTGGGATGAAACACGTGATGCTCAAGTGGTTTTACTTGAAGCAGATGATTTAGCATTTGCCCGTAATCAAATTCAACAACGTTTTCCTGATGCGCATTTTTATCCTGTATCTCCGGAAACATCCTCGAAAGATTTAGTTATATCTGTTAATGGGTTTAAACCTAAGGGGGTAAAGTCCGTTGCTGGAATGAAATTTATTGGGACTACCAAAGAAGTTATAACCTTACTTAAAGAAGGTAAGACTGTTGTGCTTGATGGGATACATCATAATGAAGTTTTATTAAGACAGCTCGAGGGGGTGTTGCAGGGCAAGCCGTACATTGTAGAAAATGGGAAACGGATTTATTTTTCGGGTAAGTTGTATATCACTGCAGAATCAAAGAGATTGAATAATATCAATGCTTTCCACCATGTGGTTTTAGAACCACGCAATGGTGACTTACAATTAGCTTCTGGTTTGTCCGCTGATAATTTTGCGGCACTCATGGTTATGCGTGAGAAGTTAAAAGAAGCAGGGTTTAATGTTGATTTTAGTTTACCTCGATTAAAACGTTTAGCTAAGTATGCAAATCTCTCCGAAGGTATTAATGCGATTATCGCAGCCCCATTAAGCGAACAAGCTGAACTTGCAGCGTACATTAGGGTATTAGCGCGTAATTTCTTTGCCCCATCTGATAATCAACGTCATATTGATCAAACAGATTTATTTAAATTACTCAATGGTTTAAGTCCTTATCAAAATTGGGAGAGTATTTTTTGGCAAATGGCAGATGCCTTAAGTGTTGATGCGTTACGCGAGTTAGAATTGACGAATGATTTTAAGCAAGATTCACGCACATTAATCACAATGATTCAGAAGGCTTTGATTAAATTTTATGTAACACAGGGTGACACTGAACGTGCATCGTTTTATCGACAACGGTTTAAGATCAGCTCTTACGATGAAGAGCCGGATTTGGTAGTTTTGACTAAACCTAGTCGCCTAGAGTCCATGGTCATGAAAGCAAAAGAAGCATTAGAGCAATCACCTTTGCTCATGTTTATCGGTTTACAGGGTACAGGGAAAAGTCATACCGCTCGTGAGATTGGGGAATTGCTCGGTAAAATCGGTCCCGTGACAACAGGGCCAGACACGCGTGAACGAGATATTGTTGTTGCCGAGAAAATGACCGAACAAGGTCCTGTCAATATCGATGAAGCCGTATCAAAGTGGGCCAATTTGCCTGAGGGTGGTGTTTTAATTATCGACGAGGGAAATTTACCTAAAAATGGATTCTGGAATATCTTTATGGGTTTATTTGTTGAGGGAGAAGAGCCTTATATTTGGATCAATGGTCAAAAGAAAATGCTGACGAAAAAACATAAAGTCATCATTACCGGTAATCCGTATTATTTTCCTGGACGACATCGTCATGACATTATTGAACAATATGCTACGACGATCTATTTCGAGCCTTTTTCCCGAGAAGAATTAAAGACCATTATGGACGATGCGGCGAATCCCTATGTGCCTATGAATTTCTCAAGACGTGATGAATTAATCGACACCATTTTAGATGTTCATTTCTTTTTTGATACCAGGGCAGGTAATGGTCAATTTTCATTACGGGACATTCAAGAATTAACGAAGCGTATGTTAAAAAGGGCTAAAGAAGTTAACTGGACATCTAGTGATGTTGTCAAAGAAGCCTGGGGAATTTATAAAGGGTCATTTGATCCAGAAGAACAGGAAGCTTTGCAAGAGGCAATAAGAGTTATTTTTAATGTGGACGTGCATGCACTAGATCAACAACGCTTCGCCGAGTTGCAACAAAGGTATGGTGAAGAATTTAAACGACGAGGGCTTGCCCTTGTTGATGCCAACACAGCCATTGTCCATGAGATGCTCACCACATTAGATATTCGGCAAGAGCGTATGGATGCGCAAGTGGGTGAGCGTGTTTTAGATGGAAAACGGGGAGTTATCACTGAAGCAGCGCCAGCTTTTGGAAAAGACGTCACTAAAAGAGCTATTCTTGACATTCTAGGTTTTAAAAATGCTTTATCCTCAGATGCCAATGCAGATCCGACACGAAATTATTATGAATTAACCGCGTCACTTTCTCCTCAAGGTATGATCGATGTTGTCGAGAAAGCTAAGAAAGAGGGTTCAATTGTTTTTGTTCCGGAATTAAATTCTCTTGATTCTGCTTTCATCGAGGGAAAATTAAATGATGCATTAACAGGCTTAACAACAGATGGTAAAGAAGTGCATCCTGGTTTTTGTTTGTTAGCAACAATTAATTCTTCAGACTTAAGTGGTCGAGAACCATTGTCATCGGCATTGTTGAACAGGGTTATTTATTTAAAGCTGAATGAATATAATGAAACAGATTTGGTAAATGTCCTAGATCTTTACAATCAACGTCAATCGCTCAATATTAATAAGTCTGATATTCAATTAGCTGTGAAGGGTCATATTTGGGTGCGTGATCATGTTGCGTTAGCGAGGCATAAGCCTTCCTTACGTAAGCTCGAGCAAGTATTGGATTTATTTTCAGCATCACAGGGACGTTTATCGATGTATAAGGCGTTTAAACAAGTATACACACCGTTCTATTTAAGTGAAGCGATTGAGACAGCCAAACTCCCATCAGCCACTGATATTGCCAATTATGTTCAGCGACCTTTTGATATTAAACGTGTGTTGGAGCATACCGTGAATTTTTTAAGCCCGCGTGGGATGGGAGATGTGCGTATTGGAACAATTGAGACATCAGCTAATGAAGCCGTTTTTGATAACCAAAAAGGTCCAGTATTAGCAGTCCCGACACCATGGTTAAGTGATTATCCGAAAGCTTTTAACGGTATCATTCAGGCAAGTTTGCGATGGATGTTTCAACGAACGGTTCCAACGGGCGATGCTGAAAAAGTAGTACAAGATTTTCGTTACCGAGAAACGTTTAAGCGTATTCATCCTCATGCTCAATTACCTCAAGAGCGTATGCAGGCTTTTGATGCATGGCTTTTAGAACAGACTGAAACGAATAGTCAGGATATTTTTCTTTATTTATTGCGTTTATATTTGAATGGCGACATTGATGTGGAATGGTTAAACGCAAATGTGGCAGATATCGATAGGGTCTTTGATGGAAACCCTACAGCGATGTTATTAAGCAGTATTCATATTCTAGAAGATATTCAATCAACTATTCCTGATACAAGTAATGAAGAAGAATTACTGTATCAAAATGAAAGAGCGCGCCAATTATTAATTACAATTAATGATACTTATAATAATTTACCTGACACAAATGTTGAGTTTACTGTAAGGGCGATTACAGAACAAGCGCCATTGCCAGGGCTTGGACAAGAAAAACAAGGTGTTAGTGAAGGTGAAGCATTTAAGAGAGAGCATCCAGAAGTTGCTCCCAGTGACACAGCCCCTCAAGTCGCTAAAAACCGATCCCAACCAATTATTAAATCCAAAGTGAATTTAAAACGCGCATTAGCACGAGTTTTTAATCAAAAGATGATTGCCTCCATTTCATTAGCAGCGGCTGTGGCTGTTGGAGGCTTTGGGCTTAAGTGGGTGTTTTCATCATCGCCAGATTCTAAAGTTCCATTGCCAAAGGTAGAACGAATATTTATCCCTGGATTGAAATCTCCCAAAATGGTTGGTATTGAATCAACAAATCCTTTAGTGGGGCAAATGAAATCGCAACAGAGAGCCAAAAGCCAAATCATTAAAGAGAACAAGGAAAGTCCTAAAGATGAGTATTTTAAGAAATTGATGAGTGATATGAAGTCTCAGTATGCCACGAATGCAATTGAGCTTGCGGCGAATGGATTTGAATCAGCTAAAGGAGGGCAAGTTTTTGCAACAGACATACTCAAACCCTATTTAATGGCGCTTGCCGATAGCGCTGTTGATGAGAATTTGCTGCAATTAGTAGTCAGTAAAGCTTCTGCGTTTGATCCGGAATTAGGAAGAATAATTAAAGAGGTAAGTGATTCACTACGTAGTCAGCATATTTATGGAGGGGCTCTAGAACAGAATATGGTTGATTTACGTCAGAACTTATTAAAGTATGGCGTTTACATTGAAATTTATAATTATGTGAATAATGATATGCCTCATTTATTCATTTATCCTATGCCTGTGATTGAGACATTGGAATTAACACCAGAGCAAAGTTTGATTGTCACTCGAGGACGATTAGATAAATTTCCTTTCAAAGCGTATGTGGTTGATGATAGTCCTAAGTATAACTCTGTTCCTAATACATCTCTGGCTGGTTATTTTGATGGAAATAATGCCATCGCCTTATCCACAAAATCTCAACCGATGGTTGTCCCAAATGTAAGTTGGCAATGGACGATGTATCATGAATTAATGCATGGGGCTAAAACATTAAATTTTCGTTTATATGGAGAAGCTGTTGGCAATAACCCTGAGCTTGATAGCGTACTTGCCCCAATCATGTTTGTAGATAAACCTCAAGATTATTACATGAGAACAATCAGGCCTTTAGCCGCGCAGGCAAATGAGAAGGATATGTATAGCCAGGCGGGTATGGCGATTACGTATGCACTTGAACAAGGATTAAAACGGCAAAATATTAATATTTCAGTTGATGATTGGATGCAACAAAGTTCTTCCGAAGAAATTCATCAAGCAGCAAATTATATTTATAGTCATCCAGAAACTTTAGGTGAAATTCCTAACACTTTTGTTGATGGAATTGATTATGGTAATGGCATTTCTACAGCAGAAGACGGAGGGCCTTCGGTTGTGGAGCCGCAGGTAATTAATGTGAAAACCAGGGTTTTAGAAAGTCCTTTGGTTGTGACCGGAGAAGATATACGTTCGCTTTTGAAAATTTTTATAGTTAGCTTGCTAGGTATTCCTTATGGACAATATTGGTGGTATCGTAAGAAGGGAAAATTAAAGGGTAAATATAATCAGAAGGCGTTTCTATTTGGGGGAATGGTATTTGGATCTATCTATAAAGATCTAATGAGCATTTATACTAAAAATAATCAAAAAGATGATAGCACAGAAGATATACCAAAAATCCAAGCACCCAATCCCCGAAAACCCATAGAAGTCACAACAGAAATTCAATATACCTTACTCCATAATGCCTTAAGACGCGTTTCTAAGCAACACCCTGATGTATTTATTGAACTATTTTACAATCTGGTTTCCAGATTTAATTCATTGCCCAATTGGTCTCCAGGGCTAGATGGTCTTAATGTGGAAACATTGATGCGTACAGGGGATGTGAATCGTTCTAAAGAAGATTCCTTAAGGCCGGTGCGTGAATTTGTTGGGTTGAGGGATGTGTATTTAAAAGGTGATCCGGATAAGATTAATCCTATTATTCAAAACATAGCGCGTTTATTAAAAGAAAAAGGCCTCACCATCAGGTATTTGCATGAGGACTATACTGAAGAAGACCTTCGTAGAGAACGTAATACCCAAGATTATATCGTCATGGATGATGATTTATTTGCCCAATTATTTGAAGTGGAATATTTAGATTATTTGTTTAAAGAAGAACAGCAAGCTAATGCAGAGTTAGGTGATGTTGTAAGAGAATTTTTAGCTGATTTAGATGCTCAAGAAACAGAAACACCGCAGCAGCAAGCGAATCGTGAAATAGGTCAAGTCATTAATGAATTTACACCAGATGGTATTAAGCGTCGTATCATGGAACGAAGAAAAAAAATCCAGGCCGAATTAGCAAAGAATAGGATGCGTTTAAGTCAGCAGGAAGCATTTCAATTGGCTGGTCCTGAAATAGGAAGAAGTACGGATGGCCAAGGAGCGCTTTCATTGGTTGTAGTAAAAGATAAGATGGAGATTGAGCCATTATTACGGAATTCAATTAAAGCACTTACTACACAAGGATTTGAGATTGATTTGAATCAATTCCCCAATTTAGAAAGTGTTACGTTTGATACGGATAACATGACAATAAATCAGATAGCAGGGATTGTCCTAAAACACCCTAATTGGCGTCGATTAAAAGCTAATTATCCTTTTATGGAAGACTCAATTAGTTTTAATGAGTTATTTGAGAAAATAAAAGATAAGAAGGAATTGAATGAAGGAGAACGGGTTCTCATCAGATTCTGGCAAAAGACACTTGAACAAGAACAAGAGGAGTTGAGGCGTCGTATTGCTGGAAATGGCTCTGACATTAAGGTTGAACTTTTAAGTGCGCAGGGGATAGATGAGAAGTATACGTATTATGAAGGCGGCTTAGATGTGACGGTAGATGGGCGGGTTATATTTAGTGAAGAGTTAGAAGATTTATTTAGGCGAAGTCATATTGCGCGGGTATTTATTACAAGGAAGGTGTCAAGTGATAAGTGTTATATGCTTTTAGAAAATAAGAGGGGAGGGCTCAAGAATACAAAAGAACTGATTATTGATATTGATTACGAAGGTGACTACTTTGGTTTTCTAAATGGGAATACTCATATTGAAGAACTACATTTGTTAAATGCTTCAGCCATTAATTTTGACTTCTTGTTTGATATGCCATATTTAAGAGCTTTAAGTCTAAAAACAGCAGATAAGGAAGTTGATGTTTATGATTATTTCGATATATTTCCACGACTTCAAAAGATAACGGTATCTAATGGTCGAGATGGGCGTATTACAAGAACTAGGTATGACAATCTTGTGATAACACAAGAGACATTGCCTCGTATATTGTTTGAGTCGTTAGGTTATCAATCTAAAATAAGTTATGGTTCTGGTTTGAATTCAGCGACAATAACTATTCCTAAAATGAGAAAAGATCTTCGTCCTGATCCAGGAGAGCCGCTCATCGATAGTGTCGGCTATGTCGATATTGAGGAGGGGTATCATGGCAATCTACGGGAATTTTTATTAGCCATGACGCATTTAAAAGCCATTGCAGCACCACTTTATATGAGAGACCAATTGCAAGAAATTTGGCGCAAGCACCCTAATCGCCATGAGCTTTTGATTAGAGATAATGCCACCGAAAATGTCATGAGAATAGATGTAACGACATCTGCCGAGGTTGTCGATCAATTGCCTATTATTGCTTTCATCAATGGTTTAAAATCTCCTCGTGCAGCGCTTCAGGCAGTTGCTACTAGATTTGGGCAAGAGCAAGGGGGTACTACTTATTTTGGTAAAATGTTGACGGCTTTAGCAAAGATGCCTGGTGCGCCAGAAGAGTTGATGCGTACAGTTGCTCATGAATTAGAAGCAGCAGATGTGATAACAGAAGTAGAAAGAGAATACGACGACAATGCAATGTCTACTAAAGGCGGTATTGACTTTAACCCTGATAAAATCAATTTAGATATTCAATCCGATAAAGCAGTGAGTGGTAAAGCGATTAGTTTTGATCAAGCCAAGTTTGATGAATTTATGAAAGATGGCCTTATGCCAGTGATTGTTGAGGTTAAACCTATTACGGATTTAGTAGGGATGTTGGGATTGCAGGAAGCTGTGCATTAATTTCCTTGTGTATAGACGTATATTCAAATTTGCGATATACTTCATCTTTCTATGATGAAACTCTCAGATATCTTAGTTGAATTCCTCGTTTCCCAAGGCATTGGAAAAGTCTTTGTTGTTTCCGGTGGTGCCATTATTCATTCCATTGATTCAGTTGCTCGTCATCCTAAAATTGATTATGTCTGTGTACAGCATGAGCAAGCAGCCGCTGCGGCTGCCGATGCGTATTGGCGTGTGAGTGGTAAAATGGGTGTGGTCATGGTCACTTCAGGCCCAGGGGCGACCAATTTGACGACGAGCATTTGCAATGCCTACTTTGATTCCATTCCGATGTTGTGTATTTGTGGTCAAGTCACCACTCCTCGGTTAAGGCCCAGCACCAAATTACGTCAAAAAGGATTTCAAGAAACAGACATTATTTCTTTATTTGGGTCAATCACCAAATATGCGCATCAAATTTTAGATCCCAAAGAAATTAAATATCAATTACAAAAAGCCATTCATATTGCAACACAAGGTCGACCAGGCCCGGTTGTGTTAGACATACCAGATGATTTGCAACGCGTTGAATTAGACCCAGCAGGTTTAAAGGAATTTACGCCATCTGTTGAAGCGTCGCCATTAATTAATGCTGTCCAAGCAGATCAATTAGCTCAATGGTTAAATACCGCCCAACGACCTGTGTTAGTTTTAGGGGCAGGGATTCGTATTGCTGGTGTCATTGAAGAAACTTTAGCTTTTGCACGTCGATGGAATATTCCTATTTTAACAAGCTGGGGTGGGAAAGATATTATTCCATTTCAGGATCCTCTTAACTTTGGCGTCATCGGTGTGGCTGGTCCACGGTCAGGAAATTTTGCCGTACAAACCAGTGATTTAGTCATTGGCATTGGCACACGTTTATCACAAATGATCACGGGTGGTAAAACAACATTATTTGCACCACATGCTAAAAAAGTATTAGTCGATATTGATCCTCAAGAGTTAACAAAGTTCACAGCGAATGATTTCAAATTAGATTTAGCCATTCACTCAAGTTTGCCTGGATTCTTTAAGACATTAGGAACAAAATCTCCAGAGAATGCCAAACGTCTAAGCCCTTGGCATCAGCAAATCCGTCAATGGCAAGATCAATATCCTGTTTGTCCTCAAGTAAAGTATGCGCGTACCGATTTTGTTGACGGGCATGTGTTTGTCAAAACTTTATCAAAAGAGTCAGCCGGTGGTGATGTGTTCATTGCCGATACAGGAGCAAACTTAGCCTGGATTGGTCAAGCTTTAGAAATTAAAGCGAATCAACGTTTATTCTCCGCCTGGAATCATACACCCATGGGCTATGCTTTATCTGCCAGTGTGGGGGCAGCGACCAGTTCTAATCAGCGCATTATTTGCTTAACGGGTGATGGTGGGTTGATGATGAATATTCAGGAATTAGCGACGATCAAACGCTATGATTTGAATGTGAAAGTATTTATTTTTAATAATGGTGGGCATTCCATTCAAAAGCAAACCATTGATACATGGCTTAATAGTAATTATGCCGCGGTTGATCACAAAAGCGGTTTGTCATTCCCTGATTTTATTAAAACAGCAGAAGCGTTTGGGCTTAAAGCTATACGGATTGAGAATCATGCTCAACTAGCCAATGGTATTAAAGAAGTATTGATGCACAATGGCCCTATAGTCTGTGATCTCATGATTGATCCCAATCAAAAAATTGAACCCATGCTTAAATTTGGTTCAGGTTTAGAAGATTTAAATCCTAAATTGCCACCCGCTGAATTAGCGAAAATCATGGCGATTGTCACTGACGCACATCCTTCAAAAGTATCCGTGTAATCCTATGCCTGAAATTGATTTATTAGCGAATTATCCAAAAACCAAACGTGCTGTTGAAGCGCGCGGCATGGAAAAAACCGAAGAAGATCGCGCTATTGGCCGTCAATTTGGCCAAGCCTATTTCGACGGAGATCGACGCTTTGGTTATGGGGGATATAATTACCACGCACGTTTTTGGCAACCTGTTGTCCCTGATTTTCAGGCGCATTATCAATTAACTGCAGATAGTACATTACTTGATGTGGGTTGTGCTAAAGGTTTTATGCTCCATGATTTTCGTGAATTAATACCCGGTATTAAAGTGCGCGGCATTGATGTTTCATCTTATGCGCTTCAACATTCTTTAGATGATGTGAAACCTTTATTGGCGTTGGGTAATGCCAAACAATTGCCGTTTTCTGATAAAAGTTTTGATCTGGTGATTTCCATTAACACCATTCATAATTTACCATTAGAAGAATGCAAACAGGCCTTACAGGAAATTCAGCGTGTGGGTAAAAGAGCCTTTATTACCGTCGATGCGTATCGCAATGATGAAGAACGAGCACGCATGAATGCCTGGAATTTAACAGCCTTGACATTCATGCATGTCGATGAATGGAAAGAATTTTTTAATGAAACCGGTTATACTGGTGATTATTTTTGGTTTATCCCTTAAGGTTATTCATGCGCACACGTGCCGCCATACTCTGGAAAAGTAACGCTCCACTTATTATTGAAGACATTGATATTCCTCGTCTAAAACGCGGCCAAGTCTTAGTCAAGATTTTCTATAGTGGTATATGCCGTGCCCAGTACAATGAAATCATTGCGCTCAAAGGGCCTGATAAGTTTCTCCCGCATTTATTAGGTCATGAAGCCTCCGGTGAGATCGTCGACTGCGGTCCTGGGATTAGCAAAGTTAAAAAAGGCGATACGGTGTGTTTATCGTGGATTAAGGGTGAAGGTTTAGATGGTATTAATAGCCAGTATAAAATGGGAGCACATGTCATTAATGCCGGTGGTGTCACGACGTTTAGCGACTATGCCGTTGTCTCTGAGAATCGTGTGACGAAAATTACGAAGTCAGCCGATTTGAAAATTGCGTCAATTATTGGATGTGCAGTATTAACGGGTGGTGGAGTCATCAATCATACGCTTAATGCTAAAGCAGGGCAGAGTATTGTTGTATTTGGTGTAGGTGGCGTTGGGTTAAATATGATTATGGCGGCCAAAGCGAAGCAATTGGCAACTATTGTGGCCGTTGATATTAATGCCGCTAAATTAAATTTTGCTAAGAAGTTTGGGGCAACACATGGTGTGATTGCTAATACGAGTTTAATAACAAAATTGAATGCCATTTGTCCCAAAGGTTTTGATTTTAGCGTCGATGCCTCAGGCAATAAAGTCGCCATGGAAACAGGATTCAGTGTTATTCATGATCGCGGCACCATGGTTATTGCAGGCAATTTAGGCAAAGATGAAAAGATTTCCTTACATCCCTTTGATTTAATCCGTGGAAAACGTATCATAGGCACATGGGGTGGGGAATCAAAACCAGATCGTGATATTCCAAATTATTTACGTGCTATTGGGCAAGGTACGATGCCCGTCGGTCAATTGATTACCCATTGTTTGCCTTTAGAGAAAATCAACGATGCCTTTAAATTATTAATTAACGGTCAAGCAGGCCGCATTGTTTTGGATATGTCTTCATGATGAATCATTCAGTTACCATTATTATTCCGGCGTATAAAGAAGAGCAAAATATCGAAGAAGCCATTGATAATGTCGTGCATGTGGCGCAAAGTGTAGGGTGCGCTTATGAAATCATTGTTATCGATGACGGCAGTCCTGATAAAACAGGGGACTTTGCGCGCCTTAAAGCCCAGTCTAATTCGCACATTCGCGTGGCTGTCAATGCGACCAATGAAGGTTTTGGGTATAGCTTTAGCCGTGGGGTCAAGATGGCTACCCAAGATTATGTGACGGTATTTCCCGGCGACAATGATATGTCTGCCCAATCCTTAAAAGATTTAATTGAAGCGCGTGGCACGTCTGACTTGATTATTTCTTATATGAAGCCAACGCATAAACGTTCTTTATTCCGTCGCGGCGTATCATCGATCTTTGTTTTAGGAATGAATATTTTATTTGGCTTAAGACTTAAATATTACAATGGGGCGTTTATTTGCCGTACATCCTTGCTTAAATCTATTCCTATTTGTTCAACCGGTTTAAATGCTTTGGCTGAATGTATCGTGAGATTAATTAAAAAAGGCATACCGTATCGCGCGATTTATTTTGAACATGTTGGCCGTCGCCATCATCGCTCCAAAGCATTTTCATTCAAAAGCATTAAAACCGTCATTGTTTCCGTAGCCTCATTATGGCTCAATGTGTATTGGCCTTCATCCACAACACATGATTGATTTAATTTCCTCACTTGTTTTCTTTTTCCTGGCTATTATCACCCATGCCGTTTATTGCCGTCGGCATAATCAACAATTCTTATATGCCAAAGCATTCATTATTATTGCCTGTGTGTATGGCCTTGTGCATGTGGCTTTAATCTTATCCATTCATGCTAGTTCCACACGGCTAGTATTAACGTCTGTTGCGCTATATCTTTTATTAATTCCAGTATTCTTGATTATTTACGTGTCGATGATTTTAATGAGCCCTTCCAAGAAATTGTTAAATGCTTTATCTCGACACTCTGCTTTAACAGAAGAGCAATTGCTTGAGGCCTTAGACGGCAATACATTGATCAATGTAAGGCTTGAGGAATTAATGCAAAGTGGCTGTGTTGTCAAGCAAGGGTCTGTGTACCAATTAACCTCAAGTGGCCTTACGGTGTACCGTGGATTATCGTTGTATGAAATGGTCAGTGGTCGACGAGGTGAGGGATGAGCGTTGATAGCTTGATTTTATTAGTTGCGGCAATGTCATTTTGTTTCTTTTTAATGTTATTTATTTTAAAGACACGGCGTTTAGCCGATCAAGCCATTATTAAAATGATTAAAGAGGTTTTTTATATTAGTTCAGGTCTATGTATGGGGCTTTCCGTGTATTTGCCTAAAACCCTGACAAGTCTTAGCGAATACATAATTGTAGCGCTTTGCGCACAGCTTCTGTTTGGTTTAGCAGCAGTTATTTTTGTATTATGCGTATTTGGCCCCAATGAAACATCCATTCGCATGCGGTTGATTTCTGTCTTAGGCAAATTCCCGCAAGGTTTAACCCGTGAGACTATGCATCAATATTATAATAATCAGATCATGTTACGTGTGCGATTGAAACGTTTAATGGGGGCAGGGGACATTGTATTCGACGGTAATAAATATGAGTTGAAGCATCAACACAATGCCTTTTTTATCATTGATCAATGTGCACGGGCATTGAAGTGTCTTTATGGGATTAAATCATGAGTGATATTTTGAAAAATAAATGGGTCTATGCTGCATTAGGTCTTTTAGCCCTTATGGCCATATGGTTACGTTGCTATAACATCACGGCCAATGAATTCGTTTTTTATGATGAAGGAATGTATTTAGTTGAGAATCGTAAACTCCTTCATTTAATTGAAGCTAACCCTGCGCGCAATCCAGGCGAGTTCATCGCGATACTTGGTGTTTTAGTAAAGTCGGCATTGTCGACGGCAAAAGCTTTTTGGTTTTTCTTATTAAACCTAAGGGTTTTTATTTGGGGTACAGAGGCCTGGTCATTTGCACGCATTATTTCTATGCTCAGTGGTTTTGCCACATTGGGTATCGTCTATTTATTTGCGAAACGATTGTTTAATTCCAAACAGATAGCTATTTTAAGTGTCGCTATTCTCGCCGTCTTACCAAGCCATGTGTTTTATTCACGCCTTGGAATGCAAGAATCATTAAGCACATTGTTTTTTGTTACAGGGATTTATCTGTATGTCTATGCGAAAGGATTCTCATGGCGTCCTTTTATTATCGCACTGCTGTTAGCGCTCACATTTTTTTGCAATTACCGCATGATCATTGCGCCATTATTCTTGTGCGTTATTGAAGGATATCGTTTTGTTTTCTTAAAAGAACGTCTTGATTGGCAAAAATGGGGCGTAACGGTGATGACATTTGCGCTCATCGTCGCTGTTGTTGGGAGTTTATACGATGGGGCCAATCGTTTTGTCACTTTTGGCTGGATGGGGCATCAGGCTCAAGATGCCAGTGGTAAGTTTGACGTATTTAAGTTTTTATCATTTCCTTTAAACACATTTGTCTTAGAAGGATTCTTAATCGGAGCTTTCTTTTGGCATGCAGTGGCTCAGGCCTGGCAGAAGCAATGGACGCGTTTATTGCCAGCGGTTTTAGTATTAACTCAAATGGCGATATTTTCCGTCGCAGCTGATCAAGGGGCGCGATATTTATGTGTGGTCTTGCCATTTTTTGCCATCAGTTGCGCGCAAGCCATGGAAAGTTTATTAAATCAAGGAGGCTATCGCGCGCGTATTTTTCAAGTGTTTGCCATCGGCGCTTTTGTCTTCATGGTCGTGCAGTCGTATGCCTTGGCCATTAATCGTCCAGGTTATGAAGCAGCCGTTGACTTTATCAAGCAGAATGATCCGCAGGCTAAGATTATTTCAACCCAACCTTTACTCGCACAATTATACGTTTCAAATCCCGATGATATTCAGGATTGCCCTAAGCACGTGAATGGTTTAATGAATTTGGTGAAGCAAGGGTATTATTATCTCATGATTGATCCGCAAGCAGCTGTTTCATGGTCTCGCGATGATATTAAATTCAATGCACAGTTATTGCCATTCTTAGAAGACATTCGCGCAACAGGCCCTGTTTTCACAACAGCCCATTTTAATCAATCCACTTTAATACGATTTGTCCTCGATCATAATGAGCATTTAAGCGATTCGTGGCGCTATATTAGTCATCACACAAATGGGTCTGTGATTGAAGTCTATGATTTAAGACAAGCGCTTCAGAAGCTCTCTTCCCGATAAAAAAATCAAATTTGCGACTACTTTTCATAAGCTTTTGTTATAATCCCTAAGGTCTTTATCTATAACGCGTGCATGTGATTCATTTACAGAAAGAACACGAATGAACTATCAAGAATTCATTGCCCAGATTGAAGATTTTCAAGAGCGTTATGCTCCGGATATTAATGAGACAAGTTATTTTGGATTTCCAATCCAGCCGCTTCTCGATGCAGAAACTAAATTAGAAGCGCATCAGGATAAATCGGTAGCCTATTTTTCCATGGAATATGGATTAGCGCCGAGCGTCTATAATAGTTTTTCTCAACATAAGCCTTTAAGTCCTCAAAATCAATTCTTCAAACATCAAGTTTTCTCCAACTATTGGATTTCCGATTACGTCTATAAAATCAACATTAATAAAATGTTGGATATTCCCATTTACTCTGGGGGATTAGGCGTATTAGCCGGGGACACAGTTAAAAGTATTGCGGATTTAGGTTTGTCCGTCATTGCTTTAGGTATTTTATGGAATAAGGGTTATTTCAAGCAAAATTTTTGGTACAAACATGGTCAAGTCCCGGAAGAATTATCGTGGGATCCACTATCATATCCGGGGTTAATTCCCTTAAAGCATCGCGTGACCATGCCGACGAAGGATGGGGATTTGGTATTACGGTTGTGGAAATATTACGTATACAGCCATGATAAAAAGAATGTTTGCCCCATGATTTTATTAGATGCAAATCTTCCTGAAAATAATGAGAAGATGCGCAAGATCACCGACCAGCTTTATCGCAGTGACCATGTGTCCTGGAGAATTTTGCAGCGTTCTTTATTGGGTATCGGCGGGATGAAAGCGTTAGGCAAATTAAATTATGCCATTGATACGTATCATTTAAATGAAGGCCATGCGGCATTTGCATTGATTGAGCGTTATGTTCAACTGCAAGATAAGGCGCAGTTTAGTGTGGAAAGTAAAAAATTCGTCTATACCTGTCATACGCCAGTTGCGGCTGGTCATGACCGTTTTCATGTGAGCGATGTCGAGAGTATTTTTCCGACGGATTATGTTGAAGCCGCCAAGAAATTTGGAAAAGAAACACCTGCTTCAGAAGATGTGAATTTAACCTATATATGCTTAAATAATTGCCGTCATACCAATGCTGTTGCGCAAAAGCATGGTGAGATCATGCGTTTGCAATTTCCTGATTTTGCCAAACGCATTGATGCCATCACAAATGGGGTGCATACGCATACATGGGTGTCCGAAAGTTTTGCTAAATTATTTGATAAGTACACGTCACCATTTGGTGATTGGCGCCACGATCCGATGCGTTTAGAAAGCATCACTCAATTGAAATCAAATCAAGATTTTCGCCGTGATATGGTTGAAGCACATCAAGTTAATAAAAGAAACTTACTCAATGTTATTAAACCATGGCGTTTGGATGAAAATGTTTTAACAGTATGTTGGGCGCGTCGTATTACGGGTTATAAAAGACCATCCTTATTATTCCATGATTTAGAAAAGTTAATAGCCATTGCCGAGAAGGTAGGGCCATTGCAAATTCTTATTGCGGGTAAATCTCACCCTATGGATAATACGGGTGCAGCCCATATTCAAAACATCATGGATAATATTGATCGATTGAATGATCATTACAAAACAATCAAGGTTTTAATTCTTGAGAATTATGATACGTATTTTGGTAAACTTTTAACCAACTCCGTCGACATTTGGTTGAATAACCCATTGCCACCTTTTGAAGCGTCCGGGACCAGTGGGATGAAGGCGATATATAATGGGGTTTTACAAATGTCCACGCTTGATGGGTGGGTAGTTGAAGCCGAGTATGATGACATTGGCTGGATTTTTGGTTACCGTCATCAAGGGCCTGAAATTGGTTCTGAAAATGATTTGCGTTTAGAAGAGGATTCCGAGGCCTTGTATCAAACATTAACAGCCGCGGCAAAAATGTATTATCAAATGAATAAAAACGGGCAATTTGATTTGCAAAATCCCTGGGTCGATAAAATGATGAACTGCGTTAAGCGTAGCGCCTTCTTTAATACCCAGCGCATGGTGTTAGAATACAAAGCAAAGATGTGGAGCGTTTAAGATCAATGCGTCAGTATTTAGATCTCCTTCAATATATTTTAGATAATGGTCAAAGCAAAACAGATCGCACCGGTACGGGCACTATTTCCGTATTTGGTTATCAAATGAAGTTTGATTTAAGCGAAGGCTTTCCATTATTAACAACTAAAAAAGTATTATTTGATGCGGTTGTCTATGAGCTCTTGTGGTTTTTAAAAGGGGCCACGAATATCAATGATGATTTGACTCAGCATACGCCTATTTGGAATGCGTGGGCCAAGCCCGACGGAGAATTAGGCCCTATTTATGGCTATCAATGGCGTAAGTGGGAGAAGTTTGTCTGGGACGACACGGCTAAGTCTTACCGTAAGACCCATGTGGACCAAATTACTCAAGCCATTGAGATGATTAAAAAGACCCCAGATTCGCGTCGTATCATTGTCAATGCCTGGAACGTGGCAGATCTTGATCGCATGGCTTTGCCACCATGTCATGCGTTTTTTCAATTCTATGTGGCCAATGGACGTTTAGATTGCCAATTGTATCAACGCTCGGCGGATGTGGCTTTAGGAGTACCTTTTAATATTGCCAGTTATGCGTTGCTGTTACATATGGTCGCAGCCGAATGTGGTCTAAAGCCTGGTGTTTTTGTGCACACCTTAGGTGATGCACATATTTATACCAATCATTTAGAAGGGGTGCGTACGCAATTGCAACGTTCTCCAGGAGCTTTGCCTCGTCTAGAAATGCCTGTCAAAAATGTCTTAGATTATCGCTTTGAAGATTTTAAGATTGTTGGGTATAGCCCAGCCCCGTTTATTAAATTTCCTATTGCTGTTTAAGTCTTTGGAGTTGTCATGCGTCCATTTTCCATTATTGTTGCTTTTGATCGAGAGTATGGGATTGGGATTAAAGGCCAACTCGCCTGGCAATTGCCCTCGGATTTAAAACATTTCAAAGCCATTACAACGACCACAACCCGTTCAGATCAATACAATGCGGTGATCATGGGGCGCACGACGTGGGATTCTTTACCCGAGAAATTCCGTCCTTTGCCAAAACGCTTAAATATTGTCCTGACCCAAAATAAACAATTAACTTTTCCCTCGGGAGTCATTGCGGCGGAATGTTTAGAACAAGCGCTCGTGATTGAAGACCCGAACGTTGAACATGTCTTTGTCATCGGCGGGGGGCAGGTATATAAAGCCGCATTAGAGCACCCAGCCTGTCGTTCAATTTATGTCACCCATGTGAAAGGTGATTTTAGTTGCGATACATTTTTTCCCGCCATTAGTCCTCAATACATGCTGATTAGCTCAAGTGAAACCCTTACCGAAAATGGCATTACATTTCAATTTTGCCATTACATGAAACATTTTTAACTCAAAATAAGTGTTTTTTAAGAAAGCGCTTTCCTAAAATCGTCGACATTATTATCTAAAGTATTCCTGACGCTGCGTTTAGCTAAAAGCAATGTTTGGAAAAATTGTTCAGATTTATCGGCCTCGTCATAGCATGGGTAGAGGCTATAGGGTATACTTTTACATATAGCCATTAATCTATGTTTTTCGAGGTAAGGCATTGCTTATTCCTAAAAGCTCTTCCCAACAGCGTATTCTTATTATTAGCGATCAGCCTGCGGTGCGCACGATGTTTGGCATGCTCTTGCGCACGAAGAATTACACTGTTCATATTGCAGCCTCTCTCCCTGAAGCCAAAGAAAAATTATCCGATCCTTTTGATTTAATCCTCTTAGATTTAATGAGTTCAGAACAAGACGTGTATGAATTAAGCCGCTACATTAAAACACAGGAAACAACCCAACGCATTCCTTTAATCGTCTTATCATCTCTCAGTGATCAAAGCCGCCGTTTAGAGTTATTGGCATTACCCGTCGATGATTTAGTCGCTAAGCCAATTCAGACCGAAGAATTGTTTATACGTATTGATGCCGCCTTACGGCGTACGAGCCCGCATCTAACAGCGTTAGCTCAGCAAGAACATGCCACGATGCATCAGGAAATATCCTCGATTATTCAAGGCAAGCACATCATTCCTTATTTTCAACCGATTTATCGCTTAGATCCTATGGAAATTTATGGATTTGAAATGCTAGCCCGTCCACAAACCAATACCTCATTAAAGAACCCGGATATTTTCTTTAAAGAGGCGATGAAGGTAGGATTGTACCTTCAGGTGGAAATGTTAGCATGGGAAAAGGCTTTGGCTATTTTTCAAGTCATGCAAAATGTGAATCAGTACAAAATGTTTTTAAACTGCAATCCCTATCTAATCGAACACAATAATTTTAATGATGTAAATCAGCTCTTTAAGAGTTTTGACATGCAGCCCCAACGCATTTATTTGGAATTAACAGAACGTTCCTCGATAGGGGAATTTGCGGCTTTTAATGAATGTTTAAACCAATACCGTGTTACGGGTTTTAATATTGCCGTCGATGATGTGGGTGGAGGTTACTCTAGTCTAGAAACCATTATTCAAACGAAACCACACGTTGTCAAAATTGACAGGCAAATTATCACGGGATTTAGTAAAGACATGATCAAGACCAGTGTGGTTAAGTTACTAGTCTCATTTTGTCGTGAAAATAACATCATGTGTGTTGCTGAAGGTGTTGAAACCCAAGAAGATTTAGACGCCATCAGGAAACTTGGTGTTGATGCCGCCCAAGGGTATTACCTTTGCCGTCCTCAAGAACATCTTGCCCAATGTTTTAAATAAAATCTGCAGCCATTGCTTTCCCTAAAAACACAACAATCAGGCTTTAGTATTGAGATCACCTTACCTCTATGATAAGATGAGCGCGGTTTAATGCGTATTATCTAATCTTCATGGAGAATTATAGTGATTGTAGTGACTGGTGCTGCCGGTTTTATTGGCAGTTGTTTAGTGGCCCGCCTTAATGAATTAGGCCGTTACGATTTAATCCTTGTTGATCATTATGACAATGATCAAGATGTGAAGAAGGTCAATTTAATCGGCAAGCGGTATGTGCGCTATTATGATAAAGCCGAATATCTTAAACTTTTAAAACGTAATTCATTCGATTTTGACGTCGAGGCTATCTTGCACATGGGGGCATGTAGCTCAACGACCCTCCAAGATGCCGCTTATTATCAGCAAAATAATTTTGAATATAGTTGTACTATTGCGAAATGGGCCATGACCCATCAGGCACGTTTAGTGTATGCATCATCTGCCGCCACTTATGGTGAAGGTGAGCAAGGCTACGATGATGATGAATCACAACTTGAATCATTAAAGCCTTTAAATTTATACGGATTATCCAAGCAGCAATTTGATGTGTGGGCCAAGAAGGAAGGGTATTTGAATCAAATTGTAGGATTAAAGTTTTTCAATGTCTTTGGTCCTAATGAATACCACAAAGAAGATATGCGTTCGGTCGTGGCAAAGTCGTATGATCGTGTTGTCAGCGAAGGAAAAATGAGCTTGTTTAAATCCTACAATCCTCAATTTAAAGACGGTGAGCAGCAGCGTGATTTTGTCTATGTTAAAGATGTGGTCAATGTGGTGTTGTATTTCATGCGCAATGCGCATATCAATGGGATTTACAATGTCGGCACAGCGCATGCGCGTTCATGGAATGATTTAGCAGCGGCTTTATTTAAAGCAGTTGGCAAAAAGCCACATATTGATTATATTGAGATGCCAGAAATTTTAAAACCACGGTATCAATATTTTACACAAGCATCGATTCAGAAATTATTGAATACAGGATACAAACATACTTTTACCTCTCTTGAAGATGCCATTGCAGATTATTGCACGTATTTGCAAGAGAAGAAGGTTTGGTAACACAACGGTCTCGATGTTGTTTGATCAGTGAGGCCTAAACGTTGAGAAGTTAAAAGGAGGATACGCTATGTCCCTTGAACTCATTTTCGGAGCATTACTCGTCGCTGCCATTGCGGCAGTTGGTTTAATCCTTGGTTTTGCCAAGGGCGAAGCACAGCCGGTTGCGGTTGTGCCTGTTAAATTCATGGATGATGCGCCCATTATAAAACCTATTGATACAACGCCACCCCCATCACTCGTTCAAGAAGAATTACGACAATCCTTGGAACGTAAAGTGGTGCAATTGGAAGAGCAAGTGGTTGAAAGTCAGGAAATTCTTCGGGCTAATGACACATTGCGTTTTGATAATTTGGCATTGAAAAAAGAATTAACAGAAATGACGGATAAATACCGTTCCTTAGTAGCAGAGTTTGATTCATTTAAACATCAATCGGATGCGCAAATCTCAGGTTTTATTAAAGAAAAAGAAATTTTATTGGATCGCACCCAAGGTGATACGAATGCACAGCTTGATAATTTAACTCAAGAAGTGGATGATTTGCGTCGCATGGTTGAGAAATTAAAAGATTTAAATAAAACCCAAACCGCTAAATCCGATATGCTTCAATATGAATTAATTAAATCACGCGCCCAGTCAACAGGCTTTGAACGCATTGGATTGAATTACCGCAAGCAATTAGAAGATTTAATGGGTCAAATGCAAGGTGTGAGCCAAGAATATTCTCAATTATCCCAACATAAGAATCGTCTAGAAACAACGTTGGATGAAATGAAGCAAGCCCATGAAGAATTAACTCGTCGGGAAAAACTATTGCAATTTGAATTATCAAAAGCTCAGCAAGAGGGGAATGGTTAAGTTGTCGATCCACTTTCGATCATTCGTTCTTGTATTTATTTCCCTTCAATTCTTGGGGTGCTCACCTATTGAAATCACCAAGACTATTTGGGGATCATCGACGCGCAAATTAGAACAAGCCCGTAGCCAAGCGATTACCAAGACATATGATAAGTCATATTGGAATACCATGCGTGCTGCCATCGCTGTGATGGAAAAGGAAGAATGGGTATTATTTAAGAAAGATGAAGTGTCAGGCTATGTGGTGCTGATGGGTATTAAGGGGGCGGTAAATACCACGGAAGTGGGAGTTTTTCTCGTGGAAGTGACGCCTAATCAAACACGTATTGAGATATCATCGTTAAGTACCTCTGCAAAGCGTTTAGTGGCAAAGCCTCTATTTCACCAGCTCGACATCGCTTTCGGTTTGATTCCACCAGATCCTGTTGAAGACGTAAAGCCTGATCCCCAAGCTGCTCCATAAGTAAATACCCTGTCATTTTAAACTCCTATTCACACGGAAGTAAATCTTGACTAAGACGATTTATCTAATAAAATCAACGGTGGTTTATTCCATATATATTATATAAATATGAACACATACCAAATTTTAGCAGATAGCGCTCAGAATTTTGCCGCGAAGCCCGCTTTGATCTATAAAGATCAGGCGATTAGCTTTAGGCAATTACGCACCCACGCTTTAGCATTGGCCCAAGGTCTTTCGCTACTTGGTTTAAATCAACAGACAAAAATCGGTTTATATTTACCCAATTGCCCAGAATATGTGTATGGCTATTTAGCATCTTTGTGTTTAGGGACAACCATTGTGCCGCTTGATTATATGCTTAAGCGCGATGAGCTTGTATCGTGTTTAAGTCATGCCGATGTTGAGTTTGTCATGGTTTTGCCTAAGCCTGATATCAATTGGAATGAATTAAAAAGTCAATTGCCTGCCTTACGTAAAGTGATTGTTCTCGCCGAGACTACCAATACGTCGTTAGAAGTATCTTTTGCCTCTTTAATGAAACAACCTTTATCAGATGTGGTTAAAATTGAGGCTCATCAAACAGCATTAATCATGTATACCTCAGGGACAACCGGTAGTCCTAAAGGGATTGTCTTGACCTATGATCATTTGAATGGCTCGCCGGAAGCGATGAAGCATTTTGTCGACTTAAGTCCCAACGACATTAAGCTCTGTTCAATTCCATTGAGCCATGTTGGTGGTTTTATTTATATTCAGAATTGTATTATTTTTGGAATCACTGTCGTCTTAATGGACCGATTTAATCCCATGGATTTCTTACGGTTGATTCAACAGCATAAGGTAACATGTTTTCATATTGTCCCGCCGATGTATACGGCTTTGTTAACATTAAAGCATATTGAGAATTTTGATTTATCAAGTTTGCGTTGGGTTGTTGTTTTTGGTGCGCCGAGTTCACCCGAAATTTTAGAACGCTTTCATCGTTTTTGCCCCAATGCCAAATTATTAAATGGATGGGGAATGACAGAGACGTGCCCACCGAATACGGTAACACCTTTGGGAAGTAATCGCATTGAAAGTGTTGGCAAGCCAGCGCCTAATTGTGAGATTCAATTATTCGATGACAATGACAAGACTGTTGTAGTTGGCGCTATTGGTGAAATTGTCATTCGAGGGAAATTTATTTTCAAAGAATATTATAAAGATGTCGCATTAACCACAGCCTCAAAACGTAATGGATGGTTTTATACTGGAGATCTGGGGCGATTTGATCATGATGGTTATTTGTATATTGTTGGCCGTAAAAAAGAAATGATCAAGGTGGGTGGTCAAATTGTTTTTGCGCCGGAAGTTGAAAGTGTTTTTTATAAGCATGAGGGTGTTTTAGAGGTGGCGGTGATTGGTGTAGCAGATAGCTTAAGAGGAGAAGCGGTTAAAGCGTTTGTGGTACTTAAACCGAATGTGCAATTAAGCTCGGAAGAGCTACGCTATTTTGCCCGTGAACATTTAGCTAATTTTAAAGTGCCGCATGCGATTGAAGTGCTCGACGTATTACCCAAAAATCGTACCGGTAAAATTGATAAAGAAGAGTTAAAGAAAACGACTTATAGTAACCAGAATAACTAAGAAGAGGAAAGATTATGGCTCGTGAATACATGACAAGAGAAGTGCATTTAAGTGGTAAAGATTTAATGGGCATGGTGCAATTACGTCCTCAAGACATTGGGAGTTATGCGATTGTCCCAGGTCCTAAAGAGCGTTTAGATAGTGTTGTGAAGAAAATGGAAAATCCTGTAAAGAATTTTTCATTCATGGAATATAACATGTTCACCGGCCCAATCAATGGCACACGCATTACCGCCATTAACGGGGGAAGATTTGCTGCAGATACAGCCATTACGACGGAAATTCTATGTAGTGCGCAAGTCAAAACATTAATCCGTATTGGTAGCTGCGGGTCTTTGCAGAGTGGTATTAAAATTGGTGATTTCATTGTCGCAACAGGGTGTGTCCGTGGCGATGGTGTTAGCCCTTATTATGTGGATGATAAATTCACCACATTACCAGATGCTGAATTGACAAAGAAGATCACAACGATTGCCAAGAATTTAGCACAAACTGCAGGTATGACTGTGCATGAAGGTAAAGTCTGGTCGACAGATGCGATTTTAAAAGAATCCAAAGAAGTGGTGAATAAGGTTATTGATCAAGGTGCGATCGGTGTTGACATGGTCAGCGCGCCATTCTTAACCATTGCCCAAACTTATAAAATTCCAGCGGTGTCTATCTTGGCCGTTTCTGATAATTTAATCACCGGTCAAATGGGCTTTATTAATCCTGATTATTATATGGCTGAAGGTTTATTGATTCAAATTGCCTTAGAATTAATCAAAGAATTAGAAACTGTAAAGACTGTCTAATTATGTACGAATCTCCCTTATTTTGGCCAGCTTACTTAAAAGATAATGTTCTTTGGGTATTAGATGAAACGTTGATCCCTCACAAGATTAAATATATTCCTGTGAAAAATGTCGACGGGGCAGTGGAAGTAATTCGTAGTATGAAGACAAGGGCTTTTGGGCAATTTTTAGTGGTGCTTAATACATTCCTTTTAGAACTTCGTCCTAAAGGGGATTTATTAACCCATGTGCAGCAAGTTGCTATCGCTTTAAATAATTCCCGTCCCACATTTCCTTTTGCGGAGGTCACATCCATTATTACGGGATCTGCCCAGAAAGCTGCAGCTAATGGAGGTGATGTGAAAACAGCGATTACAAAAACAGTCGCTGGGTTTTTACAAGGGATTCGTCAGCGACGTTTAGAACGCATTAGTCAATTATCCAGCCAATTAAATGATGGCGATAGTATTCTAACGCATTGCAATGTCAGTGGCGAATTAGCCATGGCCGCATCACAAGCCATTGCCCGTCATCAGCGCATTAAAGTGTATGCGACGGAAACACGTCCTTACTTGCAAGGTGGGAAATTAACAGCCTGGGAATTATCCAAAGCGAAAGTGCCTGTCACGGTTATTCCTGATAATGCGATTGGGGCTTTAATGGCCGATCGCATGGTGAATAAAGTGGTGATTGGGTCGGACCGCAGTGCGGCTAACGGAGACATTGCGAATAAAATTGGTAGTTATCAAATTGCGGTGTTGGCGCGTGAATTTAATCTCCCTTTAATTGTACTGACTCAACCGTCGACAAAATTAAAATCAGGCGCTGATATTCCTGTTGAATTGCGTGACCCTAAAGAGTTGTTAGAAATTGATGGCAAGCGTTTGGTGCCACGCGGTGTTCAAGGGTTTTATCCAGGGTTTGATATTGTTCCACATTCTTACATTACGAAAGCGATCGCTATCAATGCAAGCCTTTAAGTCTAAATCAATTGTTCTTTTACAGGGAGTGTTTGACGCGAGTTTATTGGCAAAACTTCCTTTAGCTAAGATGGTATCTGTTGTCATTATGGAAGGTCGCCCGTCGTGTGAGGCGGCTGTATCGTCATCAAAGGTTTTACTCAAGCGTGGGATAAAGCCAACTGTTATTTCAGATAATATGGCGGGGTATTTATTCTACAATGGGTGGGTGAAGCAAGCTGTGATTGCGTGCCAAGTAGCAGATACGACGGGTGTGTTAAGTGATACAGGCGGTTTAATCGTCGCTGTGTTAGCCAAGCGTCATAAGGTTCCTGTGAAATTATTAAAAGCGCAGCATAAAAGTAGATTTTTAGGCGATCCTAAGTCTATTGCACTTAAAGGTGTGAATGGGTATGTGCCTTTAGTTGAGTGGATACCGGCGAAGTATTTAAAATAAGGATGTCATGAGTCATAAACTTCAATTAATTCAGGCGATTATTTCAACGGGTAAGTTGCTGTGGGACAAGAATCTTGTTAGTGGGTTTAATGGCAATATTAGTTGTCGGCTTGATGAGAAGACATTGTTGATTACGGCTACCGGGACGTCATTGGGATTTTTAACAGATAAAGATGTTTTGACGATTGACTTGAATGGTCAAGTAATTGGCGAAGGTAAAGCATCTTCGGAGCGGTTTATGCATACGGAGATTTATAAAAACTTACCTAAGATTAATTGTGTTGTTCATACACATACGACGTATACCAATGGATTCTTTTTAGCTAAGGATACATTTGCACCTCAAACGTTTGAAGCGCAGTTTTATTTAGGTCAGGTGAAAGCGATACCTCAGACTACGCCTTCGGTTACGGATCCTAAGCCGGTTGTCGAGGCACTTCGTGTTAATAATATTGTGGTATTGAAGAATCACGGGGTTGTGGCTGTCGGAGATGTATTGTTTAATGCATTTGTGTTGGTTCAGGAATTGGAAGAGCAGATTAGGATGGATTTTGTGGCAACTGTTTATCGTGGCGCAACGGGTCCTGTCACTGCGCCACCCTATCAATCCTCAGAGCTGGGAAAGCTCGCTCCTCCGGTTGATAGGGGACCCGTCGCTGTGCCACCCGTTGATAATGTTAAAACGTATAAGCTTTTTTCGGGGGAGCAAATTCAGGAAATTGTTCGGTTGGTTAATTCGGATGCACAGCTCAAAGAATTAGGTGTTAAGACTAATATGGACATGGATTTGGCTGTGTGTCTTGAAGAAACAGGGAATGTTTATAGTTTTAAATTTAAGCAGGGGCAGATTGTTGAAACTGGTCACGATGCAAATAGTGAATTTTTAATTACGGCGAATGAGACGATTTGGCGGGCTGTTTTTAATCGTGAAATTGATCCTTTTGTGGCGACGACTCAAAAGAAGATGAATTTGCGTGGGGATTTTGCGCGGATTTCGAAATGGTATGCGCCATGTAGTCGGATTTTTCAATTATGGGCAATGGTGCCGGTTAAGTAAGATGACGCAAACGATGATTAAACAATTTGATTTCTTATTGGAAAATAAAATGGTTCCCTCGATATCGGGGAATTATTTTGATGCGGTTAATCCGTCGACGGGTGAGGTGTTTGCGCGTGTTGCGGATGCGTCGAGTATGGATATTGAAATTGCAGTACAGGCGGCGCAAATTGCTTTTGATCATGGGTCTTGGCCGCAATTGGGGATGGTTAAGCGTGGGGAGTTTTTGTTGAAGATTGCGGATTTAATTCGTACCCATGCTAAGGAATTAGCGGATCTTGAAACAGCAGCGACGGGGAAGACATTAAAGCATACGACATTTATTGATGTGCCCACTTGTGCTGAGACTTTTGAATATTTTGGGCGTTTGCAAGGTTCATTGCAGTGTGAAACCATACAAGTCACGGTACCTTTGTTAAGTCAAATTGAACGCGAACCTGTAGGGGTTGTGGCGGCGATTATTCCATGGAATTATCCATTGATCATGGCGGCTTGGAAAATGGCGCCAGCTTTACTGGCAGGTAATACATTAATATTAAAGACATCTCCTCAAGGGTGTGCGGCTGTTATGGCTTTGGCAAAATTGATTTCTCAAGTGGGATTGCCTAAAGGGGTTTTGAATATTATTACTTCATCACGTGTTGAAGCAGGACAGGAATTGGTGAAGCATCCCAGTGTGAATATGATTACATTTACAGGAAGTACAAAAACTGGTGAGCAAGTGATGTCACAGGCTTCCAAGGGGATTAAAAAATTGACATTGGAACTTGGCGGGAAATCGCCTAATATAGTGTTTGCGGATTGCGATATGGATGCGGCGATCGGTGGAAGTTTGTCTGCAATTTTTATGAATGGCGGGCAAATGTGTACGGCAGGTTCGCGTTTATTGGTGGAAGCATCTATTCATGATCAATTTGTGGAGAAATTGGTTAAGCGTGCTCAGGAATTAAAAATTGGGGAAGCTCAAGATTTTGAAACTGAATTTGGTCCTTTGATTAATGTGGCACATCGTGATTCTGTGCTAAAATGGGTTGATCAAGCCAAAGCCCAAGGAGCGACCTTGCGCTGTGGTGGAGGGATTCCTCAAGGAGTGAATGTTAAAGGGGCGTATATTCAACCAACAATCCTGACTAATGTCCGTAATAATATGGCCATTGCCCAAGAAGAAGTTTTTGGTCCTGTATTAAGTGTGATAAAATTTTCCTCACCTGAGGAGGCAATTGAAATAGCGAATGACAGTAAGTATGGTTTAGCTGCCATGATATGGACGAAAGATTTAGTGAAAGCCAATCGGGTGGCGCAACGTGTGCGATGCGGGACAGTGTGGATTAATACGTATGGTGCTTTTTTAAATGAAGCGCCTTTTGGTGGGTATAAGCAAAGCGGTTTCGGGCGTGAGCTTGGTAAAGATGGGTTGCATGAGTATACGCAAATTAAACATATTGCCATTGATAAAACACCAGGTGGAAAGTCCTTAGTCACGTCGTGGTTCTGACTAAGCAAGTTGAATCAAATAACAATCTTTGTAATCACACAAGTTGTTCAATACTATAGAGGTGTGTCCATGCCCGTCGTTATAAGTAGTGAAAGAGAATTAAATTGGATTGTGACATTGCTCATGTCCATTTTCTTTGGATACATTGGCGTAGACCGTTTTATGATGGGACAAGTTGTCTTAGGTCTATTGAAATTATTTACAGCAGGTGGTTTTGGTGTATGGTGGTTAGTCGATATCATTTTGATCGCCACTCGGTATAAATTTAAAAATGTGTTATGGATCTAATGCAATTAGGCTGCTATGTTCGGTAAATAATAGTGGCCTTGAAGTTAGAAAAACTTAAAGGAGGATTTAATGAAAATATTATTTTTAACACCACCATTAAAGGCTTGGGATTCGCATGGGTTTCACCGGGCAGCGAATCAAATGCATGCGCAGGTGGCTGCTTATATTCGTTCTAAAGGTATCGGTGAAGTTGTTGCCTTAGATTGCCGTGCTTTGGATATGGATTGGGATGCAATGTTAGTTAAGATTGGCGAAATTAAACCTGACATGGTTTTTGTCGGCGATCAATTATTCTCAACATTAGGTGCGGCTGTTATTTGGTATTTCAATGAAGCCTTACGCTTAATTAAAAATAAATACCCATCAATCATCACCGTTGCATCGGGGTTATGGTATTCTGCCGATTATGAACGTCAAATGCGTTTAAACCCAACCATTGATTATATTCTCATTGGTGAAGGTGAAATCACTTTAGAAGATTTGGTCAATAATTTAGCAACAAAGTCTAAAGATATGCGCGATATCCCAGGTTTAGTTTCCCGTCGGGATAAATCAACAATTATCGTTGGTCCTCACCGTGGTTTAATTCCTGATTTAAATGTATTACCTATGCCAGCCTATGATTTATTTCCGATGGATAAATATGTCGGGCATACCTATTGGAAACCTTTTGCGGAATTAATGACCTCGCGCGGTTGCCCAGGTAAATGCCATTTTTGTTATGAGTGGGCTTTGTATGATAGCCGTTCTGCAGCCAAAGATTTTACATCATGGCGCGGTTTATCAGGCAAACGCATTGTCGATGAGCTTGATATTTTAGAAAAGCAATATGGCATTACAACTGTTGTTATGCAAGACGATGCGTTTAACAGTGATACCAAAGCCATGATTGAATTCTGCGAAGAGAAAATTAAACGCGGTAATAAAATCGGCTGGGTATGTTTAGGTCGTGCAGATCAATGGATTTCTCAAACAGATATTTTACCGTTAATGCGTAAAGCAGGTTTATTCATGGCATTGACCGGTGTTGAGGTTGAAAGTGATTCTCAACTTGTGAAAACAGGTAAAGGTGTCACCATCGATCAAATCAAACAAACCATCAAACTTCTTCGTGCTAATAATATTGGTACAGTCGGAACTGTATTGATTGGTTTAAAAGATGATACGGAAGAAAAAATTAAACAGCGTCTGCAAACAGCGGATGAAATTGATCCCGATGTTTTTGCGCTCGATTATTTAACACCTGTTCCTAATTCTCCAGATTGGCGTTATGGGATTCAACAAAAATGGTTTGATCCTGAAACGATTAATTTGAAAGATTGGGATTTTCAACATCCAGTTATCCCAACAGATCATTTGTCTATTGAAGATGTCGGTCGTTTAGGGTCATGGTGTATGCGTGAATATTATTCCAAGTCTGAACGTATTCACCGCATCATGGAAAGCGATTATGATATTCGCGTGAAATTATGCGTGAAAGATTTCATGAATAATATTTCTAAATGGGAAGCTAACTCACGCGTGCAAACCGCATAATCATTTAAGAAGGATTTACTATGGTTGCAGTTCACTTAACAATGACGTGGGAACCTATTGCATTAGGCAAATATCAAAAGATGCTCGGTATTATCCCCACGTTTCACCGGGCCATTGCGCAAAAAGTTGTTAATATCAAAGCTGAGGAATTGGCGACAGCGCGTGGTTCAGTGAAGGTTGAAGAAGAGGATATAGTCAGGGCTTTTTTTAGTGAAGTGCCAAAGGCGTTTTATTCGTTGATGGTGCGCGTCATGGATGAAGTTGGTTTTAACTATAAGATTTATAAATAAATGATGAAAATTGTTGTGATTGGTGCGGGTGCAATTGGATGCAGTGTGGCGGCTTTGCTGGCAAAAGCTGGTGAAGATGTCATTCTCATTGGACGTGCCCCTCAAGTGGAGGCGATTAATCAAAAGGGTTTGGTGTTAAGTGGCATTAAGGGGAATGAGACAATACCCGTTAAAGCAATGACCCAAATGAAAGCTCCAGCGGATTTGATTATTTTTACAACGAAGACGCAAGACCTTGAAGAGGCGTATCAGCATAACAATCACTTTTTAGACACAGGCTTGATTTTAACAACACAAAATGGGGTGCAAGCGGATAATTTATTAAGTTCCCATTTTGACCGTGATCGTCAGTTGACAAGTATTGTGATGTTTGGGGCAACGGCGATTAAAGCGGGTGAGGTTGTGTATAATTTCGACGGCGATTGGATTATTGGTCGTCCATTTACGCCGCTTGATCCTGCGGCTCATCGTGTCGCTGCTGTGTTAGGAAAGGCATTTAAGGTTGTGCCTTCGCCTCAGATTATGGGGCAGAAATATTTGAAGCTCTTTGTGAATTTTAATAATTGTATTCCTGCCTTAATTGGAAAGTCGATGCAAGAAACGTTTGCGGATTTGGATTTGTGTCGGCTGAGTATTTTATTATTGCGGGAAGGTGTGAGCATTGTTCAACAGGCAGATATTGCGTTGGAGTCGATGCCGGATTTTCCTAAAGAGCGGATTTTAGGTTTGGCGTCAATGCCCGTTGAGCATGCTGCGGCGATTATGCATAAGACATTAACGTCACTTAGCAAAGAGCCTTTATATGGGTCGATTTTGCAGAGTTTGATGCGGCATAAAGATAGTGAGATTGAGTTTATCAATGGCGAAGTGGTGCAAATAGGAAGTCATATTAAAGTACCATCACCTTTAAATACACGTGTAGTAGCGATGGTACATGAAGTAGAGCGGACGAAGAAATTTTTTACGGTTGATGAAGTAAAAAAAGAATTTGATTTAACAGTCTGTTATTAAATAAGGAATATACGCGGGTGGCACAGCGACGAGTTCTCTATAAACCGCAGGAGCGAGCTTTCCAGCTCCGAGGATTTATAGAGTGTCGCGGTGACAGGACCCGCGCGATGCACTCATATTACGTTGTCATTTATTAGGAGGATATATTAATGAGTTCAAAGTTATCATCTTGGATACCAGAATACTGGGGTCAAACAGAACGCGATGTCTGGAGCTGCATTGAAATTCACTGGGATCATTTAATCAATAAACGCGTCGATGAATTCATTAAATATATTCATCCTGACATGGTGGGTTATGGTCATGAAAGTCCAATTCCGGTTGATCGCCCATGGCTTGATAAATGGGTAGGTTTCTGGACGAAGAGTACAAATATTGCCATTTGTGAATTGCGTCCTATTCAAATTAAATTGCATGGGGATATTGCGATTGTTCAGTATTTGATTTTTACGGTTGAGATTAATCAAGAAGGTGGCAAGCGCGTGATTCGTCGTTATACGATGACATGGAAAAAGACGACAGATCGCTGGGTTGTAATTGCGAGCCATAATAATTTGATGGATGAGACATTGAGACATTGATAGTTGTGTGACATAGAATTTGTAGCACGACGCGGGTCCTGTCACTGCGCCACCCTTCCAATCCTCAGGGCTTGAAAAACTCGCCCCTCCGGTTGAAAGGGGACCCGTCGCAGTGCCACCCGCTTTAGCGGCGAAAAGTATTTGAAAAACAAGGATTCTTAAATTATGAATAAACGTCGAGTGGTTGTTACCGGAGTCGGAATTGTTGCACCTAATGGCATTGGGAATGATGCGTGTTTCTCGGCCATGATTAAAGGGGTGTCGGCGATTCGTCGGGTTACGGAATTTGATGTGTCGATTTTTAATACGAAGATTGCCGCTCAGGTATTGGATTTTGATCCAGTGGCTTTGGGCTTATCGTTTGAAGATGCGATGCGTATGGATCGTTATGTGCAATTTGCGATGGTCGCGGCACGTATGGCATTGGAAGATTCTAAATTGGATTTGCGTAAAATAAATCGTGATCGGGTCGGTGTTTCTTTAGCCAATGCGATTTGCGGGACCAAGTATATGGAAGAAGAATTTGCTTTAGTGACGGATAGTGGGACAAAGCCTATTAATCCAGCAATTGTTCGTCCTGATTTATATGATGCGGCCATGTTTAATACACCGTCGAGTGAAGTGAGTGCGAAGTATGGATTTCGTGGGGTGTGTAATACAATATCGACGGGGTGTACGGCCGGGACGGATTCTGTTGGATTTGGTTTAGAAAGTATTCAAGATGGGGATGCGGATATTATGGTGTGCGGTGCGGCTGAAGCGCCCATTACGCCCATTACATTTGGTGCTTTTGATACGGTGAATGTATTGTCTGTTCACAATGATATTCCTAGTAAAGCCAGTCGTCCTTTTGATAATCGTCGTAATGGGTTTGTTATTTCTGAGGGCGCAGGTCTTTTGGTTCTTGAAGAATTGCAGCATGCCTTAAATCGTGGGGCGCGTATTTATTGTGAAGTGATGGGATTTGGGACAACGTGTAATGCGTATCATATGACAGATCTTCCGCCGGAAGGCGATGCGATGGCCGATAGTATTACGCTCGCCATGGCTGATGCACGTATTGGCGCAGGAGATATTGATTATATTAGTGCACATGGGTCATCCACGCGTCAAAATGATGTCTTTGAAACAAGTGCGTATAAAATGGCTCTTGGGAAAAAGGCGTATGATATTCCAATATCGTCGGTAAAATCCATGATTGGTCATCCGTTGGCTGGAGCAAATGGGATTGAATTGGCCTTAAGTTCATTGATGTTTGAGCGTAATATTTTACCACCAACGATTAATCAAGAAGAACGCGATCCAGATTGCGATTTAAATTATATTCCTAATAAAGCCATGGATAAGAAAGTGAATTGCATTCTAAAAACATCTAGTGGTTTTTCTGGGATTCATTCCGCCATGGTGTTGTCGAGGTATAAATAATGTATTGTCCTTTGACAGATAATATCAGCACTATTTTTAAATCATTGGAATGGTTTTTTGTAGCCATTGTTATTTTAACGGCACTGCACTTATTATTCGGCCGTTTCTTTTTTACCCAAATGGTGAAGCTTGCCAATTGGGCGATACGTTACCATGGTTTTGATGGGCAAGTTATTCCAACTGAAAAAGCCTTTGGGATTTTTCGACGTGATTTGTGGTTTTTATTAGGTCTAAACATTTTAGTTGTTGTTTTAATAAGGATATTGCCATGAAACCAATTGCCATTACAGGTTTAGGAATTATTTCGCCCTGCGGTATTGATAAAAAAGAATTTTGGTCAAACGTGAAAGCAGGTCGCTGTGCGATTGAGAAGATTGAGCGTTTTGATGCATCTGCTTATCCCTCACGCATCGCTGGTCATGTTAAAGAATTAGAAGCCTATAGTCATGTCTCCTCGCGTTTATTAAAGAAAATTGATTTATTCTCGCACATGAGTTTAGTCGCTTCTGAATTATGTTTGGAAGATGCGCAGATTAATTTATCCCAAGAAGATTTAAAGCGTGTTGGTATTTTTATGGGCAATGCCTTAGGTGGCTGGTTGTATGCGGAAACAGAATTGCGTGATATGTATTTAGAAGGACGTGAGGGGGTAAGTCCTTTCATGGCGTCTGCCTGGTTTCCAGCAGCCCCACAAGGGCAAATCTCAATTCATTATGGCATTAAAGGATATTCCAAAACATTCGTCGCTGATCGGGCGAGTTCATTAATGGCGATTGCGTATGCCGCGCGTACAATTAGCCGTGGTAAATGTGATTTTATTATGGCCGGTGGGATGGAAGCGCCAGTGACACCTTATGCATTATTGTGTTCCGTGACATCTGGTGTATTAAGTCAAAATAATAATTTTCCTCATTTAGCCTATCGTCCTTTTGATCAAAATCGTGATGGTTTGGTTATTTCCGAAGGAGCGGGTGTCTTAACACTTGAACCACAAGAACGTGTGCAACAACGCAAAGCGCGCGTGTATGCCAATATTATTGGTTATGGTACAACAACGGATGCAACGCATCGTATTAATCCAGCCATTGATGGCGAGCAATTAGCACGTGCTATTACAATGGCCATTGAAGATGCAGGCTTAAAGCCTCAGGATATTGATTATATTTGTGCCGATGGAGCAGGGACAATTGATGGGGATATTTCGGAAGCGCGAGCTATCAAGAAAGCATTTGGTGCTCATACAATGAAAATTCCAGTCAGTGCGCCTAAATCTATTTATGGTAATATGCTTGGTGCCTGTGGGGCTTTAGATGTAATCACAACAGTATTAGCGATGGAACATGGCGTTATTCCACCCACAATCAATTTAGATTCACCTGATCCTCAATGTGAATTAAATTATGTAGCAAACAAAGCTCAAGAAAAAGAGATTAAAAACGCGCTCATTATTAATCGTGGTCGTGGCGGCATTAACTGTGTCTTAGTATTACAAAAATAATTAGTGTCATTCCCACGAAAGCGGGAATCTTTAACGGTGGAGGATATTATGCAAACACAAACAGAACTTGAAACAAAAGTCAAAGCGATCTTAAAGAAAGTCTTGGATGTCAAAGACGAAGAAATTATCCCAGGTGCCAAGCTTGATGAGTCATTAGGCATTGACTCAACCGAAATGGTTGAGATTGCGGTGGTGATTAAAAAAGAATTAGGCGTTCAATTGAAAGACAATGAATTGAAAAAAACACATTCATTAAATGAAATTGTGGCTATTTTAAAGACAAAGTAAGTATGAAGATTATTGATTTAAGTTTACCCATTGATGACACTTTAGTCGAAACGCATGACGCCAAGATTGATCGCATTACACATCATGAGGGTGTTGAACATTTTAATTGGGTAGTGATGAATAAGCAGCCCAATGGTCGGGAGCGTTTTGATCGTGGCGAGCGTGTCGCAACGAAAGAAGAAATTCCTGATGGGGAAATGTTGTCCTTAGAAGTGGTGCATTCGTCGGTGCATATGGGTTCTCATGTGGATGCCCCATTTCATTATGGGTCAACGTGTGAAGGAAAACCTGCCAAGCAAATTATGGATGTACCGCTCGAATGGTGTTATGGCCCAGGTGTTGTCCTCGATTTTACTCATTTAAAATTCCCTGATGCGATTGGTAAACAGCATGTGATTGATGCTCTAAAGAAAATCAATTACACGCTTAAGCCCATGGACATTGTTTTAATTTACACCGGCGGCGATAAATTACTCGGCACCGATGATTACGTAAATAAATATGTTGGCATGACTGTTGAAGCAGTTGAATATTTATTAGATCAAGGTATCAAAATGATGGGCATCGATACAATAGGATTAGATCGACCCTGCTTCTTAATGTTCAAAGAATTTCTATCCACCAAAGACAAAAGCAAAATCTGGCCCTGTCATTTTTTAGGCCGACGCCGCGAATATTGCCACATGGAACGTTTAGGAAACTTAGGCGCGATACCAAAACCATTCGGATTTACCGTATCCTGTTTACCTGTCAAAGTGCGAAATGCAGGAGCAGGTTGGTCAAGAGTAGTGGCTATTTTATAAAGGAAGGATATTTATGGGACATACAGTAAATTCAATCATTATCAATGCACCGTATGAATTAGTTTTTGATGTATCCAATAAAATCGAACGCTGGACTGAATTATTCGGCGATGAATACGCAAAAGCTGATGTATTAGAGCGTAAGGGTAATGAAATCACATTTCGTTTAACCGATGAAGATGGTAAGTCATGGGTTTCTAAACGTTGGCTATATAAAGATTTAAATTTTGCCTATGCCCAACGCTGGGATCCTTTATTTCCATTTAAGTATATGAAAATCGTCTGGCTTTATACACAAACACCCGACGGTATTAAAATGACATGGATTCAAGATTTTGAATTAGATCTAGGTTTTACAAAATTTACGGCAGAGCAAATTGAAGGTTTTGTGAATGAGCATTCTCAACACAATATGAAAATTTTTAAGAAGGTCATCGAGCAAGAAGCCCTCGCGGCAAAGTGATAGTGGGCATGGACCGTCGTTATAGTGTGTTGTTTTTCTTTTGTGCCGCCAGTGTTTTGATTTCATTTAATGTATCTGCCTTGACTGCTGTTGTTCCAGCAATCAGCCGCTCTTTAAATATTTCAGCCAATGATGCCGCTAGTTTAATTCCGTACTACATGATCCCTTATGGATTATGCGCCTTGTTTTATGCACCTTTGGCCTCACGTTTTTCAATCAAACACTTAATGATGACGGCGTGTATTCTCTTTGCCCTAGGCAATGCTTTATCGTTAGCGTTTGATTCATTAACAGTAATTTTGCTTGGGCGTGTTGTGGCGGGTTTTGGGGCAGCAGCCGTGACGCCGCTCGCTCTAATGACATTAGGAAAAATATTTGAAAAAGATTTACGTGGGCGCGTGCTGGGTGCATTTTTTAGTTCATCATTTCTTGGGGCGATGTTAGGTCTTGTTCTAAGTGGTATTGCACCATGGCATTGGTTATTCATTGTGCCTGCCGTATTATCCGTCGTATTAGCCATTGCCTTTATTTTTTGTCCCAAAGAAGGGATGGAAGCAAATACCGGTGTGCGTGTTAATTACATGGATGTATTTCGTGTGAAAGGTTTACGACGCATTTTAGTTTTTATTGCATTGATGAGTTTGCTTTTTCACGGTGTAGGGAAGTGGTACGGTGTTTTCTTAGATAAGATTTACGGCTATAATCAGATGACAATTAGTGGTTTGATTATTCTCACCGCATTAACAGCGTCGATTGGTCAGCTTATTGGAGGCTTTATTTCAGATAAGTATGGTCGTGCCATGGCGTGCTATGTGGGTATAGGTATTTTAAGTTTTTTTATCATGATGTTGTATGGCCAGTATTCTTTATTAAACTTAGCAATTATATTATCATTGATTTCAATTGGCTGGACCATTGCGCATAACGGCATTTCAACGATATTAGCTGATTTTTCAAGTTCATACCGCGCCGAACTTGCCGCATTAAATTCTTCAGTACGTTTTTTTAGTGGTGGTATTGGTTTTTGGATTAGTGGTGGGTTTATGCAAAGTAATTTTAAGCTTAGTTTTTTATCAATAGGGGCACTAATGAGTTTATTAGTATTTTTAGTGCCACATTTAGTTATTCAACGAAAGGATGTTTAAATGGCGCATGTGCAAGTTGACTTAAAAGGAAAAGTTGCTCTGATTACAGGAGCGAGTCGAGGAATTGGTAAAGCGATTGCGACGCGTTTAGCAAGTCATGGCGCTAATTTAGTTTTAGCTGCACGTACACAAGGGCCATTAGATGCAACTGTCAAAGAATTAAAAGATAAATACGGCATTGATGCGATTGGTGTTCCCTGCGACGTTGCGAAATTAGAAAATTTACAAAATTTAGTGAATCAAGCGAAAGCAAAATTTAAAAAGATTGATATTCTCGTGAATGTTGCGGGTGTATCAAGTCAATACCCATTTCATGAACAACCCATCGAAGATTTTGAAATGCTCGCACACATTAATTATTTAGGCTATGTGCGTTTAATCCGTTTAGTTATCCCAGACATGGTTGAACGCAAAGATGGTCATCTCATTAATGTTGTATCAGGTTCCACTTTAGTAGATCCAATCCCGCGAGGATTCTTAACTTATAGTTCGTTGAAAATGGGCTTACGTGCGTTCTTAAAAGGTTTATTCTGGGAAATGCGCGAACACAATATTAAAGTTACGTCACTATTACCAGGTGTTGTTGCTTCTGATTTAACTGATCATTTAAAACATGTGGCGAGCGAACAACGTGATCGTTTAATGGATCCTGTAGCTGTCGCTGACATGGTTTCTTTTGCGTTGTCAGTACCTGCCAATGCCTGTCCTTTGGAGTTAGCAGTGATTAATCAGCTGACGACCTGGACAAAGCCCATTATTGATTACAAGCAAACCCAGGCCAAGTAGGCGATAGATATGACGATTGATGCCCATTCCCATTACATGCCGCCTCAAGTGGCCCAGAACACGGCGTTCTTTAAGCAGTTCTGGTCTGACAGTAATCATCAATTAAAGCTCATGGATGAAAACCATGTGGATCGTGCTTTATTGCTTTATCCGACGAGCGATGCGCATGTGAATATGGGTGGGTGGGGAAAGTTGTGTTTAGAATATAATCAAGGTATTGCGGATTTGGTGAAACAATACCCAACCCGCTTTATTGGAGCAGGTATTATTCCTGTTGATAATCCCGACGCAATTCCAGCTGAATTAAAACGAATCCGTGATTTAGGCTTAAAAGTCATCTCATTGGCATCCAGCTATGAGGGTAAATACCTCGACGAGACTATGTTTGATGTGGTCTATGAATTTGCCCAAAAGCACCGCATGCCAATTCATGTGCATCCCCAGATCATGAATCCCATCGGCCAAGAGCGTGTCCACGACCCTTTGCTTAGCCCAGTTCTTGAATATGTCTTTGATGTCTCTATGTGTATCGGCAAGATGATGATGTCGCAAACCTTTGATAAATATAAAGATGTGAATTTTATCTTTGCCCATTTTGGGGGTGTTTTGCCTATATTAAAGGAGCGTTTTGATACCACCTATACCATGTTAAGGAAGCGTAACTTTGTCAAGGATATAGGGAAGCTCCCAAGTGAGGTCTTAAAGAACCTTTATTTAGATACAAGTGGAACCCGTTCGAAGGCATCACTTTTGGCAGCTCTTGAAGTGGTTGATCATACGCATATTTTATGGGGATCTGATTTTCCTGCGAATCAAAATTTTAAAGATGCATTAGGTGTGATAAATTGTACTATTTTATCAAATGACGAAAGAAATTTTATGTGTGGTAATAATTTTGCCCGCCTAATTAGCTAATTCCTCGACGGAAAAATTGCTTTTCTGGTCTTTTTGAAAAAAATAAAAAATAGTTGAAATAAGTTGTTGACTTTGGAAAATAATCTGATATTCTTATTGAACCTTTTTTAAGGGTTCCAAAAGTTCTTTGACAATCATGTTGTTCAATTCAATATCCAAAGCCAATTTTTTTGTTAGCTTTGAAAGCCAAGTTTTTTGGAGAGTTTGATCCTGGCTCAGAGTGAACGCTGGCGGCGTGGATTAGGCATGCAAGTCGCGCGATCTCGTAAGAGATAGCGGCAAATGGGTGAGTAACACGTAAGTAATTTTCCTTATATCTGAACATAGCCCTATGAAAGTAGGGGTAATATTCAATGACACCATGAGATGGCATCATTTTATGGTTAAAGCTGGGGACCGCAAGGCCTGGCGATATTAGATGAGCTTGCGAAGCATCAGCTAGTTGGTAGGGTAACGGCCTACCAAGGCTAAGACGGTTAGCTGGTCTGAGAGGATGGTCAGCCACACTGGGACTGAGACACTGCCCAGACTCCTACGGGAGGCTGCAGTCGAGAATCTTTAGCAATGGACGAAAGTCTGACTATGCGACGCCGCGTGAGGGATGAAGGATTTCGGTTCGTAAACCTCTTTTGGCAGGGAAGAACATTTCACAGCTAATAATTGTGAAACTGACGGTACCTGCAGAATCAGCCACGGCTAACTCCGTGCCAGCAGCCGCGGTAATACGGAGGTGGCAAGCGTTACTCGGAATTATTGGGTGTAAAGGGCAAGTAGGCGGCTTTATAAGTGGGGGGTGAAATGCTCCGGCTCAATCGGAGAACTGCCCTCCAAACTGTGAAGCTTGAGTATGACAGGGGGAAATGGAATTCTAGGTGTAAGGGTGAAATCTGTAGATATCTAGAAGAACACCAGCGGCGAAGGCGATTTCCTGGGTCATTACTGACGCTAAATTGCGAAAGCTAGGGGAGCAAACAGAATTAGATACTCTGGTAGTCCTAGCCGTAAACGATGAGCACTAGATGTCGGCTCCTTTAGGAGTCGGTGTCGCAGCTAACGCATTAAGTGCTCCACCTGGGGACTACGGTCGCAAGGCTAAAACTCAAAGGAATTGACGGGGGCCCGCACAAGCGGTGGAACATGTGGTTTAATTCGAAG
>JACCDG011018488.1_pt1 | contig 53585 bp, 70 predicted proteins | sample 7442471 | NCBI WGS metagenome assembly JACCDG01 (sample SAMN15323444, study PRJNA562643) | freshwater metagenome | isolation source: river surface water | place: USA:Blue River Watershed | collected 2017-08-17 | reverse complement strand
GGGGCTGATGGGCGGAATTGCCCGTGGCTTGATTGCTCATCGCTATCTCCTTGTGAGCGTTCGTCTTATCCGCTCCATAAGTAGATATCTACCCCGGATATCTCGGGGAGTCAAATATATAATTCCCCATTGTTGGTCATCTTGCCCGACCGCCGGCCCTTGAGGTCGCCCTTGAGCGCGATCAGGGCCAGGAACTTCCAGGAGATGCCCGAGGCCGGATCCGGCTCGGCCTCGGGAATGGGTCGCTTCGTGATCCCGTTGTGCCGCTTGATGCAGGTCAGGACGGAGTTCGCGACCAGGGGCCGCGTCTTCGCCGGGTAGAGCTCCAGGCAGCGGAATGTGTGCTCCTTCCAGGTCGAGCCCTCGGGGAGGACCGCCTGGCCGCCGTAGCCGTAGAGCCCGCTCTTGCAGTACCGGACGACCGTCGCTGAGCCCGGCACGCGCGCGATCATCTTGTGCCAGAGATCCGGCCACAGCTCGCGCCACATGCCCAGGTTCGTCATCGGCTCGTCGCCGAACGGGTTGGACAGGCGCATCGCGTGGAACGTGAACCCGTACTTGTAGTACAAGTCATAGGTCCGGTTGTAGTCCCAGCCCAGGAGATGCGGCGCCGTCCACACGTCCGCCACTTCCCAATCGTAGACCGGATAGGCCTGCGAATAGTGTTGCCCCGTCATCCACGCGGGCTTCTGCCGGCTTGCCCAGCCCAGCGGCCGGACGCTGCCGCGAGCGCCGGGGTCGCTCAGCCAGTTGTCGCCGCGCTTGGTGATCATCCGCAGCCGGCGCAGGCTCTCCTGCGCGCGGATGCCGAGGACGCAGGCCACCTGCCCGTGCTCGGGGCCGTAGACGAGATGCGCCGCGTCGACGTGGCCCATCTCCGCATGGAAGCCGCGCAGCTCCGTGATCGCGCCCTCGGGCAAGGGGCGGACCCACAGGTCGCGTTCGGCCGGGTTCCAGGGATGCCAGTAGGGTTGCTCGAGCGAGCATCCGTTGCGGTGCTTGATCGGCAGGCACAGCCACTTCAGCCGGATCTCGGGCAGGGCGCGGACGCGCTCGACATAGTCGACCGTCTCGGGGGTGATGCACTCCTCGTCCCAAAAGACGAGATCGAGCGGCAGCCGGCCGCGCTCCCGGGCGACCTCCAGCACGACGTTCAGCGCCGCGGTCGAATCCTTCCCGCCCGAGAAGCTGACGACCACGGTGTCGAACCGGTCGTACAGGGTCCGCACCCGGTCGAGCGCCGCGCTGTAGACGTCCTGCTCGGCATAGACCTTGAAGGCGTCGCTCACGCTGGGAACTCCGGCCGCATGCGGGCGGCGAGATCGGGATCGATCGCGGCGACGCTGTCCCAGCCGCGCGCCTGCGGCCACGCGCCGGTCCCGGTCACCTTGGCGATGTCGGACAGGGCATAGAGCGGGTATTCGGGCAGGCGGTGCCAGAACAGGATCGACCAGATCACGTCATGCCCGACGTCGGCCAGCGGCGCGTAGCGGGTTCGGCCGTCGCCCGTCGTGTAGACCTCGGACGGGACCATGTTGCCGTCCAGGCGGCGCCGGCCAGTCACCAGGACCGTGGCCCGCTCGCGGACCATGAAGGCGTCCTGCTCGGCCTGCTGGACGATCTTGTACCACTCCGAGGTCGTGCGCTGGTCGGCCGGGAACAGGAAGCGGCGGTTGGCGCGGAGCCATGCGACGTCGTGCTTCGTCTCGATCAGCTCGACGTTGGCCGGCTTGTGGCGCCGGATCCAGTCGTCGACCACGGGATATTCGAGCCGGGTGATCGCGCAGACCCCCGGCAGTTCGAAGCCGGCCCAACCCAGGAGGAACGCGAGGACGACGCTATCCTTCCCGCCCGACCAGCCGAACACGGCATGGCCCAGGCGCGGCAGCTCGCGGCCGATCTTGAGCGCCAGGCGCTGGATCTCCCCGTCCGTCTCCTGCCGGGTCAGCAGGGTGCCGGTCCTCGCGCGTTCGTAGAGCTCGACGAACAGGGCCTTGTGGCGGAGGTCCTTCCGCATGGTCGCGGCGGCGTGTCGGGTCATCCCTTGGCCTTGCTCGGCAGCGCATCCGGGTTCAGGCCGCGCAGCGCATAATCGGGCGCGCGCAGGTCCGCGAGCTTGCGGACGCGGATGAAGTTCACGTTGTCGATCCAGGCGATGTCCGAGACGAGGCCCCGGTCCTCGGCCACCGCGAAGTGGTAATCCGACCAGATGTCCTCGCTCGTGGTGCGGGCGTCCTCATCGATCCGGCGCGGGTAGCTGTGCCGCTCCGTGCTGACCCAGACCAGGATGTCGCCGGGCTGCCAGGGCGCTTGGACGCGGCGCATCAGCTCGATCAGGCGGACATTCTCGACCAGCCCGAAGCGCGACCAGATCCCGATCCGCTTCATGGCGTAGCTCAGGCAGGTGTCCGTCCGATCGATCCTGACCGGATGGACGCGCCGCGGCCCCAGGAGGACCGCGGCCATGGCGTCGTGCATGGGGCTCATCGCGCGATCCTTCTTGGCCGTGGAAGAGCGAGGTTGACCGCAGCTGGCAGCCATCGATGATTCTCTGGCGCGAACGCAATCCTGACCTGCTCGGGGTCGCGCAAGTCGAAAGTAGCTAACGGCCGGATGTGATCGACGTGGAAGCCTGGGCCAGGGCACGGCCCCAGGTGAGCTGCGATAGCTGGATAATCGATCAGCCCGTCTCGGCTCTTGCTAGCCCGGCCAGTCGCGAACGCGCGACGAACGCGGGCGCGCAGGCGGTCCACCAAAGCGAAGGCAGGATCGTTCGCCCTCCGGTCAGCATTTCGAGCCACGGCATGGGCTATCCATCTGTCGCGATCCTTCGCGTAATAGCGACGGGTCGCGAGACGGTTGGCAGCGCGAACCTCGGGAAGCTTCGCACGCTGGCGCCCATGCAGCTTCTTGCATTCGAGGCAAGCATTGTTGTGCGCCATCCGCCAGTTCAAGCCATCTCCCCGATGATGGCCGAACGCTTTGCACGGCTTCCCGAGTTTGAGGCCCACGTTTCAACTCTTCGTGTGAAGCTCGGGCCGGTGCATGGCGCTCACGCCGTCGACGATCGTCCTCGACAACATGGGGTGAGCTTCATGAGTAGGACCCTGGTCACTGTCCGGATGGTAGGCGATCACGCGCATGGCCTCGCCGTACGGCGTGGCGAACTTGTGCCGTCCGTCCGTGTGGATGCAGAACACCATGCCCGGCACCAGATCGATCGTCTCGTCCTCGCCGTCGCCGCGGTCATAGATACAGCGGCCCCGGCCGCTGGCGACCATGCCGATCCGATCGGACGGGTGGGTGTGCGCGGTCTGGTCGATCCCCGGCGGGAAGTAGAGGGCGTTCAGGCAGGGATCGCCCTTCATCACGGGCGGGATCAGGAGACTGTCGGTGCAGCCATCGATGTAGCGCAGCCGGCCCACGGGCTCGACCGGGCCGCCGATCATGAACGTGCCGCGGTACCCCTCGCGGGCGATCACGATGCCCTTACCCTCGTGCAAGGTAAAAGTGCCCGCGACCGAGAAGTACATTCCTGCCTTGAGCCGATAAGCCTTGGTATCAGGCCGACCTTTACTGTACTTGTACTCGGGTAACGACACGACAAGCGTCGTGTCCTTGACCACGTAGCCGTAATGAGTGGCGTGCGCGTCGATCATGTCCTCCAGGCGCAGCAGGTCGGCCCACACGAACAGGGTCGACGGGAACTGTCGATCGAGCATGAACGCGTTGATCGCGCCGTCCATGTCCGGCCAGGGGTAAGCGGAGAAGGCGGGCTTCATTCGGTGATGCTTTCCTCGGCTTGCGCCAGCCACTCGCGAGCCAGCCGCACCAGAGCCTCGGCGCTGGTCTGGATGTCCCATTTGGCTTTGGCGCCGTTGATCGCCTGATAGATCGTGTCCCGTTGCTGCGGGCTCATCGCGAGCTGGAACGTGACGATGCCCGGATCGCCGATCGTCGGCATCCGCTCGTCCGGCTCGCCGGCGAGGTTGGTCGCAGCCGCGGCCTGCCGGCGCAGCTCGAGCGTCGCGGCGTCGTCGAAGACGCGGGCCAGCTCGACCTCGGAAAAGCCGGTCAGCTTGAGGTCGAAGTGCTCGTCGCGCAGCTCCAGGAGGCTCGCGTTCAGCGCGTCGACGTCCCAGGCCGCGTTGAGCGTCAGCTTGTTGTCGGCGAGGTTGTAGGCCCGCTTCTTGGCCTCGCTCCACCCCCGCGCCACCATGACCGGGACGTCCGGCAGCTTGAGCTTCTGCGCGGCGAGGACGCGGCCGTGGCCGGCGATGATCTTGCCCTTCTCGTCGACCAGGACCGGGTTGGTCCAGCCCCACTCCGTGATCGCGTCCGCGATCTGCGCCACCTGCTCGGGCGTGTGCAGCCGCGCGTTCTTGGCGTCGGGCACGAGCTCGGCCGTGGACCGGCGCTCGACCTTGTCGGCGGGCCAGGGAGACTTCTTGGTCATCACGCGCTCCCGCCCAGGATGATGCAGTAGATGAAGGCGTTGGCCCGGTCGGTCCCCGCGCGCGACCAGCAGGCGTGCGGCTCGCCATCCGGCGACGGCATGGGCAGGACCCGGCTCCAGTCGATCGGCCGACAGAAGCCCTCCATGCTGAGCCCTTCCTTGCCCTCGGCCGTCGTGCAGTAGCTGACCTTCTCGCAGTCCCGATCGTCGCAGCACGAGATGCTCGTGCCGGGCTGGGTGAGGCCCGAGTACCAGTCGTGCGCGCCGGACGCGGTCGGGATCAGAACGAATGCCAGGGCGGCGAGGACGCTGCGCTTCACGGTGAAGCTCCTTCCTGAGCGCGGACGGATCGAGGCTTGCGACCGGGCCGAACGCCCGGCGGAAACGGGCGGTAGACCTCGGCCAGCTTGAGGGCGCGACGAACGCCGTAGGGCGAGCGGCCGATCAGCCGGGCGATCTCCTGCGCATTGCGGCCCTCCTGGACGTGCAGGCGGATCGCCTCGTCCCAGCGGCCCGGGTCGATCGGATGCCCGCCCGGGCCGCGCGGCTTGTAGACGTCCAGCTTGATCAGGACGTGCCACACGGCACGCTCGGCCTTGCCCAGGCGTTCCGCGATCTTGCCGGGCGGCAGGCCTTCCTCGACGTGCAGACGCTTCGCTTCAGGCCACCAGACCCGGCAGTACTGCCGGCCGGCCTTGCGCACGGCCCAGCTCACCTGCCCCTCGGTCACGCCCAGGTTCCGCGCGATCCCGTAGTAGGTCACGCGCTTGGCGTGCAGATCCAGGATGCGCGCCCGCATCTCGGGACCCAGCGGCGGTGCCTTGGGCCGGGCGCTCGGCTTGCGCGCAGTCATGCCCGGAACCTCTTGGGGTTCGCGTTGCGGTCGGCCAGGAGGAGGTCGGCGACGCGATCGAGGCGCGTGGCCGGATCCAGTCGCAGGAGCTGGGTCACGTCGTCGGACCATGTTGCCGCGGCAAGCCAGCCCTTGTCGGCATGCCACTCGATCGACAGGAGGACGATCGTCGGGGGCTCGTTCATCGCTTGACCGCCACGTACTCGTAGCAGCCGGGCTCGACGCGCCGCTGGCGCAGGGCCAGTTCGCCGGCACCGACATAGATCGTGCGGACGTGACCGCACGGGCTCATCTCGGGGAACTCGCCCTGGCTGTGCAGCCGGGCGTAGCGGCCGACCCGGTCCACCCGTGGGTCCACCTGGGCATCGCGAGCGAGCTGGCCGCGATGGTAGACGATCGATGCGCCGCGCGGTGCCCGCAGGAGCCACCATTCCAGGAGCTCGGCGGTCATCATCGGCGCCGGCCGGGCCGGCTCAAGCCTGGCCGGCAAGGGGATCGTCCCGATGCTCGATCAGCAGCGCGGTCGAGACGACCCCGGTGTCGGCGCCCATATCGCTGCCGTTGAAGAACTCGCCCTGACCGACCAGGCCGGTCATGACGAGATAGCGGCCCAGCGAAGCGATGAAGTTGGCACGCTCGCCGGGACGCATCTTGCGCAGCTTCCGCTGCAGCTTGAAGGCGTCCATGTTGACGCCTTCGGTCTTGGCCTGATCGGTCGCCTCGGCGACCTTCTGGGCCAGCTCGGTTGCTTCTTCCTCCAGCGCATCGAAGCGCTGGTTCCAGCGATCGATGATCGTCGACACGCTGGCCGGCTCGATCTTGATGATCTTGGTCACGCGGAGCCCGTCATGCTCGGCAGATTGGGTAATGAATTACACCTTGACCTGGGCGCTTTCCACAAAAAAAGAAGCCCGGCGCTTTCGAAGGCGCCGGGCTTTTCAATGTGGCCGGACAGTGGCGATCCAGCCGAAATCGGAGACAACATAAGGCGCGCTAGGCCACTGCGCCTTGGAAACTGATGTAGCCCCCTGATCCGTGGAAAACAAGCCCTGCGGTCGCCCGCAGGGCTTAAGCTGTATCAGGGAGGCTAAAACGTCCGGTCGAAGGGCCGCACGCAAGCGTGCGGTTTTGACAGGCTTCTTCCGGAACAAGGGCAATATATTACCCATATCCGCCAGCGTCAACCCTGTTCGCGATCGGGCGCAGGGAGCATGTCTGCTGGTCCCAAAGAGGCGCCAGCGCCGTCCACGCCTGCCGGACGATCGCCTCCATCTCGTCAGGCGTGACGATCACGCCCGTGATCGCTCCGGCCGCCCGCCAGCGGCGCAGCTGGACCTTCTGGTGCGGCGTGGGCGCCTGCTTCGGATCGCGCTTGACCTCGATCTTCAACGCGACCCCGGCGAGGCTGCCGTCGAGATCGGGCCGGCCCTTGGCGCCCCACGGGCTGCCGTGCTGCTTGTCGATCTCGATCGGGATGCCCTCGGCCGCGAGCTGCTTGACCCGCTTCTTGATCGCGTCGATCCGCGAGCTCTCTAGGACAGAATTATTCCGACGCGTTCCAGGCACCGAAAGCACTCCCGTATCAGTTTCCCGTCCTCGCGGAAGCGGAGGCCGCTGTTGTAGCGGACCACCGTCCAAGTGACGGGATCGAGGATGTCGTAGGGCAGGGGTTCGAGGCAGGTCGCGCAAAGGTGCATCTCGCGGGCCCGGTCCTCAGTCGGCAGCTCGTCGCCCCGGAGCGCCACGGCCGCGGCGCCCAGCGACATGCCGGGACGGATCGCGGTCATGGCGAGGGGGCCTCGAAGAATCCGAGTGCACCCTTGCACGGCACCGGCTGCGCCAGCGGCACAACGTCGGCCAGCACGAAGCCGTGGGGGCCGAAGAACCACGGGCTATCGCTCTCGTCCACGCAGTCGACGATAAGCGCGCGGCCGACAAGATGACCGCCCAGAGCCCGCAGATCGCTCAGGGACGGTCCCGGTGCAGCGTTGCCAATGATCGTGCGGCGCACGGTTGCGAGATCGTCGGCAATTTCCAACGATCGAAACCAAGAGCTGGCGTGAATCAGGACCGGGCCGCGATAGCGCGTCGACCAGTCGCGGTTCTCGACGTCCTTCCCGCCATGGAGGATGAACCACCACCACGGCGCGCGGATGCTGATCGCTTTCATCGCATCCCCATTTCGGGCAGGGGCACGCCGAACAAGTCGAGCTGCGGCTCGGCCCGGCGACGCTTCGCTTCGACGCGCAGTTGCCGATCGTTCGCGCAGTTCATGGCGACCAGCTCCTTGCGCAAGCTGCCGCCGGCATGGATGGGCGGGACCGCCAGCTCGTGCGCCAGGCTACCGAACCGGTCGCCGGGGTTGGCCTGCCGATGCTCGATCGCGGCGCAGACCGGGCAACGCGCCTGCCCGACCCCCAGCTTCCAGCCCTCGCGGTGCAGCTCCTGCATGACGCGGACCCGATCGTCGCCATAGATCGTGTCGGCCGGGAGCGTCGGGCGTTCGTCCTCGCGCCCGCAGACCTCGCATTGCGCGACGTAGGGCACTCCGGCCGGCACGACGCGCGGGTTCTCAGCCATGGATGTCCACCCTACCCCTGGCAATGGCGGCGCGCTCGATCAGCTCGATGCGCCTGATCAGTGCGGCGATCTTCTCCTCGGTCCCGGCCAGCCGGTTCTCCGCATCCCGCCGACGCTCGACCTCGCGGCTGTTGGCCGCCAGGAGCTCGTCGACCCGCAGGCGCAGGCGATCACGCTCGCGCACGGCCGCGGCGCACTGATCGACCAGTTCGTGGCGGCCCCCTCCTCCTCCGTCCATCCTCGTCTCCTCACCACATGGCTGCATGGCGAAAGCGCTGGCTCGGCTGGCTGAGCACGAGATCGCGCTGGGTCCGGGTCATGCCGACGTAGAGCATCCGCCGCACCGTGTCGGGCTCGGTCGCGAGCGTCTCCATGCCCCGATAGGACAGGTCCGGCGAGACGACGACCTTGTCCGCCTCGCCGCCCTTGACGCTATGAATCGTGCCCAGGATGACGCGCGGCCTCTCGCGCAGCGCCAGGACGCCATGCCGGCGGGCGACGGTCAGCGGGAACTCCAGCCGCGGCTTGAGCGCGGCCTGAACGTGGGCCTCGTACCAGTCGAGCGATCCGGCGATCACGGCCTCGACTTCCTCCGGTCGCTTGAGCAGCCGGCCCAGCTCCTCGACCGTGCGCGGCGGGTCGATCTCGTTCCGCTCCAGCTTCGACTTCACGCCGCGCGCCAGGGCTTTCTCGGCGGCGAGGCCCATCATCCACGCTTTCAGCTCCTCGGGCTCCCATGGCCGGCCGGTGCGGGCGAGGGACGTGAACGCGACCAGCCGGTCGGCCATCGACGTGCCCTTGCGCGGCCCCATGGGGTTCCAGCGTCCGTTCTTGGTCCGGTAGGGGTTGTGGTAGGGGATGCCGGCCTTGCGCAGCTGGCCGATCAGCGGCTCGAGGCTGTAGGAGCACGGGGCCACGAACATGATCGACCCGCTGTCGGCCTGCTCGACGTGGCGCTGGGCCAGCTCGCCGAGGGCGCTCCCGGAGGCGAAGGGCGGCCCCGACGGCTCCAGGGTGCCTTCCACGTCGGTTGGCTTGTAGACGACGTGGCGACGGTTGGCGCACTGCTCGATCAGCTCCAGGGCCGCCCGGTGGGCCGCCTTGGGCACGCGCCAGCTCTGCTGGAGGACGATCACCTGGTCATCGGGCACGGCGCCCGGCATGAACAGCTCGGGCACGGCGCCGCGCCACGAGAACAGCCACTGGTCGGGGTCGCCGGCAATGATGCACGTCTCGACGTGCTGGCTCCAGCCGCGGATGACGTCCATCTCCAGCGGGCTCAGGTCCTGGGCCTCGTCGACCAGGAGCACGGCCGGCTCGCCGGGTGGTCCAAGCCACGTCATCTCGGCCACGCGCTCGATCATGTCGGTGAAGTCGATCACGTTGCGCTCGGCCTTGAACGCGCTCCAGGCGGCGTGGAAGGCGCGGGCGTCCTCGTCCCAGGTTTCCAGGGGCTTCTTGAGGTGGCGCAGGAGGTCGACCTTCTCGACCACGGGCGCGACCCCGCCGTCAGCGATCGGATCGTCCCCGTCCGTCGCGTCCTCGTCGGCGACGCCGATGCGCCAGTAGGGGTGCAGCTCGTTCCAGGCGGCGACGCAATCCTTCTCGGTCGCGATGCCGGGCCAGGACAGCATGCGATAGCACAGGCTGTGCAGGGTGCCGACGTTGCGCTCCGGGACGGTGAGGACGCGGGCGCGGATGTTGAGCGCCGCGGTGCGGGTGAGGGAACAGATCAGGACGCGCTCGGGCCCCACGGTTTGCGCGGCGCGCTCGGCTTGGCGCTTGAGATATTCGCTCTTGCCGGTTCCTGGCGGCCCGACGACCACGAAGATGCGTGCTCTCACAGTTGTCTCCTCGTTTATGCGGGTATCCTGATACCCTTTTCGCCCGGTGTCAACGTTCTCCACAAGATGCCGCCGGGTCCGGCATTTGCAGTCCCTTTCCCATATAGAGAAAACGATATGAGTTTTTATTTTTGTTGGTCAAAAAACGCCTCAGACAATAGTCCCATTCATTGTGAAGTATAACGTGAATACTTGTCTTAAACTCCATTAGTCGTGTAAGTGGTTGATATAGAAGGGATGTTTAATCATTTAACGTGTTTAATCCTTTTTTGCGTATGAAAACAAAAAACACATATGATTCTCTCCATAAGGGGATAGGGGTTCAAACGCGGTCACTCCTCCGCGTCCGGCGGCCACTGCCCGTGCCAGTAGGAGCGCGTCGTCCCGTCCCCGCCGACGACGCGATGCTTGAAGCCCCGCATCGACAGGTAAGTCTTGAGCTGCGCATCCGTGGGCGGGTTGGACAGGTTGCCCAGGTGCGTGGCGGCGTCCTGGACGCTCACCCACAGCTGACCCCCTTCCCAGTACGGATGCCGGGCGCGCACGACGTCCGACTTGCGCCGGCTGGCATCCAGCTCCTCGATCGCCAGCGGTTTCCGATCGGAGAGGTACGTGTCGACCATCTCGCGCATGTGGCCGGCAAAGCTGATCGTGTCGTGCTCGCGAACCTCGATGATGCTCATGAAGGCGTCGACCACGGTATCCCACGACATGGGTTTCATGCGAGCGAAGTTGAGACGTTCGCTGGCGATCAATCGATTGCGGAGCTTGGTTTGACTGGTCAGGACTTCGACCGGCCCCACTTTGACTTCTCGCCCGCCCTCCAGCACCAGGAAGTAGTTGGCCGGGTCCTCGCCGACTTGGATGATCCGCTCGATGCCCAAGTCCAGGCGCTCCCGGATCACCTGCCGGGCCATGTCCTCGCCGTCCTTGGCGTCCGTCCGCGCTTCGTGCTCCTGCATCTCTCGCAGGCTGGCGGCCCGATCATCCTTGCCCTGCGCCACCCAATCGATCGCCGTCCAGACTGTCCGGGTCACATAGTCGGGCCTGGCGCCCTTGTCGGCGTCGCCGTGCCGCTCGCGGTTGATCAGGATCAGCGCCGCGATCTCCTGCGGCGTCCAGTTCGCCATCGCCGCCCGGATCGCCAGCGCCATGTCGTAGCTCGACAGCGTCTGGTCGGGCAGGTCCTTCCGTCGCCGCTCCCAGGTGCGCTTGAATGTGGCGTCGTTCTGCTCGTAGGCCGCGTGCTTGGCGCTGGGCCAATGCCCCTTGTCGGGCACGATGACGTCGCTCTGTCGGATCTGCCGGCCCGAGCGCAGCGTCATGACGATTCGATCGTCCTGGTTGCCCGGCTCAATTTTCGGCTTGGGACCGGTCTGCGCGGCTGGAGCCGCGTCGGTCCTGATGTGAGTCCACCAGAACCACGCGAGTTCTTCCTCGCGCTCGACGATCTCGTCCGGATACTTGTCGAGATAGTCGCCCGTGGTGACGAAGTAGCGTCCGGCGGCGTAGCACTCGATCTGCCCGCGCCGGCCGCCCTGTTCCGGGATCGTGCCGCGGACGAGGATATGCAAACCCGTCCCGCTGACGCTGATCTCGGTGTAGCTGTTCAGCCGGTCGACGATCGCTTGGGCCCACGGCGCGATCTCGCCCGTCTCCGGGTTGCGGCACTTGTCCAGGTCGATCCCGACGACATAGGTCGTTTCCTCGCCACGAGCGAAGACGTAGCCCACTCCCTCGAAATGGCCGGCTTCGACGGCCCGGCAGCACTCGTCAAAGGTCGTCCAGCTCGCGGGGTCGGTCGAGGATGCGCTCAATCCGTTCGGTCGGATCGGGACTTTGGTCAGCTTCGCGACGCCGTTGACCGTGCGTCGCTGGTTCTGCCAGCACACCCATTGCCTGCGCTCCGCGAGCTCCCCGATCGCCGGTATCCCGGCGTCGGGGCGCTCAAACGGCATGCCGCTCCTAGCTTGAAGCGGTGGCGGTCAGGTCGGAGACGTCGCCGAAGGTCGCCTCGATCTTGGCGCGTCGGTACTCCGTCAGCGCCTTCCCCAGCGCGCCCAGCGTCTCGGGGTTGGGTTGCTTGAGGTAGGCCCGGAACGCCGTCTTGGCCGCCGTGGTGGCGCGCGTCATCGCGCTTGGACCGGCGGCGTCCTGCTCGTTCGTGCTCGACATGATGTCGTCTCCTGTTTCGAAACAGCGTGGAGAAAAGGCGCGGGGCAGTCAACCCCGCGCCGGGGAACGGGTCAGCCGGTTAGCTGGCCGCGTTGACCTCGCGCATGGCATCGAGGTTCAGGGTCTGGCCGAACTGCGCGATCACGGCTTCGCGGAGCGGCGCGATATGCGCCAGGTCCGCCGGATCGAGCTTGGCCGAGAAGCCGGGCTTGACCTTGGAGTAGAGGACGTTCCCGCCCCTGCCGGTGGCCCGGCCGGGCTTTGAGCGGTCCTGCTCGAGGCCCAGGCGGGTCACGACGCCGAAGTAGGGCAGGCCCTCGTCGGTCAGGTCCATCATGTAGCGTTTCCACGCTTTGAGGGATGTGGCTGGCAGGGCCACGACGCAGGGCATGCGGCTGTCGGTGCGGAGCATGTAGAGGATCTTGCCCTCGCGGCAGGCGGGGCGATCCTCGCCCGGCGCGAAGCGGCTCAGCGGGCAGTTGAGGCAGGACCCGCCCGGATCGCCATCGCCACGCTCGCCGTCAGCCGAACCGCAGTCGGGCGGCGAGCCGCCACCGCTCTCCTCGAAAGCGACCCGCCAGAAAGCGCGGTTGGTCTGCGCCAGGAGCACGACGCCCTCGATCGCCTCGGCCGGCTTGGGACCGGCTAGCGTGGGCACGGTCCAGGCGATCCCGCCGCCGGCAGGTATCTTGATCGTCGGCAGGTCGAAGCGGGTCAGCCGCTCACCCTGCATGTTGGCCGCCATGACGGCGGAAACCTCGGCCGGGTCGACTTTGGCGATCGCGAACTTCTGGAGCGCCACGAGCGGGGCCGGCGCGTTGGCCGCGACGGGCAGGTTCTCAGCCGCGGCGGGAACCGCGTCCTTCTTGCGGGTAGCCATGATCACGTCTCTCTGTTGTGCCCCTCGGGGGCGGGTGGACCGGCGGGTGGACCCCGCCGGGCATCCGTCAGGACGCGCGGAAGCCGAGCTTGGTCGTCTCCGACACGTTGACGAAATCCAGGAGCTTGGGCGGCAACAGCTCCTCGGCCTTCTTGCCGATCGCCGCCTTGCCCAGCTCGTCCTTCCTGCCGCGGATCAGCTCGCGGATCAGGCCGCTCAGGGTCTGGCCGTTCACGCTCTCCTTGACGAGCGATGTCGGATCGATCCCGAGCTTCTTGTTGCTCTTGAGGAAGGTTTTGAAGGCGGGGATCATCCCGCCCTTGGCCGATGCCCAGATCTCGCGGCGGATGTGGATGGTCACGCCCTGGACGCTCGCACCCTGCTGGCCGATGGCGGTCATCCGCTCGATCAGGAGCGGTTCGATCTCGGCCATCCGCGCCTTGATCCGCCCGACTTCGCTTTCCAGCGTCTCGCGGCGCAGGTGCAGGGTGGCGGCTTCGACCAGCAGTTCGTCGGTCGTGGTCTTGGCCGGGTCGGGCAGATCGACGCCGGCTTTCAGCGCAGCGTCGTCAAGGTCACGCGAGGTTTCCTCGCGGGGTTTCCTTAGAGCCATCGTGTCGTCTCCGTTTGTTTAACGACGAAAAGGGTAATACATTTCCCTTTGCGCGTCAACACTCTCGTTAAATGATTAAATGTCAAGCGGGGAGCTTGGCTTTTCCTTCCGCGATCGCCTCGCGTAACGCGCGCGCGGCCGCTTCCATCTTGTCCGCGACTTCAGCCAACCGGCGAGGACTTAGCCGTCGCGTCTCGATCATCAGGGAGATCGCCCCCGCCGCGCCGGCCGCCTGCCGGTGCGCCTCGCGCATCGCGGCGCCGATCGGATTGTCCGCCTCGCTCACGCCGCGGCGGCCTCGGCCGGCTGCGGCTGGCCCATGACCGCCTCGATCACCTGCTGGCGTTTCTCCAGCGCGCGCATCACCTTGGCGTCGATCGTGTCGAGCGCGATCAGGTGGTAGAAGCGGACGTGCCGGCCCTGGCCCGGCCGGTGCAGCCGGCGGCGGCTCTGCTCATAGTCGCCGAGGGAGAAGCCCAAGCTGTAGTAGATGCCGATCGACGCGGCCGTGAGATCGATGCCCACGCCGCCGGCCTGGATCTGGACCCCCATCACGGCGATCCCGTCGGGCATCGTCGACTGCGGCGTGAGATCGCGCTGGCGGCCGCTGATCTCGCCATAGGTCAGGCCAAGCTCCTTGGCCGCGGCCCGCACGGTGTCGAGGTCGTGGCGGAACCGGCAGAAGACGACCACGCGCTCGTCGCCGGCGTCCTCCAGGAGATCGGCCAGGGCCCGCGCCTTGGCGTCGTCGACGATCTCGGGCTTGTCCTTCTCGTCGGCCACGAGGAACCCGGACGTGACCTGCTGCAGCCGCAGGAGCTGGGTGAGCGCGTTGCTGACCGTGACCTCGCCGGACTCGATCTTGGCGAACAGGTCGGCATCGAGCGCCCGGTAGATGCGCCCGGCCTTGGCCCCCAGCTCGAACTCGATCACCTGATCGGTGACCTCGGGCAGCTCGACGCAATCCTCCGTCCGTCGCTCGAGCGCCATGCGGCGGTAGCGCTCGCGCAGCTCGGCCGCGTTGCGCCAGCCGATCACCTGGCGCTGCTCGAAACCGCCCATGACGGCGTAGCGCGAGCGGAACGCGACGAAGGACCGGCCGAAGATGATCGGGTCGACCGCCCGGGCCTGCGCGTAGATGTCGAGCGGGCTGTGTGGCATCGGCGTCCCGGTCAGCGCGATCCGCCGCTGCGCCCGCTTGGTGAGATCGGACGCGAAACGCGAGGCCCGGCCGCCCGGCGACTTGATCCGGTGGCTCTCGTCCATGACGAGGACGCTCCACGTCCGGGCCAGCAGCGCCTGCCCCAGGAGGTCGCGCCAGGCGCTCTCATAGTTCACGACGACCACGAGGCGGCGATCGCCCATCGCCGTCCGTGCCTTGATCCACTCGGCCATGCGCAGGGCCTTGTCGCGGCAGGTGCCCTTGTCGAGGACGAGGACCGCGAACTCGCGCGGCGCGTGGCGATCGAACTCCCTGCGCCACACGCCCATGACAGTGACCGGGCAGAGGATCAGGGTCATGGTCGCTTCCAGCTCATGGAGCGCCACGACGGTCGTCAAGCTCTTGCCGGTGCCCATGCCGAAGGCGAGCATCGATCCCTGCCGGGCCTTGATCCACTCGATGCCTTCGCGCTGGTGCTTCCACGGGCGGGTAACGAGCGGCATCAGGCAGCCCTCCGCCGCCGGGCGGGCAGGCTCTTGACCAGCCGGCCGGCCTCGATCTCGGCCAGGACTTCCTCGACCGCGAGCGCGGTGCCGCACGTCGGGTTCCAGTCGGAACTCTGCCAGTCCCGCAGCGCTTTGCCCGACAGTCCGGCGGCCTTGGCAATGTCGCTGTCTGTCCATCCTGAATTGCATGCGGTCTGCATGCGTTTCCGCAAATGGGTTATGGCACTGCGAACGGTCGTCATGTTAGGATCGAAGGGCATTTTATTTCCCCTAAGAACTTTGGCTGGAGGAGAACGGCTCATGATTGCGGATAGGCGGGCATCCAATTACCCATTTGGGCGCGCAACCGGGTGTGCGAGGGGTAATTTAGTTCACTTGCCGATCCCCGAGTTTGCGGCCAGTGCAGCGGGCATGAACGGAGATGACAGCCTGGTCGATGCGCGCACGCGACTGCTGCGCGAGCGGCTTGAAGCGATTGCCAAGCGGCGGAACCTGAAGAAGAAGCAGTGGGCGCGGATGGCCCGGCTCAGCGAGCGGACGCTCGGGCACTTCCTGAGCGGCTACGCCAACACGATCACCCACCGCACCCTGGAGAAGCTGGCGACCGCCGCCGGCACGACGATGGACGTCCTCATGGGCCACTCGCCCGATCCGCTCGACCCCCTGGCCGGTGGCTATGGCGCAGCCTCGGACGTTGCCCAGGAACCGATCAGGCAGGAAGGAGCCGCCATGCCCCGATCCGCCCCGACCAAAGTCGGCGCAAGGAACCCCGCGCCCGGCAGAGCCCCCGATGACGATCGATCGAACGAAACCGGCGCCCTCGCGCGCCTCGCCGAAGCGCAGGAGCGAATGGCCGACGCGCTCGAAAGGCTGATCAAGAAGCTGGACGACAAAACCGACTAGAAAAAAGGGCATCGATTACCCTTAACGCTCGCTGCAATTGACAGGGGCAATATATTACCCTATCATGTCTCCGTCAACGAAGGAGACAACAACATGCAGCGAAACCCGATGTGGTCGGTCGAGACGTTCATTGGCACCGAGCCCGATGGCGTTCTCGTGGAAGCCCAGGATGCCAGCTCAGCCCTCACCGAAGCTGCCGTGATCCTCGCCGGCACCCGGCACCGCATCCGTCCAGGCCAGGCCCCGCAACCAGCCCTCCTCCACAAGGATCACCCCTGCTACGCCGCCACGCAGATGGCGCGCGTCGAGATGCGGCGGGCCGCGTGATGCAGCGAGTTCAGGGACGGACGGAAATCTGGGTCAAGCGCCGGACGGCGTGGAAGCTCTATCTCGTTGGCCTCACGCACGGGATCATCGTCACCCTCGGGCTGATCGCCCTGGTGAGCAACGCCAGCGGCGGCCCGTGAGCTAGAGCAACGGGCCCGGGTCCGGCTGTGCCGGCGGCGGGTCCGCAGCCGGCGTCTCATAGAGGACGGAAGGCGTCGACGGCTCGATCCAGGCAAGCCCGGTGACCGGATGCGCCGGGATCACGATCGTCTGCCCGCCGGCCGTCACATGCTCGCGGGTGTGGCCCAGCGCGATCAACGCCCCGGTGATGATCGACCCCAGCGCCGCAGGATCGATGCCGCTGGCGGTCACGATCAGCTCGCCCTGCCAGCCCCGGTCCACGGTCGGCCCGGTCGGGTTTCCTTCGCCGTCCAGCGGCGGCGTCAGGACGTCCCGGCGCAGCGTGATGTCGAGCCGGATCCAGCCGTCCTGGCTCGCGCCGGGCGGCAGGATCGACGCAAGGAGTCCGAGGGGCGCCACCCGAACCAGATAGCCGCCGGCCAGCTCCAGGGCCGCGTCCTCGCCGGCGATCGCATCGAACTCGTCCGCCAGGCCCACATAGCCCAGCGCCGTGCGCAGGTGCCCCAGCGCGATCGCCGCGACCTCGAGCGCCGTGCGCGGCGGGTCCGGCGGCAGGACGAAATCGCGGCGAAACATGGTCATTGGGTGAGCCTCTTGCATGTCTCGTCGTTCAGGGCGCGGGAAGGCCAGATGCGCGACGCAGTGATCGGCGTCCGGGTGTGGGACTGGCCGCTGGCCTCCGACCGTGCCCCGATGTGCGCGATGAGCGTCCGCGCCGCATGCACGGTGCCGGAAACCTCGTACTTCGTCCCGTTCAGGAACAGCGCGTAGCTGCCGTTTCGATGGCGGTAGATGATCCGCGCTCGACCCGTCGAGGGGCTGATGGCCTGCTGCTGCTCAGTAGCCGCCGCCACGCCCCCGGTCATGGTCAGCCCGCGAGCCACCGTCGCTATCGACCCCGCCCCGTAGGCGAGACTGATCCGATTGTTCGTGCTTCCATCGTCGAGCGAGATCAGCTGCGTATAGTCCGAGGCTCCGGCCAGCGTCGTCTCGACGAACAGCGTGAAATCCCGTCCAGTGTCGACGTTCCCCAAACTCGGCACGTCCTCCAGCCGCGCCCCGTCCGCGCTGCTCGTGAGGATGGGCGAGCTGGCGAAAGCAAGTTGTTCCAGCTGTGGCGCGGCGATGCGCAGCGTGAAATCGACCGCTAGACCATTAGTCAAATCCACCCTCAAACTACCAGTCACTCGTCCAGCTGTAGCTTGGATCAGAGTGTGAGCTTTAGTGTACCTTTGAAGCGTTCCCGTTGGAACAAAGGCAGTGCCAGAATTAGACAGGTATGTCCCGGCAGAGGAGCGCTCGTCGACTGACACATGGATTTGGGTTACGTTGGCTAAGCTTCCGGCTAACAAGGAGACAAACGCGGACGCGGCCCAGGTCTGTCCAGTCGCGGCGACGGCGTGAGTGGATGCGTCGAACAGTATGGTTACGTTGCTGGTTGCGCTTGGTGTGCCTGAGTAACGTATGTCGATATACGGTAAGCCGTCCTGCACTCCTGCCCCGAGGATTTCCGTTGATACCCCGGAGAGCGATCCCAGCACCCAATTCGTCGGCAGCGTCCCCGGCGAGCCGGCGACCGCACCCGCCATCCGGTTGTTCCGCACCTTGTTCGTGCTCGCCGGCTGCGGTCGAAAGCCTTGGACGTCCGGGATCGCAGCTCCCCGGGCTTCGGTCAGGACATAGCCGGCGTCGACGCTGTTCCCGCACGCATAGGGGAAGTACCGGACGCCGTTGGCGCCGAAGCCATAGTTCTGTCCAGCCGCCACGAACTCGGACGGACCTGTCTGGTCCATGCCCGACAGGTCCTCGCACATGGGGCCATAATCGCCAGTCGTGGCGATCAGGATGTCTGCTGTGGGTGACGCGCCGCTACCCAGGCCAATGCCCACCCGGATGGCGTTGGCCGAAGCCGAGAACGACTGGACGACGCCATAGCAGCGCCACTCCGGACCGACCTCGAAGCTACCCACGCGGCTGTAGTAGGGCACCAGGCCGATAATGTAGGTATTGCCGTCGGCCGACTTCAGCCATATGCGGCAGCCGGCTTTGCCAGCCCATGTCGTGGAGACAGCGTTGTAGTAGACCCACGAGCTGCCGACGCCGCCACCCTGGCTCAGCTCGGCTCTTGCTGCCGTCATCAACCCGTCAGGCCCAGCAGCGTAATTGGCAGTGATCGTCGGAAGAAGTCCCGACCCGCTTTGCCATTTCGACCAGTTGGCCGGGTTCGGGTCCAGGCAGAAATTCTCTACTCGCCGCGCGCCCCAGATCGGCCACTCGCCAGCCTTCTTCGATCGATAGACCGTCTTGCTTGTCCCACCATAGACCGGGACGAGGTACTGATCGCCGCTGGACGGGCTCGATCCGTTCGCCAGGAGCTGCGATGGCAGCCTCAGCTCGCTCGCGAAATCGCCGTCGATCTCTGCCGCCGGCACCGTCTCGAGCGTCAACCTCTCGCACTGCGCGTCATTCAGGGCGTGGCGTGGCCAGAGCTTGACGCCGCGGATGGTGATGGGGCCAGCATAATAAGACCCGCTCGTGTGGTTGCCGATCGCCAGAAGCCTGGACCCGGTCAGCGGCGTGAACGGCGCCGCGCCGTTGACGATGGACGCGATCTTGACGCCATCCACGAAGACTTCAGCTAGCTGGTTGCGCACGCGGACAATACCCCGGTGGCGTCCGAGGCTCACGCCTGCCGTCATGTGGCGGCTTTCAGTGCCGTTCCAGATGCCGAACTGCAAGCCTGAGGTGAAGTACATCAAAGCGGGTGAGTTGGTCCCGTCCGTGCCGATGATGCGTTCAGACGGGATGCTGTCGGCCGGAACGTCGACGTCGGCATAAACGGTCACTTCGGTGCCGACCTCGACCGAGCCCACGAGCGACAGATCGGTTAGCCGCGACCCGTCCGCCCCGCCCGTGAGGATCGGAGACGTGGGGAAGGGGAGCTGTTCCAGCTGCGGCACCGCGATCCGCAAAGTCAGGTCTATTGGCACGTTCAGTGGGTAGTAGACCCGCAATGACGTGCTGGCGCGGGTGGTCAGTGCGTCGGCCATGACCCGGGCAGCTGAGTACCGAGCCAGCGTCGAGGTAGGCGTAAAGATGGTGTAGGCGCTGTCCGACGTCCCGGTAGCGTCGTCTTTCCGGCCCAGCGTCTCGATCTGCAAGTTCGTGATGTTGGTCAGGCTTCCGGCGATCAACGCGACGAAGAACGAGCCGGTCCATGTTTGCCCCGAAGCCGCGACAGCATAGCTGGACAGCTCCGGGAATATGGCCGTCTGAGGTTGCCCTGTCGTCTTGGTGCCAGACAGCCGGATGTCGACGTAAGGCAGGCCGTCTTGCTGCCCGGACCCCACAATCGTCAAGCTGATGCCGTTGTCCGCGTAGAGCTGAGCCCATCCGGACGGCAGCACGCCCCCGGAACCAAGGACCCCGGACGTCGATCCAGTAGCTTTGCTGTAACGGATCTTGTTCGTCGTCGCCGGCTGCGGCCGGAACCCCTGGATGTCGGGGATCGCGGCGCCCGCGGCTTCGGTCAGGACGCCGTTGCCGTCCACCGCGTTGCCGCACTTGTGGGTGAAATAGCGGACGCCGTTGGCGCCGAAGCCGTAGTTCTGGGTCGGGTCCAGGTACTCGCTGGCGACAGACTGTGTGATGTCGGGGACGAACTCGACTTGAACCTTGTGGACAGTTATGGCGATGCCAAAAGCAGTACTGCCCGCTCCAACAACAGCGCTTCGGTTGTCCAGCCCTACTTCAAATGAAATCATAGGACCGGCTTCGACGAAGCCAATAATTGTCGAGATCGAAAACCATTGAGGTTCTGGCGTCAACGATGCCAGGCGCGAAACTGACTGTAGATTACCATACTGCCCAGATATACGAAGACCAGTCACGCATGGTGCTTCGGCCGAGACAAGCAAGCGGCAAGCCATTCGCTCGCCCACCGCAGTCGTGCGGTTGACCCGTCGATAGTAGTAAGAAGAGGCGCCAGCCAGCGAAACGCTGGCACCGCTTACCGTATGCCCTGTTGCGTTAACGACCGTACCGCCATCCAGGAACGTCACAGCTGGCCAGAAATTCTCGACCCGGCGCGCGCCCCATATCGGCCATTCACCGGCCTTCTTGGGCGCGTAAGCCACCTTGGAGACGCTCGGATCGATCGTGTCGCCGCCATGGACCGGGACCATGTAGAGATCGCCGGCCGAGGGCGAGCTGCCGTTGGCGAGCAGCTTGCCGGGAAGGACGATCTGTCCATCCACGCCGGCCTTGAGGTCGATCGTCGGGCTCAGGGGTGCCGACGCGGCCCTGGCAATCCCCAGCGCGCCAAGCCGCAGGCCAAGCGACCTCACGTCCGCCCCATCACATAGAGGGTGCCGGATCCAGCCACGGCGATCGCCGCGACGTGCGTCTCACCCGCACGGACCGGGACGTCGATCGAATCGCCGGCCTCGAGCGCCCCGTCAGCGCCGTCGTCGGCCAGGGCCGCGGCCACCGTCCCGTCCCCCAGCTTGAACTTCATCCGGCAGTCGACCGCCTTGAGCGTGACGACCAGGTACCCCGTCGGCAGCGCCTTGCGCGCGGAGCTCGTCGTCACCGCAAGGTCGCGGCAGAGACGATAGCTTGCGACCGGGACGATCGAGTTGCCGGTCGTCTCGCGGATCGGGGTCATTGCGCCGCTCCCTCCAGGTGCTCGACGGCACGCTTGCCGCCCCACTCGATCCAGCGTCCGACCGTCTCGGGGCCGAACTGCCGCACGAGAACCACGATCAGAAGGATGAAGATCAGCGCGGCCGCGGCGGCGGCGATGATGTAGCTGCGCATGGCGATGGTCCCTCGCGGCTGGCTGCTCGCGAGGGACTATCAAGCGGCCCGGTCGCAGGCTGCCGCTATCGGATCGTCGCGATCAGGGATCGCAGCCGACGCCAATAGCGGTCAGCTCTGCCTGGGTGACCGTGGCGGGCACGACGAACCCGTTGCTGCCGGTCAGCTCCTGATAGCCGGCCGTGCCGGCCTGGACGTTGATCCGCACCAGGCTCGACCCGCTGGGCTGGGTGATCCCAGCCGCGTAGTTTATCACGCCGCGCACGGGATGGCCGAGGTCCGCGCGGGTCGTGTGGCTGCTGCTGGCCAGGATGCCGAGTTCAAGCTTGGCCGAAGCCGACCAGCGGTTGCCGATGAGCGTGACGCGGCTGCAAGCGCCGTGCAGCTGCGTCAAACCGGTGGCACTGCCGGTCTGCAGCGAGACGTCGCCATCGAACGTATTGCCAAGGAACCTGTGCCAGCCGGTGTCGGCGTTCACGTTGCCGATGATGTGGTTCGCTATCGCGATCCCGCGCACGCCGCCGGCAGGCCCCGTGCTGCCCGGATCGATGCTGTCGCGGATGATCAGGGTATCGTTGGGCGTGTTGAGCCAGTTACGCTCGTAGTAGGCCGCCCTTTTCGTGTAGATCGCCCACTTGCAGCTCTCGCCCGTGTTCACGACGTCGTTTTCGATGAAACGATGGCTGTGATTGAAGCTGACGGCGAGCGTGTTGCTCTTGGAATTGCCGGTATAGCACCAGGTCCGCGATGCCTGGCTTGAAGTCCTGTAGGCCGCAGGGATCGTGCCGGTGATCCGCGACTTGTTGCGCCCGATCAGGACGCGATCGATGCCCCGGCTCGTATTCGGGAACCGGCCCATATAGATGCAGTTGGACTTGTTGTAGAAGATCGCCGTGTCGGCAGTGAAATAGTTGTGGCAGATCGAGACGTCCTGCGTCCTGGCTCCACTGTCGGCATCGATCCAGATACCATTCGGCGACCGGATCCAGTTGTTGGTGACGTAGTTGAACCGGCCCTTGAGCACGATGCCATAGTAGCCCGGCGTCTCGTAGATGACGTTGCTGCTGTTCAGGCTCGGGTCCTGGCCGTTCTTGGCCGAGGTGAGCCCGGTCAGCCAGACATAGTCGCCGGTGACGGTGATCGTCCCGGTAAAGATCGCCCCCTTGTGGGTCACGGATTCGATGATGATCGGCGCCGAGGCCGTCCCGGATCGGGACACGCTGTAGTTGCCGGCGTAGGTCCCCGAGACGAGCTTGATCCGCCGGGCCGAGGCCGACGACAGCGCCGCCGTCAAGGTCATCGGCGATCCTGCCGAAGCGCCGGTGCCGCCGCCGCTCGGGCTGGCGTAGACCGTGCCTGAGCTCCCGGCCGGCGGATATTTCGGGATGTCGCTCGGCGGCGGCTCGGCGAGGACCGTCACTTCGAGGTTGGCCGAGTCGCTCAGGGCGGCGGCCGACGCGGTGTAGAGGAGGCTCGCTGTGCCGCCGGCCGCGAAGCCGGCCGGCCAGGTGTAGCGGATCTGGCCGCTCTCGATCGCGGCGCTGCCGCTCGACGGCGTGCCGACGCTGGTGATCGATTTGGCAGCGCCGGTGGAGTGGACGTCGTTGGCGAGGACGTCGACCAGGACGCTGCCGCCGTCACTGTAGACCACGGTCACGGCATCGTCGTTGGCGACGAAGGTGTCGGGGCTGGCGCCGGGCGTCTCCTCCGCGCCGATCGAGACGAAGGCCGCGTCGGTCAAGCTCAGATGCTCGACCAGCCGCCAGTTCGTGCCGCGGATCACCTTGCTGACCCGCAGCTCGTCGAGCTGTCCGACCCAGCGGCCATTGCCGGCCAGCAGCCCAGCCGCGCCGATCGCCACCGTGCCCGCGATGTTCGTCGTTCCCGTCCGGACGGGGTTGGAGCCGCTGTCCGCGATCTCCGATCCGTTCAGGAACGCCTTGAGCGCTTGCCCGCTCTTCCAGTGCCAGGACCACGCTTGCCAGCTCGTGCTCTGGAGATTGGCGGACCCGCGCCAGACAGCCCGGCCGGCCGTCGTGTTGATCGACGCCAGGACGGTATTGTTGGTCGAGCCGGCGACGTCGGTGAGCGCGTCGCGGATCGACACGGCCGCCGTGCTGTCGTCCGTCAGGTTGCCCACGCCGATCAGGCCCTTGGCGGACCCCGTCGAGACGGGCCGCTTGACCGCCATGGTGAAGTCAAGCTCGGTCAGGCCGTTCCAGTGCGAGGACGACCCCAGCGACACGCTGGCATCGGCAGTCGAATGATCGTCCGCGCGTCCCAGCGTGCCGGCGGCGTTGCCGGCCGTCGACGTCCACGGCCGCGACGGGGCCGCGGGATTGCGCGTGCCCGGCCCGTGCTTGACGTCGTGATAGTCCTGCCAGAGCGTCGCCCAATCATCATCGGAGACGGTCGAGCCGGGTTTGCCATAATAGAGGTAGAAGGAGAACGCGGCTGTCGGGTTCCAGGTCGGCGCCCCCACATGCACGACGCCGGTCCCGGCCGCGGCGTCGTAGCCCTCCTCGACTTCCTGCGCGAGCTGGGTTCCGTCCGCCCGCTCCGCGCGAACGTCGATCACTCCGCCGACGCCTTCGAGCTTGCCGCCGTTGGCGAGGCTCTTCGCCCAGGTCTGCGCGCTAAGCCGAACCGGGATCGGGAACCGGGTGAGCGAGTTGTTCTGCGCGCCCGGCACCGCGGCGCGGGTGATCAGCCGCCGGAACTTGTAGCCGTTGGGGTAAAGGCCGCTGGCCAGGGAGAAGGTGGCATCGATCTCGACGCGCGCGGACGGGCCCAGCGGATGCGAGCTGTCGACCTGGATCGCGATCGTCGCCGTGCCCACGGCAGGCCGCCGGTAGGTCAGGGTGGTGACGGCGATGCCGAGATCCACGGTAGGATCGGCGGACGTGGCCGAGATCGTGTAGCCGGCCCCGGCCGGGTCCGAGATGTAGGCCGCGAGGTCGATCACGTTGTCCGTGGCGGACGGGCCGCTGAGCGGGATCGTGCCGATCACGGGCGCCAGCGCCCGCCGTGCCACCGCCCACAGCTCCGCCTCGAGCGCGGCGGACGTGCCCGTGGCCAGGGCCACGGCGCGGACGTTGGCGGAACCCGCTTCGCTCTGGATCGCGCCGTCGACGATCCCGGTGCCGATGACGAGCCCGCCGGTCTGCGCGTTCGCGGCGCCGCCCATGGCGACGACCTGCATCGCCTGCCCGTCGATCCCCAGCTTGGCCTCCGTCTCGCCAGCGACCGGGACGCGGACAAGGACTGCCACCGCGCGCGTCGTCGAGACGAGCTCCTGGACGGTCGACCAGGCATCGTTGCGGCTGGCGTAGAGCTTGATCGCCTTGCCGGTCGTCGGGACGAAGCGACGCCATGTCCGGCTGCGGAGCTGCGGCTGTAGGGTCGGGATCGAGGCGATCGACGTGCCCGCATCGACCGTCATCGCCTGCCCGGTGAGGATGCAGCGCTCGGGGCTGCGACCCAGCATCGGGATCAGATGCGCCAGATAGGGCTCCAGGATCAGCGGGCTCGCCTGCTGCGCCAGGACCGGGGCCAGGAGGTTCGTGGGCGGCATCCGCGCGAGGACGCCCAGCCAGAACATCTGTCCGACGAAGTTCGTCGGGTCCAGCGCCTGAGCAAGGTTGGCTCCGATCGTCAGCGCGCCGACGTTCTGCAAGACGAAGCTGCTGGTTATCTTGGTCAGCGACTTGATGTGATCGAGCGCCAGCCAATGCAGCGTGGAAGTGGCGCTGAACGCCATGCCGACATGAACCTTGTTCAGGTCCAGGTCGACGCTGGGATGCTCGATGCGGACGCCGTTGGCGTTGCGGAGCTGGAACTTGAGCGACGTTCCGTTGCGCCCGACCATCCAGTAGGTGTCGGTCAGCGCATCGTTGGTGGCGAAGCCGAACGCGGCAGCCTGCCCGGAGGTTGGCCGGAAACAGGCGATGATGCCCGCATTGGGGATCTTGGCCCGGGGGTTGAGGAGCTGGAGCCGGTCGTTGGCGGCGAACGTCCGTCCCTTCCAGCTGAACGCGCGCGTCATCGTCGCGGGCCCGGCCTAACGCGTCTCGGGCAGCGTCCCGGCCCACTTGACCGTGTTGCTGGCCGCGTTGAAGGCGACGCCGGTATAGTTGACGATCAGGACCTTGTAGTGGATCGGCAGGACGTCACTGAACCGGGCGAAGACGCGCTTCACGGCGCTGCCGTCCTCGACCCACACGCTGTCGATCGGGACCATGCCTGAGCCGATCGGGATCTTGCTGCCCGCGCTGGCGGTCATGTAGTTGCCGCCGATCTTGGGGATCAGCGCGACGTCGACGAAGGCCGGGGCCACCGGGTTCAGCGTGTTCAGATAGACCTCGATCGCGATCTCGGTCCAGCGCGCCGTGAGCGACACGGTGTTGTCGATCTCATCCGTGGACAGCACCGACGAACCGTTGGCCAGGCCCTGCAGCCCGGCCGGGAAGGTCAGCGCGGCCGAGAGGGACAGAGGCGCGACGTAGGGGAAAGCGGTCATGGCGATACTCCGACGGCGAGCGACCAGGCCGGCAGGTGCTGGCCGATGTCAGCCTCGATCAGGGCGTCCGAGATGCTGTCGCCGCCATCGCTCGGGCTGGCGACGGCGATGATGGCCGGCGCAGCGAGGATCAGGACGCAGACCCGGTGCAGTTTGCCGGCATCGGTCGCGATCGCCGTCGCCCCCGCGACGCGCGCCGCCATGTCCCCCGTGTTGGCGATCACCTGCTCGCGCGCGTGCTTGAGGAGGAGATAGAGGACCCGCGCCTGGAAGGTCGGATTGGCGGCGACCTGGACGGCGATGGTGGAAAGCTCGGGCATCCCTAGACGTCCTCTATCCTGACCTGGAAGGCAGGCTTGGTGGTCGTCGCCGAGGTATCACGCGAGGCGAGGGTCCGGCTGCCGCTCACTGGCCGGACGATCAGCAGCACCCAAGCGACGTCCGCGCCAGGCGTGACGGCCAGGTTGTCGTCGTTGGCGAACAGCACCGACCACACGCCGGGATAGAGATCGTCGTCGGCGACGGGCCGCTGGCCGGACGTCGCCTGGGCCAGCGTCAGCGAGCCATCCTCCGACGCCCAGCTCGCGATCGCCTCCGCGTCGTCGGCCGCCGCGGCGCCGGCATCCAGGGGGCGGGCCGTCCAGACAGTCGACGACGCGAAGGAGCCGCCGCTCGGCGTCATCGCCCCGACGGGCAGGAGGACCGGGATCACGCCGAAGTGTCGCCCTGGAGGACGAGATTGTTGCCAGCGCTCAGGTAGACCGTCGCCATGCTCCACTGCCCAGCCAGCTTCGTGTGGTTGAGCCGGTTGCGCAGCGTCGCTCCGCCGGCGACCGCGACCGTCTTGGCACCGGTTCCAGTGCGCAGGAGGGTGCAGGAGAATTTGACCCCGACCGAGGCGTTGATGGTGACCGTCGCCGTGCTCGAGGTCGACAGGAGGAGGACCTTGCCGCGGTAGGTCGCGACGTTAGTGCCGTCGATCGTGAGCGAGCCCGGAACGTCGATCTCGTCCGGGGTCACGTTGATCAGCGGGTCGCCGCCGCCGTCGATCGGCTCGCCGTCGCCGGCCGGCCGCGGGCCGCGGCTGGGTGTGGCCTCCGCATTGGCCTTGATCAGCCGGCCGCCAAGTCCGGTCCAATCCTCCGTGAAGGCTCCAAGCATCCGCTTGAGCGCTTCGAAGTTGCCCCGGATCGGCGCGGAGACGGCAGCGCCGGCGACCGGGACGGTATCGTCGATCGGCATGCCTCAGTACCCCAGGACGAGCCAGTGCAGCGGCACGCCGGATCCAGCATCCGACCCCGTAACGACCTGCACCTTCATTTGGGTCAGCGTGAAGAAGTCAGCCTGATCGCTGCGCAGGATGACGGCGCGGTTGCCCGTCAAACCGACCACCGGGGAGAAGAAGGGCACGATCAGCCCGGTCGGGAACGCCTCCTTGTAGGTGATCGTCCGCACGCCCGTGGACCCGCTGGCGTCGTAGCCCCATTGCAGGATGAGGCCGCCGGGCAGGGGCATGATGCCCTTGTTATTGACGTCGAGCGCGACGAAGTTGGCCGCCATGTTGGCCGGGGTCAGGGCTTGGCTGCCGACGCTGCCCCTGGCTTCGGCCGGGGTCGCCAACTGGATCAGCCCGTCCGTGCTCGACGTCGCGTAGGCGAGCCCATAATGCGCTCGGTACTTGGTCAGGTTCGGATGGAAGAAGCCGACCTCATCCCAAAACGACCCGGTCCAGACGAGCTTGAGCCAGCAGCGCACGTCGTCGAGAACCACGTCGGCGTCGGCGAACAGGCGGATATTGGCAGCACCGCCCACTGTGGACGGCTTGACGGTGAGGGTCTGGCCGGACGCCGGGGCCAGATAGATCCGGTCGCCGGGCTTGTAGTTGGTGCCCGAGATCGTGACCAGATCGTCGGTCCCGGTGCCGCCCTCGGACGTCGCGTCGAAAACCCACGTCTCTGGCGTCAGCACGCCGCCTGCGATGGTGTAGGTCTGGTAGCTGGCGCCGCCACGCATGCGGATCACCTGGTCGAGCAGATCGGCCAGGGCCTGCTCGCCCTCGGGGTTCTTGCGCGCCGGGTCCTTGAGCCACGTACCGGTTTCGAGCGTGATCGCCGCCATCGTCTAGATGCCCGTCACCTGAAGGTTGACCGTCCCCGTCACGGACAGGCCCAGCGCATCGCGGCACTCGATCGTCACGCCGGCCGTGCTCTGCTCAAGGACCCGCGCCGTCACCGCGTCGCCAGTACCGACGATGACGGGCAGGACGCCCGTGATCTGCCGGAAACTCCGGGCGAGCGGGATGAAGGTCCCGCCCGAGGCGATCGCCACGCCCGTCTGGCGTTCGGTGAGCGTCGGGGCGTAGTGGATGATCCGGAAATCCTGGATCACGCCGCGGGCCCTGAGCCGGAAGACGATCGAGGATTCAGCCGAGATGCTGAGGATCAGCGGCATCGGCAGGCCGCCCGTGACGGTGAGATCGTCCCATTGATCATCGGCGTCCCACACCCCGCCCTGATCCCAGAACCCCTCGGTCAGCGTCCAGGCCGAGGTCGAGTAGGATACCGACCAAGCCGTCCCCGCTTCGGCGTCGACCTCGATCGCCAGGAAATCGCTGGGTCGAGCGTCCTCGCTCACGACGTAGGTCGTGCGGTAGGTCATCTCCGAGTAGGCCGCTTCGAACAGGTCGCCATCGGCCGGCTCGAACAGGCCAGCGGATGGCGGATCGAACAAGCCAGCGTTGGACTTGCTCTCCAGGATGCCTTCGCCGGTGATCTCGCCGTCGACCAGAAAGCCAATCCAACCGGCGTCCTTGGCTGACCAGACAGCGAACCGCTCGCCGGGCGCGTCGAACGCCTGATCCGTCTCGATCCGGTAAGCGTTGAGCGATTCGTTGTCGGCCCGGTCGATCGCCTTGATCATGATCGTGCGCGAGCCCGTGCGCGGGATGCCCGAGAGGCTGAGCCGGCGCTCGGTGACGAGCCCGCCGTGCGCCGACTGGCCGGCCTCCCACACGCCGCCGCTGCCGGGCGTCCAGCGGATGGCAAAGCCCTTGAGGTCGGGCAGGTCCTCGTAGTCCCAGGCCAGATCGTTGCCCTCGACCCAGGCGATCGTGACGTCCGGCGGCGGGGTGGTGACGCCGACGACGACATGGCTGAAGGGCCCGGTGTAGGGGCTCGAGCTGCCATCGGCGTAGATGTAGGCAGCGCGGATGTCGTAGCTCTCGCCCGTCTCGACCGTCTCGATCGAGGCCTCGCCCGCATCGGCCGGGAGGAGCATGTGGCTCCAGGTGGCGTCGGTGCCGCCGGTGCGCTGCCACTCGATCTTGATCTGCGCCACGCGCCGGGCGGTGATCTCGGATGCGCGGCCGATCGACACGAGGATGCGCGGCAGGAGCGCTCCGTCGCCGGCCCGGATCAGGACGTACTCGTCGGAGCGCAAGCGTAGGATCGCAGGGCTCAGGAACCCGGTCGGCAGCGTGATCCCGCTCTCGAACTCGGGGATAGCCTCGGTGTCGGACGTGAAGATCGCCGGGGCCGCGGGCACCGCGACGACCTCGTAATTCAGGTCGGAGTCGACCGCTCGCGGCGGCTCCAGCACCACGAGCTCGACCGTCTCTTTGCCGATCTCGCCGATCGCCACGAGATCGCCGATCTCGATCTGGCTGGCTGCGATCGGGGTCGCGAGATCGAAGCTGCTCGTCACGCCCGAGACGGGCGCCAGCTCGTACAGGCTGATCACGATCGTCTTGCTGCGGTGGCGCAGCACGTAAGTCTTGCCGACCTCGCACAGCACCTCCTCGTCAATTCCTATCGTGGTGACGCGGCCAGAGCTGTCGGTCACGATCTGCTTGATCCGCCCGGCCTTGGTGCCCAGGAGGATCGTGTCGTTCATGTAGCGGATCGGGTCGCCCGGCAGGAGGCGCATGGCCTCCCAATCCGCGCCGATCTGGTAGCGGATCGGACGTAGCTTGGCTTCGGCGATCCGACGACGGGCCAGGACGTAAATCTGGTCGGGGTTGGTGACGCCGGGGATGGCGAAGTCTTCGAACTTTGACGCGTTCGCTTTGCTGTAGCCGTCATAGTAGACGACCCGCATGTCGTCTTCGTACTTCTCCCGCTCGTTCTTGAACCTGACCCGCAAGGCGTGCGGATGGATCGTCTGCACCTTCTCCCAGCGTAGCGACGTCGTGTTGCGCGGCGAGAAAAGCTGGACCGGCACCGATTGCGGCCGATCGATCGCCACGCTCCATCTGCCGTTGGGGCGGATGATCCGCGCGCCGCCGGCCGTGGCGATCATCTGCACCATCTCCTCGACGCTGATCGCGTTCTCGACCACGTAGTTGAAGGTGAAGCCCTTGGCGACGCAGTGCTCGTGGAACTCCGCCAGGCGATCGATGTCGATCTGATCGTCCGGTACCGGATCGGCATTGTCCTCCTCATCCTGGAGCACGAAGCGGATCAAGCTGGCCGGGTTGTTCGTTGCGCGCTCGATCCAGTCCTCGGTCGCCGCGTCCCAGTCCAGGCATACCCGCTTGACGAGGCCCGTCACGGTGTTGATCTGGCCTTGCGCGCGCAGGGCCACGAGGCTCTGCCCCGTCTCGGTGACCGGGTTCCCGTACTCGATCGAGATCAGCGAGGACCACCAGCTTTCGCTCTGGGTCCGGTCGCCTTCGTCGTGGTCCTCCGTCAGCCGCTTGATGCGGATCGACCATTCGCCAGCCGATGGGAACGTGACCCCCTTCGTGTCGTAGACCACGGAGCCGGTCTTGCGGTTGATCGTGAACTCGTCGATCAGCCCCCAGGCGCCGCCCGCGGCCGGCCGGTACTCGAAACGATGAACGACGCCGACGCCGATCCGGTCGCCCGTGGTCCGGCCGATCTTCAAGAGCCCGGTCGGGTAGGAAATGATGACCTGCGCCCGGCGGGTGTCGGGCGGCGTGTTCCGCTCCTCCCACACTCCGGACTTGAGCTGCTGGCCGATCTGTTCCTGAGCGTAGCGCGCGGGGTAGATTTCCGACGTCGTGACCACGCCGGGCACGCCGCCCTGGACCTCATGCTCGACGTCCCCGAACTTCTCGATCGGGGTATTGCCGATCTCGATGTCGGTGATCGTCACCTTGCCCGGGCCGGCCGTGTAGAGGGCGCGGACGTACTGATCGTTGCTCCCGCCAGCGATCTCGACGATCGGCTGCGCGGCCAGGGGCAGGGCGAGGCGATGGAACCCCAGGACCTTGATCAGCGGCCGCCAGCGCAGGTCCTGGTTGCCGCTCGCGGAGCTGGAGACGGACTGGTCGACCGTCTCGGATCGCGGCGCCTTCGGCATGGTCGGCGGGACGAGCGCGTTGAGCGCCAGCGTGCCGCCCATGCTAATCCCGGCCGCCAGGAGCGCGCCGCCCACGCCCGGCACCAGGGCCGCAGCCGTGATCGCCGCGGCAATGATGGCGACCTGGAGCACCGTCCGCAGCATCCCGCCGCCGCCGGCTGGCATGACGTCGAGACGAACGAGGACGCCGGGCTTGGGCTTGACCCGATGCCACATGACGCGCGCGATCGGCTCCGGATCGTCGCCCAGCCGGACGAACAGCATGCCCACGTCCGCGTCGCCGGGCAGGGTCACCTTGACGATCTCGGCGATCGTCAGCCCGGCGGCGAGCTCGATGCGCAGCGTGTCGATCGACAGAGGGCGCGGACGGACGACGACCGGCAGGCCCGGCCTGATCTCAGTGGAGATCGACATGGCGATAGAACCCGAGGATCAGGCCGTTCCAGGGCAGGTCCACCAGCCGGTCCACCCGCGAGCGCATGCCCTGGCTGACATGCAGGAACCAGCCCGGCATGGTCACGATGCCGATGTGGCGCCGGGCTTGGCCCATCCTGAACAGGACGAGATCGCCCGGGCGAGCCTTGCCGACGACCTCGCGCCACGAGGCGCGCTCGCGATCGACCAGCTCGGCGGCCTCGGCCTCGCTGGCATAGCCCGTCTCGTAAGCCTCGACCTCGATGCCCCAACCGTCGCGCAGCGCCAGGCGGACGAGGCCCCAGCAATCGACGCCCGTTGCCGGGTCCCGTCCGCCCAGACGATAGGGCAGCTCGTGCAGGTGGGTGAGGTCAGGAAGCACGGTGCAGCGCCTGCCAGCGATCGGGGGTGTAGGCCCGACGCGGGTAGGACGCGCGCCGCAAATCCTTCCCGCCGACCGTGATGTCGATCTTGGCCGGATCGTCGGAAGACGCGCTGGCCCACAGGAGCCGCCCGGACGTCTGCGCCGCTATGTCGGGCTCGCTCGCGGCGACGACCTCGACCGTCACCCACACCTCGCCCTCGGCATCGAAGATCCAGGTCGGGATCGCCTGGTGCACGTTGTCGATGGTGATCTGCGCTCGCGGCGGGCCGTCGTTCGAATAGGTCGGCATCGGCACGAGGAACGGGAACGGCTCGTAAGGCTGGCCGCGGCTCGTGACCGTCTCGGTGTTGTTCGTGAACCGCAGCACGCCACCGGGCAGGCTCGGGTGCTCGATGGTGAGCAGGAACAGCGCCACCTCGCCCGTGCTTTGGGCGGCCTGGGCGGCGAGCAGGCTCGGGGCAAGATCGAGGGGCACGTCAGATGCGCGCCCACACCAGCTGCACGGTTCGTGCGCTGGACTGCGTCTGCGGCGTGGTCCCGTTCGCTTGCAGGGAGATCAGCCGCACCGCGCCCGCCCCGATCATGATCTGTTTCACGTCGAGGGCGATCGACACGGGCTCGGCGGACACGGCGGACGGGATCGGGACCGTCGCCCGGTTGGCCACGCCTTCGTCGGCGAGGTACGTCTCCACGATCGAGTCCGCGTCGTAGCCGCCTTCGATCGCGATCAAGCTGCCCTGGAAACCCTGCGGAAGGACGATCTCGACCAGCGCATAGCCCTGGATGCCGAGATCGGAGATCGAGCTCTGGCTGGCGCTCAGGCTGAACGTGACGGTGCTTCGTGCGCGCATGGGGTGCGTTCCCGCAGGCAGGATTTCCAGGGTGAAGCTGACCGCGATGTCCATCTCGTCGGTCGCCAGCTCGTACGGGGTCATGATGCGAGCATTGACGTGGCTGCCGGTGAGCGGGTGCGGGATCGACAGCTCGAGCGCGCCGTCGTCCAGCTCGTCGGCCATCAGCGCCTCGAAGATCGTGAGCTGATCCCTGGTCATGACGTAGGTCGTGGCGAAGAAGCGCGGCGCGGCCGTGTAGCGCCGGCGCGTCTTGGCGGCGCCCGTGCTCATGCTCGTCCGCAGCACGTTGTCCGGCCCTCGCCCGCTGAAGGGCTGGAGCTGCGGACGCTGCGGTAGCGAAACGGGCCAGGTCGGCAAGGCATCTCATCCGTCGAGGACGGGTGAGAGATGCCCTGGTAGTGCGCGGGTAGGCTGCCGGTTTCAGCCGCGGCCGAGGGTCGGCTTGATCCCGAACCGGCGGAACATCGGCCCGTCGAGGTCGCCGTTCTCGACCATGCTCCCGTTCGTCTTGCGCAAGGTGACATAGGTGTCCTCCCCGCCGCGGCTGTTGGGGCGCTTCTCGACTTCGACCTCCGCGTTCGCGTGGTTGTGGATATGGACGTCGCCGCCGCCACCCCCGCCGATCGCCTTGACCCCCAGCTCGCCGCTCGACGTCCGGTCCAGCGGCAGCACGCCCTCATCGCCGGCCTCACCGATCAGCGCGGCCCCGTGCGCCAACGGGACCGTCGTCGCCGTGCGGACGATGCCGCCCTTGGCCATGGGCACGATGCGGCGATCCGAGATCACGGCGCCCTTGGCCGCGGCCGTCGTGCCGCCGCCGCCGAACAAGCCAGCTAGGAACCCCCCGCCGCCGCCCTCGCCACCGGTGCCGCCGGTTCCGGTCGCGGCGTTGATGCCCATCACGAGGGCTTGCCGGATCGCGGCCTTGGCGAGATCCTGGAGCATCCCTTCCACAAGCTGGCTGATCCGCTCGCCCGCGTTCTCCGTGTCCGTCACCAGGAGCGCCAAGCCCTCGGTCGCATAGTCGAGGCCAGCGCGCAGGCCTTCGCCGGCGAGGCGCCCGTACTGCTGGCTCTCGTCGACATAGTCCTTCAAGCTCTTCTGGAGCCCGGTCTTCCAGTCATAGAGCGGCGCCAGCTCGGCATCGCCCGTCCGCTGGTAATAGCCGGCCTCGCCCTCCCGCTCGCGCTGTTCCTTGTTCTGACGCTCCAGCTCCGCCATCTGCTGCTCGCGGCGCATATCGGCCGCGGTCTGCATGGCCTCATACTCGGCCTCGGCGCGCTCCTTGATCCGCTTGAAGGCGTCGTCGTCGATCTTCTTTTTCTCGCGCTCGGCCTTCTCGGCGTCGGCGATCTCCTTCCTTTGCAGCTTCTCCGCTTCGTTCACCGCGCGCTGCTGCGCCTGCTCGCGCTTGCGCTGCTCGGTCTCGAGCTCGCGCGTGGCCCGCTGCTCGGCCTGGACCTGGCGCTGGCGGATTTCCCCGATCAGCTCCTGCTCGCGCTTGACGTTCTCGGCCATGCCCATGGCCCGCGCGACCTCGCTCGCGCGTTCCAGCTCCAGGAGCTTCTGGTAGCCCTTGGGCGACATGCCCACGGTTGGCCCGGTCTCGCGCACGGGATCGACGCCGCCACCGCTCTCCCGATTGCTGACGGCCGACTGGCGGCGCCGCTCGGCCAGCTCGCGCTCAAGCTCGGCCACGCGCGCGCGCGCCGGGCCCGTCGTCGGGTCCATGGCGCTGGAGCCCTGCGCGATCGCCTTCTGGAGCCGTAGCTGTTCCTCCAGAACGCTGATCTGCTGTTGCGACGTGCCGCCGCCGAGGCCGACCGCGGCTTGCTCGGCCAGCCCGGCGAAGAAGCTGGTCACGCTCTTGTAGAGGTCGCTGACCATGAACTTCTGGTCGAGCGACGCCAGGAGCGCCGTCCAGGCGTTCTCCCATCGCGCCTGCGATTGCTCCAGCGTCTCGGGCAGATCGGCGAACCGGGCTGCCACCTTGTCGGACGCCCCCAGGAGGGCCGTGGCGACCTTCTCGGCGGTGAGCTCGCCCTCGGCCCCCATCTCGCGCAGCTTGCCGACCGGGACGCCCAGCTCGCTCGCGAGGACGCGCGCCAGCTCGGGCATCTGTTCCAGGACGGATCGCAGTTCGTCGCCGCTGAGCCGGCCGGAGGCGAGCGCCTGGCTCAGCTGGAACATGGCGGCGGACGCTTCCTCGCCCGACGCGCCCGAGATCCGGCCAAGCTGGATGACCGTCTCGGTCAGCTTCTGGACCTCGGCCGTGGTCAGGCCGATGTCCTTCCCGGCCATACCGAACCGGGCCATGGTGTCGGCCACGTCCTTGACGCGCACGCCAAGCTTGTTGGCGCTCTCCGTGGCTAGCTCGAAACCACGCTCGGTTCCCAGGACGCCGTTGAGGCGCGCGGTGAGAAGCTGGGTCTGCGAGCCGGCCTGCGCGACCTGATCCGCGAAGCCCTTGACTGTGGCGAGCGCCGCGCCGGCGAAGGTGACAACCGCCAAGCCGCGCAGCGCGTTGAACTTGCCGCTCAGATCGTCGAGCTTGCTGTTGAGCCCGTCGATCCCGCGGCCGCCGGCCTCGCCGACGCCCTTGTCGATCTCCTGCCCGATCGCCGCGGCGTCCTGCTGGACCTTGCGCCGGGCCCCGGCCAGATCCTTCTCCAGCTGATCGACGCGATAGCGCAGCGCGATGTAGGCTTCGCCGATCTGAGCCGTGCTCATTCCCCGCTCCCTTCGGCGGCGTCGAGAAGCTCCTGGTAGCTCGCCGCGAACGAAGCAGACTTATCCGCCGCCACCGCCTCGTGCTGCCGACGACGCTCCGGATCGAGCTGGCGCAACAGGGCCTCGTAGCCGATCGGCCGATGGACCAAGTAGGACGTCAGCCAGGCGCCGAAGACGATGCCCTCGTGCTCCGTCTGGAAGCGCAGGGCATAGGCCTGATCGTGCTCCCACAGCCGCCGCAGGGTGAGCGCGTAGGCGTCTTCCAGGGAGAGACGGAACAGCCCGACGGCGCGGGCGATCAGATCGTCGAAGGTGCGACGTCGCGGATCGGCGGGCGATCGGGAGGGTTTGCTTCGCCCGCCTCCCCGGCGGGCTCAGGCGAGATCGGCGGGAACTGGAGCGCTACGGCCCGATTGATGGCGATCAGGAGCCGGGAGACGTCACCCAGGCGGATCACCCCGTCGAGCTCGCCGGGATGACGGAACAGGACCTGCGGCCCCTTCGCCCGGCAGGCCTCCTGGAGCCCGGCCCAGGTCACGAGTCGCAGCTTCTCGGGGTCGATCCGCAGAAGCCACGACCCGATTTCCTCGTCACCCTCGCCCGGCCGCGGCTGGAGATCGTCGATCGCCTTCAAGGTGTCGTCGAGCGTAGTCCCGCCCAGGGCGCGCTGCAGCTCGATCATCGCCCCGATCGGATAGCGCAGATAGAGATCGTGCCCGCCGATCGACAGCGGGACCTTGTCGTCAGGGATCATGGATCAGACCGGGGCCGGGAAGCCGGTCACGTTGCCGCTGACGGCGATGTTGCAACTCGCATTGGCATCGCTGTCCACGTCGAGGTTCTCGACGAAGTTCAGCACCACGCCCGAGAACGACCGCTGGGTCCCGCTCGCGTAGGTCAGGACGAACGCGGCCGTGGCCTTAGTGCCCTGGAGCTGGACGAGCTTGCGCTGGCCGTTGTTGGTCGGGTCCAGAAGGAGGTCGATCGTCAGGGAGCCTTCGCCCTTGAGCCCGGCCCCGTAGGTGTGCGCGCCCGTGTCGGCCAGCGTCGTGCGCTGCCGGCGCGCGTTGGCGCCGGGATCGAGGCTGACCCGCCGATGCCCGGTGATCGTGACCCCGTCGACGGTGATGGTAGTCGGATGCGAATCCATCGCCGGCATGGCGCGTTACCCCTTGTAAGCCGCGATCGTCAGATCAGCGGCAGCGTCCGAATAGGTCAGCTCGACGTTGCCGGTGGCGGGATTGACCCAAGCTCCGGCCTCGAGCGGACCGATGGTGGCAACGCGGGTCGCCGCGATCGCGACCGCAAGATCCGTCTTGGCCGTGCCCTGCGGGATGTTGGCCTGATAGCTCTTCACGGTGACGGTGCGAGTCAGCGAAGCGTTCGCGTTGCGGACGACGATCGTCACGCCACCCGTGCTGTTGGCCACCGTGTCGCCGCCGCTGGCGCAGGCCGCCAACACCATCGCCAGGGCCGGGGTCGTCTTGTCGTTAACCGTGATCGCCGCCATCGCCTACCTCGCCAATCGCACGCGGACGGAAACTGAGCAGCCCGCAATATCCTCGTCTGCCGGAAACTCGATCGGGCCGCTGGCCTGGACCGTGACGCGCGCATAACCGTCGACGGCCAGGACGCGGAACCCGAACAGGGAACGGATACGCTCGCCGGCCGCCAGGATCGCCACCATGCTCAGCGTGTCCGCGGCATAGAGGCGGATGTCGTGACTCACGTAGCTGACCGGCGGCGAGCCCCCGTCGAGCGTCCGGACGTCCTGGACGTCGCGCTGCGGCTCGACGTGGACGAACGGCGGTTCCGCCGTGGGCGGCACGCGCGGGCCGGTGAAGACGGCTGGATCGCCGTCGTGGGTGCTCAGCGCGGCCACGATCTGCGGGTCCGCGATCAGCACCGCGCGCATGGCGCCCGCGACCGTGAGAGTCATCAGGGCTTGATCCCGCTAAGGAAGCGCTGGACGTGGGTATTGACGACGCGCGTGAACCGGTCCCGGTACTCCAGGAGCGACGGGCGCAGGTAGGGTCGCAGGCCCATCTTCTTCGTGCCCAGCTCCAGCCAGAAGCCGTACCGAAGATTGGTCCCGACGCGGGTAACGATCTCCCCGCCCAGGTCCTCCGTGATCTGCGCGATCGACTTCTGGAGCGTGCCCGTCCGCTTGTGCGGCGGGTCGCCCGGGCGGCTCGCGACGAAGCGGAAGGACTTGCGGCCGCGCTTGGCCTTGCCCGTCGCCACGCGCGCGGACTTGTTGATCTTAGTCCGGACGTGCCCGACCAGGCCCTCGCCGCCCTTGTTCATGCCCTGGACGAGCACCTGGCGCAGCGCGGCCTTGAACTTGGTATCGTTCAGGCGGACGTCGCTCATAGCCGGAAGAACTCGTGCGCGCCGATCGTCACCGTGCGCTTGTCGCCGTTGGCCCAATCGGGCAGGCGTTTGACCGCGCGCGGGTTCAGGTAGTGGTTGGCGCCCTTGGTCGGATCGGGCACTAGGCCGACGAACGCGGCCCAGGCGATCGCCATGCACTCCTGGAGCATCGGATCGGCCATGGAGAGACGCGCCATCATCGTCCGGTTCGGGTCGGTCGTGTTCCAGCACGAGAACTGGAGGGACTGGAGGCAGACCCCCGCCATGTCGGCCTCATTCGGCCAGCGCGTGTCGTAGAGCCGGTTAAATGCCACATGCGCGACGGCGATCCGCCCCTCGCGCGGCTCGCTCCTGGCCTCGCCCCAGATGGTGCGGGCGAGGATGTCCATGTCCCAGCTTTCAAGGTGCGGACGGGTCATTCGTTACCCTCCAGGGCCGTGATGCAAGCCTCGATGCCATGCTGCACCCGCTTGACCGGCGCCACCGTCTCGACGCCGAAGAAGCTCCACTTGTGGCGCTTCGTGTCGAACGGCAGGAGCGGCACCGGATCCAGCGACAGGTTGAAGATGTCGATCCTCGCCGCGAGATCGGCGAACGCGGCGGGCATCTCGCGCTGCGCCAACGGCTTGGGCGAGCTGAACAGGTACGCGCGCTCGAACCGGCTGCCCCTGGCCCGGTCACAGCTGACCGCGAGCGGCTGAGCCACGCCGGCACCGCGGCTGTGCCCGGCGATCCAGATCGGCTGGAGCCCGCGCCGCTCGCCCAGCTCGTACCAGATGCAGCGCGCTTCCTGGAGCATGCCGCCATGCCACTCCAGGCCGGACACGCCCCGATCCTTGCTCGGCCAGTACCAGAAGTTCCGCAGCCAATCGATCCAGCCTCGGGAGCCCTGGCAGATCCAGCCCAGACCCGCGTCGCAATCGATCGCGACGGCATCGATCCCGCCTGCCTTGACGGTGTGCACGATCTCAAGCTGGGTTCGATCGCGATAGTCGAGCCGGATCAGCTCGGCCGCGGTCAGCCGGTCCATCAGCCTTGCTCCTGCTCGATGACGAGGCCCTTGCGGTAGGCCGCCCAGGAATGGCGCGTGATCGTCTCGACCTCGACCCTGAGCCCGCCCAGCGCGGCGACGACCAGGATGTCCCCGGCCCGCACGTCGGCGTCGGGCTGGGTGTAGATCACCCGCTGCGGCTGGCTGACATACTGCCCGTGCTCCTCGGCCCGCTTGGGCGGGACAGGATCAGTCAGCATGCAGGGCAGGGCTTCGGCGACCACGGTGAGCGCGCTCGTCACGCCGCCTTCGCCGTCCGCGGCCGACGTCCGGCGCGAGACTTGAGCCCGCAGGTTCAGGAAACGATCGATCGACGTGGTCACAGGATCGGCTTCCGGTACCGCCAGAGCATCGCCTGGATCTCGGTCGGGATGCCCGCGCCCTCGGCTCCGTCCGTCTGGCGGCCATAGGTCCAGGAGACGTCGCCCAGGCGCTCGGACTGCACGTCGAGCGGTCGGGCTTGGCGCTCCAGGACGTTCTTCGCCAGGAGGATGCAGGCATGGGAGATGTCAGCTGGAAGCGTCTCCGTCTCGCCACCCGTCCACCCCGCTGTTACCCAACCGCCCGTGTATTCGATCTCGACCCGTCGCTCGGCCTCCTCCTCGGACGCAGCGGTCCACCCATAGGGCCACCCACCCGAAACGACCGCCGCCGGCGAGCGCAACAGGATGTCCGTCATCGTTCCGGCGATCCGCACGACGCCGCCTTCGGGCGCCTCGAGGCGCCATTCGTCCGCGCTCAGGAGCTTCGACGATCCGTCCATACCATAGGCCCGAACCTCATGGACGGTGAGGACCGGCGTCCGCTCCAGGATCGCCGCCATGCCCTCGCGCAGATAGAACCGCTCGCGCACCCGCTCCCGGGCGAGCTGGTTGCGCTGGCAATAGCCCTCGACCATGGCCGTCACGCGGCCGGCCAGGACTTCGAGCTGCGGCGTCGTCTTCCCCGTGACCAGCGCGCCAAGCTCCTCCTGGAGCATCGTCGCCGTCACCAGCGATCGCCGGGCGGCAGGCGTGACCGTGGCGATGACGCTCACAGCTCCGACCCCGGTGCCCTGAGCATCGGCAGGCTCGGCGCCGGCCGGGCCAGGGTCAGCAGCCCGTCGACCAACTTTTCCGTCGTCGCCACGGCGGCCTGGGTGTCGGCATCGGACGTGTAGGTCAGCGTTCCGTCGGAGCTGAGTCCAGCCGTGACGTCCGACGCGAACCGGGTCACGCTGAGCCGGACTGTCCCGTCCGCACCCTTCTCGAAACGCGCGGTGGTGCAGGCCGGTAGAGCCAGGGCAAGGATCAGGAGAAATCGCGTTCCCATGGTCATCCCTTCGTCTCAGGGCTTGCCGGGAGCATCGTGCGCGCGAGCTGCGGCATGGGCGGCATCGCTTCCACGAGGCCGGCCGCGCGCAGGCCGGGGACGTAGGATGCGGGGCAGTCGAAGTCCTCGCCCGGCGTCAGCATCCGATACCTCCCGTCGGGCATGGTGAGCGGAAAGAAGGTCCTGGCCCGAACTTGACGGGCAGGGGCCAGGACCTTGCTCTCCTCCATCGTCGGGCGGGCTCAGGCTGCCGTCCGACGCGTCCGCTTACCGGCTTCGCCGGGCTCGGCGGCTTGGTTGTCCGTCGCCTCGGTCCTGGCCGGCGGCTGCTCGACCACCGGGGCAACGGGCTTCTCCGACGCAGACGCGGGGTCCTGTGCCTCGGCCTGGGCGGGAGAAGTCTCGGGTGGACCAGCGGGTGGACTGTCCGCCAGAACCACGGGGAGCGGCGTCGCTCCGGGCAGATACGCCTCGGCCGGCAGCTCCGGGAGAGGCTTGCACGTCCCGCCCGTCTCGACCGGGTCGGCCGGATCGGGATCGTAGACCAGGTGCGGCAAGCCGGTCTGGACGAGGATCGCCTTGGCCGCCGGCGTGCCGGCCGCGGCCGCGACCAGCTCGACATAGCCCTCCTCGGCCAGGCCCAGGACGATGAGCTCGGGCACGTCGAGGATCTGGTCGCGGCTCGCCGACAGGGGATCGATCCCGTTGGGCGAGTAGATGAAGGGCTTGAGCGCCTTGCAGAGGGCCATGATCGCTCCGGGATCAGGTGTTCGTCAGGGCGGACGAAATGATCATCTTGCCGTTGGGCAGGATGACCGCGAGGAAGGCCGCCTCCGTCCCGGTATCGGTCCAGGTCAGATCGATGTCGCCGTCCGCCTCGCTGATGGCCAGGAACAGCTTCTTGGCGACGATCGGCAGAAGCGCGCCGTCCGTGCCGATCGCGATGCCTGTCGAGCCGCCGGTGCCCACGAAAGCGTCGCCGTTGGCGTCGGCCAGGACGGCGATCATGACCGCCTGGCGCGAGGCGATGTCGGCCCCGGCGCCATCCTTGATCTGGATCGTGATCGCGCGGACATTCGTGTTCTCGGCACCGACCGTAATCGAGGCGTCGCGGACAGAGCCCGCGTCGTCGATCTGGCCGCCGGGCAGAACTCGCAGCAGGCCGCCGGATGCGACCTCCATGATGCTGCCGCCCTGGAGACGGCGCACCTTCGCGTTGTGGCTCATGAACGTGCCCCTCCAGGGCTCTCGTGCCGGGTGTCAGGTGAAGACGGGATAGGGGGATGTGCCCAGCGGGGCTGCCGATTTCCGATTGTGCTGAAAGACACTGCGCGAGCGGGTCGTTTGCGATACCCTTGCGATCGAAGGAGACAGCTCATGCGCAAGCTCATCGTGGCCAGTTCGTTCGCCATCAGTGCCGGTGTCGCGGCGATCGTCGGGATGCACTGGCACTCGGCTGGATCGGCGTTCCGGCAGGCCACCGCCGACGAACCGGGGATCATGGTCCTGGAGGCTCGGCAAGCTGCGGCCGGCGGACGCGTCGAGCTCTGGCGGGACACGATCTCGGGCTGTCGCTATCTGCGGATCGACGATGCCATGTCGATCCGCTTCAACGTCCAGGGCCGGCCCGACTGCATCCCGCCCGCAAGCTAGCGCCGATCGCGAAGCTCGCTGCTGATCTCCCCAACGCGGCCCTCGAGCGTGGCCACCCGCTCGGCGACAGGGCCCAAAGCGTCGTCGATCGCACGCTTGGCCGCCGGGTAGACCAGCGCCTCGATTACCTTCCGGCTGTCGTCGTCGTCTGCCAGCTTGCGCAGGACGCGGCGCAGGTAGACCGCGCCAAGAGCCGTCACCAGCAAGGCGAGCGGGATCGCGATCACGAACGTCAGCACGGTGACCGCTGGGGCTGAGAGGCGGCTGAACCAGGCGCTGAAGCCTGTGTGCGCTACGTCCGGCCAGTCCATCGCGAATGACCTACCTTTCTTCAGTTGCGTCGCCATGGTCATACCCCGCTGCGTCTTGTTGTGATGCCGAGGGCTGCTCAAAAGAAAGGGGCGGGATTTCCCGCCCCGCCCCTCTCAGCTCCCCGCAGTTATTGGCGTCCGGATCAGCTCGTGGCGAAGGCCGCGGGAATGATGCGCGGATGCTTGAGGGCGACGATGCCGATCGGGATATTGCCCGTGTTGTTCACGGGCGTGACCGTCAGCTGGACCCAGCGCTTGCCGTTGATGACGTTGTAAGTCCACTTGAAGCACTTGCCGTCGTCGGCGAAGTCCATGGCCGACGTCCCGAAGGCCGGACCCTCGATCAGATTGTCCCCAGCCACGACATTAGCCGTGTCCGTGATCGAGGACGGGTTGCTGGCGTCGTTCACCACGTCGCCGTGGGCAAAGACGGCGTTCAGCGTCGTGTCGGCATCGCTCAGCGTGCCAAGCGGCACGAGGAACGTGATATAGTCGTAGCCCTGGCAATCGATGATCGGGGTGGCGACTGCCGTGTTGTCGGTCACGACGCGCGGGGCAGCCGCCACCGTCGCTTCGACCAGATGATGTACGCTGTGCGAATCCATGCTCGTCTCCGGTAAGCGACGACGGCCCGGTCGGGGCCGCCGTGCTCAAACTGTGGGGATCAGGTGCCGACCTCGACCAGCACGAAGGCTTCGAAGTTGGTCACGTCGCCGCCGAGACGACGCCGCGAGTAGAACTTGACCCACGGCTTGGAGGTCAGGTTGTCGCGGATCGTCGAGATGCCGAGGCGATCGACGATCGTGTAGCCCTGGCGGAAGTCGCCGAAGGCGATCGGCAGGGTGCCGGCGCCGACGACGGGCATGTCCTCCGCGCGGGTAACAGGATACCCGCAGAGGGTGTTCGGCGTGTTGGCCTGGAGGCCGGGCTGCCACAGGTACTGGCCGTTGCCGTCCTTCATGACCATGATGGCCGCGAGCGTGGTGCGCTTCATCAGCCAGCGGGCATTCGGGACGAAGGGGTCCTTCAGCTCGTAGGGCAGGGTCTTGAGCTTGTCGGCGGTCAGCTCGGCCGCGGCCCCCGACTTGATGCGCCGGATGCGGCCACGGCTGTAGGTCCCGTTGACCCAGTCCGGATAGGACAGGAGCCCGCGCGGCTTGAGGACGCCGTTGCCCGAGACGAACGCCGTGGCCTCGCGGCGGGCGAACCGCTCGGACAGCTTCATCCCGATCCAGTTCTCGATGTTGATCGAGGCGTCTTCCAGGAGACGCTGGCTGGCCTTGGGCTGAGCGTACTGCTCATGGACCGGGATGCTCTGGCCGCCCAGCTGCGAGGTGTTCGTCTCCGCTCGCTCGGGCGTCTCCCCGACCCAGCCGTCATCGAACTCGCCTTCGTCGACCAGGAACTCGAGGCGATCGGAGCCGATCGTCTCGACGGTCGCGATCTGGCGGATCGGGCTGGACTCGTAGATGAAGCCCAGGATGCGCGAGGACTGCGCCGCCGGGACGAGGAAGCCGCCGTTGACGTCCGACCCTTCGGTCAGCGCCTTGTGCTCCTCGTAGCTCAGCGCCTCCTTGTCCTTGCGGAGCGAGGCCAGCCACGCCTTGCAGTAGGTGTCGTAGCTGTCAATCGAGACGGACGCGGGATCGATGATAGTGTGCTGCTTGAGCTCGTCACGCAGCGCCATCCGCATGCGCTTGAACTCGATGGCCTCGGCCTGGCGCTTGGACCGCTCGTCCTGGCCGCCCGGATTGAACGAGGACGTCCGCAGCAGAGCCGAGGATACCTCGTCGAGGCGCCGGTTGATGCTCTTCTCCAGCTCGTCGAGCTTGGCGGCCGAGGACGTGGTAAGCGCTGCGATCTGCGCGTCCGCGTAGCCCTTGGCCTCGGTCGCGAGCTGCCGCGCCATCTCCAGGTCGCGGCGCATGCTGTCGTGCAGGGCCCGGCTGTCGTTGCCGAGGCGCTTGACCTCCTGGTCGATCTGCTGAAGGACCGCCGGGTCGATCGTGTCGCTGTTGGGGGTCATTTATTACCCTTTGGGAACGAGGTTCTGGTCTGGCTGCGGCAGGCGCGTCGAGCGCAGTGTCGCCAGCAGCCGGCTAACGGCCCCCTCGCCGCCCTCATCCCGAGGGTCGCGGTCGCCCTTGCCGCCCCCTTCGCCCTCCCGGGCGAGGAACGCGGCAAATCCCTTCGCGGCGATCAGCTCCGCCTCCCGGCGGCTCCAGCCGTGCTCACGAAGGAAAGCTTCGAACAGGCGGAGCGAATCGATGTCGTCGCTCTTGACGCCCGTCACGCGTGCGCGCGGGTTGGCCGGCGTCGTCACGACGCTGACCTCGCGCAGCTCGATCTTCTCCAGGACGCGGATGCCGCCGCGGGCGGAACGCGCCTTGACCGGCCGGTAGCCGATGGACAGCCCCTTGACCGCGCCATGGCGCAGCGAGGCCTCGACGTCGCGGGCGACGCTGTGCCCGGGGGTCAGCTCGCCCTCCGCGACCAGGCCCTTCTCGTCCTCGCGCATGCCGACCCACTTCCCGATCACGACGTCGGGGTTGTGGTTCCACAGCATCGGCAGGGTGTCGCCGCTCAGGCCTTTGATCGTCTCGGCGTAGGCCCCGGCCTCGATCACGTCGCCCTGCCGGTCGGGCTCGCCGCCGAACGTCGAGGCGTAGCCGGTCAGGACGCAGGGACCATCGTCCCCCGTCTTGAGCTCCAGGCCGGCCGCGGCCAGCGTGATCGTCTTGAACTCCAGGCGCACTTTCGAGCCCTCGCGCTGCTGGCGAGGACGTATGCGGGCGCTGTCAAGCGCTGGCTGCCGAAAACGAAAAGAGCCGGTCGCGGGGTGACTGCGACCGGCCCTCCTGGGGTCAGAATGGGGCTCCGATCCCCGCGCCGGCCGCAGCCAGCGCAAGCTTGATCCGCTCGACCACCGGGGGCGAGCAAATGTCGTGCGTCACCCGCTTGCCGATGCCCGAGACGAAGTGTCCCGGATGCTCCTCGCCGTCGGGGTGAGCGTGCAGGAAAGCCCGCACCTGACCCTCGACGATCGGGCGGATGATGCGGGCCAGGGCTTCGTTCACTTCAGATCGCTTTCCAGCCGGGCGATCAGCGCGTTGCGATCGCGGATGCTCGCTTCGCAGCTGTCGACCACGGCGCGGTGGCGTCGAGCCGTGTGCAGCTGCATCCGCAGGCACTCGTCGGAGCGCTGGATCATCCGCCGCTCCTCCGCGATGCCCTGGCGCAGCGAGACGAGCACCAGGCGCAGCTCGTTCTGAGTCAGGGCGACGTATTCAGGCAGCCCAACCATGGCTCAGCCCTCGACCGGCAGGAAGTGGACGATCGAGGCATAGTTGCCCAGGAAATGAGTCTTGCACGTCCCGATCCCGTCGACCGTCACCAGCTCGTCCGGCTCCAGATCGATCGCCGTCGCGCGTTTGGCGTCGCGCTGCTCGTAATAGCCCTTGGAGCTGGTGATGACGGCAAGCTCCTGGACGGCCCAGGCGACCTGATGCCCGCGCTCCTTGGCCCGCGCCATGGCGGCGGGCACCTTGTCGCTCTCGCGATAGGCCGCGTAGTAGCCGGGGATCGTGCCCACGGTGCCGTAGAGGCCGTTGATCTTGATCATGTCGTCGTGCTTGAGCGTCTTCATGGCCGGGCTCCTCACGCTGCGATCGGGAGCGCGTTGCGCTCGGCCAGGACAAGCTCGATCGCGGCCACCTGCTCGGCGAAGAGCGCGGCCCGCTTGGCGTCCCAGGTCGCTTTGCAGCGGTGCCGCCGGCGCTGCTTGGGGGCGTAGGCGGTCAGCTCGGCCATATCGGCGTTGTGCTTCGACGATCGGCTGTAGCTGTCGCGCAGCGTCTGACCGCTCTTGAGCAGGATGCTCAGACACTCGGTCGAGTTGAGCCGGTAAGTGGCCGGGTTCGTGGCAACAGGCATCGCGTTGTCTCCGTTCTTGTTTGGGTAAACTATTACCCTAAATCGGCGGCGTCAACGCCTTTTTCAACCTGAGTTTTCTGTCAGCGCCGCCAGCGGCCTAGGCGGGATTGACGATTGACCGCCCCGTCCTAAACCACCACCCCCATGCGCCGGGCCAGCTTGCTCACCAGACGCATCTCCTGCAAGGCAAACCCCTCGCGCACGGCGCTCGCCATCCGTCGCTCGAGGTCGAGCAGCTGGTCGGAGAGTGACTTCCAGGCCGCGTCGCGCTGATCCTTCGTCGCATGCGCCGCGGCCGCCGCCTCGTCCGGCAGCGCGATCGACATGCAGCGGCAGTTGATGTCCATGCCCGCCTTGCCGAAGTCGCCAGGGAACATGGCCGTGCTGCCGCCGATCTCGAAGGGCTCGTCGGCCGGCTTGATCTGCCCGTCGAGCGCCTGGTGCGTGTCGCGGACCCAGGCGTCCCGGCTGCTGAGCCACATCTTGCGCTCGACGCTGGCCGCGGCCATGCCGAACTGCGTCCCAAACCCAGCGGCGCGCGTCGTCTCCGTCCGCGCGATCATCTCGGCCCTGGCCTTGCTCATGTCGCCGAAGGCCTCGCGGACCCCGCTCACGATCTGGTCGAAGCGCGCGCCTTCCGCCCGGGCCTTGGCCAGGGCCTCGCCCAGCGCGCGGCGGGTGCCGGTGCCGACCAGATCCTTGATCCGCTCGCCGGCGAACTCGCGCAGGAACAGCTCGACCTCGGGCTGGCGGACGTCGAAGGCGATCCCGGCCGCGATGGTCGGGAAGGTGCTGGCCGGGATGGCGATCTGGCCGAAGTGCGCGATCGTGTCCAGGAGCACGGGCCGCATGGCTTCGGCCAGGGCCTCGTCGTCGAGCTCGTCCAGGAACTCGGCCAGATCGTCCGGCAAGCCGGGGATGTCGGACTTGGGGATCGTGGGGATAGGTACGACCGATTCCAGATCATCCTCGACCCAGGCAAACCGGCTCGGGCTCATAGCAGATCCACATCGATGACCTTGGCGACTACCCCGTCCGCGATCACCGTCTTGGCGCCAGCGTAGGGGTGGACGCGATAGCGAGCGCCGCGGTTGATGATCACCTCCTGTTCCTCCTGGACGCGGACCCCGCGCTCCACGGTCTTGATCCCGTCATAGTAGACCGCCTTGGTCGTCTGGCTGCGGTTGGTGATCCGGTAAAGAACGCCGTCCTTACTGTCTTCGGTGAACGAGTACGCGATCTTCCTGTCGAGCGAGGTCGAGGTGAAACCCTTGTCGACGTACTCGCCGGGCTTCATCGCCGGGCCGCCACGGTAGACGGCGGCGTTGGCCGGTAGGGGCTTGGCAAGCGAGGACTGGAACATGCGGTCCATGTTGGGAGTGTGCTTCTCGACCAGCTCGCGGCGATCCTCGCGGACGGGGCCGCCGCGCAGGCTGCTGTTCATGTCGGAGTAGAGGTTGCCGACGTAGAAGCTCAGGCTCTCGCGCACCTCCTCACCGCCCAAGTCATCGATCACTTTGGCCTTACCGCCAGCACGATTGGCGCTGAGGCCATAATGGGCTTCGACCTCGGAAGCGAGCGCCACCTGGCCGGGCTTGGGCGGCGGGACAGCGGAGATGTCCGCTGCGGGCTTGGCAGGCTTGGGCCTGGCGGGTCGCTTGGGCTTGGCGATGGCAGTCGGCGCAGGTGGAGGCGGCACTGCTACGCCAGCATCCGCGAAGCGCTCGACACGGCTCAAGCCCCGCACGCCCGACAGCGGGATGAACCCGCCCGCAGCGCCACCGCCGCCGATCCACTGCCCGCCGATCGGCGAGCCGGCAGGAGCCCGGACTTGGGTGCGCCAGGACTTCGGGCTGTCAAAAGGGCCGGTAAGTCCGTCAGCCTCCATCGGCGGATCGGTCCATTCCTCGCCGAGCTCGATCGCGAAGCGGGGCGGGCTGATGATCTGCACCGGGCCCGGATCGTAGGACAGGGTGACGTGCGGCTTGTAGCCCTCGAAGTCCCAGGTCGCCCCGCACTGCAAGGCCCAGGCATGCCGTGTCTCGACCCAGGCCGACGCGAACACGAGCACGAGGGCGCCGTTCAACCGGGCCAGCCAGTAGGTCGTGGGATCGATCTCCTCTCGATCCCACGGCTGATTGGCCGGCTTGTAGGCCGGCACCGGCGTCCGCGAATGCACGGTCGTGCAGTGCATCTCCGCGGCCGGCACGACGTTGGCGATGCCTTGCTCCCTGGCCCACGCTTCCAGGGCCGCGGCCGAGGACGGGAGGACGCGCAGAGCGGCATACAGGGCCGGGCCGTCCGCCTTGCCGGGCTTGGGCGCGGGCTGCTTGGGCGGGATGCGCGGCGTCCCCGGCTGCTGGCCCGGCGGGATCATCTGCGCCATCGGATCGGGGAACTCGTCGCCGCCCTCGACCGCGTCATAGTCGAGCGCTTCGCGAGCTTCGTTCTTGGTGATGATCTTCTCTTTGTGGAGCTCGATGATGCCCTCGCGCTTGGCGATCCGGCGGGCCTCGAGCGCGGGGATGCTGTCGCGATCGTACTTCACGGCTAGGCGCTCGTCGTCGAACAGCCATTGCAGCCAGGGCACGATGTCGCCCAGCATCAAGTCGGCCAGGGGCAGGACGGTGTGCTCCCACAGCTCCAGCCGGCCGCTCTCCCGATTGTTGTAGGTGCTCTCACCCGGAATGATCAGGACGTGCGGCACGCCCCAGGCGGCGCAGATCCGGCGCCCAGCCTCGCGCATGCCCTCGGTCCACTCCATGTCGCGCAGCGTCTCGGTCACGCGCTGGAAGGACCATTCGCCAGGGAGGAGGATCGGCCGGCCGGCATTGATGACGCCCGACCACTTGTCCCGGATGTTCTTCTCGGCCGACTCGAACTGCGCCGGCTGCATCGAGCCCTTGTAGCTGAAGATCCCCGACGGGTTGGCCCCGTTCTTCATCAGGTGGTAGTTCATGGTCGTGGCGGCGTTGTCGAGGTCGATCCAGCGCGCGGCCACCTCGACCGGGCTCAGCCCGTACCAATCGTCGAGCGGATGAAAGTCCTTCAAGTGAAGGACCATGCTCCGGCCATTGACGATGTTGACCGGGAAATCCTTGTCGCCGGCCGGGACGCTGTAGCGGTAGGCCTCGGGCATGCCGTTGGGGCCAGGGATGATCTTCATCCGGTCGGCGCGCAGGCACCACAGCTCGCCGACCGGTGATGAGCCGCGGCCGGGCGCGATCGTCGGGACGGCCTCGATGTAGCTGTTCCCGGTCAGGCAGTGCCAGGCCACCGTCGAATGCAGCCACCTCGAGGTGCCCTGCATCGGGTTCGGCCGCCGGATCAGCCGGGCCAGCGGGTTGTCTTCCGGCAGCTCGCGCTCGCCCTTGAACGGCATCAGCCGCAGCGAGCCGACCGACCGGGCGATCAGGTCGACGCAGGCGAAGGCGACGATGTTGCGGGTGAAGGCCTCGTCGGCGAGCTGGTCGTAGCGGCGCGGCGTCCAGACCGGCTGGCCCTGGACCCAGGCCGAGACGAGCGGCCCGGTGGCCGAGGCCTTGCCAGCCAGGACGTTCCAAGCGTCACGCAGACGTTCCAGCATCAAAGCCCGCCGATCATGGCCAGGGGTGGCTCGACCCAGGTCAGCATGGCCGCGTCCGCGCGGTCAGGCGAGGCGATCCCGCGCTTCTTCAGGCTATCCTTGCCCTCGACCATGATCTTGCCCCGATCGGAGTACTTGAACGTCGGCGTGGATAGCTGGCGGGCAAGCTCCTCGTCTGCCGACATGAGCACGAGCTCGTCCAGCCGCTCGCACTCGACCCCGTCCTCCTCGTCATCGAGGTAGCGCAGGTGCAGGTAGGAGCGCTGGAACGCGCCGCGGGCTTTCCACCACGTCTCGGCCTTGAGGTTGGCGAACTTGGCCTTGGACGTCTTGCCGTCGGGCCAGACCGCATCGGACGGCGGGTCGCCGGCGTTGGACGGCAGGATCGACAGGTTCACTGTCTCGGCACCCTGGAGCGTGTAGAGGACGTGATGGCCGACGCCCGTGGCGTCGTAGGTCAGCAGCTCCGCGCCAAGCTCCCTGGCGACCTCCAGGGCCCACCAGGCGGTGTCCACGGTGTCGGGGGTGCGTTTCGTCCGGGGTGCGTGCAGGAACGGCCCCTGGCGAGCCACGGCGGCGCTCTCGGCCTTGCCCGCGCCGACGTCGAAGCCGACCCTGGCGCGCGGCAAATTCTCGGGCAGGCCCAGCCGCTGGAGAAGGGCGATCGCCGCGTCCACCCATGCGCGCGGGATGATCAGCCCCTCGACCGAGGCGCCATAGTCGATCTCCCATTCCTGCGCCCAGGTGACCGGGTCCGTCTTGGCCTTGCGCTTGGCGATCCACTCCGGGGTCTTGCGAGGATCGGCGCTGTAGTGGAAACGGAACTTCCGGATGCCCAGCGTGCGGGCCTTGCGGGCGAACAGGTTGCCCTCGCCGTTGACGGACGATGCCCACAGGATCGCTTCGGTGTTGGCCGTGACGGCGCGATCGACCTTGGAGGCGCGGGCGACGTGCGCGGCCTCGTCGATCACATACAGGGTCGACCGGCCGCCACGTCCCATGTCGTCGCCGCATTGGCCGGTGATCGAGGATCGCAGGCGCGGATTGACCAGCCGCATGTAGGCGGAGTGGGTGCGCCACAGGAAGCCGGCCGGGAGCATCCACGTCGGGAGACGCTCGAGCATGAGCCGGATCTTCTCAAAGATCGAATCGGGGTCCTCGCGTTCGTCGACGTTGGTCGCCTTGTTGGCGCCGAACGTGACCTTGAAGCCCGGATGGAACAGCCAGCGGTGCAGGGCGAAGACGGCGTTCATGTAGCTGGCGCCGACGTCGCGGGACTTCTCGCAGACCCCCTCCTCGCCGTCGTCGACCAGCCCGCTTAGCCAGATCAGGTACTCCTCCTGGCGCGGGAACGGGATGAACGGCCGATAGGCGGGCTTGACGCGCGGATCGTAGGTCCAGACCCAGTTTCGCATCCAGTGCAGGACGTCGCGCTTGCAGCGCTCCAGCTCGGCGTGCCGCAGCCGCGGATCGTCCTCGCAGGCCCGCGCCAGGTCGAAGCGGCGCAGCATCTCCAGGCGGACGGCCTCGGGGCTCGGCCAGATGCCAAGCCCGCCGGCTTTCTCCCGCCTGGACTTACCGCTTGCGCTTGTCGGTGCGGCCAGCGGCGATGCGATCATTGTAGAGCCGTTCGAGGTCCTCGTCGGTCATCGCCTGGAGCTTGTCGGACTCGACCGGATCCAGCGCTTCGGCCGGCCCGGCCAGCGGCAGCATCGGTTCCTTCTCGCGCCAGCCCATGCGGACCTTGGTCCAGTAGATGGCGGCGGTGACCACGGCGTTCGCGTTGACCTTGGCCGGCGGCTTGGGCGGGATGCCCTTGGCCGGATCGCCCGGGTCGCCGACCACGTCCGTCGTCGCGATCTTCCACAGGTTGCGGGCCACGGGCTGGTTGGCGATCCGCATGCCTTCGTCGAGGTCGTCGCGGTAGTGCTTGCGGAGCGTGACCTCATCGATCCCGAGATAGCCCGCAATCTGATCCTGCGGATGGCCGAACCCGGCCAGGCTCTTGGCCGCCGCGCGGGTGGCTTCGGTGGGGACATGGCGCCGGGCCAAGGGACGATCCCTTTTTTAGTGGGTGACGCCCACAGGGTTCGCACACATCCATTACCCCCTGCCGCCGCTTTTGCGGCCCCTCCCCCATATGGAGAAAATCAACAACGATTCTCTTTTTTAGATATGAAAAAATGCCTCAGACTAAAGGACCTTTTGGGTTAAACGGGGTGTTAGATACGCCAACCCCTTGTGATAGCTACCTAATTCGCCTCGTGTTTAAGGATTTAACCATTTATCACGAAATGAGTACGAAAATAAAAAACGTATATGATTCTCTCTATAAGGAGAGGGGGCTCAAAAGGGGTAATCTCTACCCTGGATCACAGCGCTACGCTGCGCTGCTCTACCGCAGGAGGATTTCGGGCGCCGATCGGGGGCGCGGGGCTCATAGGGCCCTTAAATGCGAAGGGGGCGACCCCATCAGGCCGCCCCCTTCCTCGGGCTGAGCATTTCGTTTTTAGCGACCCTGGCTCTCGGCCGGGTCTGCTTCCATGCGGGCGATGTCGAGAAGGATCGACGCGCCCAGGGCGATGGCCTCCAGCTTCCATCGCTCGGGCCGCTCTGCATTGGCCTCGATCAGTTCGTCAAGGATCGCTGACGTCTTGATCTTCAGGTCAGGCAAGCTCCTGGCATCCCAAGCCGCCAGTTGCGCGAGGGTGTCGCCACTGCCCTCGGAGCCGTCTTCGTCCGCATCCGCTTCCACGCTTGGGCGCGCTTCGGCACGGGGTGTGAACCCCCCTTTTGGATTGATCGCCATTCAGGTTCTCTGTTTCGGGCAGGTTCGGAGGTCCGTTTGGCTTGAAGTCTGGGCTCCCTGTCTCCTCTTGCTGGCGCCCTTGGGGGCGTCTTGGCTCGTTCTCGTTTTGAGCCTGTCAGCCAGAGTTCGCGATTGTCATCAAGCCGTCAAGATCGGCTCAAGGTCACCTGGCGCGCGGAAAGTGTGACCTTCGCTTCTCGCGCGTTCGTGAAGCGGGCGCGATCGCGCCGACCGCCATGAAAGCGAGGCCGCTCAGGAGGAGTGCCCGACGCAGGATCATCCTCTCCAGCGGCTCCTTGGCGAGGCTGCGGATGATGTCGGCATCGTCCTCGCCACGGATGCCGAAGCTGGCCGAGAGCGCGATCAGGAGCCCGAAGACGAACAGCGCGAGGCCGGTCATCCGCGCAGCTCCGCGAGCCTGAGCGCGAGGCCGACCAGGACGCCCCATGACAGGGCGTTGATGATCATGATCGCCACGAAGCCGTTCAGATCGAAGGGCTCGTCGTCCGGCGGCGGAGCTTCCATGGCGTCGAAGAAGCCGGGCCGGGTGTTGTCGTTGGCCGGCCGGTCGAGGTCCCAGGCGCGCATCTGCACGTCCCTCCCGCGGTTCATGCCCCCATCCTGTCGAGCAGGCCCGGCCCGATCTGCCGGGCATACTTGCGCAGCATCTCCCGCCCGACGACGGCCTGCCGTGGGGTCAGCTCGCCGATCGCCGCGAGCATGTGGCCCAGGACGCCATCGGCCTTGTTGAAGCCGACCGCGTTGCGCACCCCGGCGCGATCTGGGTCGAGGCTGCAGAGCTCCTCCAGGGCTTGCTGGACGGCCTCGATCTGTTCGGGCGTGATCGTCAGGGCCATGGCCGCGATCGCGTCCCTGCTAGTCCTCCCGCCCTGCTCGAGCACCGTCTCGCGCTGGGCCAGCTTCGCGTCCAGCTTGGCCTCGATCCGGCCGGCAAGGTCGGCGTTGGCGCGCACGTCGCGCTCGGCCAGGAGCCGGGCCTTGGCCGCGGCGATCGCCGCGTCGAGATCGATGCCCGGGCTGGCCTGCGCTTGCGCCAGAGCTTCCTCGACGCGGGC
>JACCDG011565866.1_pt1 | contig 53596 bp, 50 predicted proteins | sample 7442471 | NCBI WGS metagenome assembly JACCDG01 (sample SAMN15323444, study PRJNA562643) | freshwater metagenome | isolation source: river surface water | place: USA:Blue River Watershed | collected 2017-08-17 | reverse complement strand
TTACAAGGAAATATGGATTTGATTTTGAAAGGACTTGACCAATTGGTTAACGAGAAATTGAACAAGGCTTTGAAAAAGGCAGTAGAAACTAAGAGGGGTAAAAAGGCCAAGGCAGAGGTTGAGGAAGACAAGGGTGTTGAAGATGAGGAGGAGAAGCCCGTGGCTGCCGCCACGATTAAGAAAAGGACACGCAAGCCAGTCGAATTTACTGGTTGCAAGGGAAATGTTGTGTTGGGTGATCCTTGTCCGTTATCTCCGGAAGAGCAAATTGCTCAAAAGGCTACACGAACCAAAGTGGATGGGCATTATGTTCAAAACTGCAAAAAGTGCAAGGCTGATATTGTTGAAACGTTAAAGGCAATGTCTGCGCCTACTGAAGGTCCCAAGGAGGAGGAGCAGGAGGAACAAGTTCCGATCAAAAAGACAAAAAAAGTGACCATTGCAGAAGATGCAAAACCTGCGGAAGATGACGAGGAGGTGGAACAGGTTGAGGAAGAGGAGGAGGAACAGGCCGATGACGAGTAAAGTTACAATTAAAAAAAAAGAAGTTTTTTTTTAAACGTTGTGTGTAACGCTCTTTTTTTTGTAGGGACCCAACTTTGTGTCTAATCATGTAAAAGGAGGGAAACTAAAAAAATGAAAGAATAAAATACAAAGAATTTGACAAGACTTAATCAGATGTGGTCAAAACGCTATAAAAAAGCAAGCAGAAACGATGACGAAACGTTTATTGTTTCTGGGAGAGCTTATCCAGAAGTTTTAGCAGGCGCAAATCCTACCGACATTGTAACAAGTAATATCAGAGATCGGGAGCAATTTTATCGAGACCCGGCTATTCAATTATCTGATCAAAATTTGGATGACTGTAATGGTGCTGAGGGGTTACCTCTTTGTATTGAACATAAGACACACAAAGTTCGTGGTCATATTTTCCACAGTTTTATTGGAGATCAAGACAAACGCGGTCTAAAAGTTATTGCTCATATTCCAACACGTCGGGATGGGAGAGATATCCCAGAGGGAATAAAGACAAAACAAAAGGTGATCAATGGAACCTATAAGGGATTTTCTGTTGGATATGGTAATGAATTGGTGACCGCAAGTAGAACGAGGGTAAATGCCAAAGTGTTTCGTGAAATTAGTTTGGTGAAGGAACCATTTTTTGACAATTGCCGGTTAAGCTACAATTTAGAGGCTGGTAAAAAGGGATTTAATAATTCCGACTATAATTTAAATTTGGAGAATGGAAAGTTTTTTATTCAAGTCGAGATGAGCGAATCTGTTACTGGACCTGTCGGCACGCAAGCGCAGACGCCCGGTGGGGCCCCCGCTGGTGCCGGAAACACAAGTTCTTCGGCCGCCGCCGCTGAGGCTATTCCCGGCCACGAGCTTTTGTTGGAGACCAACAATTTGAAGCATTCGCTCAACACTGAACTCAAGGCCAGACAAGAGTTGGAGGAAAAGTTCAAAGCTCAACAGGCGAAAATTCAAGAAATTGAAGCTCGTAACAAGTATTACGAAGAGGAGGAGCGCAAGAGAGCTGAAGCTTATGCCAAGGAGCAAGAGCCAAAGTATCAAAAGTATATTGAAGCTTTGACTGCATCCAAGGCTGGTGCCATTCTGAGCGAAGAGGACAAGGCTGGATTCAAAAAGGCTTTTACCGACATTCGTCTGAAGAAGAACGCTGCCTTTTATGAGGCTCAGTATAATGAGATGGTTGAGTTACAGGCATCCAAGAACAAGGAAGCAGAAGAGAAGAAGGCTTTGTTGGAAGAGCTTGAAAAGTTGAAGCAGGCCAATGCCATGGGTGTAAAGATGATTAGCAACGCACGAGCTTCCTTTGCCAACGCTGTCCAGGAGACCAAGCCGGCACCGGTGGCGGAAGTAGCTGCTTCCAAGGAATTGCATTTGAGTGGCATGATGAACGTCCCTGCGCCCTCTTTGGCTGAGTTGCCTTTTTTGAGAGAGCATGGATACTCTGCCCCTGGGGATGTCAACGCCTCGGCCTACTCTAGTGGAAAGACCATGATCACACAGGTGCCTGTGGCAGCGCACAGCCGAGTGCATTACAATGAAGAGGGAGAGTTGAATTTCCCAAACTCAGCTAGAAACATTCCCGGTTGTGATGTCTTGTTTCATTGGATGTGTGACGCGCCAGTGTTTAAGAGCGGAGATATGAGCAATGTTGTCAACCTTGTACCAAAATTGAACACAATGAAGGCTCTGAGAGGTGACGAGTGGGAAGGAAGAAACACAATGGGAACCGAAGCGACTGTGATGATTGAATAAAGAAAAGACCCGGAGGGGTTTTTTAGGAAAGAAATAAAGATTTTTGTTCGATAAAAGCCGCCTGATATTAAAACAGGCAAAAGAAACTTTGTTAAAATCCTTTAATAAGGTATTGTACACCAGTTCTTAATAAAATTATATTCTACATCCATGTTTCAACTTTTTTAAAAAAAGTAACACCCAAGCAGGTCTATACGTTTGACCCGGAAGAGGAACCATTGGATAACAATGATATTATAAAGGATTATAAATACATTGCAACCAATGTGTGTGTTAATTGTGAACAAGAAAGGGTGATTGGAATTTGTAAAAATTGTCAAAAAAAGACACACGGAGTGTGTTTTTTAAAATAAAAAACCCCCTCAGGGGAGTCCACATGAGTTTAATACAACACTTCTTAAAGCACCTGGACTGGTTGGGTAATTGGCAGTCAAAACTTCCACATAATACAAACTTGGATTGGATCGAATATCCAAAATAAACGGACGCACGTCATTAGGACCTGGTTCCACTTGTGTCATACCTGTATTCTGAATCAATCCCGGCGTTGTTAAAACATCACAAATATAAGTCGCTGGAGCACCACAAAATGAAAACAACACTGGTCCCACAGTAGATAATAAAGGGATAGGACCCCTTAGCGTAATACTTTGCACAATACTTAGCGTAGGACTGGTATAAAAGTAGTATGAAATTGTGTTTGAAGAGGAATCCAATTGAAAGTAACCACGGATCACAGTGCCAACTTCTCCAGTATCTAGTGGGTTATTCACAGTGACTTCAGCGGGTGTCATCTCGACGCAAAACCGGACAATGGCATCCTCGTTTGAACTGACCACCACGTAGATTAAAATAGTCGCAATGGTTAAGAGAGCAAGAATGAGCAAACAAACAATCATCGCATTGGTAAAAGTACACCAATTTGCACAACACTTGGTTGTGTTTCCGTTTGGACAACACTTTGTGTCTCGTTTGGTGGTGCCGGAGGCACCATTCTTTGGCACCAACTTTTGTGGAGGTGGTGGAATGACCACCGGTGCTTTGGGGTTTGGATTAAAAGACATGTAAACAAGATATTCAAAAAGGTAATTGAATTCTAGACGTTTTATGAAAATATTTCTTTAAAAACTAATAATTTATAAACGCCTGACGGCGTTAAATCTCCTTCTTCACCACCCTCGCAGATAATTTGCTATTTTCCATTGAAATTGCCCATTGCTCAGCCTCGTCCTGAGTCTCGTAATACACATCATGCATCACTTTTCTACCAGACTCGGTATTCGTCAGTTCGATACCGTAAATTTCCTTGGTATTCTTCAGTTCCTTCACCAGTTCAAAGAGAAATTCCCGTTTTCCATCCCCTTCGTGAAAAAGTTTGAGCAACTTGTTGTGCACACTCTTGACCGGGAGTTTCCACATGGTGTGAACCACTTCGGTGGCCAAATCGGAATCATGTCTTTTCCTCTTGGGGCCATCTTCTTCATCTGATTCGCCAGTAAATTTGGCTTCCGACTCGTGTTGTGGTAAGTTGTCGTTGCTAACCAAGTTGATAGGTTCGACTTCTTCATCATCATCATCATCGTCGTCGTCATCTCCATCTTCCTTTTCTTTCACATATGACTCAGAGTCATCACTTTCAATGTCTTCCAGCATTTTAGGGGTAATAATGCCTTTGATCCGTTCAATCAGGCCGGACAACTTGTTCCACTTGTCCACGGTAATCTTGACTTTCGCTTCATCGTCCGTCATCTTGTCAAAGTTCTCGGTGATTGCTTCTAATAAATTGTTAAAAGTGTCAATTTTTTCAGACCACAAGTCGTAAAGGTCCTCGTCTTCTTCCAACGAAGTAATTTTGACGGCGGCCTTGTCTTCGTACTTTTTGAATTCGTCCATCTTGTTTTGAATAAAACAGTGAGCACAATAATCTGACTTGTCGTCAGGAAACAACTTCTTAAATTGCCCGACTTTGCACGACTTGCAACCCGTTTTTTTGCGATTCACCGGCGCCTTGGTTTTCTGAACTTCTGGTCGGTTCTTGTAAAACTCGACTGCCTCGTCAAGGTATTTCTTGTATCCCAGTACCTTGGTAAAGTCAAAATCAACCTTTTCGTTTTCACCTTTTTTTGTATATTCCATAATGTTCAGTTTCAACTGATCAAATTCTTGGCGAAACGTCTTATACAAGTCGTCCAACGTTTTGTTCGTTCTTCCATGACTCATTATCATTTTTGAGTAAACTTCTCGGTCCTTCAAGTTAATTTCTCGAATGTAATCACGCCAGCCATCGGATCCGTTCATTGCTGATGTTGTGATGACAATGGGAAACGTATTGGCATCGACTTTCTCCAGGCCTTCGGCCTGTTCTTCGGCCTGCTCGGGTTCCAGGCCTTCGGCAGATTCTTCATCACTACTGTTTCTTTGCAGTTTTTCTAGTCCTGCCTTCATCTTTGTCAATCCTTCAATCACCTTGACATTCACCGTGTTCACTGTCTTCGCCTCCCAGTATGTATTCTTTCTAGCCAAAACGTTCTCATACTTGTCCTTGTATCCTTGCCAAAACCCGCGCTCCTTCTTGCGTGATGTTTCGTTCAAGAGCTTGTCGTTCTCGTCTAACAACTTCTTAATCTCAGCCAGTTTTGCCTCCCAGACTGGGACTTGGGTCTTTTCCGTTTCCTTGGCACTTTCAATTCTTCCTTCCAATGTCTTCAAGACCTTTTTGAATGATGCAATATCACTGCTGTTCGCTTGAGGTTTCAAGTTAGCTGCCCGCTCAGCGCACACTGTCAAATCCTTTGGGTTCCAAACTCGAGGATCCAATGTTTTAACTTCAGCAACCAATTGTTCATACTTGGCGAGAATCTCTTGTGCTGGCGCTGTTCCCACCTTTGTCTCCGCTGGATTATCATCTTTCTTGTCCTCAGCTTCTCGCTTTCGAACAGGTGCAGCCGGTTTTGGTGAACTTACTTCATCCGAAAATGTTTTTTTCCTCAATTCCGCGACTTTGGCCATTTTCTCCGGACCAGGAGGCATCTTTTTGATCTCCTCCATTGCCAACTGTCTCATTGTCATGTTTACACTCATTATTTTTACCCCTCCAACAAAATTTGATTTTGTAAAAAATCCCAAATTGGAATTATCAAAGTTTGTCAGAAATCTAAATTTCGATTCCTTTTCTTTCACCAAATAATAATAGGAAGCTTCGTTAAAATTATTCATTTTCCATCCACCCAATTTAAATGCTTCGCGCCAAACTTTCATCCGTGTGTCAAAATGTTTGATATAATCAAATGACGAAACTTTAACCAAAGGTGGTGAATTCTCGTCGTACAAGAAAAATGGCATTCCTGGAACTGTTACAATCACATCGCCTCGTCGAAACGGGATCCTGTACGTGTCAGGCGCGTTTTTCAAGTCGTGTTTCGAGGAAGATTGCACTTTGCGATTGTCCGCGCGCACCAGCTTTTTAAACTCGTCGCGAAAAGCTTCACCATGAGGAAGGAAACCAAAAATGCAAAAGTCTGATAAACAAGTAAGTGCAATGTAGGGAAAAGTCGCAGTGGCAATGCCATTTCGCCATTCGGCAAATTCCGTGTTCCCAACAAAGTACACACTGGGAACTGGATGAAGAAACTTTTTCGGTTCAGTTAACAAACATGGTAAATGCTTGCGAATAACATCTAACGCGCGTAAGTCAATGGTAATCGCTTCAGGTGTTAGTGTGGCCGAAGAATAGACAAAGTTCTCATTTCTGGCCTCGGGCCCAATTATTCCCAATTCCTTGTCAAAGTCTGATATTTCAATTTTTGAATAAATGGGCGATTGGTGTGTGATCAAAGCGAATCCTATCCCACTCAAAGAACTGTCACATGTGGAACACGTTTCTAGGTTAGCGCTGGCAGATGGGAGAGCGGAAGTCAAGAGCACCTCTGACAACATGGTAAAATTAATTCTTCAGTTTTTGGACTTTGCCACCCAGGACAAGTTTATTTCAAAATACCTTGTATCGGGTGCAAAGATGAAGCATAGCATATCCAGAGATCACACTGTGACTGGTTTGTGTAAAGCAATTGATGAAAGAAGATACGAACAATTTGTTCAAGAAGATTCCAGTTTAGACATTAAACATGTCTGGGTGATGGTGTCTGTATTGGAAAATGTGTATGATGACATTTTGAGCATTGTATTTTATTGTTTGGTAGACGTAAATTTGCGTTTGGCTTTAAGTTATCTGTTTTTGTCAAACGATTGTTTGGAAACAGTTCTTAATAGAGTGAAAGCAACAGAGTTTTTAGTGTTGGAAAAGTATGCCTATGGTTGTTACAGTTTTCATTACAACAGAAGTGCTTTTAATAGACAACTTCATAACTATACTTTATTTTACATGGAGATTAAGGAAAGGATAAAACTTGCAATTACAGCTTGGATGGAACTTGTATTCACGAAGAAAGTCTCTGTTGGAAAAGATGTGGGTATGATGATTGCTGTGTTTGTTCGAAAGAGTGTGTGGGACGATGTTGACGTCTGGGTTGCAAAAAAGGAAAATAAAAGGACGAAGTTGTAATATTTTATGATTAAAAGGGGGGGGTAGGTGTGTTTTATAATGCAATCGGATCGATTTCTTGATACTTTTTCTATACAAACTGTAACACATGGTCTTGATGAAAAAACTTATGATTGGTGTATGTAAATCAACATTGTCAAAGTTGGAAAGGTGCCTTGTTCTTTCGTCGAACCACTCGTGGATATGAGTATATTGATCACACGAGCAAAGAGTGTATTCTTTAGTTTTTATCAGAAGGAGATAAATTTCTTGTGTTAAATCTTTTGTACGAAGTAGGACAAGATTTTTGGCAAAGTTGGAAGGAAAACAAAAACACAATTCTTTACACAAAGTCTTGTCATAAAGGTGATACCATTTTGGTACAAGACTATAAATTTATTCTGCAATAAAATCCCGTACTCCCATTATCTTCGTCGTACACAACTTTGACAAAGTGCAAGTTTGGAATTTTATGATAAAAATTCATCCTTTTGCAAATTGTTTCTTCATTCTCATCAGGCGAAGTGGACACAAAGAATTCGACCACTTTAATCCCACGCGGGCGCAAGACCTCGTCCACAAGTGTATAAAAAGTTGCAATCCCAGCAGGTGGTTTGGCTACAATCCAGTCAATGTACAAAGTTTGCTCATTAAGTGGATGAAATTCAACTTTCCCAACCAGTTCCCGACTTTGTTTAAAACATAGTATCATTTCTTTTGCTTGAGATTGTCGAAATCCGGATGTGTCGTCCTTTTCCAATTCGGAGATTTGACTAACATAATGAATAAGTTGAGGAGAATCCTTTTTTAATAAAACACTCTTCATTGATTTATAAATTCTTGCATCTTTTTTTTTTGTTCCAGCTCTGTAATTATGTTTTTAAATGAGTCATCACATGCATCTATTTTCTTATTCAATTTATCAATTCGGTCATATAACTTTTCTTTTTCATTCCGCATGATTGTCTGTGTTCTAATCACCTTATCCAACTTACTTTGTAGCTGAATTCTTCTCTTCTTCAGCACTCCTGGTATCCAATGATTATCCCGTAGCTCTTTTTCTTCTTTGCACAACAATTGGTACGGAAGGGATACATACTCTCGACAGATTTTCTTCACCACGTTTTTATCGAGTCCGGAATAAGTCTTGCGAATACACCAGAACAAAGTCTTGGCACATTCAATTTTATCTCGGTTTTCACAAAGTTGGTAAAAGATCTTGGCATTTGCAACAACACAATCGGGTTCATTCCCTTTAAAAACATTTTTTCCATCACCTTGATAAATGATTGAAGTAAGTAATGGAAACTTTTGTAGCCAGTGTGGGTCAAATGTCTTATGAATTGAAATACCATAATCACACTCCTTTACAATTTCAACCTTTTCTAACATCGGTAAAGAAACACATCCATTCAAAATGGTAAATAGCTTTTCTGCGCATACTTTTAGAACTTTAAACTTTTTGCCGTGAAGATTAATTAAAGCAATGTAATCATTTGAAGAATAATGACAGACACTCATTCATTCACAAAAAAATATTTTTTTAATCAATTTGTATTTTAATTTTGAAAAAGGGGGTGTGTGTGTGTGTGGCAAAATAAATGAATTTGGACGACTTTCAATTAAATACGTTAACGCAGGCTTATCAAATGTCTTTGAAAACTTATAAATACGTAAATTTTAACGATGAATTGAAGGAGCATCATAAACGTTTTAACAATGCTAACAAGGTTAACAAAAGATTGCGTGACGAAGAAAAAGAAGAAGGTGAAATTCGTGGTCCCATTTTTACCACTACAAAGTATAAAGTTCATTTGTGTTGCTCAACAAAAATGACGGAAGTTGACATTAAGCTTTGGTTAGTAAAGATTGGTTGTTCGCATCTTGATTCGATTCAAATTGAACTTTTTAAAAAAACGGAAAATCGTGCCAATCTTTTTATTGAAAATCAAGATGATTACGTTGCGATTGTCCGAGCAAATAACACGGATGGTATAAAAGTGTTTGAATATATTGAAAAATAAAGAAAGTTTTTCATTCACAAAATTTTAATTTCAAATCAATTTGGGTATTTTGCAACACAAAACTTTGGAAAGTTTTCTCACTTTGATCAATTTTATCATCCAAATCTCTCACCCTTTTTAACAGCTTATTACGATCGTTGCCTAATATTACTCTGATTCTGGCATTTTTCTCTGTCTGTCGCTCGAGATAGATCTTTTGTTTTAATAATTCTGATCGTTTCCAATGTTTCTCCCGAAGCTCCATCTCCTCTTTACAAAAGAGGTCATAAGGTAGCATCACATACTCTCGACAAATTTTCTTCACCACGTTTTTGTCAAGTCCAGCAAAAGTCTTGCGAATACACCAGAACAAGGTCTTGGCACATTCAATTTTATCTCGATTACGACAAAGTTTGTAAAAAATATTACCGTTGAAAACATATTCATTTTCCTTGTGTGGATCAAAAACGTCCTTTCCCGAACGTTCGTAAACAATGCGATTTAATAGAGGAAACTTTTCCATTTTTACATACTCCATGTTAATACAATAATTGATGTGTGGACATGTTCTTGGTATTTCAACAGTCTCCAAATTGGGTAAAGGTTTGCAATACGTTAGTATAGGACGTAGATCAGCTTTACAAACTGAGAGAACTTTAAAGTTTGTAGCTTTACTGTCCACAAACCGAGTATATTCTTCCGCAGTACACATACAAACATTATCTATCATTACACACCCCTCTTTTTTATTTTATTAATTTCCGAACCAAAGCAAAATTAATTCACACCCCTCACATACTGAGCCATGAAGTCTGCAGTTGCATCAGGGTCCAAACACTGTGAAGAACCTTTGCATTCCTCATAATAAGGCGCTCGTGTTTTTCATAAATCTGGTTTTCTAGCAGCCTTTCAAATTCAGGTCTGAAATATCCAAACGGGTGCAACCCCCATTTTTTCGGAAACTCTGTCCCACACTTGGTCCAAACTGAATGTCAAACACTCAATCTTCTTTGGATTTTCGACCTTTTGCCCTAATTTTTCAAACTATTTCATGAAAAAGTTCAGGGTAAGGGAACAAGTCTTGTTCCATCTTGTTTCTCTTGAATTTTTTCTGTAATATACCCCCTTCATATTTTATTTTGAATTTACTACGTGTGCTAATCCATCCACAATACTCTGATCCAACACAAAATCATCCGATTCTGGGACTTTCAAATTGGATGGGAATGGATAAATGTGTTTCAAAGTATTGGTCAAAAGCGTCAGATCAAGGTCGGTTTGGAATAATTTATTCCCTTGGTTCAACCAGTCACGCAAGTTATCATATTCCTCTTTTCGTGATTTGAAACTTGTTGTGTAAGTCTCAAAAGAAACATTTTGTACTCCTCTGAAAAAAGACTTGATATGCTCCGATTCCATTTCAAGGTTGTCCTCTAGGTGCAAAACAATTTTCACCTTTGAATCACTCTTTCTACATAAACCCACATAATTCCGTGCAAAGTCTTTTTGCATGTCTTGTGTCGGCGAATAAAAAGAAGCAAAATTGGCAATGACAAAAGTTCCGGGTTCAGGAAAGAATCCACCAATACAATACAAATGGTTTATCCCAGTCGACATACTGATATGAATACAAGCGGGAAATTTTCCAAGTTTGTATTCAGGAATTTCAATTTTTTCAAAAAAACCCTTGATCATTTTTTTTGATAATGTTGGTGGTGTCGTTGTTTTTGTATTTGCTCAACTTCTTTTTCCTGGACCGTGATCCAAAGAAGTGTGCAGAGTATCATGGAAACAAACATTTGAACAAGATGCAAGTTGAATATGCTCAAATTGTTTCTTCAGTTTGGTGGATTGTTGGAAAGGATCGACCCGAGTTTACTGACTTGATTCAACCTCATATTTACAAACTAACACACGCTTCACACCCAGCTGTCAAGTGGGCTTGTCAAAGTCAGGCACATGTGTTGGGGATCATTGAAGTCGGCTTGGCGCTTGCTGAGGAAAAAGTCATTCGTTCCAAGCGAGCCAAGAATAAGTGGAAATTGACACACAAGTCGACACCTGTTTTGGAATTTGTCAGAAATCACCTCCCGCCCATTCAGGAGACAAGTTGGAGCGACCCGCCTGCATGCATGCCAGATTGTTTGAAGACAAAGGGAAAGGACATTGTGGATCGCTATCGTTTGTACTATGCAGGACACAAGATTGAGTTGACGCAATTATCTTGGGCGCCTTTTGCTGATGAACCGTTTTTTATCAACGAATGTAAAAAACGGGTACAGGAGATGCCGGATGTGGTGGCTCAAATTGAGGCTGAGAAAGTTAAAAAAATTAAGAAAAGTAGGGTTTAAAAATGAGGTTGACAAAACTCCCTACCCAAGTTTGGAAAACACTAGTTTCGGATGAAATTACCATTCCTGACACATTATCTGTAAAAAAGGCCGAAAAAGAACTTGAACCTGTTGTTCAATCCGAAGTCAAGGCCGTGAATGATGCTACTTGGATGGCGATGAACGAGGCCAGTTTAAAACTTTTAAAACAGACATCTACCACAGGGACTGAACCTTTGAAAACGTTTCATAAGGAAGAAAGACTGGGTTTGGCCAAGAATATCCAAGAGAAGAAAGCAGAGAAGAAGAAAAAACGAGTAAGCAAACCGACGACAACTACAACCGCTGACACGGTCGCGGAACCAACAAAAAAAGTGAAAGAAACGCTGGTTCCACCTCCCGAGAAGATGGGTCCTATCAAAATTGTTTCCATGGAAGAACACAACTATCGAGACAACGAGCTAGAACTGTTCAAGGCTAAAATGCCAATTAACAAACTGGCTGCTTCGACGGCAGTACCAGTGGTAGAAGCCCCGCCAATTAACAAGGAACAAGTATTGGCTTACGCTGAGTTCCATCGCAGAAAAAACGAATTGTGGTTTAACCACATGAACCAACGAGTAGCCAATTCCGAGTACACTTACCCAGACAATCCAATTTTTTCTCGAAAATACCTACTTCCATTTCTTCGAGAGCCCAAACCTTCTGAACGGCCTTGTATCAACCCGGAATTTGGGGAAATATTTGGAATTCGATTTCGTTGTATATCCCACTATTTGTCCGAAAGACAACTAGGACCTGGAAAAGGATTTCGACTAAGAGAAATGATTATAGAGGAAAATAGTATTATCCCAGAAATGTGTTACTTGTGTCAACTCTATTTTTGTCTGATGCATTCCATTTTTCAACGAGATAAACAAAATGAACAATCAAAGAGGAATTTACAGGACCAGTACAAGGAGCATATCACCATCTTGAACCGATTTCGTGTCTATGTGGATCAACCAGGAGAATACGACGGGACAAAAATGTTGGTATCCGACCAGATTGACTCTGGTATCTGGGGAGATATCCCTCTTTTTAACGAGGAAAACTACGTCGTGTGCAAAGTGGATGGTTTTCGTGGTTTTAAGGAGTCAGATAATTTGCTTTTTCGGCAGACCCAAGTGGCATCAGATCGTGTAGTTTCAGTCCAACAGAAAGACTCTACCCAATCTGCCCAACAACAAAAGTCTGCAGTTCGTTCAGTTTCCCGAAATTGACCGAAATGCTACTTGGGTATTTTAAAACGGGAAAACAATCCAATCAAAAACTTGCGGAAGCATTATTTACAAATTCTATAACAACATCTAGACAATTGCTTATTGATACCATTTGGCACAAGGATATTTCAGACAAGATGATTTTGTCTGCTTTTCAAAAGGGCGAAGACGTGGATTTTATTCGGTATGTAATCGAACATGTCATTCAGAAACACAAGCGAGTGAATTCCATTGCCAAAGTACGGGACATTATTTTGGATCCAAATGGGTGTAAGTTGGTCGAATGCTTGGAACTAGATAAGCAAGATTTACAAAAAAAGTTTACGCAAATGACAACAATCCCTTTGACAAAAGAGGAAGAACAACTCAGACAACTGGATTTAGCACGAAGCGGAAAGTATAACCTCGTCGAGGCTGAAGACGAAGAACAGGACCCAGAATTGGTTGAAGAAATTGACTCGTTTCATTCATCGGGTTGGACTTCTCCTTTGATTGAAAATGAAGGTTATACTTGGTATAGAACAGTCTGGTTTCGTGTGAACTTTGCTCAAAAGTTTCTCACGCAGTACCAATCTATTTTTAAAGCTCGGAAAAACCTTTTTATTGAACAAAAGATTCGGATTTTTATCAATTTACACTTGCCTTTGGTCCAATACTTGGACTCTTTGAATGATCCAAGTGATGCAAATGTGGATCCAAGTCGACTTGCCTTTGAAGATTCAGATACGACCATGCCGGATGATTATGATTTTATCAAGATTGAGAAGGAAACATTTAAAGTACGGGACACGCCGCTGGAAATTATCCGGAAACATTTCCAGGCCTCCGGCCTGAGTTGGACCGTTGAAGAAGTATTTCGTCTTGAACCATTTCCTACGGAATGTTATATTGAAGACTTGTGGGCTCCGTTGGATCCGACTGTGGTCAAAGTGGAAACACATTCCATTTATTTGGCTTGTATCCACATTATCAACCAGTGTAAGTTTTACATGAAACAAAGTTCGACACCTTTAGAGGTTTGTGATGCGCTCTGGTATTATTATGTGGCTTTTACCGAGTTTTTTTATCACTGTGGTCCTACTTATATGGATGAATATATTTTAACGCCTTTGGCTTCAAAACAACAACGAGGTGGCGGTGTTTTTGTCGGAAGTAGGCTATCTCCTTGGGAAATGTATGGGACCAACTTGGACATTCGAACGTTCACAGCCGCTGATCTCCCGGATGCGTATCATATTTTAATTGGTATTACTCTGTATGGCGAACAGAATATGCCCAATTTTGTGTTTGGGAAGGTATTTCAAAAGTCTCTGCCTTTTGCCTGTCAGAGACGACATTTGATCCGACTTATTGTTCATAGTTTGAATAATGATCATGCCTTTTGGAAAATCTTTTCAAAGTTGTTTTGGTGCGCTTTGGCCAGTCTTTATCCCCATTTTTTGACAGAAGATCCACGAGAAAGAAACCAGCTTTCAATGCGAGATTTATTACGAATCAAAGAACTTACAGATTCAAAACAAGAAGTGATAAAGGCCATTGTTGCCAAACAAGCTGGATTTGGAAACGCCGTTGGTGGTGGTGGTGTCGTTGGTAAAAGTGCAGGTGCTAGCGGAGGACCACTGATTGTCTACAGTTTGTTCCGACTTCACACCTTGTACATGGCTTCTTTGCATCCTATTTATGTTCACACAGCAAAAATGTGCATTGACTGGGAATATTTCTCGGAAAATTCAATTCGGTTGGCTGATATCATTCGGGAACACGAAATGTTTGGTAGTGATGCGTTTGCATTGGCACGAAAAGAATTAAGCAAGACGGTAAAGAGCCCGCACTCCAAGGTGCACAGAATTCGAAAATTCTCAAAACCAGTTTGTATCATGCGTTTGCTCCGAGAAACGCTCTTAACTGTGATTATTATGGACGAACACCACAGAAAACGAAATCAACCCTATTTACAGGAACTTTTGACCAACTCGGATACTGTCTTGGCGAACAGGTTTGAACAAGAGAAAGTGATTGATAAAATACAAGAGAGTTTGCAACAGTATGGCACACGAGAATGCATTATTCGTCAAATCGAGGAGAACACGAAAATGTTAGAAATGTATCAAGATGTGTTTACTAATTGTAACTACAAGTCAAATATTGTTAATTTACTTATCCGAATGCCAGCGGAGGATCGAATGATGCCAAAGGCGTTTAAAGTCCTTCACTTGGAAGAGTATGGGGGTGTATCTGAGTACGGAATTGGATGTATGATCAAATTGACTGAAATTTATTATGACGGGGCAGTTCCGAAGGAATTTCAAGCTTGTGTTGATGGGATTGTACTCAAGGATTTTATGGTGATTTTGTATTATTTTAATATTGTGGCCAAGTTGGAGAAGATCCACTTCACGCCACTCGATGCCGACACTGTAAAGCAAACGGATGAGGCAATGATGAACGTAAGATATAATCTCCTGCCTGGCCAAAGATTGTCACCAGATGTATTTAATGTTTGTATTAGTCTTTGTTGTGAAAAGGTATGTAATATGACTGGATATGGCAAGTATGGAAGCAAAAAGATTACATATGATTTGGAGAAACAATGTTATGTGTGTGCGCAAAAAAAGAAGCAAAAGAAGTTATTAAACAAACAAAAGGAAGAAGAAGAGGAAGATGATGATGATGATGAAGACGAATATGATGAAGGAGACGATGAAGACGAAGACGATGGACCAGATCAAGATGGTGTAGAAAATGTCTTGAATGTGCAGTTAGATGAAATTGAAGATGTGGTCATTTTGAAACCATCGGACTTTGTGAATGATGTGGCAGGGAAATCTGGACGTGGTGCCGCAAAAACAGCCGAAATGATGTTTAAAAAGGAAATGAGAAACAAACGAAAAGCATTTTTGAAAATACCTTGTAATCAACCCGTTTTAATTGTTCCGTTACGAGGCCGGGCACTCATTTGGGGAAACGTGTTACAGAAAAAGTGTAAATACCTCTTTTGTCCAAGATGTGGCGCTCTTCACATGTATACAGTGTTAAATTTCTCAAACTCTGTGGATGGACAATATAGATGCAATGAATGTGCTAGAAAGGAAGTGAGACATTTACCACATCGAACCTGTGCGTACTGTAACAATGTGTTTACAGTAATTGGAAAAGAGGAAAATCACATGTTGTTGGTCATGTCTTCTGATTGTGTCAAAGTCGAATGGACGTATTTTTGCTGTACGCATTACTATTTAGCATGTCGACATAACTTTAATTTGACCAAGAAAGATTTGTGGACTGAAATTGAAAACGCAGCAAAGAAAAGAATGATGAATTTTGCACAAAAACAATAAAATAAGAAAGAATTCAAAAAAGAATTCAAAAAGAATTCAAAAAGAATTCAAAAACGAATTCAGAACCGAATTCAGAACCGAATTCATAACCGAATTCATAACGAATTCAAAACCGAATTCAAAAAGAATTCAGAAACGAATTCAAAATAGAATTCATAACGAATTCAAAATAGAATTCAAAAAAGAATTCAGAAACTTTGTTTTTTTAATGGAGGTGTTGCATATTAACCAGTTTCAAGTCCAGTACAAAAGGGGATACCCAGTTGGCAAAGATGTCGTCAGAAAAATGTTCCCAAAAGCGTCCGAAGACTTGAAAAGGAAATTGGAGGCAACTTGTTTTTATGAGCAAATGTTTGATCTCGAGACGTTTATCAACAAAGCAGCAAAGATTGCTGGTGTTCCAGCAAAGGAATTGTGGAAAACAGTTTCCTATCATGCTCAAAGGCCAAAGAAAAGGGAAAGACCTTCCTCTTCAGATGAAGAGGAAAAGGGGAGTAATGACAATAGTAACAATGCTGTACCGGTGGTGGAACCACCTCCTGTTCCGGTGGCTTCGCCGATGTTAAATTCATTGGGTATGGCGGCGGCTTCGCCGCCACGGGATCAGTTCTTTCGCTTCACGAAGCTACTGGAAGTAATCAACGCTACGATACAAAACTTGGATAAGGATGCAGATGGAGCTTTGCGCAAGAATTTGCTAAATTTGCAACTCAAGTATGTCAAGCTTTTGGATGATATGACACCGAGCGAGGCGCAATACAGTGTGTCTGAAAGAGCACAAAAACTTGGACTTGAGTTGGATCATAATGAAGTTGCCTCGGTTGGGAAAAGGGCCCGTGAATTGTTTGCGCAGACGTATGATGGAAAGTCCCCGTCCCAGCGTATTGTCGACGTAGGGACCAAACATGTCCCAATTAATGTTTACAGTGAAAGTGAGGCCAAACAAAGTTTGGATATTGCTATTATTGAAAAAATAAATGGAGGGTTTTAATTCGGAACCGATTCAAAAGTATTTGTGTGATTTTTTTAAAGTTCAGGATATTACTCAGGTAAAACCCTATGGATTAAACACAGTTGCACCCCCGGCTTACGAATTGGTCAGAGACACAAATTTGTGTGTCAAGGCAAAGTTTAAGGGGAAAATTACTGGGGAAAATTTGTATGGGATGGAAATGAACCCCGTTGGAAAATTGCAACCAAAAGAACCTTTTATTCACACAAAATCCGGACAGCCATGTGCTCATGATTTAAACAATGTGATGATTGTCAATTACAGTGTGAAACACTACCAGTACAAGAGTTCAAAGCCGGGACTGAAACTTGGCATTCGTCTCAACTTTGATCACGAGCATTTGGCTAAATTGCAGGAAACGGGTGTTCACGAGAAAGCCATTAAGGATGCTGGAGGCATTCCACGGATTTTTCGTGCTTTGGAACCCTGTCCAGATGGACAGGAGATTATTCAGTCGTTCCCCATTTTCGAAGCCAATTATGGTTACACAAACAGTGGCTTTACGCAAACCATGGCGTTAATTACGCCACAAAACCTTCGCCAAGGAATTATACCTCTTCCAGCAGAAGTCTGTTTACAAGCCCGGCTTCCAGTTCGAGGACTGAAAAAAGACCCGACTTTGAGCGAAGAAACACTTGAGAAAATGTTTGCCGGGATGAAAATTGAGAACCTGGAAGAGGAAAAGGCCAAGGTCAAGAAGCAGGTAGAAGAGAGATACAAGGAATCCATTGCAGACTTGAAAGAGAACTTTTCCTTCTTTGCAGTCCCGGAAAGACATGTTTTGTCATGGCCTTTTCAATGCGCGGAAGTGTGCAACGAAAACGATATTCGATTCGAGACATTTACTACCAGCGCCAAGGACGGCCCAAAGTACGTTCTTGTCCCGGAATCAGATTTTAAAAAATGGGCGACCGATTGTGAACGCATGTGGGTCGACAAGTGTGATAAAAGACCCCTCGAAAGCGTAGGGATGGAGTTGGTCGGTATTGGATTAAAACCCGATGAAACGGTGGAGATTGAGGTGGAGATTACAAATTATATCCACTATTGGACCTACCCTTTGGGACTTAGTCGAGTCAATGTGGACAGACTCTTGCCAATCTTGTCGCCCAATTTTCCAAAGGCAGAGAAGTATAGCGTGAACAAGGTGGCAGCCATGATTCGCGAAGAAGAGGAGGAAGAGGAAAAGTCAAAGAAGAAAATAAACAGGAAATAATTTTTTTTATTGGGCTCTGTACTCTTCATAAGCCTTGGCAGAGTCGTGACACCCAATCTTTTCCAAGTATTGTCCACAATTTGGTTCAGCGTGGCGAACAAAATACCTACCAACTCCGGCACAAATTGAGCAACACAAACAAGACCCAGAAATAATAAAGAGTATTCCCCATAACGGAAAGTTGTATAAAATTACTTGTTTCCATGTTAAGCATTCACAACAAATAACACCGGTATTAGCACACATTACTAAAGAAGACGTAGCTAATGTACCAACTTGGTAACCTTGTAGAAACTTGAAAAACGAACAACCTGATTGAATTTTGGTAGGATCGTCGTATCTGTCGTGTAAAAACCTTTTGGATGTATCACAACAGCATCCCAACATGTTGTGTGTTGATGTGGTAACAAACCCTCAGATTCGTTTTCCATTTTATTTTAAAAATGAGTTCCAGGGGTGGTCTTGAAGAATTAGCACGATTAATCGATGAGGAGTTAAAGGGTTCGGGCTGGTTTGATATCTCAACTGTAATCACAGAGTGTCATAGGCTTTATAAAGTTCGTGTAACGGATTCGGAGCCAATAACAAAGGCAAAGTTATAATTTAAATGTTCTTGTTTTTATTCGCTCATTGTCACCCGTTGGGTTACCCTTTGAGCTCTGTACTCTTCATAAGCCTTGGCAGAGTCGTGACACCCAATCTTTTCCAAGTATTGTCCACATTGGGGTTCCAAGTGTTGTATTGATTCGATCATACAAAAACTACAAACAGAGCAAGAAAAACTTGTCCATGCAATTCCAAAGACAATTGGAAAGGAAGACATGTACGAGTTTGCACAACATAAAATCCCAATCCCAACACAAGCACAAGCACTTGACGTGCACAAACCACAAAGACTACATACTTGAAAGCACTTGAACAAGGAATAACCAGGCTCAATTGTACTTACGTCATCTCGGCTGTCATTGGGATACCTCTTTGATGTATCAAAAACACAACCCCAAAACGACCCTTTCATGTTTATTTTTCATATCTATTCTTGGTCAAGGACTTTGCACACACTTGATGATACTGAATTGAATTCTTAATTATTGTTTTTATTCATTTTTTCTTTATAACACAAAATGTCCCCACAAAACATGGGTCAAGTCGCCGGGCGCAGTGAAATTCAACACTGTTCCCACAATGCTGGAACAATTATGAAACCAGTCACCCATCAAGTGCGCCCCATGGAATCTGGATTGGGCAAAACGCAAACGAGCATACATTGCTTTCGGATCGCTTGAGCTGTTAACTTTCATTGCATCCGCCTTGTTTATCAACGTCGCCTTATTACTGTAGTTTTTCGCAACGGGATCGTTGGTAATTTGAAGGTCGTTGAAGAAAATGTTGGCGTAAATGTTGCGAAACAGAGATCTCTTCTCGTTTTTTGTAGCAAACACACCTAATTGTTCAATGACTTTTTGTACTGCAATAACATGTGCATTGGATACTGGTTTTCCAGCAACTTTTGCAAGGTTTGCATCGGTGCTAGTGTCCACTTCTTTAAACTCGATTATTTCATAGGCCAACAATTGTTCCAATGCGCCTGCCAAAACACCCGCAGTCCCAAACCAATGCCCACTTGCAGCCTCTTGCTTTGGAGAAATGGCAGTGGTGTTTTTAGCAATGTCTCGCTCAAACAGTTGATGGAACGGAATATCCATAATGCCTCGGTTGGTAGAGTAGGTAGTCATGGCGTTAAAAGCAGCAACATAGTTGACAGTCACGTCTGTGTAATCGAAGGGAACAATCTCTGGCCGAAATTGGAGATTAGGCGTGCCACCACGAGCGAATCGGTTGAGCGTCTCTCCGGTGCGATGGGCAATGGTTCCTTCTGCGGGCTGGTCGCTTGAAATACCACACACAGGCATGCGCCAACGAATGCGCATTCCAGGGTACAATAAGTAGGGGCCATTGTTGGCAGTAGAGTGTGTCCCGACTTTGAGAATAGCAACACCATGTTTGGGATCCTTGGTAACACCATTGTCATTGGGACTGGAATAACGGTATTCCGTCTTGCAGATACCGACAAAGTAATAGTCCATGGCCAAGTGATCTTCATCTCGGTGATCACCCCAGTACATACCAGCAACACTGGAGAAGACAAACTCATTGGGTTCTCCACTAACCATCTCGGGGTTTCGGACAGCTTTAAGCGCAAATAACAAATCTCCCGGCATCAAGTCATGACAAATGGGTTTGTTTCCATTTGGGTAACACCTTGGTGCCAAGGCTGGATCATCAGCGTTTGCCATAAAGTCATTCACCAGTGATTCGTCTGGAAAAGCTTTTGATGGAATTTCTCCCAAAACGGCAATGGGATTCATCATCCCTTGCCGCATAGGATTGGTATCCATTTCCCATGCCTCGGCGTATCGACTCATGATTTTTTTTTGCCGAATTCCTTTTTAAATTGACTTTTCCCAGGCTTTCATAAAATAAAATCTAATTTTAAATTATCAAAAATCATGGGTTTCTATGCCCCATACAAACCCGAGCAAAGGTCTTTATGGCTCATTGCGTTTAGAACAATTCTAGGGAGTCAAAAAGACGTGGTTAGGCTTATTGCAAAGAAATACTTGGTCCATTGGTTCGAGAGTGAGATTGATTATTGTTTTTCAGTTGATTGCGGGAGGATTTACATGGAACAAGAGAGGAACATAATCAACAACAAAAAGTGTTTGTTAGTAAAATTAGGAGGACTTGGATTTACGGATTTCCTTTGTCATATTTGCGTTGCTTATATGAAACAGAAAAAGAATGTAGTAATATTTTGTCATTCTCCGATGAATCTTGTTAACCAATGTATGTCATTTTTTTTGTTAACCATATTGTGGTTACTCGCGAATTCAGACAGTTAAAGTTTAATAATTCTGGTTGGCTAACATTGTATCCGTTGGGTGTAAGCGTAAGCACAACTCGTGGTATTTCTCCAGATTTAATCGTTACCACCGATTTTAATGAGTTAGACGCGGATGTGTTTAACGAAGTGATTACACCATTGATTGAAGTAGGGCATAGCAAGTTTATAGGATTTTATACGTCCAAGAGTTGGCGAGTGGATTGTTTTAGTCAAAATATCTTGTTTGATTTTGAAAATTTTTGAAATAAAACCCTTTGTTTATTATCTAAATCCCAACGCCACATACATGGTTGGCAAAGTCGCGTGCTCCTTGTAGGCCAAGTTCTCGCTGCACATGTAGCCCGAGTTGGACGCGGCTGAGATTTGAGATTGTTGCGGTGAGTAGGTGCCAGGGACCAACACACTTCCAACGGTCCAGTGGTAACCTCGCATGAGATTACCTGAAGGATCCATGTATTCCTCGTCCAATAGGCGAGGATGGCGCTTTTCTGTACATCCATGGGGTACCACTACGAATTCGCAAAATTTGGCCTCTCCTGCCACTGTTCTCAGCTTACGCCTTAGTAACAGCCACAAAATGCTTCCCGTTGTCACATGTTCCAAGTCACCAAACAAGTTGGAAACTTCTGCTCGCTTCCCCATAATTACGTTGACATGAACGTAGTTATTGTTTTGTCTGTATCCCTCCAAACTAATGGCTCGATTGGTATTGTTGACCACACCCAAATACTGAATCTTGTTCAAAATACCGTACTTGGTCAACCAACAAAAATGGTCCTGTGTGGACATTTCAAAAAAGTCTTTTCTCTCTCCCGGGTTATCTAAAATCAAATTCAATTGATTCCTCTTCTTGAGTTGATTGTACTCTTCCAGCGCACGTTCTCCATATTTTGTCAAATATGTATTGAACCGAATAGCATGTGCGTCTCCGTCCTTGAGTAAAATCTCCAAATCGTCATACGCCTCGCGCAATACTTGGTTCAACTTGGGTAACGTCAAAATCAAAGCCGTGTTTTCAATCTTATCCATTTCTTGGACACAAAAGGCCATCATACCGGGCATAATGTAGCGCTCTGACTCATCATCCCATGGGGCGCAAAAGAATTGCTGAGGAATGTTGTCAATTCCGTAAATCTCCGTGACATCCCCATCTCGAGGAACAGAGTTGATAAAATTAGCCAACCTTCCAACACCATTGGCTGCCCCAGCTGGTTCAAACTCGGTAAAAGGACCCACACCAGGATCATAAGTAGGAAAGGACGATGGTCCAACACCTTGAATACCACCACCGGGAGAAAGTGGTTGGTTTCGCAAAATTTCAGCCGCCATCGGGTGAGTTGCCATGTTTGAAAGTGTTTTTTTGAATTCAAAAACTTTGACAAAAATTAATACAGTTTAATTTTAATTTCCTGAATTTAATTTATCAAAAGGCCGGGACGAGACCTTTTCATTTCTTCAGGTAAGCATGTAATTTCTTATTATGCGTCGTAAGTAACCCCTGGTCCAAAATTTCTGGATTAATTCTTGCACCAGCTGAATGAAAGGCCATTTTTGAAGAATCCATCTTTTGTACAGTCAAAAGCAATTTCACCATTTTGTCATAACACTCTATGTTATACTTGTTAGGTTTCTTTATCCCTGTTTTACTCGATCTCTCAAACAAACACAATTCCAATTCATTGACAATTTCTTTGGTTTTTGATAAAATAACAACTTGTTGAATCAAAGGGTCGTTTGTGTGGTTATAAATATGATCTAAAATTTGAGCTGCGGGCCAGTACGGTAACGGTCTCTCGCCTGGTTTTAATCTGGCGTTTACAGGTTGTCGAATCTTTGTGTCATAATAAGATGCCATCCCATGCGCCAATGTAACCAAACAAATGCGACCAATACTTTGCCGAGACATTTCAATCAACTTAACCAACGCTTCTGATGGAATGGTTGTTTCCTTTTCGCCATAGTAACAACACCCGAAACAGTTCGAACGGGGACCAGGGTCGCCCAAGGTCCGTTCATGAATTTTACTCGGAAGTGGAACTGGGATGAAAAATTCCTTTTCGTCTGTTTGTTGTACTTCGGTAGGACCTGGGGTGTCAAATGCATTGTTATTTCCTTGCTCTTCATCTATCGGTTCTTCATCCACATTGACCATTGGGTCAATTTGTAAAAGTAAATCATCTTCCTCGTGTTGATTCATAATTCCAACTCTGACAAAGGCTTGGCCAAGACTTGAGCCGAGGTCTTCTGGGGCCAATTCTTGGCCAAGTGCTTGTCTTTTCCCTTCAGATTGTTCTTCTTCCTGTCCTGACATGTCTTCAGGAAGACGTTTGGGTATCTTTCTCATCTTCATCCCGAACCGAAGGTTTTGAATTCTAAAAAAATCTCTTCGTTTTATTTTGTTTGAACTTTGTTAATTTCTTAAAAATATGAGTGGGCTTGATCCAAAGTATCTTCCATTTGAGGTAAATCACTTTGACAATGATATTTCATACGAAGAGGCTTTTTTTATCGAAGCCGAACGCATTGAGAATTTATCCAAATTTGTCACCACGTGTTTAAGGCTTTGTGCTTCAGAAGATGAAAAGTGGCAACAAGAACGTGTTCTTGTTAGAACATCCATTGTGTCTAAAGTTGAAATTAAAACCAAAATTCAAAAGTTGTACGATATTTGGCTAGAACATTTGGTGGAGTATTATGTTGCACTTCACGAAATTAAGGATTATGAAATGGAAGATGAGTTGGATCCAGTTACGTTCAAACCTCGGCGATTTAAGCATGCTACAGCCATGCAGATTTTTACTGAACTGACTCGGCTATTCTACTTGAAAGAGCGTCCAATGCTACTTTTTGAAGACGAATCAGCCCGACTTTGCGATATGAAAGATCTGAGCTGGGTCAAAATTGTTCGATCATTTGATATCACGGACCAGTACGAAGAGAAGGAAGACAAGGACGATGAAGTGGAAACCAAATTGACACAAATTAAGGCCATGTGGGAAAAACCCATTTTGGAATACACTCAATCAGAAATTATGTGTATTATTTTATTTCTGGTTCAGCAATTAAACGAGGTACAAGAAACGTGTATGGATGAGTATCAACTTGTATTTAACACGGTATGGATTCGAATCGCTCAATTTATCATTCATTTGCATCCCAGGGGGGTTCTGGAAGAAAACAAAAACAATTTAGAAGAATCCGAACCTCAAATGAGTGTAAAAGTAAACGAAGAATTTTACACGGTTCATCGAAACTTTTACATGTTTATCACCATTTACATGACACCTATCATAAGACGGTTCTTTTATCAGACCATGTTTCAGAAATTAACCAAACCCAAAGAAATTGGTTTTATTGATCAAGCCACAGTTCGAAAATGGGTAGAGGACATTATTAACGGATTTGCTGAAGAGGCTTTTAATGATTTGTACGTGGAACATTGCACTGAAGCCTATACATTTCCGGGAGATGCTATTTGGTACAAGTACATGTACCCAACCAAAATTGCGTCTATCCCAGCGTATTTGGCCAAAATGAGACCACACTTGTACCGAAGGTTTTTTAGTGAAAGTCAAGCATCCAAGAAATCTGTTTTGGCCGCCGTGGACACATCCTTTATCGCCCGGTTTTTTGTCCTGAAAGCCATTTCGGCTTACATTCAAATTAAAACTGGAATTAATGAAGTCAAGTTTTATGACGCTTGCGCCATTCAGAGCATGGAACTGAACTTTTCTTATTACACCATGACAGCCAATCGGTGCCCACTCATTATCCAAGCCTTTTCAACGTATTGGGCCTATGATGATAAATGTTTTTGGCCAAGTGATAATGTCTACGAAACGATTGGAGCGTGGTTTTACTTGTTACGGGTCCGGTACGAGTCCAAGTTACACGGGTTTTCTCTCAAGCGATTTTTTGTGGAACTGGAACCGCCACAAGTCCTTGCTTCAAGAGAGGATCAGGAAGGGAACCAAGAGATTGATAATGTCTTTTCCAATTTGTTTATTGACGAGGGGGAAAAGAATACAAATTTTTTAATTTAAATTTTTAATTTTACTGTGTGATAAAGGGGGGGTAGTATATAAATAATGTCAATCGAATACAATCGCGAAATAATCAAAAAGAATAAGTGGGATGCGAGCTATGCGTTTTCTTTTTATCTCGGTCGAGATTTTGTTCCGAAGATGAATGATGTACTTGATATTATTGAGTTTACATGTACAAGAACTGGACTAGATGAATACAAACGTTATTACGCGGGGACGCTTGTCTGTTCTGCTTTGTTCAAGCTGAAATATAGACATGTACATGTGGTGTTTCCGTTTCTTCCAAATGGCATAATCACACCTAAAGATGGATATACTCCTTACAGTCGGGATTTGAATGTTTTTCCATCGAAATTCGATCTTGTAATTGCTTCCTTTTCAAAAAGTGTCATAGCAGATGTTTTAAAGGAAGTTGATGTTTACTTTACCGTTGAAAAAACAAATTTAGAAAATGTTTACGTGATGATGAAGAAATAAAAGACTTTGTAAGAAATTAGAATAAATTTTGACAAAAGAGAAATACAAGGTCTTTTGGTACAAGTTTGTTCTCTTCGTGGCCATGAAACGAGATAAAATCTCTTATATGAAAAGCGATCCCGATGGGGACAAGTATTGTAAACAAACCATTGACCCAGTGGAAACACACAAACATGTCCCCTATAGCGGTTTCAAATTAAAAAAATTTGTCGGAGCCGGTGGTTTCAATTGTGCCATTCTGACAGACCAGAATGAAGTTTATCGTGTCAGAGTCATTCGTAGTTTACATCATCAAAAGATGGCCCAACGTGGTTATAACGTGTTGAAACACTTTGAACAAAATGAGTTCCATTTGGGTCCTGGAATAATACATTCCGTTCGACCAGGTCAGTACACGGCTGTTTTGTCCGATGACATGTACCGTTTTTTGAATGGGGATCCTGATTCAAAATGTTCCGAGCTGTTGATCAATACGTTTGAACCAGACACTGATTTTTATTTTGAACAAATTTTGGAGTACATTCCTGGAGGAAGTTTGGATGATTTGATTGGTGATGAGACGTTGTTGTTCCTTCCCAATGATTTAGAAATTGCTTTTATGTTGATTTGGTTCATGGAAGCAGCACAAAGATTGTTCCAGTTTCAACACCACGACATTAAACCAGCGAATATATTAATCAAGAAATTACCCGTTGAAGAAGTATTTAACTTTCGTTATGGAAAGGAAATGTTTCAAATTAAGACTCAATATGTTCCCTACTTGATTGATTATGATCAAGTTACTTTTTATAATTCGGAATTCCAATTTTATCCTCAAATTTGGACCAAATTGTACGCTCCACCGGAACGTCTTGCAGGTGTGGATAGTGTTGCGTTGTTTGAATATGACATTTATAGCATGGGCGTGACTATTTTATCTCTTTGGTTAAAAATGGATCTGGTTGTGATAATTTTCTATGTTTTAGAAGCAATGGGTATGTATCAGGAAGAGGATTTGTATTACCAAGTCGGACGTTACATTCAAAATTTAGTTGAACTAGATATTCAAAACGTGTATGAAACTATCAAAAAAGATCGTATCCTATTTCGGATACGAGTGTTAATTGAAAGTTTTCCACAAGCACGACTAAAAATGCTTCGGAGAATGCTTTCAGAGGACCCAACTAAAAGAAGAACGCAGTATTTAAAAGAAGAATGCTTTAAAAGATTTGAAGTTACCAATGTGATAAACGAAGATTATGTTTTTCCGACAAGTTTTGGTTACCAAGTGTTCAAGGACATGGAAAAAGAAATCAAATAAAAAATAAATTCGAGTAGTGGGTTTATTCCCGTTGACATGTGGGATTACGACACTGACAACATTGTTACGTTTAATATACATAAAGACACAAAATTACCATCCGATATGCGATTTAGAATAAGTTCTTTCCAGAATGACTTGTTATGTCACATGAAACAATTACAAAACGAATTCAACACTTGGTACCTTATTTACATTAGAAACAAACCTATCATTTCCCTAGATATATTCCGTCTTGTTTGGAACAAATACTTGAAAAGAAAGCCTATAAAAGGTTGTTATATCAAAATGGTCAAACGAAATTTATTGCAAAAAAGAGAAGAAAGTGTAATAAATTATTGCCAAGTTTTATGAAAAAAATAATTCCCAAAAAGTTGTATAGGGTTTGTTAATACTTTTATCCCAAAATTTTTTCATGGACGTTTTGAACTGGTGGAAGACCACTGAGATTCACCGACCTGACCCTTTATCCTTTGAATCAGTGCCTAAAAAACAAAAGGACGATTACAAGTGGAAAGATTATGGTGAAGATGAATTGGGTGATGTAGCCGCCGATTATAGCGACGAAGAAGGAGATTATGACAATGTTTCACCAGCGAATATTCATTTCCGGGAAGAAATGTTGGCGTACACCCGGGAAGTGACCAATGCATCTCCCTTGGATGCGCCTTGGAAAAGACCGATACATGAGACTGTGCCGGAGAATTTTATTTGCCAACACATTGAATCGACGTATTCGGTCATGTCCGATCGTGGGTACAAGTTTCCTGAAGTGAGAATGTTTGCTACATCCGAGAGAGGCGAATCTGTGTGTCTACGGGTTCAAAACTTTAAGCCCTACTTTTATGCCCAAATTGATGACCCGGATTATGCCCAAATTGTCAGAAGACGTTTAGAAGAGATGCTGTGCAAGAATATGAAATCGAAGAAGAACCAGGTAAACGGAAAGTACATTCTAAAGTTTGAACAGGTTAAGAAAAGGACAATTTGGGGATATCATCGAAATGCACCACTCACAACAATGTATAAAATCACAACGGCTCTCCCATGTCATGTCAAGTCATGTCGAGATGCATTAGAAGGCCGCAACGCGGCTACAAATCCGGAGATGAACATTATTACTTATGAGGCGAACGTCTTGTTTGAACTTCGGTACATGGTTGATCACAACATTTCGGGATGTCAATGGTTGAATGTGGACCTAAAACAAGCTGTTCCCGTGGTTGGGCATGAAAAAGTTTCGACATGTCAGTATGAAATGATTTGTAACAACCCGGAGACGATTAAACCAATGGATAAATCTGAAATTGCGCCTATTCGTATTCTTTCTTTGGATATAGAATGTAGACGAATGAAGAGCTCTGGTTTTGTCAATGCAGAAGAAGATGATCCAGCCATTGTCATTTGCTCTGAATTGGCAACCAGTGGTGGCAAAACCTTGCACAAGGCTTGTTTTGCCTATTTTCCAAACCCGGAACACTACATGACACCACTTCCAGATGATACGGTGTGTCATGTTTTTCGAAATGAGGAGAGCATGCTCTTGGCCTTTTCTCAGTATATTCGAGAGTGCGATCCGGACATTTTTACGGGATGGAATACAAATGGATTTGATTGGCCTTACTTGGTCAAGAGAGCGCAAAAACTGGGTATTGGCGATGAATTCATGTCATTTACCAGAATCAAAAACAAGACAGCCTCGATGCGATCCAATATGATCAAGAGTAAGGCATACGGTGCGAAAAAGGTGAACGAACTCATTTGCGAAGGCCGGTTTATCTATGATGGCTTGGAGTTTATGTTACGTGGGCAGATGAAGAAATATCGAGAGTATACGCTCAATCATATTGCACATGAGACTGTGGGTGACACCAAGTTGGATGTTCATTATTCACAAATTAAGATATTACATGATGGAACAGATGAAGACAGAGAAACGTTGGTGGAGTATTGTCTGAAAGATGCCTCGTTACCTCTTCGGATCTTGGAGAAACTTATGGCCATGGTGAATGGCGTGGAACAGTCGAGGGTCACGGGCGTGCCGCTCAAGTGGCTCCTGACCAAGGGCCAAGGGCCCAAAACGTTTAGCAAAATCTTGCGGACCAAGGGACCCAACGTGGTTGTTCCGTCCAAGTCACCCAAAGTGGCCAACACTTTTACCAAGGGAGGATTTGTTCGGGCGCCCATTCAGGGATTTCATCGTCATCCTGTTTCGACATTTGATTTTGCATCCCTGTATCCATCCATTATGCAAGCGTATAACATTTGCTATTCGACGGTCGAGTCACTGGCTTGGGCAAGAGCGAATCTCAAGCCGGAAGATTATTGGATACCACCGTCTGAAGGTGGCGTCGAACCGGATTTTTGCTTTGTCAAGGAGCATATCCACAAGGGTGTATTGCCAGATCTCCTGACGGATCTCCTTGGGCAAAGAGCATATGTCAAGAACTTGATGAAGAAAGTGGACAAGGACTCGGATCTGTATGCCATTTACGATGGACGCCAGATGGCGCTCAAAGTGGTGTGCAATAGTGTTTATGGCTTCTTAAAGGCTTTTATCTTGGTAGATCCCAGATTGATGGCGGCAGTGACTGCGTGGGGACAACAAATGATTATGAAAACAGCTGACATTATTGTCAATATGTTTGAGCCCAAAGATGACGGAAAGGAGGCTGAACGTTTTGTCACTGACCGGGTAGAGTGTGAGAAACGGGGCTTGGATTATGAAGACTATAAGAACCCGAATCGACCTGTCAAAAGGTGTAAACCTGTTGTGTTATATGGGGATACAGACTCGGTGGTGGTAGACTTTGGTGACATTGGGGTCCAGGAGTTGGCCGACATTTCAAGGCGAGTGGCCAAGACGTGTACCGACGCCATGGTCAAACCGAATTCGCTTTCTTTTGAATCGATTAAGCTAAGAGTGAAACTATACAAGAAAAAGAAGTATTGTTCTCTAGAATTATTGTCAGGGGGATTGAAAACAGAATATAATACAGAAATGGCTTGTAAAGCAGCCGAAATTTCATACAAGGGGATTGAAAGTAAACGAAGGGATAATGCCAAAATTGGATCGGAAACACAGCAACACGTTTTGGAGATGATTTTGAAAGATGGGGACATTAAGGGAGCTGAAGAGTATGTGAAAAAGGTGATCACCGACGTGTTGATGGATCGGGTAGACATGAGCAAGTTTGTGATATCAAAGGGATTGTCAAAGACATACGAAGAGTATTCAAAGTCAAAGGCACAACCAGCGCATGTGATTTTATCTAACAAGATTAAGAAGAGATCCAAATTTACTGGAGAAGTGGACCCAGATACAGGTGATCGTGTTCCCATGGTGTTTGTTCGTGGATCAAAGAAGGATAAGTCGACGCAACTGGCTGAGGATCCCGTGTTTGTTCAAAAGAATGGACTCATTTTGGATAAGAAGTATTACATTATGAAACAAATATTTGGCGCAACGATTCGAATCTTTACTTGCATTTATGAACCGGAGAAATTAGACTTGATTAAATCCGGGATGAGTAACAAAAAAATGAGAGAATTCAAGGCTTTTCACGTTCTGTTTCAGTCGGTTGATAAGCATATGTTAAAGGTGAAACACAACACGGTAAAAGTAGGAATTGGTGAGTTTACAATCGCGGAACAACAATGTTTGGAACCGACTTGTCGTGTTCGGTTACATGACCCTCGCGCAGTCGTGTGTGATTCTCATCAACTGGTAGAAGCTTATGCACATGTGAAAGAAATTGAAACCAAACTGGCAAAGGCCAAGGAACAGGCCTGGACTCGATGTAGTGACTGTGCTCGAGGCCGATTTGATGTCCATTCTTGTCAAAACACAGTGTGCGATAACTTTTTCTACAGAAACAAAACGGTGGTGGATGTAGAAGACATTGGAAAGGTTCTAAGTCAGAGTATGAAGCATTTATCCATTTCGCCTTCCACCGGGAACCCAAAGCGGATTGCCAAGGATGTAAAGACTTTTCAACCCGTTCATATTGATTGGTCAGAAGTCAAGGACCCAGAGGAGTTGAAGAAGAAACCAAAGTGGGGGAAAGAACTGAGAGGAAGGAAAAGGGCCCAAAGGGGAAAAGAATTAATCTCAGGACCCGTCCCAGACTTGGGACAAGGACTAGTCCCAGGTCCCGCGCCTGATTTGTTTCCGGCCTCGGAAAAACTGAAACAAACGGGTCTCCTGAGTTTTGGTGTAACGGCGAAAAAGAGAAAGGAATGAGTGAAGACGAAGAGGATGATTACGAATTTGAAGAGGACGATGACGAGGACAATGACTTGGTTGGGTACCAGGACTTTACCGGGAAAAGGATAAAGATTGAGCCTCAGATTTTTGAACCGGAGGAACCACCGATAAACAAACCTCTTTTTGATATTGACGTGAACCGACCAAGTTTAGTGGTGACAGACAGCGTCTCTTATTATAATTTGGGTTCTTTGGTTGTTTTGCTGTATGGACATGTGACGGAAGGGATAAAAACACCCAGTATTTTTGATAAAGATAATCAGAGAATGGTAATAAAAGAAACTGAATTTAATTTTTAAACACATTGGTTTCCATTGAAATCACTAATCAACCATCCGCGTGTATTACAAAGTTTGTTAACGGCGTAATCAGAAATGTTTGTTCTTGTTGCATAAATATTAGGCCACATGCAATTCACACTAATTGTCTCGTTTTCAAATCTAATCAATAAATTATCATACAGTTCCGTGGTCATTAAGTTGGCGTTTTCAAACGCATAATTAGCACAAACTTGATTGGTTAATATCCAAGTAGAAATATCTGGAATAACAACACCCTGATTTCGAAATGCATAATCCATATTCAATACCAGCGGATTCCATTGTGATACGGATATATTAGCATAATCAGCGCGAAATAGTTCGAATGTTTTAAAGAAAGTCGATGTTGTTTGGTTGTTTATGCGCCAATTTGAAATTGCAAAAAGTTCAATTGCGGCAAAATAGGTATCATAAAACATTTGGTCAAAATAACGGATTTTGCTTACATCCCATCCAGCGATAGAAGAATTCATGTTTGTAGACGGATGAATAAAAGAATTGTAAAAGTACTGAAATCCAACTAGAGATTCAAGTGTCCCGACAGAAGGTTGATCTGTAGCTGAAACAGTTGTGAAAAAAGACAGAGGATTTCCCAAAAACCCAGAAGGTTTTTCGTAATTCCAATCCAAATGCGTCAAACCCAAATCACCCCAATGAAACAAATGCACAATCCCACTTTGTAAAGCAGGACCAAATGTTGTTCTCTTCCTTGGTGTGTTATCGCTTGAAATTTTAAACGACCAAGATTCCATGTAACCACAAATTGTCGTATTCACATTTGTAACATTATTTGTAGGTACATTTAAGTAAGCAATATAAGGTGGAATGTTGCTATCTTGGGTAACAATGACTTCTCTATCTATTGACTCTGAATCAAAATGAATAAAAACCGTTGCTTCACCAACTTCAATATAGCTGGAAATACAACTTGGATTGGAACACTTAAAAGATGGTAACACAAAGATACCTCCAGTGTTAACAATATCATACGAAAACTTCATACAATTTCCCTGCCCACTTTGTGTCGTTTTGATGTCCCCGTGCATGGACCGGAATAATGTCCTGTCTAACGCCGAATTTAACAAAACAAAGAAACAACCCGATCGCTGGTCCAGTGTCAAACTGGCGCTGACATTGGCTGTCACATAGGCAGAAGCATTGGTCAAAATTTGGCCAGTGATTCCAATTTGAGGTGGAACGGGACAGTAATTTTGAGTGGACATGTTCCAACAGTAAGGAATACTAATGTTTCGCATCTCGACAATACAAAGTCGGTGATACGTCTTGGTCACACTTGCTAATACGGAACCCGTCATCACGTTGTTTGCAGAGTAAAACCGATGGATAATCACGTCTCCTCCCAGTAGGGTTAAATTACTAAATGTCACAAATGTACGAGACGTGGAAAAGGTTGGTAAAAGGGTTGGGTCTGGAATTTCATCCGGTAGAAAGACCTGAAGAGCACGCATAATCGACACATACTGATACACTACCCCTCCATTATAATTGACAACAGATCCGGATAACCCAATTTTTACATTGTGAGAGTTATCAAAAGTCAAGTTGGTAATTTGAGGTGCAAGTATGGTATTTGTTCCTCCTCCACCAGAGGTGGAATTCACTTGTAAAACAATAACCCAAGAAATGAGACCAAAAAAGCATATAGTCCCAAGGACCACTGCCATTTGCAGTTGAGCAACAGCTGGAGAAACCATTTTTTTTTATTTTTGTAAAAACAAAAAGGATTTTTTTATTATAGTTTAACATTTATGTTCCCCGCTGTGCCAATGTGCCTTTTGACAACTTTTGCTACAATAAAATGCCTTGCCGCAGCGCCCACATTGTTGAGAGGCTTGTTCAAGGTTGCAGTTGTCACAGGCGATAAATTTTATTCCATATCGTGTTAACCCATTTTTATCTATACGAAATGCTCTCTTACAAGTACTAAAATGCCAAAATATATTACTAGTATTTTCAGTAAACGTTAACAAATTAAAAAGTGGATTAATTTGGCGAAGAAAAGCTACTTCTACCCTAGGCAAAGAAAATATATGTTCATCCGATGTTAAATCAAACGAAACTGTTGGATTATTTTCAATTAGCAGTTTCACATTTTCTCTTATCAGATAACTATGACAAACCATATACCAAACAATAAAATTAATATTATCATGATCTTGGATTACTGGATTAGCATAAATTGATTTTCTGTTTTCGTATGTTATACGAATCATGTCCCAAATCGCTCCGACAGCATGGATGAATTTAAGTATTTGAGCTTCCTCTAAATCTCTAAATCCTATAAAAATCCCAGGCCTCTCCATTTTTGAAATGAGGAATTGCGTTAGTGTTTCCATGTCTTCATCACTAAAAAGAACAAATTTGTTTCTGTCTTCGTGTTCTTTTTTTGTTATTCCAAACATTGAGTAAAATTCAAAATTGGGTAACATTTCGCTATTTGTGTATTCACTAAAATAATTTTGACTAAAATTTTCATTCGTGATACTACAAATGACATATTTTTTTAACCAATGCAGTGTGCCTCCAATTTCTTCCCGATTAATTTCACGCAAACATATAACTATAGCATCAGATGGAGTACCAGGTGTAAAATTAAAATTTCCTCGACCTTTGAAAAAATATGCCATAACACAAACAAACAGATAACAACAATGTTCGATTGTTCCCTGTGCATTGCCAGGATTGTTGTGATAATTATTGTACACATCACTGAAATTTTTCAAACTAAATGAGCCAATGTCCGCATACAACTGTCTTGTATTTAAGTAAAATCTCTTCCATCCCGACTTATCATTCTCGTTTATAAACCCCGGTTGCCACAGTGGGTGATCTTCCGTAATCACAAAGAATGGCAATTCCCCTTGGCAGTACTTCCAATCATGCGGAAAATCCCTTTGAAACAAGTCCTTCCACACTTGGTCATTGCGAGCAATGTCGGCAAACATGCGATTTGCTTGTGCAAGACTAAGCAAACCACCAGCATCCATTTTGGCAATCAATGCCTGTAAGCCTTTTGGCAAAAAGTCAAATCCATACAGACCCAAGGTTCTTTTCTTTCGTTCGGGCAAGGCCCAGTAAAATTCTGTCCCAGAGAGGAATCCATCGTGGAGTTTGACCCTTTGAACAATTTGGTCTGGGTCCTCTGAATCCTCCACGTCCCGTTTCCTCATCTTCTTTTCTTTATAAAATAAAAACACAAGGGCTCTTAAAACCAAATTTTATAAGTTTTGTTATTTAATTTGTTACAAACTTAACATGGAGGTGTTTTTTGCCACTGTTTCCGCACTTGGGGAAAGTCTCAAAAAAAAGAATGGCAACGAAACCTTAGAAGCCGATTACAAAACCGCCAATCTCTCCGACTTCACTCCCGAACTATCTCCAGACGGAGCCGTGGACCTGGTTATTACCAAGGAAGTGGCGGGAAAGGTACAGTTTGTCACACCAGAACTGGAAGAAGGACTGGTTAAAATGTCAGTATACGAAGAGCTGCATGCCATTGTCCTGCTGGGATACAATGAGTTGACACAAGGGTTTAAAAAGTGTATTGGTATTGTGGGATATGACGATGCGCGAGGATTTGTCATTTTGGATGGACAAGAAGGGAGAGCATTCAAAGTTACCAACTTGCATATTGAAGCAAAAAAGCATTTGCAACTGTACAACCCTGACTATAAGTTTATCATTTTTGAAGAACCAGCGCCTGTTGTGGTCAAAGTGGAGGAACCATCTACACCAAAGAAAAAGGTCAAGGTGGTGACAAAGAAGAAGACCGTCGCGCCAGCGACGACAACAACAACAGTTTCATCAAATTGAGGGTGATTAATAAAATACAAAATAAAATGATTTGGGTGAAAACAAAGAATGACAAGTCCTTTGTAAAGACTTTGTCCTTCTTAGGTTCACTACTGGACGCGGGCGACGACAATCACAGAATTCCTTTTAAATTATATTATTCTTACTCTCTTTTTTTCCCCACTCTTAGACTACCCGTGGTACCGGCGCAGATGTGATTATTATCGATGAGGCAGCCCACATTGATCCCAAACTCTTTTTCAAGACCATTATCCCCATCTTGAGTATGAAGAATACCAGTCTTTTGTGCCTGAGTTCGCCTGAGGGAGATTCCAACTATTATAGTGCTTTGATGAACTTGAAGCGAGAAGGGACAGACGAGTCGTTTTTCAATGTAGTCCAATGCCAGCAAATTTGTAAAAAATGTATGAAACTAGAACGTGTCAAAGCCATTCGATGTAAACATGTCAAGAGTACTGCCCATTGGCTCAGCTCTCGTAAAATCAATGAGTTAAAAATCTTGTATAAGGCTTCGCCTGAAGATGCAATCAGAGAGTTTGGAGGAATTGTTATTTCGGATTATCTCCCTGCATTGCGAAAGGAGGACATTCAGTTGACGTTTGGGTTGGAAAAGTATGATACATTGGCCCCACCCAAGTTCGTGTTTACTTGTTGTGATCCAACTGGTGCCGGGCCGAGTATGCTGTCCATTGCGTCGGGTTATTACAACAAGGAAGGCGATGTAGTGGTAAGAACTTTTTTTTATTTTGTTAGGTACATTGTTTCTGCCACTTGAACAAATCGGTTGACAATGAAAATGACATTTCCTTCACCAAATGGCATCTTAAAGACATCTGAAATGTAGTTGCTAAATTCGGATACAAACTTTTCCAAATGTCCCATTGGTGCTTTGTTGTATTCTAAAATTGTCGCTTGTGCCTCTTCTTCGCGACAGATAAACAACAAAATTTGGAAAATGATAATTTTCATACTGGCACGAGAATTGTCGATCAAAAATGACATGGCGTCACGAAACATTCGGGACTGACCAAGATCAGGACTGTTCTTTTTGAGAGCCAGTTCGTGGAACTTGTTTAATAACAACTTGGCGACTGTTTTGGGACGACGAAAGAGACAATATAAGATATCTCCTTCGCATCGTTGTGTTTCCAGTTGGTGATGACTGACTTGAACACGAAATTTATCTTTTGGGAAACTTTTGAATTTTCCCACGTGATACAACGCCTCGGGCTGGTCCCGGGCGTCTTTTTCATCCATTTCTTTAAACTTTTTTAAAAGTAACTCATCCTCATCCATTTTTTTTAGATTGTCGGTATGGATTGTGAACCCATCCGTAACGAAAGAGAGGAGTACGAACTGTTGCACCGACACTATGCCAAACTCATGTCCAATGTGACCCTCCGCCAGAGCCAATTTATATTTATTCCTGAAAACAATTTAGGCATGGAGCATCATCACTTGGATGCCATGGTGAAAGACATCCCTGGTGTTACTACTTTTTGGGAGACGGAGAAAAAGCCTGGTATCACCAAGACTGAAAAATCGACCAGAGAATATCAATTTCTCTTGTCCAATTGTTTGGCCAATGGTGGATTACGGTTTGATCGGACCTTGTTTACTTGCACAAGAGAAAAGACACCCCAAGCCATGTTAGACATGTTAGAAGATCAAATGTCGCGTTATCATTGGGCTGTGAAAAAGGCCAATGACGAACATGGTGAAGATCGGACAAAGTTAACTGGAAAGGTTGGGAACTTACAAGATGATTTGCTCATTGCCATTGCTATGATTATTTATACGGGAAGAATCATTATAAGGGACCCAAAGAGATTGGAAACACAAGGGGGATAAAGGCCCTTTTAGGGCCTTCATAAAAGTACAGCCAAGCCTTATACCAACCACTGACAAATGCTAAAGCACGGGTTCTTGTAAAAAGTCTTTAATAAAAATTTGAAATTACAAAAGAATAAATTTTTGTCAAGTCCTTTATATTGTTCTTTTATCCCAAAATGATCGTTTTAATTTTCCTTTTTATCAGTCTTGCGTTTGCTTTGACGGCCAAGGAAACGCTGGAAATGAAAATGCAGTGTCGCCAAATTTGTTTCAAAAACAAGCAAATGTTGGAATGCGAAAAGGCTTGTTTTACTGCGTTGGAACACAGAATGAAGAATTTTCCAAATTTGCCTGAACAATTGAAAAAAACTTTAGGAAAGGAAGATCCCGTCCCACCAGTTGTGAACAAATTTGTCAAACCAGGGAGAACAAATAATATCATAAGGAGATGAACACACGTGAGTGAAAACAATAAAAGAATTCAAAAACGAATTCAAAAAAAGAATTCAAAAACGAATTCGAAAACGAATTCGAAAAGAATTCAAAACGAATTCAAAAAAGAATTCAAAAACGAATTCAAAAAGAATTCAAAAACAAAATTCAACTTGTACTCTTTTTAATATATTCAAACGTACTAAACAATTCCTTGATAGAATCTATAAACTCAAACCCAGACAAATCATCCCATAAAGAGACTGGGCTTTTGTAATACATTTCAGTTGCAACTTCTTTCCACAACTCATACAAATTCTTATTGATCAGACTTGTCTCAGCTTGGTCATTCATTCGTTGAAGCACACATGCCCCAATGTAACTCGGAAGGTGATAAATATTATGAATACATTTCCATCTATTTGTGTCTTTTGTGTGCACAAGTAAAGTGGACATGTCGTTTTTCTCGGCCGATCGAAGAAGGATCAAGTTCTTTGTATCTGGAGATGATGAAGTCTCGGCAACATAAAGTTCGGGAAGTTTATAAAACTCGTTGTGAAAAGTCTTCATCTCCGGGTTTTTGATGACCAGCATTTGTGTCTTTAAAAAGATCTTTTCCTTAATTGGTAACCATTCCTGGGACTTGAACCTGTCACTGGCCTCTTTTGCAGCAAAATATAAAACTTTGTCCCGGTATGTTTCTGGGTCATCCGTCTCTGGGTTTGGAGGTTCCATACTTCCAATTGCTTCACCAAAGCAAGTAACAGCTAAACATTCAATCACAAAGCCTGTAAAAAGGTCGGGTATAGTTATAGTTTCCAGTTTGGGTCGAAGAATTTTTAAAACTTCTTCTTCTTCTTCTTGTGAATTCTGAGGACAATCAAACCATTCTTGTTTCATAATAATCGGGTCCTTGGTGAATTCATCCTTTTTTGTATTTTTCTTTTTTGTTGCGGGTGTGGCCATGCTGAATCGATTATTTTGTTCTTGTGTTTTTACCAATGTTTTTGCCGAAATTGACAACGCCTTTAGTAATTTTCAAAAATGTGTGACAACTGAGAAATACAAGGAGGCAGTGAAACATTCTCAGACTTTGATGCGGTTACTGAAGGAGTCCCATGAAAAACACTTGGAAAAACACAATTTTGACGCCCTTCGCAGTGCCTTAGAGACGAAAAAGTTTGAAGCCATTAACTCAACATTTGAACCTGTTCAGACCAATGCTTGGAAACCGGGGGATTTAAAGAGATTGCGAATGCCACCAAAAAAGAAATCGAAAAAGGAGGAAGCTATTCGGAAAAAGAAGGCGAAATTGGCTTTGACAAACGCAAAGACAAAGAAAGCCTCCACCGCCGCAGGCGGAAAAGAGAAATAAAAGATTTTAGCAAACAAAAAGAGTGTGACCAATACTTATCAAATTCTTAATAAAGTGTTTATCAAAGTCTTAATCAATACTTTGATAAAATCTTTCCTTTATCAAAGCTTTGATCAAGGCCTTTATTAAGGCCTTGATCGAGACTTGGGGGTGGGGGTTGGAATCGGGGAAATTAAAATGAAGTATTATAAAATTATTTGTGGATTTTCAATCTTTTATTCGCCGGCGAAAACATGGAGAATTTCCCCGACGCTATTCGATTTGACCCGTATGCCAACGGATTTAGCTCTGGGCACTCGGATTTGGCCACCCTTTTTCTGGGGCCTGGCGCTGAGCCAGACAAAAAGTCGCCCTATTCTATGCGCTCTGTCGCAAAATGGAATTACCCCGAGTCGAAAATTGGGGAGGTTGAATACTTGAGAGAAACCATGGAAGATTGGATGTTTACCGCTGACAAGAAATGGTACACAGAAAGAATTCTTCCTTGGCGCAAGATGGATACATTGACGTATGCCTGGGAGCAGTGGGAGGCCAACCCCCATATTATGGGCTACACTCCGCATCAGGCCATGTCCAACGTGACCACTCAGAAGAGAACACAGATGGCAGCGACGTTGATTCGTCGTGGTATTGCTGCCGAATTCGAGCAGGACTTTCTTACTACCCAGGTGGGAAGAGGTCGGTTCTTGGCTACATTGGTTCAGATTGCTCGGTCCGTGCAAGAGACTGCCAATGTGGAGACTATTCGGGCGCTTTTGGCGTGTCATCGCCATCAGCAGTTGTTTGCCAGACAGTATCATCACATTCGTGACAATGACTTGGACAACTACTGGCAGCGAAAGGTGGATCGCTTCATGGTGGCCCAAAAGGCCGACTTTGGGCTGGAGCAGCTTAGCGTTCAAATTGACGGGGAGTTGGAGGACTATGGCATCAACGTGCCAATGGTTTGGATCATGGGTCGTGAAGTCTCTGACTACTGTGACACTGTCCCAGAGGGAAAAATCTACTACGACAAGGGAGGACAAGAGGCTGTTGACCGCATCAATGGTCGGCGTGGCATCCAAGCGGCAGGTGGGACCAATGGAAACGTGGCTGGCGTCGGACCCGAGAGATGGGTCAAGGGAACGCCTGTCTTTTTGGCCAAGTCTTGGGCAGTGGAAAATGTCGGAAAGGCTGACTTGCTCTCTCGTACCATTGAAGTTGGTGTTTTCAACACCATTTTGCTCAAATGCAAGGACTTTAAGAAGTACAGAAGCGCTGACATGAACATTCGCGTCTACGATAACACCAAGGATGATTGGGCTGAGATTACCTTTGAAAAGGCCATTGAGCACTGCATTTTGTGGGACAAGAACGACGACTGGGACGTGGCAGATCCCTACACTGGTACTAGACGTGGTAGAGTCGGAGGAACCGAAACGGAGCAAAAGATGGACTTTCTCCGATATGGAACTGGGGAAGCAGGAGATGCCAAGCAGGATGTCAAGTACATTGGTGACTTGGATGATACTTGGTTGACTACAAAGCAGACACTCAACGCAGCACAGACGTTGTTGAATGCGGTCCAGAGAACTGTCAAGGAGACATCCAACTTGGGTTTCGACATAAGCAGACCCACTTTTGATTCGAAAACAAACAAATACAGTGATGTTACAACTGTTCAAACACCAAAAGATGACGCGGATGTAATCAAGTTTCTCACAACAGCTGGAAACATTCTTGGAAAAGATTCGTTATTTTTCAATACAACTGCTGATATGACTAGTGCCACTGGTCCGCACGATTTGATCAACAAATTCATCAACACGCCTGGAAAATATGCCACAAAAAGCATTGAACTAACAAATGCGCCCATTTCTTCCGACGTTTCGTCCTACAACAAGACCGAAGCTGAGCAAGCTCACCAGAAATGGTTGAGACAAATTGGTGGTTACATTCCCGACAATAAGAAGGACGCTTTGGAAGCCATTGTGACCAACTCGAGTGAGACATGGAAGCAGAGAGCCCTAAACATTCAGGCTTTGGCGCTTGAGTGCAAGAAGAATGATCCTCCTTCCATTTCCATGAACACCGACCGGATCAAGACTTGGACAGAAGGCAGAATCAACGAGTATCAAGCTGAGTTTAACCAGTGGATCAAGTCGCAGGCGACCATGTCGGCGCCCGTTGGAGACAATGTTGTGTACTTGCCCATTGGCACACCTTTGCCTCAGGGATACACCTACTTGAACGCCCAGGAGGAGGCCAAGGCTAAGAGTGGTGCCGCGCCTACCTTGAGATGTCCTACATCCTTGGCTGAGTTTACTCACATTGCCGAGGTCTTTGAAGGATCTGGTGGCGGAGCCACCAACCAGAGAGGCGTGGGAATCAGTGGGCGCAGGGGCGCATCCTTGGTCGGTGCAAGGGGCCAAAGCGAAGACACGGACAAAAATATGGGACGCGGTGAATACACAATTGATCCCAAGACTGGAGCACAGACAGAAATTGCCGGAAAGAGAACCGAACGTCTCAAGAGACGTTACAACAACATTGATCGTCGCATTCGTGCCATTGCCTACTCCAGCGCCACGGTTGAGCTCAAGTGGTTAGCCATTTTGTACCTGGGAACACGTTTCAACAAACTCCGATTCCATTTCTTGGCTGATCAAGATGTGCTTTTGCCTGTGCAATTCTTGTTGCTCCGCCCGCATTGCACTTACCGCACTCGGTATGCTATCAAGTGCGCCGACAATGGTGTGGCTGGGTTCTTTGCCTATGGTGCCAGTAGTATGAACGTGGCGCATTCGGCCTCTGTCAAGACCCGTTTGATGCATTACACTGCTTACATGGCCCCCGTTGTGACCAACCCGAAGATGGTCTATGTGCAGGAGGATGTCTTTTGCACCAACTACTTTGGCGGAATGGGAACTGAATTCTGGTCACTGGATGAGTACAATAACAAGGGAGCAAACCGCACCAAGAGGAGTATCATTTGTACCATGTTGCCACTCAACATGCCGTATGATATGGAGAATAAGATTGACATTCGCGGATACTGGTACAGTGCTGCGGCTGCCAAGTTGGTGGATGCTGAGCGATTTTCCCGTGGTTGCTACCCGGGCGGAGATCGTACAGCTGCCTTGTGTCAATGGTGGGATCCCGTTCGTAAAGGAGCGTTGGGCAACCAGGTGGCTCGCTCTCGTAATGTGGCCATTAACTACGTGTGCTTCCAGGGAGTACAATTCCGTTACAACTCAAAGAATGATACTTGGGGAGATGTGACCATTGAACAGGGCCACTTTGGTCCTGATGTGTTACCAGGATGCGGAAAGGTGCGCAAGGGTGCCTTCAAGTTTTTGAAACCGGCTTCATATGTGAACCATTAAAAAATGAAAAGAAAAATTCAAATATTAATTCTAAGGCCGCTTTGGCGGCCTACTTTATTTTACCACAGGCCGCTTTGGCGGCCTGTTACTTTATTTCACCACTAATATACAATTTCCTCTTCTTGGGACCTTGTCCTGGGACAAGACTTTGTCCTGGACCCGAACCGGGACCTGGACCTGGTGGTGGTGGTGGCAGAGCCAAGTTTTTTGGCACCATAGCTACCAACTTATCAAACATCTTTTCCTGTCTCTGTTCCTCTCGTATTTGTTGGCATGATTCAAAACATTTATACACTATTAAACAAATGGGAAGGACAATACTTCCAAAAAGAAGCCAATGATTATTAACAAAAATTTGACACAATTGGTTGATCCATCCTTGATCCCAAAAATGCGCCATATTGCACTGAACTCGGTTAAAGTCATTTAGTTCAAGTTTTGCTTTATTGCATAACCTCTGTTGTTCTTCACTAAACAACTCTGGCTGTTTACAGGTATCCGAATTCTTTAAATTGGAGTTTTTAACCCAATTGTAATCACATTCTATCCCAACTCTGATCCAACGAAAATACTCATAAGAACAATAGGAAATGAGAAGGAGTAACCCAAAGATGTTAAAAAGAATGTGACCCATTCGGGGGGTATTTTTTTTATTTCATTTTGTCAAGGCCTTTTGCATTTCTTTTAACATGGCTTCGTGCTGAATCCGTTTCTTGGTTTTGCACACGCAAAACCGAAGGACGATATATTTAATTGGGATCCAAGTAAGTGCAAGGACAAATGCATACGTGACGACTTCGGCATATTTATCGACATTCGTCTGTGGTAAGTACATGGGAAACACAATGAGACCAATTCCAAAAGGAATGTAAAGTTCTTTTCCAAAGTACACACCCAAACGATAAATACACACAGTTTGAAAGGCAACAAATAGAAAAAATCCCATGTGATTGGCATAAGGAAATTTCCAATAGTGCATCAGAAATCCAAAAAAAGAGACAAAAACAATGGTACCCCAGGCCAATAAGAGAACGCTGTCAATAAATTTCCAGGACAGGTATTTCATAATTTTAAAATTTCATTACAAAAATACAAGACACTCTCCAAATGTTTTTTAAAACCCCGAAAAGTTATGAATTGTGAGCGCGCTGGCTGCGAAAAACAGCTCTACCCTGAAAAGGATGGGTTTCACACCTGTTCCCTATGCAATACACCAACGTATTGCTCGGATGAATGCCGCATTGCTGCATGGGGAACAAGTCATTTGTGTCCCAATGTGATTAACGTGGAAACACCATCGACATCCTACGGGCGTCCCTACTTTTTTGAAGACTTTTTGACCCAGGAAGAGATTGACAGTTTGCCCATTGATTCACCCGTGTTTGATACGTTTTCACTAAGTTCGACAAGTGGAAATCGATTGATTAAGCAGTGGTTCCAGCCTCCGTTTGTGGAAGGCAATGCCGTATCAAAGGATTATGCCAAGGGGAGTTTGGCAAAGTATACACGTGGTGCCCAAATGCCCAATCCTGTCAGAGAATACTGGATCGATGTGTATATTGACAATACATTCAAGGCTACCGTTAGTGGTATGACCAATAATGCAATGGTATTTGATAAAAGTACTATCCCAGCTGTGAAAGAGGTTGCAAAGTTCACCCGTCAAAAGAATGAGAACAAGTATGTGTTTTGGCCATTTTCCACCATGGATTCAACAAACATCACAACAAATCTAGAGTTTGATATCCGTGTCGATTTAAGATTTAAAGACAGTGGATCTAATGTAGAGGTCAACGTGAATGATATCACCACTTCCATCTCTGGCGCAATCAAACTGGAAAAACAAAAGGACAAGTACTTTCGCAACGTGACAAAAAACTTATTGTCCAACTTTAAGACACAATTGAAGGCAAAGTTTGCTTATAGAAAGAACGCGGTTACCTCTATTGATAATTTGGTTGTGCGACGACTGATGGATCTTTCTGGAAATTCGGTTGTTCTGACCTTTGACATGTCCACTGGGTCCAAGCCAAAGTTGGTCGACATTGAATACGAAGTCCCAACTTCGTCTTTACGTGATATCGATTCCAACATTGGTTCCGATATTGACTCGGAAGTGGATGAGCCCCTTCAGTTTATCCATTGCTACGCCTGTGACCCGAAAGATGTGGACTCGGTTATTGGGTTTTGTATGGCCCTTGATCATGCGCTGGTCACCATGCCCAAGAACGATCCCAACTTGACCCAACTAGAGAAATGCGCCAGTGTCATCAAACAGCACGCTCATGCGCTCCAAGAAAACAAGGGAGAAGCGCCCGACTTTGTATCTAACCAGGTCGCGACCAGTATCAGTTCCGCAGTTGACATTATGTTTGTGGATGCCAAGGCAACTGCATCCATGAGTCGATTGGCTGATCGCCCAGATGATGCTTCTGTTGAGATTGACAAGTTTAAAGCAAAATACGGACAACCCGGCAAAGGGTTGAAACACAAGGCGCAACAAGCCAAAATGAAGATTCAGATGGAAAAATTGAAAGGTGCCTTAAAAAGGCGTTGGGATTTCTTAAGAAAGAATGGTGCGACCCAAGCGAAACTAGATGAGTACAAGGCTTTGGTCGACAGAATTCAAGAAATTCAAGCAAAAGGAAAACAATAAAATTTGAACAAAAAAGAGTTCTTTTTTTCTTAAAAAAACAAAAAAGAATGGAAGAGTACTTTTCATCCTCCTCCTCTTATTCATCATCCTTAAGTGAAGAGAATAATTCATCCTCTAGCGAGGATTCTTATTTTGAAAACCATTGCAACGAGTGTGTCAATTGTGATAAACCCGTGGATGACCAAGATCCATTCACTCTTCGCTGCCCCCTTTGCTATGAAGTTGTATTCTGTAGCAAAGCCTGTTCCGACGAAATGGATCATGAGCATCGACAAATGTGTTATGATATTGGTTCCAATGATTATGAGTATTTGCATGCTATTATTAAGTCGATTTTATCAGAGGAGCACGAATTGGTGCAAATTGGAGAAGAAATTATGAATGATCTCACATTTGAATCGGATTCATCAGAGTATAATATCGGGGAAGAAATGGATTTTGACGAGGAAGAGGAAGAGGAAGACGATAGTTACATTGAGGCAGCACACGAATTCATTCTTTCGTATTTGATTAATAATCATTTTAGTGAACAAACTATGGATTTAATTGGGCCAAGATTGGGTGGTGGTGGAAGTGTGGCGAGAAAACAAAAACGTGCTATCAGAAAAACTCAAAGACGTGTAAAAAGAAGGATGAAAAGTGGAAAACCAGGAGGTCCTTCAAAACGTTCTGCTAGAGCTAGGCGAAGAGCCTTGAAAGAAAGTAAAGCAACAACGGCATCTAAAGCAAAGGCGAAAACCGCTGCTATAAAAAAAGCAAAGGCAACGGGAATGAAACGTAAAAACAAACAATTTAAAGCAAGTGAAAAACGTATGAAAAAAGAAATCAAACGAGATAAGGCAAACAAAGGAGTTGAAGGACGGTTAGCAAAAAAACGTGCTGCTGGAGCAAAAACACAAGACAAACAACGTCGTTCTGAATTTAAAAAAGAAACAAAAGGAAAACCCGCTGGTCGTAGCGGTGTAGAATTACCTGGTTATAAAGGTGGCACAAAAACTGTTTCAAAACCTGGTGCCAAGTCAGGGCCACCGAAGAAGCCGTTGCCAACGCCACCCGGGCAAAAAACTGGGGCTAAGCCTGGGGCTAAGGACAAGGATCCGAATAAGAAAAAGACTTTGACACAAAAACTGAAAAAAAGGTACAAAAAGTATCGCGATAGAAAGAGAGAAAGGAAAGCTGGAAGAGGTGGACGAGGTGGACAGGGCGGAGCTGGAGGTGTGCCTGCAACTGGAGCAGGAGGTGGTACGCCAATTGTGGCAACAACGGGTTCTGGAGGTCAAAAAACGGGTGGTGGTGGTCTTGGTGGAGGAGGAGGAGGAGGAACTCAAAAGGCGCCAAAGCAGGCAAAACCTCAGGCTGTGCCGAAACAAAAGACAAAGACGCAGTTACCAAAAAAGAAGAATATTATTGATAAAGGGAAAAAATTCCTGACAAAAGACAAAGGCTGGAGAAAGTTACTACCAAAACAACCTCCGGCTGGTGGAGGTGGTGGTAGAGGATTACCTTCTCTCGGTGGAGGTGGTGGTGGCGGCGGATTAGGAAACATTCCTTACATTCCGAGCTCTGGAGGTGGAGGCGGTACTGCGTATGGAGGACCAACAACAATTACAATAAATCCTCCTCCTCCGAAAGAGAAGGAGAAGGATGAGGAAGAGTATGAAGAATTGGACGAAGACGAGGAATACGGAGAGGATGAGGATGAGTACGAAGAAGAGGAAGAGGAAAAAAACGTTGTAACTTCTTCGGTCAAGCCTCCGACTGGGCCTTCGGTTAAACCCTTGTTGACAGTGGTAGCTGATCCGTTTGCACCATATTAAGAAAAAGAAATAATAAAAAACCATCCCCAAAAACTATGTATTAAAAAATTGTGAAAATGCTTTTTCTCTTCTTGGTTACACTCTGTGTGTCCAAAACAATATTACGAGAGACATTTACTGGTGTACACGACAATGGCTGGTTTCAGATCAAACTGGCAACCAAAACCAATCAACCCCATTTGATCAAAGTGGAATGGTGCTCAGAACTCTACGCAGGCGCTACTCCGGATATTTCTGATTGCCAAGCACATAACTTGGTTCGGCAAATTATTTATCCCAACGGAAATGACAAAGCCATTGACATGACTTCTTCCCCGGGTGTATTAAAAATTGATCCAAATTTGGTATCGGGATTTTGGTTAAAGAGGCAGGCGGATGTGGTTGTAGAAATGAAAGACGAAAACGACAAGTTAATTGTCCAAGTGGTGCGAATGAATCCACCAAAAACGAGTAAATTGTCTGAAAAGGAGGAAATTGCGGAAGAAACACGAGCAACTGCAACCCCGGTAGGAAACCCGATAAAGGTCCCGTCAGGGACCGGTCCTAATTTGGGACAAAATGAAAATACACCTACGGCGCCTGGCTTTTCCTTTTCTTTGGAAAAGGTCGGTCCTGGTCCCATAATTTTAACTGGGTTAGCACTTGCAGCCATGTTTTTTGTCATTGGGTTGGCTCTACTTCGAAGCAAACCAGATAAACATGATGAACCCAAGATTTTATCTGAAGTGTATAAATTTGAAAGCAATAGTGGAATAGATTTGCTGACGGAAGACGAAAATGATTTTAATCAGGTGGAAAAAGACAAGGCGTTTTTATTATCGCTATCCAAGTCACCCAATGAGGCCTATTTTTTGAACGCTTAGAAATAAAAAGCTTTTATATGTTCTGGTTCCGTTTTATGATCAGGGTGATAACACACCTGACATGTGTCACAGACATGGTGTTGACAAGGTAAATTACCAGTCCATCCACCCTGGGTCGATTTGAAACATCCAAAGCAAACATGTTTCAATTCGCACAATTTTTTCAAAGTCGATACACTGTTGGTACCACCATTGGTCACCAACTGGTCAATGTTTTGGTCAGAAAGCGGGACACACTGATGTGACCAGAATGGTAAATTCAGAGCACAAATGAGTGTCCTTCTTATTTTCAACAGAGATTCCATAATGGTCTGAAAGTGGACCTGCGACATGTCCAACAAGAGGACAGGTTCTCCGCCGTACATTTGAAACGTAGTGAGCAATAAATTTTGCCTAGACTTTTGGAATACAATAATTTTTACAATTTTGGATCGAGTATCCACTTTTTGGGGGTTGATTAAGGGGTTCTTCTTGTGATTACTCACGTTATCAAAGGCTTGTTCACCCCATACCAAAAGAACTTTAACAAAGACTGAATTGGGTTGTTGCAAGAACCACACCACTTCGTTCATAATTTTTTTTAAAATCATGGATCAGCTGGAAGAAGAAATTAACAATAACACTCATATGACCAACTTGGAGCGCATTGCTTTGCTCAACCGGATATCCGACTTGTACAATACCTTGTTAGAGCGTCAGAACGGGGTTGGTGCATCTGTTGGTGTTCCCAAAAAGAAACGAGCTAAAACTGTAAGTGAAACAAGGTGTGCTGGTCCGTATTGGCGAACAGAAGAATTTATTCAAACATATTACGGCGAAAAGTTGGTATCCACAACGTGTGAAAGTCTTTCAAAGGCCGAATATAAAATACCGGGTGACAAGAATAACCCAGCTCGGTTGTGTAATACGTGCTACAAACGCTTTTTGGATGACAAAAAAATAAAAAAACTAAATGGGTGACTTAGAGCAATATTATATTGATATCATCAAAGAAAAGGAAGAAGAAGTTCAAGTACTTAAGTGGAAATATGAACGGCTCAAAGAGAAGGAAAAGCAAAATGAAAAGAAAATACAAAATCAAAAGAATGAGATTAAAGAATTGGAAAAAGCCTGGGAAAAGAAGGTGAAAGACTTGAACTTAAAGTTGGACGAAAGGTATGCACTGGACTTGGAAAAGGACCAGTTCATTCTAGAGCGAGAAGAAAGATTGACTCGAATTACAAAAATGTTGGCAGAATCACTAAATTATATTAAAATTTTAGAAAAAAAGTAATGGAGGTGTTTGATGTTTTATTTCACCAACCCGTGTCTCAAGTTCTTGTAAAATATTTGAAACTACCTGAGATTATTCGTTTGTCAGCAACATGTCGACGTGGGTACAATGAATGGATCCATCGTGTCAAAATTTTGGACAAGACTTGGCCATTTTATAAAGCAAAGTTGAACATTACCGACCTCCGAAAAGTCTGTTTGTTTTATTTTCTGTTGAACAAAGATCAAGTCCTTTCTCGTACAAGAGTGAATTGTGTTGGTTGTGGTGTTGACGTACTTTTGATTTCAAGCGAAGTATTTTCACGTAGTGTTTGTTCTAACTGTTTTTTAATCCGGTTCAATTATTTGGGCATTATTCATATCACTGCAGCTGTAGAAAGAATGATGAAAACCAGATTATTTGATGGCGTTTCCCCTTATGATATCTTGAATCCATTTACATTCAAAGTCCATAACCCATCTTGGCACATGAGTGAAAATTACGTGTATGAAAAGGATTTGCAAAATATTATTAATCATAAAAAGAGAATAAAACGAAACTAAGGTTTCATTCTTTATTGATCGTTAACTTTATCATTATGCTTTCATGTTTGAATTGAAATTGCGTATATATTGCAGGTAAATAATCATAATTCCAGACCATCCTGTCATCATCGTAATACAATTTTCCTGCTGTCATCCCAAGTTCCGTACATTCTCGTTGAAATTCATTAAAATGATAATTTAAAAAATCCAGTGTTTTCAGTCGTAATGCGATAGGATAAGACAAAGGATACTGGTTCTCCTCCCCAGATGACACAAACACGAAATCCTTCTCTCTACACCCTTCCATATTATCAAGCATGTAAGTAATAAATCGTTCATACATCAATTGCCTGGCTTCCCTTTTCTTCTTCTCCTCTTCCGAAATTTTTCCTTTCACTTGATTGGCCTTTTCAACCAATTTTCGTTTCTTTGGTTCCAAATCCCCTAAACCATCCACTTTGACCAAGTAAAATTCAAGTTCCGCATCCCAAACTTCGCTCGGGACGTTGACAGTCGTGTGATCCACCAAAATACCCGTTCCATACCAGTGTAGAATCCACTCAAACAACCTGGGACTACGATCAATAAACAATTCCTTTCCATCAACGTGGTGTCTCAGTAACATGGAAATCATAGTCTCTGACTTGGACTCAATGGTTGACAAGGTGGTTTGAAATTTGGTACCACCCACATTTATAATTAAACGCCCCTCCATTTAATTATTTTTTAACCACACCTTTGCCTCGTATCTTGTTCCCCAAACTATTTTCGCGATATGTCTACGCATGTCACGCGAAAGGAAATTCTTTGAGATCAAAAGCCATGTCACAATGGCATTTCGGCAATTATTGTTCGAGGATAAAAAAACGTCCGTCAGATGAACATAACTAAACGAAAATGGAAATTTCTTCGCATATTCCCCACATAAATATTTTGCATTAATGTCTTCTCCTATAGCTTCTTTTAAATCATTCGAAGATATAATTCTTGGATGTAAACGAAGCAGAGCCTTTGTGGCATCAACTCTACTTAAATTTGACATGCGCGAATATTGTTTCAAATAAAAACGGATCGACTGTTTCATGCCCATTTCCACAATCATGTTAACTTTGATATTAAATCGCAACAAAAGGGCATAATAAAGTATGAATGCGGATTCGTTATGCCAACTTATGGCAGAACTCAAATACTGAATCGCAGTAGGATAATTTGACATTTCTTCGGGTAGCAACCATTCACAAATAGCCACTTGTGCAAATGGGTTGTTGTTTCTGGCTTCTTCGTCTAAATAAGAATTAGCAACCTCCCGATCATGATCAGGAAATTCGCATGAACTTCGCATGCACAATCCCAATGCATACTTGTTTTTAGACTCAATAATCTTATTGCAAAAGTTCTCATGATGTTGCCGAGCTTCGTTCCTAACAACTAATCTCGCCATAGCCCATTCACTACCTAACACCGCAGCTTTGTAATATATCCCAAAAGCTTCATTCTGGGTTGTGTAGTCAATCCCAAAACCTCCGTACTCATACGCGTAGCCAAGATAAAACAAAGCCAGTGGATCCTTCTGGTCGCAAGCTTCATACAGTTTCTTTCTAGCATCGTCGATCTTGCCTTCTATGCGCAAGTACACTGCTTCTTTCAAAGGTCCAATTAATTGTTTGTTAAAAACACCACTCATCAATTTTTTATTTTTCCATAATCTGGTTGCAACCAACAAGTGACTTCCCATCTTTGTTCCCAGATCATTCGTCCAATCCATTTTCTGATATCATGACTTACACCAAGCCTTTTTGAAAACAGCAACCAAGTTTTAATCGCGAGTGAGACACGGTTATTCACACGGTTGAAAAGACGAACATACTTTACTTCTTTTGATTGTTTCGCATACCCAAAAAGGTACATGGATTTTGGATCGGTTGTGTCTGCCTTTTCAATACTTTTACCAAACTTGACACAAAGTTGCCAAAAAAGACATTCATTTCTTTGATTCAAAGAAAACGAATTCTTAAATTCATGAGCGATTATCGTATCCAAATTAGGGATAATACCTTGTTTCATGGCATTGTATGCATGTCTATATACGGTATTGTATTTTTCTTGTATAGTATTAAAAACAAAGCGACAGCCAATTCCCTTTGCACATTCCCAAGCAAGATAATAAGAAACAAAAGCATTCTCATTGTCAAAACGTAAATCATCGTTTTTGAGATTCCATCTTCCATTCTTCAACAAAAACATTTGTTCCAATTCGCAACAGTCTTTCCATGGTTTTTGAATTGCAAGTAACTTTTCCAAGTTCTTTTCAAAATCATTTAAGGGATAATGACGAAACGAATCTCGTATCATAAAGTTCAGGACTTTCGGAAAATAAAAGCCAAGTTCTTGCGCTCTCACTTGGTAATACTTTTTCAAATCCTGATTAAATACTGTCTCATACCCACCGTATTCATAGATTAATGCCAAATGAACTGCTGCCCATCCATTCTTTCTGAGTTCCAATTCTTGTTCCAGAATCTCAACACCAGTTGAATTTCGAGGTACATTTTTTACACTCGGACCCACAATTATCATTTTTATTTTTTTTAATTATGGGTCAGGATTTGATTTGTTTGGATCCAAGGAAAGCGAAGGCGTTTGATGGAGACTGGGACCAGGGAATATGTGAAGGAATGTCCGTTTTTTGGGAACAAAACACACTAAGTTTTTAATTCATATTTCCTCTCTCGATCAACAAGACTTTTCACCACCTTGTATCCCACGTATGGAATAGGAACGTATGGAAGTAGTGGCCAAAGCATACCACCAAACAATCCAAGACCTGTACCAATGGTTGCGCCAATCATAATATCATTTGGTACTTCGGACTTGTGACACGAGTTAGAACCACCAATGTATCCTCCAACCAAAAATCCAAATGAACATGTCCCAATAACCATCGTTTTGGTAAAACGATTTAGTGTATTTCGTTCCCAATGCAATACACTCTCCTTTTCATACTTTAACACCAAGTCCTTGACAAACTTGGGCACACGGAGTTGAACCACAATTTTAGAACCCTTCATTTAAAGAATTTTAAATTACAAAAAAACTGGGTATTTATCAAACTTTTATTTTATTTTTTTCCCTTTTCCTTGGCAGGAAAAGGGGGATGAACTACCAAGTCCAATTCCTTATCAAGGATGAGGACACGGGTGTAACATACGAAAGCCCCCATAAGTTATTTTACCATGATCAAGATGTGATCACTCTAAAATGGAAAGGCCTTTCAACCATTATTACAGGAGAAACGCGACAGTCGTTTCATATTTATTTGGAACCTTATTTCTTAACCAACCTGGTTCTTCAGATGGGTCGGGTGCACTGGTTCTCTTGTTTTAACTTTGCCAAAATCATGTCCAATGAATCGACCAAAGTGGTGTTATTGACAAAAAAAGGAGATTATCCTTACACAATCCGACAAGTCAAAATTTCACTTTTCATGAATCACATCAAAACGCATTTTCATAAAGTCTTCTGTGTCATGGAAGTAATTCGACCTTGGCGACAATCCTTGGTCATTGGCCGGGCGCAAACCATTGTTGAAGAATTGGATCAAAAACGTGTCTATACTTGGTTATCTGAGTCAAACCCAGTCCCGTTTCCGGGTATTCGATTGGTAGAAGTCGACTTGGTACAATCTCTTGCACCGTTGTTGTCACCAAAAAAACATACAGATGTGTACATGCCGGATAACCCACAGTTTCAAAACGAAGTGAAAGCTCTACCCATTACCGTGGGCGAGGAAAGCGTCGTTGAAGTCAAACTTTTCAATCAAAATGTGTTTTTGTTTGAACTTGTTTTGAAACAAAACGCGTTTCCAAAGGATGCCAAAACGTTGGTTTTTTATTGTTCTCCGTTGATTATATTAGAATTGGATTACGTATGGACCAAGAAGGACGACGTCAGTTTAACCCAGATGCGACTGATTGTGGAAAGTTTTAAATCTGCACTTAACAAAGAATTTGATAATAAAAGTGGTATAACAATTTAAAATATGAATAAGAGTGCTTTATATGAGTTAGCTTGTCAGCTCCGTCTGAAAGAAAAGTATGAAAAGGGAATTGTCGTATTACAAAGGGGGTTAGAAAGAAAGGATCCTTACTGTTTTATGGAATTGTTACGCATGTACAAGTATGGCGGGTGGGGGAGGGAACCCAATTCGCCAATGGTTGAATATTTGCAAGAAAATTGTTTTTTTGAAAGACAGAAACTGTTTTTGTCAGAACCACCACCAAACGAGGACAATTTTTGTTACAATGCTTTGTACTTTTGGT
>JACCDG010641335.1_pt1 | contig 53688 bp, 63 predicted proteins | sample 7442471 | NCBI WGS metagenome assembly JACCDG01 (sample SAMN15323444, study PRJNA562643) | freshwater metagenome | isolation source: river surface water | place: USA:Blue River Watershed | collected 2017-08-17 | reverse complement strand
GGAAAGCAAGTGGCTTGGCGGAAAGCAGCCGACGAAGCGCAGGCACTCCACGCAAATAAGACGCTGGGCGCACAGGTCAAGGAGCGCATTCGGCTGAACGCACAGCAAGCCCTGGACGAAAACCGTGAACTAGGAAATCAACAGAAACGACGTGAAGCGGCTATTGCTCAGCATTTGCAGCAACAACGCGGCGAGCAGATGCGGCAGATGGAGGCCGAACGTCGCGGCTCCAACAGTTTTGCATACCTGCGGGAAAATCGGCCGGAGCAACTGCGAACCGTGTTGCTGAAAGCGCGTGCAGCCTACACAAATCAGAACGCGGACGGTAGCTATGTCAACACAGACAAGCAGATATCCAAGCAGTTCGGCCCGGAGGTTCTGCAAGCAGTAGCCAACACGCAGCGATTCAGTCAGGTCATGCAAGAGCTTGATGGTCGGGTTGCCTCTGTGGCGAGAGGGCTGAAGCAGCTGAAAGCCAACAGTCCTGACGTGTCCGAGAGAAACAAGTTGGCCGGCGCAGGTAAAGACTTGCAGTACAACGTCAACGCGGCTTTCGACCCGGCCGCGCAGCTGAGACAGCTGCTGACCGCGAAGATGGCTCAGGATTCTGGCCGCTACAACCCTGAAGCTATGACCAAAAAATTCGGCCCCCAGCTATCCGGCATTGTTTCGCAAGCCGGGACATACTCGGCAGAGCTGAAGAAGGTGCAGAAGGCCGTGGCCGCTGCTGAAGACGCACATTTGCGTTTCGGGCGTACAGGGCATGACGTCTTCCGTGGGATGACGTCAGGCCTCGGTATGATCTGGCTGTCCTGGGGCCAGATTCTGCCAATGATCGCAGGTTTCGCAACGTCTGCAGGTATTCGCGCCATGCTGCAGGTAGGTTCTCAGTTCGAGCACCAGATGAAGGTGATCCAGGCGCTGAGCCAGGAAACATCGGGCGCACTGGGTACCGTGCAGAGCCAACTTCTGAGTATGTCCAGCGGCAGCATGTTTGCTCTGAACGACATGGTTGGCGGGTTGAAAGCACTGACTCAGGCAGGTTTCAACACTCAGGACGCGATGAAGAACCTGAAAACGGTGATGAATCTATCGCTGCTGGGTGAGACATCGCCAGAACAGTCTGCCCTATTCCTGGCCGGCTTGCGCAACACGTTCAAAAACGACCCGACGATCTCGGACAACAACGGCAACGTTGATCTGGCCCAGGCAGCCAATATCACAGCTATCGCGGCGGCTCGCTCGCAAACGTCGATCAGCGAGATGATGGAGTCGATGAAGCAAGCGTCGTCGGTAGCTGACGTATATAACCTGCGACTGACTGATGTGAGCGTGGCCCTGCAGTTGCTGGCTGAGCGCAACATTACAGGGTCGGCCGCAGGTACAGCCACACGTAACGCGATGGAGGATCTGACCGGGCGCACGGAGAAGGCACGCAAGGCGCTGGCGAAGCTGGGTGTATCGCTGTACGACCAAAACACAGGCACTACCCGCAATGCCTTCGACGTTATGTCGGACATCCGGGAGAAGATGGCCGGGTTCTCCGACAAGAAGCGCAACCTCTTCATCCAGAGCTTCACGGATGAGCGCGGCAAGAAGCTGATCGAAGCGTTCCTGGCCAAGAGCGACGCTGAGATCCGCGAAATGCGTGCGCAGACTTTCCGCGCCGGTGAGAACGGCGGGTTTGTTACCAAAGGTGCTGAGGATATCAACACCGGCTTGCAAGCACTGTCTGGCCAGACGTTGAACACCTTCCGGGCGACCGCGGCTGAAACCTTCAAGGAGATAAACCCTGGACTGAAGGAGCTGATGGGCAACCTGAAGCAGCTGGCTGGCGGCTCCGAAATGCGCGGCGGCCTCACTGCCTTGGCCAATGGTTTCCTGACTATCTCGCAAGTGGGTGTTGGCGCGGTTACCTTGCTTGCCAAGGTAGGCCCGGCGCTTGTTGGTTTAGGTGGTGGGTTTGTGGCGGCGCGGGCGCTCACCGCTGTGGGTACGGGTCTGATGTACCTGCAGAGTGCGTCCGCCAGCGGTACCCTACTCTCTGGCCTTGCCACACGCTTCCCGTTGATTACCGCGGCAGTAGCTTCACTGACCACACCTATCGGATTGCTTACAGCAGCGCTGATGGCTGGCGGCGCTGCCTGGATGTACTTCAGCACACGCGGCAGTGAGGCACAGGAGCGCCTGCAAGCGGCCAAGTCGCGTATGGTTGAGATCAGCACAACACTGGCTACTATCCGATCCGATGTCTACGCCAAGTTTAACCAGAGTGAGCAAGGTGGAAGCTCACTTGGTGAGGATATCGACAGCCGACTGAATCAACGACTGCAGAAGATCAACTCGCAAGCCGCAGCTCTCCAGAACCTGGCAGAGATCGACGCTGAGTTCGCGGCCCGCTCCACATCCCTGAAGGTTCGGTCGTCCGAAGAAGACATCGAGCGCGAGATGTTCCTCGCCGGACGCCGCAAGTCGTCTATCCGTCAGCAGCTGGATGAGTTTGACCAATTCCTGCGCGCCAAAGGTATCAAGGAAGACGAATACCAGCAGGAGCGTGGCAAATTCGTAACGGCGGCTATGGATGCCGAGCGGGAGATGTACAACTACTCCCTGCTGCTGTCCCAGCAACGTATTGAGATGACCGTCCGTGAAGTCCAGGCGCGTAAGGAGTCATACAAGACGTTGTGGGGCTTCATGCTCAACGACAAGGAAAAGCAGATGACTGCCAAGCCGCGTGAATACGTGGTTGAAGGTGGTGCGTCTGCTGATTACACAGCAGCAAGGTCGAAGCTGGAAGAACTGTTTGCAGCGCAGAAGGCTGGCAAGGATATCACCCCAGACGCTGCGGCGCTTTCTGCCGAGGTCGCCCGGAATCTGGAGCGTGTAACGGCGTCAATTCCTACACTACAACGCGAGGCCAGCTACAAGTCCGACCCATTGGATCCAAGCAACCTTGAAAACATGGCGAAGAAGAAGGTAGCAGGGCAGCAGCTGAAGAACGCAGAGAACCTGCGCGCCAACTATGGACAGTTGTTGGACGGTGAGTCCATCGACCTCGGCTCTGGTACCTTCTCTGCCCGCTCGCTGAAGAACCTGCTGGCTGGGCAGGAATACTCGACCAGCGCGAAGCTGAATAAGCCAATCACCGTGAAGCCTACCGACCAGACCGACCTTCCTGGTGGCCGTGAAACCAGGGAGAAGAAAGGCACCAGCCTGTTGTCCCTGGTGGACGAGTACAGTGGGGAGGATCGCGGCGTCAGCAAGCTGCTGCAAGCTCTGAAATCTGGCGAAGGCACTACTGATTACAAGACACAGCTTGAGGAATACCAGAACCTGCTGAGCCAGGACGGTGAGAGTGGTGCGTTTGCACGCCAAGCAGGATCGTTTGAAGCCTACCGCGTACAGTTGCACGAGTACATCACCAAGCACAAGACGCTGCAGGCTCGCCTGGATCGCAGTCTCGACGCTGCGATTCGCAGCATCAAAGACGAGACTGCACGTATCGAGAAGGACGCCATTCCTGAAGGGGCAAGCAATGCAACATCTGCGCTGATCGTCGCCAGACGCAACTTGCAGCGGAAATTTGACGAAGATCAGCGCAGCGAGTTGGAGAAGGCAAAAAGCCCTGCAGCCAAGCAGGGGGTTAAGCGGGCGTTTGCCAGCCGTGAAGCAGAGTACGACGCTGCAGGTGAGAACCAGCTGGTTGCCCGGTTGGACGACATAATCAAAGGTGTGGGCAACAAAGCCAGGGAGTCGGACGCCGCTTCACTGACACAGCTTCGAACCGAAATCGCCCGGCAGGAATCCGAGGAGATGAAGCCTGTTCGTGAATTGGCTACGGTCATGAACGCTACACCAAGCTGGTTAGGTGGTCAGTCTGCCGGCGGTAAAGACGGACAAGCAGGTTTTTCATTGAGCACGCTGAAGAGCTGGGTCACATCTGGAATAGGAGCCTCGGATTTCCAACACACTGCCGCGATGGAGAACGCGGCCATCAAGCTCAAGCGGCGGGAACAGGAGGCAATCCTGATGGCCGAGAAGGAGTTTGGGCTGAAGGGTCTGGATGAAGCTGACGCGCTGTACGCAAATCAGAAGGAAGCACACGATGCCTTCTTGGCTGAACGCTTGGCCAACAGCAAGCAGATGTACGACGAGGAAGCGGCTGCCGCAGACTCCGCGCTGGAGCGCACCAAGTCATTCGCTTTCCAGGGTGCTCTTGCAATGAACACCATGTTCAATTCGATGCAATCTCCCGCTGAGGTGTTCAAAAGCACGGCGGTCAAGGGTATGCAGCAATTGCAGAAGGCGTTCTATGACTCGGCCAAGGGCGCTAAACTTTCCTTCAAGGACATTCGCAACGGTTTCCGCGACCTGATGATAGATATGCTTGCACAGATGGCTGCCAACAAGGCGATGGAAGCTACGATGGGCTTGGTAGGGAAGGGTCTGCAGGCTTTGGGTTCTGTGGCCGGTGCGTACTTCGGCTCGCTGTTCGGAACTACCCCGCCCGCCGGTTCAGGTATTACACCCGGAGGTGGCAGCATTGGCCTTGGAGGGGGAAGGGGCGTCGGCCTTACTCTCGACACTGGATTACCGTCTTACACGGTTCCAACCAACCTGGATGTACCGAGCGCAAGTGTGTCATTCGTCTCTCACCGAGCTGCAGGTGGCGCGGTGTCGGCTGGAAGCCCTTACATGGTCGGTGAGCAGGGTTGGGAGCTTTTCGTGCCGGATACTTCTGGCAACATCGTTCCCAACAACGTGGCTCGAAACCTGACCGGCGGTGGTGGCAATGACGTTTACAATGTCAACGTAACCATTGTCGATCAGACCCGTACCGAGCAGACCAGCGGGAAGGCAGAAAATGGTTCGACTGCGACTGATCTCGGTAAGCAGATCAAGTCTGCGGTGATGGAAGTATTGGTTGAGCAGAAACGAGCCGGGGGTGTATTATAGCGTTGATCTAGTTGCCAATGTCAACCTAAGCGATGCCGACTCAAACATTCACATGGACACCAGACTACGGGCTGGAAAAAGAGGTCACTAATACCATCACAGAGATCAAATTCGGTGATGGCTATAACCAGCGCATTCGACGCGGACTGAACACCCGCGTCGAAACCTGGTCGGTGACCTTCGGTAACCGGCCGTACTTGGTAGTGGACGACATTGAGGACTTCCTCGACCAACACTCAGGATCTGACTACTTTTACTGGCCAGATCAGAACGACCCGGCAGACCCTGCCAAGTTCATCAAGGTTGTCTGCACAGGCTGGAAGCGCGTTTCGTCAGCGCCGTTCCACGACACATTGACACTGACCCTGAAACAGGTTTTCGACATCTGATATGCCAGTACCTTTAGACTCCGCAGCTAAAGTCCCCATTGCCACAGAGCTGCAGAAGCTTGCGCCTGATGCTCTGATAGAGCTTTTCGTCATTGACCTCGTCGTGTTGGGCGGCGGGCTGTACTACTTTCACGCGGGTACCAACCAACTAGCACAACCAATCGTTTGGCAGGGTACGACCTATACACCCCTGCCAATCATAGTCGAAGGTTTCAACTACGAAGGTAACGGCACGTTGCCTCGTCCCAAGATGAAACTGGGCAACGTCACCAAGATTATCTCCGCGTTTGTCACCAACTATGACGATTTGGTGGGCGCCAGAGTGACGCGCAAGCGCACGTTCGCCAAGTTCCTGGATGGGCAACCGCAAGCAGATCCGCTGATCCACCTCCCTGACGAGGTGTGGTTCGTGGACAAGAAGGTGATGGAGAATAAGCTCTATGTCGAGTGGGAGTTGTCCAGCCCCTTTGACACAGAAGGTGTGATGATCCCCAGCCGGACTGTTATCGGAAACACCTGCTCATGGAAGTACAAGGGAGATGGCTGTGGCTACTCGGGCAACGCCTACTTCAAAGCCGATGACACACCGACAATGAATCAGAGCGAGGATGTCTGCGGCAAAAAATTCAGCAGCTGCAGGAAGCGGTTTGGCAGCGTGCTACCGTTCGGCGGCTTTCCCGGCGTGAAGGGTTACTGATGGCTGCCAAGCACTTGCAAACCATGTTGCAGCACGCGGAAATAGCGTTTCCGCATGAAGCTTGCGGCGTCATCCTGAAGGTAGGGAAGAAGACAAAGGTTGTACGTTGCCGCAACATCAGCCCTACACCTGAAACGGTCTTTCAGATACATCCTGACGACTACGCAAATGCCGAGGATGCTGGGGAAATCGTCGGGATATATCACAGTCATCCAAACACATCAGCAGAACCGTCTCCTGCTGATTTGTCGATGTGTGAGGCGACAGGCGTACCCTGGCACATTGTCAGCTGGCCGCAGGCTGGTTACAGGTATTTCGAGCCATCCGGGTATAAAGCACCGCTGATCGGTCGCCCATTCGTCTACGGTGTACATGACTGCGGTAGCCTGGTTGAAGACTACTACGAGAGCATCGGCATAGTTGTGCCGAAGTTTTCGCACGGCGACAATGGTTGGTGGAACGCTGGGCAGAACCTTTACATGGACAGCGTACAAGCCGCCGGGTTCCACCGGGTTGATCAGCTGCAGCAACACGATCTGATCCTGATGCAGTTCGAAGGCACTGTTCCTCACCACGCAGCTATCTTCATCGGGGACGACACCATATTGCAGCACCTGGACGGTCGGCTATCCGGCCGCACGTTCTACGGGGAATACTACCGAAAGGTTACGCACAGTTACTGGAGGCCCGGATCACTATGTTGACAACTGTTTTACTTGGCGGCCCACTCGGCAAGAAATACGGAAAACGTTTTCAGTTCAAGTTGCACCGACCTGTTGACGTAATCAAAGCACTGCAGTGCAACTTCGAAGACTTTGTAGATACGCTGCAGGGCCTGGCGGAGAAAGGTATGCAATTTCGCATCACCCAAGTGGATGGTGGCAGGCAGGACATGACGCTGGAGGATATTGCGATGACACGAGAGAGTAAGGTCATTCGGCTGTCTCCCGTGGTCGCGGGGGCCAGTGAGCAAACAAGCAAATCAAATACCCAGTTGGCCATCTCAGCGGTGCTTGCCGTGGCCGCCGTCGTGGTTTCCCAGGGCGCGGCAGGGCCTTGGGCAGCGACGTATCTCACCTCAGCACTGGCTGCCTCAGCCATTAGCTTCGCTATCCAGGGTGCGTTAGGTCACTACGCAGCTTCCCAATGGAAGAAGAACAAGCGGGACGCCCGAGAAAATAAACCCAGCGCTACGTTCTCGAACCAGGAAAACGTGACGGAGGCCGGCGGCCCAGTACCTGTTGGCTACGGGCAGATGTTGATCGGCAGCACCGTTGTAGGTGTTGCATACGAAATTTACGAGCTACCGGCACACGCATGACACAAAAACTGATCGGCGCCTCGATGGGCGGCGCACACAAGCCTATTATTGCCGACGAAACCTACAGGTCTGGCGCGACGGCCAGGGTCACTGAACTGCTGTGTGAGGGTCCGATAGAAGGTTTCGCCACGCCTGCACAACCAGAACGCTCGATCTTCCTCGAAGGTACTCCGGTGATGAATCCGGACGGCACCAAGAACTTCGATCAGTTTAGCTATTCAGCACGACTCGGTACAGCAGACCAAGACCCACTGGAAGGTTTCAACACTACCGAGAGCTACACGGCTGTGGGCGCCCAATTGACCTACCGCACGTATGCCAACCCAACCGCTACTCCTGTTCCTGTTATCCGGCAAATCGACAACGTTGAAGTATCCCATGCGATTATCGTCATCGACGTTGCAGAGATGTACTGGACGAACAACAAGAACGACGTAAAAGAGCAGCACTGGGTTGTCACGATTGAGACGCGCACAGACGCCACCGGCTGGGGGCTGGTTGGGTCGTTTGACCGTAAGGATAAGATCACACAAAGCGCCCAGTTCGCTACGCGAATCGAATTGCCACCTGCACCTACTTCCGGTGCGTCGTATAGACAGATACGATTGACGAAGACGACCGGGTTTGACTCCGGCATCATTGACGGCAGCCGCCGAACTGGTGGAGACATCTACTGGAATGGGTACTCGGAGCAGATCACAACTAGCATGAGGTACCCCAACACGGCCGTGGTGGGGTTCAGGGTCAATGCTGAGCAGTTCAGCTCCATACCGTCGAGAAAGTACCTGATGAAGCTGCTGAAGGTGCAGGTTCCTGACGGATATGACGCGAACGGTCGCACGTACCCTGCTGTGTGGAACGGAAGCTTCTCCACACTGGCTGTGTGGTCGGATAACCCGGCCTGGTGCCTGCGTGACTTGCTGCTAAACAAACGTTACGGTCTTGGCGAGTTCCTGAACGACACCATGATCGATGACTACGCCCTGTACCAGATCGGAAAATACTGTGACGAGCAGGTGCCTGACGGCCGTGGCGGCTTCGAGCCGAGGTTCCGGCTAAACTGCATCATCCATGAGCGCGATCAAGCCCTGGACGTTGTGCGCAACATTATCAGCGTGTTCCGGGGCATGGGCTTGTGGGACGGGACACGATTCACCGTGAATCAGGATCGCCCAGGGCCGACCGTAATGCAGTACAGCCCGGCTAACGTAGTCGACGGCTTGTTTAACTATCAAGGCAGTTCAGCGAAACACCGACGTACCGTCGCGGTCGTAGCGTGGGCGAACCCTGACCAGATGTACAAGACCGATTACGAGTACGTGGAGGACGCTGCCGCAATGCTGAGGTATGGCGTCAAGAAAATGGATCTGACGGCCTTCGGCTGTACGTCTAAGCCGCAAGCCCAGCGTGTAGGTCGTTGGGCCTTGTACAGCGAGCTGTACGAGACAGAGATCGTCAGCTTTTCTGTGGGCTTGGACAGTATGCTCGTCCGGCCTGGGGACGTTATTCAGGTTACCGACCCAACCCGTCTGGCTTCCCCAACGAACGCCGGTGACGAGTCGGATCGCATGGGTGGTCGTGTGCTTGCAGCGTCGTCGTCTTCGGTGACTTTGGACTCGTCGGTGACCCTGCTAGGCGGCGAGACGTACCGGTTGTCTGTGCTGCTGCCGGATGGTTCGCTGGAGGAGCGACAATGCTACGTGCAGGGTACGTCTATCGTGGCAGGTGGCTCAGGTAACGTTGTCACTTTGTTGTCGTCGCTGCCTATGAACCCTGCCCCCGGTGCAATCTGGCTGATCTACAGAGAGACGCTGGTGCCGTTCATCGCTAAAGTGCTGTCTGTAGTTTCGGCAGAGAATGGTACCTACACGATCACTGCGCACAAGCACTATCCAAATAAGTACGCGATGGTCGAACAGGGGTTGACGATTGATCAGCCAACCAATACAAACCTGCCGGACCCTGGATACTGCCCACCACCTGTCAACGTCACAGCCACGGAAGTTGCCTACACAACCAGTACGGGCCAAGCGCTGGCCAACATTCTTGTCAGTTGGCAAGCTCCAGCAACCGGCCTGATCTCCGGGTACGACGTGGCATACCGTGGAGGACAGCAGGCCAATTGGATCAGACTGCCGAGGATTGCCGGGTACACCGTTGATATCGAGATGGTCGAACCGGGTGACTATGACATTCAGGTGATGGCCATCAACTTTGCGGGCAAAGCTTCGGTGCCTATGTATGTCACTACGACTGCGCAAGGCAAGACGGCGCCTCCGGCAGACCTGGTCAGTTTCACGGCCACAGGCGCTGTAATGCACATTCAGTTGCGGTGGGCATTTGCACCAGAGCCTGATATCAAACTGGTGGAGCTGTGGGCGAGCACGTCACCTAACCAGAATGACGCGATCAAGCTCACGGATCTGGCGTTTCCACAGGATACCTACACGCACATGGGCCTGGGTCTGAATGTGCACATGCACTACTGGATGCGGGTCAAAGACACCAGTGGGCACTTCTCAGGGTGGACGTCCGCAGATGCAGTGACGTCCAGCGATCCGACTGAGTACGTGAATTTGATGCAAGACGCTGTCAACCGCAGCATGCTGGTACGCGACTTGATGCAAGACATCGACAACCCTGCTCTCGCTCTGCTGGACATGAGCGACCGGATCAACTGGATGTCGGACATGCTCCGCGACCTGAAGACCAAGTCAGACGCCGTGATTGAAGTTGACCCGGACAACGGGGCGATTCGGTTGAAAACCATGGCCAAGGTCGATAGCCTGGCTGCGGCCGTCCGGCAGGAGATCAAGTCGCGGGTCGATGGTGACCTTGTGCTGTCGGGTATTATAACAGACATAGGGTCAGACAATGATGACGTAGCTGCAGCTATCCATGAGGAGTCTGTAGCAAGGGTTAAAGGCCAGAAGGCGCTGGCCAGCCAGCTGACTACATTAGGTGTGAAGGCCGACAAGTTGGAGGCGTCTGTCTCTATACTGGCTGAAGCAGGGATCGACGCCGGTACAGGTCAAGCCCGCGCAGTTTACGAAGTCAAGGTGCAGACACTTTCCAACGGTAACAAGGTGATCGCGGGATTCGGACTTGCATCTGAACCTACAGGTTCCGAGTTCGTTGTGATGGCTGACAAGTTTCATGTTGTTGCCCCTGGCAGCACAACAGCCCGTCAGTTGTTCAGCATAGACTCTACAGGTGGGACGCCGGTAGCCGTGATCAACGGTGACTTCGTGACATTGGGTACTATATCAGCCGGTGCATTGGTGTCTGCGGACATGACGGTCAAGTCCGGTGGTTTCATCGAGAGCGACAACTACGATGCGACGCACGGTTGGCACCTGTCTGATACGGAAGCAATCCTGAACAACTGCACGGTGCGCGGTACGCTTGCCGGAGCGACGGGAACCTTTGGCGGCTCCTTGACAGCGACAGCGATCAACGCTGTGGACACAATCAACATTGCCGGCAACGCGGTAACCATCCCGGTCGTCAGCGCTTTGGCTTCCCAAGTAACTGTCGCAGCTAACGGTACAGATACATGGCAAGACGCCACACCTGTGCTGAGTGCAACGTTCAACAACAACAGTTCCAACTCTGTCACATTGGTGACTCACTGGTCGGTACAGACACAGATAGTGTCCGGCGGTGATTACACGTCCAAACAATACGTCGTGTTGGACGGCGTGGCGTCCTTCGGCCGGCATGCAGCAGGTATCGGCAACGACTCCCCGGACAACTCGACCGGCCAGTTTAATTTCGTAACGGTGAACCCTGGTGTGCACACCATCGAGTTACGTGTACAGCTCTTTGGGGACATCAACACAGGGCCATCTGTCATTGCTGGCCGAATGTTCGTCATGGGGGCAAAGAAATGATCAACGCTGTAGGCTTCGAGAAAACAACTGGTCGGATCACCCACTTGCTGGTGATGCAGGACATGGGCTGCGCCAGGCTGTCGGTGAATCAGCAGACACATGACGTGCTGGAAATCTCTGACAGTGAGTCCACCACTGTAGGCGACAACTACTACGTTCAAGACTCTGGTTTGGTAGAGCGACCGGCTGCGCAAGCACACCTTGTCGGCCAGACATTAGTTGGGTTGACCGTAGGTTGCAAGATCCGGATCAACTCTGCTGAGTACACCGCTACGTCCGACGCAGTTGAGCTTTCGTTTCCGTTACCTGGGACGTACCGTATCGCAGTGGAAAACTTCCCGGCGAAGACAGCCAAGTTCGAGGTGATAGTATGAAGATCCAACATGCTGATGATTACCGACAACTGCGCAGGGAACAGTACCCGGCAATTGGCGAACAGTTGGACATCCTGTGGAAGATCATGCTTCGGCTGAATGCTTGCGGACTGGATTTAGGTGAGGACGGCCGCGAGATGCTGCAAAGGATCGTGGATATCAAAGCGGGCGTGCCGAAACTGGTCAGTACAGTCGACGAGGATCATGTGGTAAAGTTGCCAACGACAACAGACAAGGTTGCTGAAGAATGAAAGACACGAGCTGGTACAGAACAGGCACACTTACTGTGTTGACCGGGGCAGTAGCGGCTACTGGTGCAGGGGTCGGTTCTTGGGAAGCTAACTGCTCTGCGGGTGACATCCTGATCGCTGACGGTAAGGTCATGGAGATCACAGGTGTCCAGGACGCTGTGGGAAATGCCGGTGTGCTTGACCTGGCAATGCCGTTTCCCGGCCCGGACTTCACCGGTGACTACGCCATTATTCGCAGCTACAACCACATCATGCCATCTGGCCTTGCTGTGCGGATCGCAGCTACGCTGCAGAGTTACCAAGTCACGCTCGACCAGCTGATGTACTGGATGACAGGCGGCGGTGACGGGTCCACCGAGCACATGACGCTGAGTAGTTTTGCCGGGGTGGATGGGCTGACCGTGCCAACGTTGCCTAACCTCGCACCGCTGGCGGCGTCCCTGAGTCTGACGCCTGCCCCACACAAAGTTCCGCAGGCCGACGCAAATGGCAAGCTGGACATGAACTGGCTACCAACAGAGTTGATCAATGCTGTGCTCGGCAGCGGTATCAAACTCAACCCGAATTCGTCGTCAACATCTGTCCAGAAGCTGAAGAGAGTCTATGTGGACTCAGCTACAGCGACTGTAGATATCAACTCCAAGGACGCTCGGTTCTTCGACATCGTAGTCAACTACGCAGGCGCAGCTCTGACGTTGAATGTGAACTACGTCAACGTTGCCCCTACAGGCACTGACCTGCTGCACGCGGGTGTCCCGACTGATGGGGCACTTGATGTACTGATCCGAGTGTTTGACAACCTTGGTGGCGCTACGGTGACCTGGGTCGGCAGTCCGATTACCTGGTCGTCGGCCGGATCTCAAGGCGTAGCCTCCGGTGTTGAGGAGTCCGTTAGCGCCTTCCGTCTTCGGTGGTTGAACACTGAGGATGCTCCGGTCGGCTTCCCTAACGTGTCTTTCTGGCTGGGTGACAGCCTGTTGACTGTGTAAGGACATTGTATGTATGCAGTGAGCTTACAGGTTGTGGTAACCAGTGGATCGACCTCCGCAAGCATTACCCCTGCACTCTCCGCACCACCTGGGCTGGGTGACGGCCTGTTGGTTCTAGGGCAGTGGTGCGAGCTTGCCGGCGGCACTACCAACTCCGTTACGTTCGCCAGCCCGTACTCAGGTAGCAGCGGTACACGTTACGCGATCCTGGTCAGATTTGCCAGCGGTATTCACTCCCCAGCATTTGCGGCCAACCTGGCGCACAACATGGCGAAGTTTGGCCAGAAGCTGGGTCAGGAGTTGTTTGAGTTCTTCACCAGCCCGAACCTGATCCCCGACAGCCTTCCGATCAAGGATTACACGGCCGACGAGAACACACTCGTCAGTGTCTCCCCTGCTGGGTACATTCAGTCGATCTACCCGATTGTCAGCCGGACGTTCATTGGTGACGGTATTCCAAAATCCGACAGGCTTGGGGAGATAGACCTGAACTGGTTCGACAGTGACGACTTCCGGATCGCTGATCTGTTGCCTAAGCCCAAAGCCACCAGTTCGCCAACTTACAGGTATCGAGACGTTGTGCAGCCGGCGGCCGGCGCAGGAGTCACACCGGTGGTTGTCGTTGATTACGCAGCACTGGGTAATTTTCTGAAGATATACGCCAGTCAGCCAACTATCGATTTGCTGCTGCCTGAGCCAATTCTCCCGACGCTGCACAAGAGCAGAGCACTGACCGTACAGCTGTTGATCATACATGCAAGCCCCTGCGCAATCACCATTAGCACGGCAGACGTGGGTGGCGAAGTTAGGGTGGGCAGTGTGTACGCCGCAATATTGGCGGACACGTCGATATCCGCCGGTGCGACGCTGATTACTCTGCAGTGGGTGCATGGGGACAACGCAGCGTCCGCGACATGGGTTCTGCAGGAGATGACGCCGCGCTACTCCTTGCCGGCTGCGTTGACAGGTTACGCTCTAATGGTTACGCAGGATGGTGGGGTGTTCTTCCCGGTATCCACACCAAACCCTGACATAATTGGCCCACTCGGCGGCCCGGTAAACCCGGTGACCTACCCATCTGGCTACGTGCAGACAACGGACTACTACAGCGTCAAGGCCATCAATGCTGATGGTTCGGTAGACCCAGGTTTGCCCCATTCCGCCGCAGATCAGAAGGTCGTTTTCACAATCAGCCCCAGCTGGGGCGTAGAAGGTTGGTAACAAGACATGGCACAAGTAGGTACTTATAGCCAGCGTGCAGCTTTGATCGATTCGGGGTTTCCTGGTGACGACGACGCTGTGGCGGTGAACACGGCTCAGGGTGCTGATTACGTTGCTGGGCACCTCGCTTTTGGAGGCTTCTCTCAGGATTACGTGTTCAATGCGGGACTGGGCGGCGACTACCCAGGTAACGATATATTTAGTCTCGGTCGGCGCAACCTGACCATATCCCTATGGTTTCAGTACGATCCGGATACTACGGAGCCTCGGCAATACTTGCAATTTCCTATGTTGGGTGCGATGGGGGAAGTAAACGAGTACAACAACTACGGTGCCGATCTGTTGCCTGTAGACAGGGAGGATTACACGCTATGGGCCGTTCGCCCGTTATTCGCTACTGACGGATCATCCGTCCAGTTCGATGTCATATACAAGGGCGAGCACAGCCCGGCGAGTAACCTGTGGACATGGGCGGCGGGTGGTGTCGTACCTGGTCCGGTAATCTTGCTTACCGGCGAGCCGATCTTCCTGGCTGTGACGTTCGAACTGGGGTTGCTCGACCCTGACAACACTCGCATCACTGTCTACGCGAACGCCGTACCTGGGCCAACCTACGAGGTGGCGAAGACCAAGCGGCTTCATTATCACCCCAACGGCAATGGCGACTCAGACAACAAAGCCAAGCTGTTGCTTGGTGCGACATTTGAAAACGTGGTCGCGCCCAGCAAAGGCATGGTAATCGACGCCATCGCACTATTCCCGTCCGCGCTGACTGCAGCACGTGTGCTCGACTACTACCGGCAAGGGCTGGGTCAAACGCCCACTGGCGAGTACCCAACAGGCCCGCTGATGTTTAGTACGAACAGCGTCAGTCTGGACTCCCCTATGATGTACCCTGCTGCCAGCAGCCCAGGGGCTGCTGTCGATAACGAACTTGCGGGAATCGGTTCGCTCAGTGCTGATATTGTGGTCACCAACAACTCGGCCGACCCTATCCACTTCTTGTTGGGCGTCATGCGTGGCAACCACCCTGTACCGTCCACGCTGCAGCAGTTTTGGGATGGCTTCGACGGAGGTGATCCTGCTTACGAGCACATCTACGGCGACCGCTGGCGCAACCACACTCCGGATATGACCGGACTGTCGTATGTCTATTACTTGGTCCCACCTGAATCTGCGACGCACCCATTTTACGAAGACCTGCCGCAGGACCCGGACACAGGTCTTTTAATCCTAAATGCCGGGCAATCAACCGCCTTTCGTGTCTACTATCAGTCAATGGTGCAGACGCCGACCACATCTGCAGTCTGGATGTTCCAGACTGCAGATGGTGTAACGCTGCAGGCTAAACGAGCTGTCGAACTGGCTGCAGGTTCGGCGCTGAAGTGGTTATTCACTATCGCCAGCCTTGACCTGTCGCCGGCGCGGGACTCTGCTGAGTACACCGCCCTGCCACGCCTGGTGCCTACTGCCCCGGAGAAGTTTGAGTCTCGCAGCGCCCCCGGTGTATTGGGCCAGTTCCCATCGTACAGCTCGGTCGTGATCGACGTGTATAAGAACGGGGTGTTTGATTTCAGTATGCAGCGATCTATTTACTTCTCTGCAGGCACTGGGCCTGGTGCAGTCAGCGATCCCTACACGTCCCTGCGACTGGTGTCTGCAGACGCCTATGGACCTGATGGTTGGGCGCCTTCATACGTCGACCCTGTAACCCATGTGCCGGGTGTGACCAACGACCTTGAACAGATGTTTCTCAGTTTGCTGGGCTTCCCTGACCCGCAGGATATTCCAACCGCTACGCTGCCGCTGGCGAGTTACCGCGCTGAAGTGTGGGTGGTCAGCTACGCGGAACCAACTGGCAACCCTGCAGACCCTGTGCCCGTGGAAATCGGACGAGTAAAGGTGTCGGACGACATCAACTTCACGATGCAGATGCCGCCACCACCGTAATACCTCGGCGGTTGGCAGCCGCAGCCGCCTGGCTTACCTTCGGCAATAGGAGTGGTACGGCCAGATCGAGAAAGCTGTGGAGGTGGGAAACTGGATGCCCTAGCAGGTAAGGCTGGGGCGGAAGGGGAATGACTAAGGGCCGGGATTACCCGGCCCTGTTCCTTACAAGGTCAATAAATTGTCCGCGACGGTTTCCGAGATATCTTCATGCGTGATGACCAATAACTGCTCGAACCCGGCACTGGCCAGGAAGCCAAGGGCCGCGGTCTGACGACCGTCGTCACAGGCTGCAAACGGCTCGTCCAGCAACATGAAATTGCAGGTCGGCAAGAACGTCCGGATCAGGGCAACACGCAGAGCCAGACCCAGCACATCCTGGGTTGACCCGGAGTAGGAAGTTACCGGGCTGCCATCCACCAGGAACACATCCTCCAATTTCGACACCACTGACTTGGTACCACGCATGGTCGAGAAGTAGTGGCTGACAGCGCCCAACACATTCGACCAAATCTTGTTGGCAATCTCCGGGCGGACGGTGCGCAGCTTCTTGATCAGGTTGTTGTTGAACGTGATCTCTTCCAGCTCTTCCTTGGATTCTGCCAGTTGCAGCTCGGCGTCGAGCAGACTCTGTCGGGCCTCGGCCAGCTTCTGATTGTGCTCTTTCGCCTGATCCTTCATGGTTGCCACACGCTCCTTGGCCGTCTCCAGCGCCTTCGCAGTCGCCAGCTGGTCGTCGTGCAGCTTGTCCACGGCGGCTGACAGCTTCGCAGTATCCAGACAGGGAGGAAGTGCTGCCACAGCCTCTTGTTCCTCGTGCAGCAGGTGCTTTGCCTCGGCAATTTGCCTGTCCAGATTTCCCTGTTGCTTACTGTACTGCGCATCAGCGACCTTCCAGCGATTTACAGCCGCCAGTTGGTTCTCCATTTCGAGGATTTCACCCTTCAAATCGGCCGGCGGCTCGCCTTTCCAGTTCACAATCTCCGGGCAGACTGTCGCGTCGATGGTGAAGCTGTTCGGGTTGCGGTCGTACCAATCAACCAGCGACACCTTGTTCAGTTTGGTGCGCAGATCAATCAACTGGTCGGACAGCGTGGCAACCTCTCCCTTGCGGTGTGCCAACTCGGCCCGTTGCACGCCGATCTGCTTGTCCAGACCAGCGTTCTTCTCTGCCACTTCAGGGAACTGGCTGACATCCTTGTCGCAAAAACCGCACACCGAGGCAGAAACCTTTTTCGCCAACAGTGTCTCGATCCGTTGAGGGATGGCTGCGACATCTGCCTTGGCGGTGTCGAGCTTTTCAATCAGATCGTTGATCTCAGCTTTCAGTTCGGCGCGGGAACCTGCGTACAGTGCTTCGACCGCTGTCGCCTTTTCCTCCATGAATTCGGTATACAGGACAAAGTGTTTCTGCTTGGCTTTGAACTGACGAATGCCTGCTTCCAGAACCTCAGTGTCCAGCTCGCCTTCCGGCGCCGGCGGCGCGTCGTTGCCCAGTGCCGTGCGGCTGGCTTCAAGTGCCTTCAGGTTGTCCTCGGCGGCGTGCAGGCGACGAATGACCTTGGCCCGCTTATCGTTGGTAGCGTTTGCCTCGTCACGCTCCTGCTTCGCTACTGCCAACTCTTCCCCCAGGTTGACGTACTGCTGACGCAGCTCACCCACCGCTGTCTCTTCCCGGCCAATGTCTTCCTCAGTCGGCAGCGTCGTCGCAGCCAAGCTCAGTTGGTTGATCTTGTCTTTCCGCCCGATGACCATGCTGCCGGCTGTCTCGACACGGCTCTCGACAATTTTGGTGCTGCCTGTCGGGTACTTGGCCTGCAGACCGTTGATGATTCGGTCGATCACCTCAAGATCGGCCAGACCTTCGATCAACTCAGTCGCTGCCTGCCCACCCTTTTGGGTCAGCACGCCCTGGATGTCCTGCTGGCCGGCGATCATGAGCTTAGGGCCAAGGCCCGGCTGCAGTTGCAGCTGGCTCTCGATGAACTTGGTGCACTCAGTCTGCCCGGTCACAGTCTGGCCGGCATAGTTGATCTCGGCTGCCAGCTTGGAGCGGCTGATGTGCAATTCCTCACCGTTCAGCATCAGCCACAGCTCAACCTTGACTGACTTCTCCTGTTCACCCCACGAACAAATGTCGTTATTTCGGCAGGCGCGAATGCCGAACAGTGCAAACATAGTCGCTTCCAGTACGGTCGATTTGCCGGCTTCATTCTGCCCGCGCAATGCGGTGAAGCCAGGATGCAAGTCGAGTGTCAGCTCCCGGTGCTGGCGGAAATTCTTCAGGTACAGTTTAGTGATCATTTAACACCTCCTTCACGCGGGTAGCTTCTTTCTCGTCCAGCACGGACAGCAGCAGATTCACTACATCCAGTTTTTGTGCAACTTCGGCGTTCTCGGCCAGCTCCAGGTCGTCGCCGGCGCCGCCGATCTTGACTGCATTGGTGATGACGAACGCTTCCGACTGCTGACGCAGCCGCGATACCGCGGCAACGACTTCACCTGCTTCCTCGAACGTCGCTTCGCCGGTGACACGAACAAAGCCGCGTGTGCCGGTGTCAGCTTGATCCAGTTCGCGCCAGTCGATCTCGGTGTAACCACCCTCGTACCCTGGCCCCCAAGTCTGGATCGACTCGTAGTTGCCACTGGGTAGCAGCCGGTGAGCGTATTTGCCTGTGCTGCCGATGCAGTCTGACACTGATGATGGCCACTGGTTGCCGGTACACAGCACGTCACCGTCGCCCAGATCAACCACGCGCTTCGGGTGTTCGTGACCAAACACCGGCAGGATGCCGGCGTTAATCAGGGCCAGTGCCTGATCCTGGCTCACATTCAACGAGTGATCCGCTTGGGCGGCGAAGTGGTTGTCGTAGTTGGCGTGGAACAGGCAGAACTTGATCGGCTTACCTGTTGCATTTGCGTGATGCACCACACTGTCCAGCAACTCGGCAATGGCCACATCCAGTTCCTGCTGATTCACCAAGTGCGGAATGATGTACTGGAACTGATGGTCGATCCAGGTCGGCTCCATGATCAGCACAACGTCATCCGGGTGCATGACTTTCAGTACCTCGGCCAGCCACTCGAAGCTGGATAACTTGCTGCTGTCTTTCGACAGGTCGTGGTTGCCGGCCACAAGGTACAGCGTGTGCTTCTTGGCGAAGAAGCTCAACGTGTGCAAACAGAACAGCACGTCGGACTTGTCCACGTCGTAGCCGTCGAACAGGTCACCGTTGATGATCAGGTCTTCTTCCAGGTTCTGCACGAACTGAGAGAATCGGCCCTGCAGCCACTTGCGCAGCCGTACAGAGCTGACCGGCGTGGTGCCGGCAGCGCGTTTCACACCAAGGTGGGTGTCATTCAGGATGATGGTCATAGTGCATACCCCTGTTCGATGTAGTTGCGGTACTGTCTCCAGCCGACCAGATTTGCCTGGAAGCCTGGAACGTCAGTAGGTGTGGCCTGATGCTCTGTCGGACTCATATGCGGCGGCTGGGCCAGCACCAAGCGGTCGTGCAGCGTGTTGTCTTCTTCAACGCTCGGCGCCGACTTGTCATGCTTCAGATACGACACCCTGGCGCAACGTGCAACGCTGCAGGCGATCTGATCCTTCAGCGATAGCCACAGGCGCTCGGCGTCATCCACATAGGGTAGGTGCCACTCCCCTGCCTGCAGAACCTTCGGCGTGGACGCTGCCATCGCCGCCTTCATGGTGCGGGCCAGCTCACGGATTTCCGGCTGGGCGTCAGGGTGATCACGCAGGGCAAAGAAGTTGTCCCACTCCGTCGCCGTGACGACCACATGAATCCACTGGAACGGCTCCAGCAGGCGGTTCGCAATCTGCTTGTGAACGCCGGTTTCCATCAAGGCTTCAGCGGCGCCGGCGGCCATTTTCGCAGCCACTAACCAACTCGACTTCGCGCATTCGGTGTCTTCGACAGACAGCAGCTCACGCGACTGCATACCGGGCTGGTTCTTACCCCACTCGACCGGCATGGCCGGTTCTTCGTAGACCTGCTGCAGCATCTTCGCTACCGGGATCGCCCGGCTGCTGCTGGCATTACGGCTCAGCACTCTGTGCGTGAGAAATTCACTGTGGATGAACCGCTGGTACTTCAACTGCATGGTCACCAGACGTTTGCCGCCTTCGTAAATACTGTCTTCTACCACTTTTGCTTCGATCATTTCTTGCTCCAGGTGTGAAATCAGCCCGGCTGTTGCCGGGCTGTTGTCGTTCGTTAAATCCTGATCAGGCAGCTTTTGCTTGATCTCTCCGGCCCTTGTCCAGCAAGGCTGCCAGCACCTCGACAGCGCTGCTGTACTCACCGATCTCGCGCAAATCCCAGGACGGAACCCCCAGGCGTGCCCGGAAGTAATCCAGCGGGATCAGCCGCCACTTCTTGGTCGTGCTGTGGTAGACCACCACCTGGGCACATGCGCCAGCCAGCTGACGCTTGAACATCCGGGCGATCTGATCCGGGCCGAAGTTCTTGGCCGGCAGTCGGTAGTCGTGCGCCACTTCCTTAACCTCTACTGCCCCGCTGTCGCCGTCGAAGTACCAGACGAAGTCACCAGTGAGGCTTGCGAACTTGCCGCCGGCCGAGTGGGCGTCGTAGTTGCGTGCCCAGTCGAAGTTGTGATGGCTACCATCGAAGGCTTTCAGTGCGTTCTGAAACTGAGTCTCAGCCACTTTTCCGCGATTTGCTGTTGCCATCGTCAACCTCTTCTCCCTGTTGCCTGGAACTGCTTAATATCCTGCTCGATCCGGTACTCTTCGGCGCACTCGTCGTCGCAGAAGGAAGCGTCTGGTGCACACACCGTATAACAGTAGAGGCATGTCCCTTTCGGCGCCTCCACCTTCCTACTACGCTCCGCGTCAATACGCATCTGCAATTCCTTCTCCGTGCGCTCGCTAATGTAATCCAATTCATCCGGCATCTCTAACCCACCACCCTGTCTTCCTGTTGTTCTTCGTCTGGCTCAAGCTCGGCCAATTCCTCACTCAAGTCTTGCACCGTTACGTTGCCATTGTCAACCACAACACCTGCGCGTTGCAGCCCTGCCAGCAGCGCGTCTGCAGTTGGTTCCTCACCACACTCGATCTGATCACCGAAATTCTTGCCCAGTGATATTGAGCTGCGAATCGGAACGAACATATCGGCGTACTTGGCCACCATACAGGCGTGAGCTTCTTGCACGAACGGCACCAAGTCCTTGATCGCCACCGAGAAGACAACCTCGTCGTGAATCGGCGCAATAAACCGGGCGTCGTACCGGAACATCAGGCCGGATCGCCACATGCGCCCCATCGCCAGCTTGGTCATCTCAGCGGACGAACCCTGGATTCGGAAGTTCACTGCCTGACGCTCTGCCTTGCCGTGCTCATACGAGTTAGTGGTCTTGATGCCGGCACGCAGGTGTCGGACAGCACCGAGCTTGGTGTAGCTCAGTCCGGTTCGGTTCGCCTCTCGGATCACATCCTCCTTCCACTTCTCTGCCTGCCAGAAGGTGCTCCATTTAGCTTCCAGATACGCTTGGGCCTCGTCCTCTTCCACCATCAATGTCTCAGCCATCTTCTTGGCCTTGGCACCATATTCGCTGGCGAAGTTTGTGGTCTTGCCTTTGCCACGTAGATCCTTGGCCCACTTGTAGTCCGGAAGGTTCTCGTCGCTCAGGCAGTGGACGAATGCCTCGTAGCTCATCCCCGGCCGTTCACGTTGGGCGATCTTCAGCGCGGTCAGCGAGTGCATGTCACGTGTGTTGTCACCGATGAAACAATCCAGCATGTTCTGGTCACGACTGTAATCAGCGATCACTCGCAGCTCCTGTGACGAGAAGTCCAGTGAGACAATTACAGCGTCTGGATGGTGCGGCACAAATACCCGGCGGAACTTGCCCTTGTTCTTCGGCAGCTGCTGAAGATTAGGGTTGCTGCCAGCTGCACGTCGGGTATTGGTCGCGCTCTGATTCACACTTGCGTGAACCCGGCCGTCTCGCCAGTGCGGGAAGAACGCATACGGGCCGTAGAACAGCTTGCGGCGAGTCTTCACCAACTTCAGGCTCAAGATCGCCTTCAGCACCTGTTCGATCTCTTCGCTACCTTTGGTGTCGTAGTGGCTGGCGTACTTCAAGGCCAGGGCGTTGGTCTTCGGCGTGCCTTGGGTAATGCCGTCCTCCCGCATCTTGTCCGTTGCCTTGTTGCGTAGACGAACTGGAAGGCGAAGTGTCTCGTACAGCAGCGCGGAGAGTTGCTTCGGAGAGTCGATGTTGAACTCCGGTGCGCCCTGGAACTTGGCCCTGGCCAATGTGTCGATGGTGACCCAGTCTTCTGCCTCAAGGTAGGTGGCCAGATTGCCGAAGCCACAGTTGCGCACGTACTCCGCAACACGGTCGATCTTCTTGACTCGTGTGTTGTACGGGTGATCGGTGATCAGCTCGAAGGCACGCTTGAAGTCCTCCAGCCCCTTTACCGGCTGGTACGTGCAGCCGTCCCATCCTCGGGCGGTGAGGAAAGCCGACAGCTCCTGCCAGGACTCCTCATACAGCGCGTCGTCAGCAGACTGTTGGGCCAGCAGCTCCTTCTGGTCGACCTTCACGCCCTGCAGGAAACCCAGCGCGGTGAGGTACGCTGCATCGATCTCGACCTCCCTGTAGACATCCCAGGTACCTTCCATCTCCAGGATGATCTTGCAGTGATTGTAGATTGCCGCAGTGCAGCGAGTATCATCACCACCGTACTGCAGAACTTCTTCCAGGGTCAGGTCACGCATCTTGCGGCCCTGTGTCACTTCGTCGTAGCTGATTTGCTTGTACTTCAGCATCCGTTCAGACGCTTGCTTCAAGCCCAGCGGTTCGTTCTCGTTGACGTAGCTCAACATGAACTTGGTGTCGTCAACGTCAGTCAGGAAACCGTGCTGACCATTGTTGCGCCATGCCCGCCCCCACTCCTGCATCAGCACCGTCAGCTCGAAGTTCAGGTTCTGAATCACCTTGCGGCACTTGATTTGCTCTACGATCTGACGGACTTCATCGCTGGTCAGGTTGTCCTCGTCCTTGTGGTCAACGCTGAAGTAGTAGGTCATCTCGTTGTTGGCACCAGTTGTCAGGCCCAGGCCCGTCAGCTTCGACCCGAAGACATCTACAGCCTTCCGACCTCTGGCTGATGCCTGGTTCTCCAGCCATTCGTTCGACTCGTCAGGTGTCGAAGTTTCGATGTCCAAGGCAACGAACGGGGACGCTGCCAGGTCACGCTGAATCTGCGGCAGCAACGTTTCCAGGTTACTGCGGCTGACGCCGATCATGCGTCCGCCAAACTTCTTCAGCCGCAGGTCTTCGATCTCGTCCACCAGCTTAACCATGCCGGCCTGCCAAACCAGCTCGTTGCGCAACGTGTTGACTTGCTCAGGGTAAAACTTGGCGCACTTCCACGATTTGGTAACCGCCTCGTGACGGTCGATGATGATCTGCAGCTTGGCAAACTCACCAACATCCTCGCGCAGCCGGTGGATTTCACCTGTGTCAATCAGCCGACCGAGCAGGGTCAGCCCGCTGTCACCGAACACTTCCAGCAGATCCGAGAAGGCTTTCTCGCCGAACCCTGGCGCACCCTTGATGTTGTCCGATGTGTCACCAACCAGCGCCTTGTAAACGGTGATGTTGTGCGGGGAGATGTTGCCAAACTTCTTCGGGTTGATCTCGCCATCCATCCACACGGACACGTCCGGCCGCACCAGCGCCAGCAAATCCTTATCGACCGTGATGATCACTTTCTGGCCGCGCAACCGCTGCGACAGGTAAGCGATGACATCGTCACCCTCGACGTGATCCTGCGTAACGGTCTGAGCACCCACATCCAGCCACGCTTGCAAGAAGCGAGCCTTCAGCGCGTGGAACTCACTGTATGCAGCGTCCGGCCGCTTGCTGTCGCGGTTGCCCTTGTAATCAGGGTCGATGGCCAAGCGTAAACCCTTGCTGAATTTGCCCTCGGCAACCAGGATCAGTTGGTGCGGCTGCGCGCGGAAACGCTCCAGCACACCAAGGATTTTATTCATTGCCCGATGGTAGCCGTGGTCGGCACCATTGACCCACACGTTTTTGCCTTCGTGCTTTACCTCGTAGCCGGTGTCGTGGTCTTTGCCTTGCAGGAGTCCCTGCCAAAGCACAGCCGACACGTCCACGAGAAATCTCATGTCTCTCATTTGACCTCCTTCATTTCCGGCTTGGCTGCCTGCTTCTCTGCCAGCATAAGCTGCAGGCGGGCCAAGGCTCCCCAGGCGGCGTGTGCCGCATGTTCGATCCCGGTATCTGGATCAAGCGTTTCGTTTGGCTCTTTAAGCAGGTGCCGGAACATGGCGTCGGTGTAACGTGCCACACCGTCTGGCACCTGCAGCCAGCCGCCTTTGGTGTACTTGCCAGCGCCATGCGTGGCGACAGCCGCCACACGCTCCAACGCCAAATTCATATCCATGAGTACCAGTGACATCATGGTTTTCCCAGCGTCCAGCTTCGCGCCGGGAGTGTGTTGATCCAGGCCGTAGCGATCCGACTCAAGGCTTCGGGCCTTCAGCGCCGGGATCGGGAAGTCAGGATTATCTGCAACCATTTTCAAGTCCTCTCTCTGTAGTGTTTCAACATGCTGCGAACGGTCTTCGGCTTGTGCAGATACGCTACCTGCAGGGCAAGCTCGAAATCTGGATGAATTAGGTTTTCCTGCTGGAGCCAGCGCAGTGTTACGGCTTCGCTACGCTCGACGCGGTAGCGGGTGTTGTCCAGGCAGTCGGCCAAATGGACTCGACCGACTGGCGGGTAGACGGACTCTCTGAACTTCCGCTGGCCGGCTGCCACCCACCAACCGTGCTGGAAGCCGTAAAGGCTTCCACTGATGTTCACCAGCAAAGTGTCCGGGCCGTGCTGCACATCCAGCATCGCGGTATCTGCTGCGTACATCAGCAGTCTGGCTATCGCCGCCGGGCGGTAGACTGGGCCAAGGGCCGAGATCAGCTTGTCGTCTCCCGGCAGCAGCATCTCTGCGTCACGTGGCCCAAGGCCCAAAACCCGTTGCACCGCTCCCTGCAAACTGCCAGCGCTGAAACCCAGCGATACCGACTGGATTGCGGTTCTGGTCAGATCGACAACTTGCTGCTCACCCAGGTACAGGGCGGTGGTTGTGTAATGGTGCAGACCGACACCGTGCAGGGTGCCAGAAGAACCCAACTTCGGGGTCTTCCAGGCGTAGGGGTGAAACCGGCCCTTGGCCGGCTTCAGGACTTCACCGACCACTGGCAGGTTATCCAGCTCAAACTGGATCGCAGACAGTAGCTTCTTCATCAAGGCTCTCCCCGCGCATCAGCTTCTCCATCGTGTGGCGCATGTTCGGGTCAAGGTTGGCCATCTCGCGCAACGCCCACCTGATGTAGTCCTTTGGCACCTCTTCCATCTTCAAGCCCTTGTGCTTGCCAAAGGGCATGATGCGGATCAGCAGCGGTTCCTTCGAGGCTGTGATCAGTTCACGCACACTCTTGCCAGTGATCGTCATGATGTGCAGCAGCAAGTCGCGGCAGATCATGCAGTCCTCGGCTGCCGAGTGCGTGTTCTTCCGCACGGTCAACTTGCAGTGGTACATCAGCGTGCCCAGTTTGTGGTTCGGCGCATCAGGGATGTAGCGCTTCGCCAGCTGCAGTGTGTCGATCACATCGAACGTTTCCGGCAACAGGTTGCGCGCCACCTGGATATCGAACGGTGCGTTGTGCGCCACCAGGATCACCCCAGGCTGTTGCAAGGGTGCCAAGCAGGCCGGGCCGACTTGTGCCAGGGTTGGTGCGTTGTAGACATCCTCGTCTGTGATGTGGTGCACACCAGCAGCGTCGGCCGGGATCGGCACTTCCGGATCGACCAGAGTGCTCCAACTGTTGAGCACTTCCAGGTTTTCGTCGGTGACGACATAACCCAGCTCTACGATCTTGGCTTCCGCCGGGTTTGCACCGGTGGTTTCTGTGTCAAAAAACACGATATTAGTTGACATTTGTAACCTTTCAGGTGTGAAAAAGCCGAGGGTAAAAACCCTCGGCCAGTTGAGCGTTATCAGTTACGCCGGTTCAGCCATCTTGAAGCTGAACACGCTGTAGTCTTCCTTGCGCTTATTGGTCACCGACTCGACAGACATCTCAACCACCTGCTTCATCGGGTCGTCAATCTCACCACCGAACTGGATATCCAGATCGCGTTGCTCGACAAATGCCAACCAGTTGTTCAGCGACGATGGCGACAGCGAAACTGCGACGTAGCGCACACCATCAACCTTGCGCTCGCTGTCGACCAGAACGCCCAGGATCACTGCACGTTTGTCTGTACGAGCATTCGGGTAGCCATCTTCTTTCAGATTTTGAACCCACTCAGCGCAGAGGATATTGCTGTCTTTTTCCAGGTGCACACCGTCACGACTGTAGCGAACCAGTTCTTTCGACTCATCGGTCGGCTGCGACAGGCCGCAGTGCGACATCCACTGGTATTCCCAATTCAGGACGCGAACCTTGACTTTGTTGCCCAGGTTAGCTTTCGCAGCAGTTTTGATAGCGCCGCCGGCTACATTGATGCCGGTGTAGGTCTTCCAGCTCCACTCTTTACCCATGCGGGTAAACACGTCCTTCATCTGCTGCAAGATGCAGGTCTGGCCGATGGCCGAGTTTACTGCCAGGGCGGTGGCTGCTTGAGGTTGAACAGCGGGGGCAGCAGCTGGGGCAGCAGCTGGGGCAGCAGCTGGGGCAGCGGCGGGGGCAACAGCTGCGGCGGCCTGGGCAGGCGCTTGTTCCACAACTGCTTGCTCGCCGTTGGTTTCCCAAGGCATGTTTTCTTGTTCTTGAGCTTGGGTTTGACCTTGAGCTTGAGCATTTTCATTACGCAGTGCCATTTTACTTCTCCTTGAATTTACAGTTTAAATTGGTTGCCAACTGCAACCGGTTACGTCAGAAAGAGGCCGTTTCCGGCCCCTTCCAAACACTTTACGCCTGACAACTTTTAGTTGTCAACAGCAACTTTTAAACCTTGAAAGGTTCGATACCATCTGTATCCAGCACGTCGAGCGAGAAGCGGAAAACCTTCGTCGCCTTGGATGCGCGAAGCTCAGAATTAGGCATGTGATCGATGCACGCGGAGCATTGACGCATACCGTGGGCAAACGACGCCAGACTGGCGTACAGCGGTGCCTCTCCAGTTGACCTGCAGAACTTCAACAGCTTGTAGTACACGCTGTTGATGTGGATATCCACAAAGCCCTCGGCCAACACGTTGTAATCCTCCCCATGCTTCAGCGCATAGTCGAACGTACTGCTCTGGTGTGACATGAACGACAGCTGGGCCAGGGTCTTCGATGCCTCCGACTCCACAACCAGATTCGGGTGCGAGGCAGGGTTCATCAGACCGTCGAACAGTGCGAGGAAGCGATTGTCGAAGCGATCACCGTACAGCGACTGAGCAAACGACTGGAAAAACTTCAGCCCGGTGCACACAGCGGCTATGTTGTAGACCACACGCACCGAACGATCAGACCCCAGCCTCGACATGCACTTGTCGATAATCTCCTGGTACACCGCCTTAACCTCTTCAGGGTCTTGGGACAAGGCATGGAAAATTAGCGCCTTGCCAACCGCAGCCACCGTGTCAGGGTTGCGCTTCAATGTCCAATAGAACTCTTCCCTGCCCTTGTTGGCTGCCTGGCTGTACTGCGCAATCACACAGCGTTCCTGCACCGCAGTGATGCTGTTGATCACCTCTCCGATAAACAACATTGGAGAGTTGATTTCCTGCGTGGTGATTGCAGTAACCGCCTTGTTTGTCGAGCTACCACCACCCCGTTGAGCTTTCTGCTTCGGCGTGTAGAGTGCGTGCAGCGTCGCGTTCATCCACTGCAAACGTTCCTTGTGGGTGGATGTGTCTTTCGACTCGTCCAGGGCGAAAGGAACAGTTGTGGAGCCGTAGGTAAATTGATTCAGCGCGTACACCGTACTGGCCTGCAGCGTTTGCAGGTTGGAGGTTCGGCGATAGTAGAACAGTTGCAGGAACGCCAGCGCACCCGTTGTCTTGCCAGAACCAGCCTCTCCAACGATGGACAGCAGCGGGAACTGCTCGTTGACCTTCAGCATGATCTCCCGAATGAACAGGGCACCAAACCAGCCAACCATGTTCGCCACAGTCACGTCAGAGTTGTTGAAGTTCAGCAGCGCCTCAACCACAGCCTCGTGATTGGTAAGCGTCGCCAGCTCCGGCGCCTGGGTGACGGTAGCCCCTGTAATCCCTTCCTGCCCGGTGAATCCCTTGTAGACATACTGCGGAAAGTCGTCCAACTGCAGGCTTAAAGGCCCATCGACTGACATCCAGAAATGCTGCATACGGTCTGGATAATCTGGGTCAGGGATGTACTGCATACCCTCTGTGGCGATGACGTACTTCTTGTTGCGTCGGTCAGCCAGCCACATGTTGTCGCGGATTGCGGCCAGAATCTGCTGCACATCCCTCCCTGTGATCACGCCTGGTGCCACGGCGCCACGCTCGTTTGCGCAAGCCTGGAACTTGGCCACCGTGTTCAGCTGATCGCGCTCAAAGATCGCCAACGGCTGCAGTTTCCCGCTGACACGGCAGCGGCTGAGAAGCGATGTGCCGGCCAAGTGCGGGTTGCGCGGGTCACACAGCTCGTAAGTCTCTTCCTTGTCGAGCACGAAGTCGGTCAACGGCACTAGGCCCTCTTCCGTCATCCTGGCGATGTAGTTATCCAGTACGATAATGCCACCCTTCAGACTGTCCAGCGCTTGCTGGTCAATACCATCCTCGGCTACGACCTCACCATCTTCGTTGACCTTCGGCTTTACACCATCCAGATCCCGGCTTTGCTGTGGGTTTGCGTCAGCCAGACATTGTCGGATCGCCTGAATCGAGTAGCTGTAACAGTCGTTGTCCACCACGTAGCCGAAGATCCGCAGCATTTCCCGCGCAATCTCGGCCTCACTCTGATGCTTGTCGCCTGGGGCCTTGGCCCTCGCCTTGATGAACCCCTCAATACGCTCCAGGTACTCAGTTGGGTCAGTGATACCCAACTCATTCGCGGCAATACCCAGCTGCATGGCAAAGTGGTTAAGGCCGGCAGTCGGGCTGATACCTTCACCGTCGAACAGCTTCTGCAGTGTCGGCGGCACGCCACCATACTCAGCCAGCAGCTTCTTGTCTCGATCCTTGCTCTTGTTCGTTTTCTTGATGTTCAGCACGCGGCTTTGCATCGTATCGAACATGGCGGTCAGTTCAGCGTTGAGTTCCGGCGGCGCCAGCTCCAGCGCCGGCCTGGGCGCCGAGCACAACTCAATGTAACGCTCCGGAGTCATGCGGCGCACTTCATCCAGCGAGACTTGAACCTTGTATTGGCCATTGTCCCGCTGCACATTGCAAGTGCGCCACATGCGACCCCGGCGGCCGGAGTAGATCGACAAATCCAAATAGCGGCCAAACAGCTGGCGGGCCATTTCACGGTAGATGTGCGGCAGGTACTGCACACCCTTGTCGGCTTTGTCGCTGTTGTAGACCCCCCAAGGGATTTCAACGTGGAAGCCACGACCGCCGGTGGCGTAGATGCGAAGGCAGGTCAGGTTGACGCCCCGCTGCTGCAGGTCATCCAGAAACTGGTTCACATCGTTGATGCAGTATCCAAACTCGTCAATGGATTTGCAGTCCCAGTCGAGGTACATGTCGCCACGGTACTTGGCCTTCTGCACCTCTTCTGGAGAACTTTCATCCGAGATGTTCGTATCCACCTCAAGCGCCGTGATAAACGACGGCTTCTCACGTCCAATAACATCTGCTCGCTGGTTTGATACCATGAGCCTCCACTCGGATCTGCCAGACCCGAGTTGATAGTAGCTAAACCAATTTGTTGCCATAAGCAACCTCCAGACGATAAAACCTACTCGCCGAAGATTGCAGCGCGTAGGTCTTTGTAACTCAGTTGTACCACATTAACCAGCTCATCCCGCTGCAGGAACCGCTCTTGTAGGCGGATTTGCAAGGTGTCGGCAGCAGTTGCAATCCGGACATGGACACTCCCCTTTTGCCCGGTACGCTTGAGCCGGCCGACCGCCTGGTGAAAATCCTTCGGTGTCGTTGGCAACTCTGCGAACAACATATCTTGGCACACGTCCTGTAGACCGTCCACCCCGTAGCCACCGGAGACTGGTTGCATGATCAACACCGAGCACGTCGGATCAACCTTGAAACGCTCCACGTTTTCCACCTGCTGATGCTGAGAGACTTGCCCGTTTACCGCCACAGCATTGAACTTGGCCAAGTGCCGGACAAGCGTTGCAATGCTCCGTTGGTAATTTGCGAAGATCAGCAACTTTCTGCCCTGCAGCTCTTCCATCAGCTCGTCAATCAGATCAAGGCAAACCACTTCAGGTTCACAGCCTGGGTCAACATACTCCCCTGGCGACAGGATCACCTGCTGCAATGTGTGCAGCAAACGCTGCGGGGTTGTTGCGTCGATCTTGCTGCCGTCCTCCAACAGCAGCAGCTGCTCTGTGGCAATCTTCTGGTACAGCTTGTAGTGCGCCGGCGTCATGTCGTAGAAGATTGGGTCGTACACTTCTTCCGGCATCAACGGATTCGCCTCTTCCTTCAACACCCGAAACGAGTTGATCAGGAAGTTTGTCTGCAGCAGCTCCAGGTTTTGGTACTCCGACACCTGCCCGAAGAAGTCGCGTGACGCCACGTGCATTGTCTCGAACACCGCCTGATTCTGGTAGGCACCAGACACCAGCTTGGTGTAGCCATAAGCATCCAGCGGGGACGTCAGTGGGGTACCAGTCAGCAGCATCAGGTGCCGGTCAGTGCAATCCCCCAGGTTCTTGCCGCCACGCAGGCAGAATTTTCTCACCAGCTTGTGGTTCTCAGACGCGATGTTTTTGACGCTCGTGGCTTCGTCCACGATCAGCGTAACGACAAAAGGGTCGTAGGTTTTATACAGCCGTTCAAAGTCCTTCTTGAACAGCTGAATCGACATCACAACCACTGAGTAGTTTTCCGGTTGCAGCTTGCTGCGCTGAGCTGGTGAGCCGTCGTAGATCAAGGTGGAGATACGTGGGAATCTGCGCAGCCAGCGTGCCCACTGGCGGCACAGAATCGGCGGGCCAACCACGATGATCTTCGAATCGTGCTGCATACGTTGGTACAGTGCGGAAAACGTGGACATGCCGGTCTTGCCTGTGCCCACCTCTGCGAAGTAGCCGGATCGCAGCCTCCAGCCATATCGCTCCACAGCTTCCACTTGGTACGCAGTCGGCTTGTAGGGTAACTTGTGGACGTGCCCAACTTGACCCATGATGTCGTACCAGCAATCGTTTGCATCCAGCTTGCTGCGTTTCAGGATGCTATCCGGCCAGGGATTTGGTAACTCAGCCAAATTATTCATGATCGCTTACTCGTCAATCAGATGCGCCGAGTTCAGTGTGCCCTTGCGCAGACTCAACCCCTCCTGCAGCAATGCCACGGCGCGCTCAGCCAGCGGGCTGCCACTGAACTCTGGCAACGCTCCGTAACCACCGTGGCTTTCAAACCATGCGAGAAACTGGTCTGGTGGCAGCGATGTGACTTGGTTGCGAACAGTCACACCATCGAACTGATGCTCCATGATCCGGTAACGCATGGCCAACGCTGCTGCAATTTGTTTGGAACCTTCGCTCATCTTTGCGTTTGCCGGGTGCACAATGATCTTGTGCCAGGTATCAGCACTGCCATCGCTCAGGTACCACAGATTCCAACACGCCTGATCTTTGCGAGCCAACGTCAGCAGTGCGGAGTCATCTGGCATCGAGCGAAAAGGCCCGTACTCGCGGATCGGGTGGGGAAGGTAGTTATAGCGTTTCACGGTCATAGTCATACTCCAATAATTACTTCTGCCAGGGTGCAGTCACCACTTTGGCAGCGGTCTTTTCGAACTTCAGCCTGTTCGTAGGAATGGCTGTCGTAGTGTTCAGCGCAACATCGGCCGCGCCATCAATCTTGACTTCGAGCGAGGCCGGAACCTGCCTCGTCGCCAGCGGTATTTTGCCTCGCAGGTATAGTTGCCGGCTGTTTATCAGTGAAGCCTTGTGATTCACCACAAAATCAGCCAGCTCCTGAACCGTTGCCGGGTTGTGAAGATCGTTGAACTGCCGAAGGATCTCCACTCGCTTGCGTCCGCCGCCCATTGTCACGATTTCGCCACGGTCCATGCCGTAGATCACGTGCCCTTGGCCCGAGGCCCAAGCAACATCATCCGGGCACATCGTATGTGCCAAAATCTTGCGGGCTTTGTCCGCCGCGTCCAGCTCCCGGTCGATGTAAATCACGTTGCTTGTGGCAACATCTGGCGCCGGCAAGTCTTCTCCACCACTCATCCGGTGCAGGATAGTCGGAACCAGATTCTGTTGAAAATGCAGCAGCTGCTCCGGATCTTTGCTGCGCTTTGGATTTATCGAGTTGAGGAACAGCTGCAGCGTGTCGGTGTGCACACATACCTGTTTCTGTGCTCCACCTTTGGTTGTGACCAGCTCTTGGAATACCTCCCAACCTGGTACACAATCAGCGACCCGTGTTTTCACCTTCGCCCGTTGATCCTCCCATTTCAAGCGAAGGGCGTCGGACACTGGCTTCAGCGGCATAACACCCTTCACCACAGGCAAAAGCAACTCGGCAGCCCGGTACTGCCCCGCATCAGTCTCGATGTACGTGAACCTGATCGTCAGCTCGATCTCCATACACCCTCCGGTCAGAACGAAACTTCGATGCCCGGCTTGCCTGGGTTCTCCTTGATGGCCGGGGCAATACGGGCGGCTACTTCAGGGTTTTCCTTCTGCAGCTTCTTCCAGGCCGACTCGTCCAGCGAATCCTTCACCGGGCGAATCGCGGGGTTGAAGTTGTCCTTGATGGCCTTCCAGACATCACGATCCAGGCTACGATTCATCCGGCCGGTAACCTTGACCTTCGCGTTATCGACCTTGTGCGTCTTGCTACCGTCTGCAGGATGCTCCAACTTACCGGCCAAGGTACTATTCACACCGTCCAGCTTCTCCTGCAGATGCGAAATCGCCTGCTTCAATTGCAGGTGCGAGGACACCAGGGTTGTCAGGTCAGCCTCGTTCAAATCCAGTTCTGCGAATACTTGTTCACTAAATCCCATCACAATCTCCTTCAGTAGTTATATGGTTGCCATTGGCAACCGACAAAATCAATGGCCGATTTTGCCTTTGCGGGGCAAGATCATCCGAAGTGTTCGTGCCGCAGCTGCCATTCACACAGTAGTCAGCGACGGCCTGGAACACTTGGTCGAGCGTGTAGTCCCAGCGATCTAAGCCTACGATGCTGTGCAGCATGTCATCGTAGGACCCAATTGCTGCGGTCATCTGCATCAGCGACATGGCGTTGGGTAGTTCTTCTGGCTTATCCACCAACTCACAAATCAGCACAGACACAGCGTCGTGATCAAACGCTTCCGCCAGTATCCGTAACAGCGAAAGTGTCAAAGCTCTGGAACCTCGGCTAAACGTTACCGGAATAGTGCCGAAATACTCAGGGACTAGGAAGCTGAAATGGGAGAATCTACGCGACGGGTGCGCTCGCTTGAGTACCCGACTGCTGTCTTGGTTATTCCGTCTGTCTTCTTCAGACACCGCAACGTTAAACAGATTCGGTGCTGTAAGCAGTATCTGCCCGGACTCCATCTGGTCTATCTGCAGGAAGTGAATAGTCCCACAAGTGGAGTCCGTACACACAAGCTCCAGCTTCAACGTCTCTTCTGCTACCTTGCCCTGGTGTTCGGCGTCAACCGGGTCGGCCGTAACTGTGTCTGTTGCTCGGTCACGCAGACCAATGGTCAGGCCGCCTCCGCAGCTCGGGCAACAAAAGGCCACAGTGTTAGGCGCTGGGTAGTGGCTGATTGGCTCGTATTTATTACCAGCAGTGTCACCATCTAGTCGGTGCAAGGATCGGTAACGTTCCTCATATTTTTCTGTCAGGTGGCTCATACGACCTCCGAAGTGTGCACCGCGTAGTTACCCGGCTCGCCGGCCAGCACTGCAGCCAAGTTCGGCCCAACCCAACCTTCCGGTTTCAGGATCTTTCCGTCTTCACGGCGGATCACCTTGCCGGTTTCCTTGTCCACTTTGGCCATGTTGCTGGCGTGAACTTCATGCCAGCCAGCTTCCATGGGGAAGCCGAGACGCAGGCCCAGTGCCCAGACATACTCAGCAGCACGAATGCAGCGGAATACAACCTTCCATGGTTCCATTTCAGCCTTTGCCGTTTCGACTTCGCACATGGTCATTGCCCATGCGACTGTTTCAGCTACCGACACCAGTTCGCGGGTCGGCAAGAAGTCAGCAATGTCCCGCGCAGAGTCAAACAGGGTATTGGTGCGACCGGCCAGCACGTAGACGGTGTCAAGCAGGCCGTCGAACATGGCCACTCGGTTATTGCATTGCGCCGCCGGCAGGGTTTCAGTGTTCCACTCTTCATGGATCAAGGCGTTATAAAGCCCGGAGAACTCCGGGCTGTTTTGTTCGCAGGCCACCAAGAACTGGCACTGCTCGATAATCGGATTCAGGGTCATGATCGCTTCGCGTAATAGTTGATGCTGACAATAGTTGATCGTTCCTCGGCCAGCTCCACCTGCAACTCCTGAACGTGCAGCAGCAGACTAGCCAAAACCTCGCTGCCTATTGTGACAAGCGAGTTTTCAGTTACCAGCCGCTGCAGTTCTTCGCATGTGTAGCCGCCGTAGGTCACTTCTGTACCAAGTGTTTCTGTACTTCAGCTGCCAGTTCGGTGAATACAAGCTGCAGATCACCGTCCTTAAAGGTTGTGCGCAGTGCACCTTTGAGAATCATGTCGAGGAGCACGGCACTTCTGCGGATGCCCTCGGCCCACAGATACAGCTTCTCTGCGTACTGCGCTACCTGCTCGTCCTCTTCGGCGTAGACCGACCGCAGCAGCGTGATGATTTCCTCTCTGGAAAAGACAGCGCGTTGCTCCAGCTCGTTTACGACTTGGTTAAGTGTGTTCATGCTTTCTGCCTGTAAGTTTCAAAGTCCGCAGGGTGAATCAGCCAGCTCCGGCTGTGCTTCGTTGCCTTCAACAGCCCAGTCTGAATCGCCTTGGTAAGCGTGTGCCGCTTGATTCCGGTACTGCGAAAAATGGAATCAGGGGTCAGGTACACTTCCCCAGGCCCCAAGGGCCTGGGTTGCTCTCTTTCGCAGCAAGCCTGCTTGACTCTGCGCAGCTCACGCAAAGCCAGGAACTCGTCATGGTCACCACTAAGAGACATGGCCCAGCTCCTTCAACGCTCGGAACACCGCTGCTTTTACCGGGCGAGGAAACAGTTCAGGGCGGGCGTAAACCACGTTCCCACTATCTACCCTGGGGCGTTCACGGTAGTTGCCAGCGACAACCTCTACGGCGGAATTGTCAACCTTGAGGACAGAAAAATCCGGCAGACCATTGCCTGCCGGCCACTGCTTGACGGTAATTGTTTTCATCTTGGTAGTATCCCTTGCAAACTTTCAGGCTGTCAACCGCAACACCACAACGGATTTTTCATCGTTGCCTGGTTGTCCCGAAGGCGTAACCAGTAACGGGCGCGGCCAGGGTGTCCAACATGGGCTTTAAGCATCAGCGTCCCCATCGAGAGTGGGAACAAAGACCCAGGCCATAACCCAGGTACCGTCTTCACCAGCGGACAACACGGTTTCCGTGTCGATATTCAAGTCGTCCGAAGCGTAGATATCGCGGGCTTCCTGCACCACCGGAGTGGTAGCAGCATTCACACCAAAAGCTGCAATGCAGTCGCTGAATACCAACCCCTTCTCGATCAGCGCCTTCAGCTGTTTCTGCACGACACTTGGGTTATTCGACATGAGCAATCTCCTTGTTGCGCAGCGTCCGCAGGTGCTCGTCACGCACTGCCTCCGCATACTCCGTACCGATGTATCCCCAGCAACTGTCATCCTCTCCAAGTTGCTCACCTTGGGCGTCGTAATTGACACAGACCACCCCATAGCACTCACCGCGCTGCCAGTGATCAAACTCAGAAATACAGCCTTCTGCAATCTCGTGCAGTGCTCGCTGGTGGCCACGCTCTTTCTGCTCATCGGTCGGCTCACCGAAGTTGCTCACGTGCAACTTCAGGGCTTTGTACGCTTCGCTCCAGCCGCTGTAGTCTCGAATTTCCCCGCCCGGCTCGTTGATGAACTCTGTGGTGAGTGGGTTGATCGCGGCATACGTGGTGCGACCGCGTAGCTCACGCTTGACGATCTCCCCAAACGCATAGACCTTGGCCCTGCTGTCGATCTCCTCTTTGGCATAAGCGTCGGCCACCCACACAGCTTCTCCGCTGCTGGTGTCCCAGCGGCATTGCATACCGGTACCGGACATTGAGTAGGCACGCTGACCATGCTCATACACGTCGATGAGCACGGCGTAGCTGTTCATTGCCTGCTGGCACTCACGTTCGGCTTCACCGTAATTCCAGGCTTCCATTGCCTGCTCCACCTGATCAACCAGGGCGTCGAAGTCAGACCGGTCAGCGTCTGCCAGCAGATCGCCCCAGGCGCTGTTCGCGTTATTGTAGAACGTGTAATCACCTACGATATTTTCTTCCGCCAAGGCTTCCCGCAGGTCTTCTGCACTGGCCAATTCGCGCAGTTCCGGGTTGATGTAGAAAACCTGCAGCGACAAAGCCATCACCTTGTCGTGCCACATCTTCTGCAGGCGCTCTTCGTCAATGACCGGCGAACCGTAACGATCCAGGCCGCACACTTGGTAATACTCAGTGTCGCGTTCGGCGTAATGGCTGCGGGGGTGGTGCCAAATCTTGCCCATGCCATCGCCGTTGGTGAGAGGATTTTCGCAAGCATCGTCGTGAACCAGGTAGGCAACGCGGAAGCCACCATCCGGCCGTTCAGCAACTTCAACGCTGCCCTGCAGCCAGCCCTCGGGTGTTATTGGAAGCTCAACTTCAATACCGTTAGGCAGCTCGAAATAACTATGTGATTCAGTGCGGAATGTCATTTGTCAACTCCAATCAGTGTCAATGTAAACTTCTAGTGCGCAGGTGCAGCATGAATGTGCTGCAGCATGTCTTCCAGAAGCTCGGGGTAACCAACATCATCCAGAAACTCGGTAAGGCGTTCGGCGTCGGCAATTTCGGTCAATTGCGCCCGGCCGTTGCGGGTGATTTTTGTCACCTCCCAAACGCCCTCGCCAAACGTGGCGATATTGTCGCAGGTGCCGCACCAGCCGTAAGGTGTGGCCTCGAACGAGACGTTCGTTTTTGGTGGGTTGTCGCGCAAATAGTAACGGCTCCACTGCTTGGTTTCGTGGTGGTTGCGCACCAGGAAACCGCGCTCTCCGAGTTGCATACAGCCGCTGTCGATCCAGATTTTCTTGCTCATTGGCATTGCTCCAGCAGTTCAGTGGGAAAGTAGCAGGATTCAGTGTACAGGCGTTTGCAGATGGTGCTGATCACCTCGTCGAGGCAGATCGACTGACCTGTACACTCTCGGCCCCAAATGCTCAACCATTTCCACTCGGTAACAAGGTAACCAAGGTCTTCAAGGTCGCGGTACATCCGGTCGGAAACCAGCCAGTATTCATACGGTTCGTGGCGATAGTCATCGGTGTCGACACCGTGGTGGTTGCACAGATCTTCCCAATCGTCGTTCAGGTCGTCGTCGTTCTCTTCAACAGGCGTGAAACCCTTCTCGGCGCATAGTTGAATCCAGGCTTCATCTTCGTCGTCCGCTTCGACCTGGAAGCGGGTATCGGGGTTATCCCCCTGCTCAAACGTGAACACGTTTGTCGGGTCGGCGTCCGGATCGTTCTCGTCTTCCGCCTCTTCCTCGGCGATGCACGACCATCCGACCATATCGCCGCCGAGCTTGCAGTGTTCCGCGTCGTCGGCGTCCCCAGCCTTGTAGAAGGTTCCGTCTTCGGTCTGGAGCCAGTTCTCTGCTTTCGCAGCTTCCTCGTAGTCGAACCCATCAAAGGCTTCGCGCAACTCGTGCAGGTCCAGTTCTTCCTCTGCACGGGCACTGTCGTACTGCAGAGCGAGCACGGAGGTGATCAGCGGTGTCAGGCTCTGCAGCACTTCGGCGTTGACGTAGTGCCGGCACAGGTCTTGGCGGGCGCTTTCAGTGAGTTCATTCCAGGGTTTGCGTTTGCCGATGTTCATTTTTCACTCCAGTCAATTCAAATTGTTGCCAATAGCAACACTCAGTCCGCACTTTTGGCTTTGGCAGCCTTTTCGGCAGCTTCCAACTCCTGCTGGCGACGGTAAATCGCATCACACTCGTCGCCCTCGCCGTTAATTCGGCCCACCAGACTGTCGATGCAGTTCATCAGGTTGAGTCGAATGTCGTTCAACCTGTCAGACCACACGTAAAGGTCTTTCGGTTCCGGGTAAAAACGGTCTTTCGCCAGTTGGCTAAGCGCGTCTTCCTCGGCCTCCAGCCGGTTCAGCACTTCGATGGTGGAGTCCAGCACCGAGTCCAGATCCGATTTCGAGACTGTCCGGCTGTCCAGCTCGATATCGAATTCAGTCAAAAATTGGTTGATGGTCGGGTCGTTACGATCTTCCAGCAGCCGGCGCAGTTCGTGCAGCGTGCGGTTGCTGATGTAGGGTTCTTTGTGGTTCATGTCGTATCCTTTCATGCTGTCATTGTCAATCTGCTGGCGCAATAACGCCCAGCAGTAATTCGCCGTAGCTGGCCATCGGTTTCAGGTTTTCTGGCCTTGCTCCCCTTCCTGTCTCCTGGCAAGTTTTTGATCCACAAAGTCATCCAGAAACTCATGGCTCAGACAGACGCTGCCTAGCTTCACACTAGCCTTCGGGCTGTGTACGACAGCTGCTTCCGACTCGTACCAGCGCCAGCTGCGGATCTCCCGGTACCGCTCTGCGTCTGTCTCACTGATCGCCAGCAGCTCTTTGGCCACTTTCAGGTTGCTCTCCAGCGCAGCGATTCTAGCTGTCAGAAGTTCGTTCACCTCACGTTCGGAGTCGAGCGTGGCTATCGCTTCCCGATACTTGTCAGCCTGTTCCCGGTGGTGCGAGAGCTGCGCCTCTTGCGCTTTGGTAAGCCCTTCGAACGCAGCGCAGCGGCGGCACGGCTCGCGTTGCTGTTCAAGATCAATCAGCTTGTCTGCTGCATCGGTAATCACCTGCAAGTCATTGCCAGACAACGTAATCCGCCATGTTTCCTGCCCGATAATTTGACCGTGGGCGCCGTTCGGGTGGGGTTTTGCATATCCACGGATGACGTCAAGCTGCTCGGCTATTTCTCTGGCCTGGCTCATGCTGTCCCTTTCTCGTTTCTGTTCGTTGCCCATCTTCAGTGCTCCTTTCTCAGTTCGGCAACAGACTCGGCAATCTTCAGCACTTGCCCGATGGTCTTGTAGCTCCAGTCTGGATACTCAAAACCGGGGCCGATCAGATCAACCAATGCCTCCGCAAAGTTGCGGTCGCAGTCATACAGCTCTTGCACGGTCAGGTCGGGGCTGTAGTAGCTCAGGTAGCTCTTGGCGAAGTCCTTCAGCACACCTGCGGCGCGAGCTATTGCAGATACCCGGCAGTAGCTATTTTCTTCCATCGCCAGTGCCAGGATGGCGTAAGGAACCCCCTCGATGCACTCGATGGTCTGCAGCAATACTTGTTTGGCTGCGCTGCCTTCTTCCTGCGCACCGGCCAGTTTGATAAGCTCGTTGAGCATGGTTCCGTGGTCAATGCTCTTCGGCGCCGCCGGCGCCGGATGCCAGTAACTCGGCTCGTGGTACCGCGCATAGTTGTCGTAAGGCATATTGGATTCGGTCAGGTACACATCACCCAGTTCCCCGCTCGAAACGTCGTAAACGGCGCCGGTGATATCGCCACGACAGTCTTCCGGCACGGTTTCGAGCACGTAATCGGGGATTTGGTACAGCTCAAATGCACACTCCATGTCCTCTGTGTCAATCTCTTTCAGGTACATTTCAATTCCTCTCTCGTCTCAGCAACTCCTCGGCCGGTCATTGTGTGCTCGTATCGCCCGATGTAAACACGAATGCCCAAACACTTCGCCACCGCCCAGTCAAGGGCGGCGCCAACCAAGTCTGCGATGTGTTTTGCGGCCCAATCGCCAACTTCACACGTACACCCACACAATTCGCCTTCTGGCTCCCCGAGTTTGATATACAGGCTTCCGAATTCGCTCATGCTGTCCCTTTCCCGTTCATGGCACGGATTGCTGCGGCGCATTCAGCGGGTTGCATGCCGACGTCACGCGCTTGAAACCTGTCACACAACTCGGCGCATTCCTCGCGGGTGGCTGCGGCTACAAGCGCGGCGAAGCGTTGCAAGCGGTTGACGATCATGTTTTCAGTGCCGGGTGTGCGTGGGTTGCCTGAATACAGACCGGCCTCCTTTGCCATGCGGATAATGTCGTCGCGTGTCATGGCAACTCCTTCAAGCATTTCACCAAGTTTGTGTGCAAGGCTATCTGTGCGTCGGCTGTGAACTTCTCAACCGTCTTCCACTTACGCTGGAACATGTAATCTTTCGGGAACAGCCAGCGGTATGCGTCGAGTGTTGCGTGGTGCGGGTAGAACATCTTACCTTCAACGCCGTTATGCTTCTTGGTGTTGCGAGTCAGCCAGATTTCGAGAAAGCCGACGATCACGGCATGCTCTACGTCCGGAGGTGGCGCGACGTATCCGCCTCGCATGTTCAGGATTTTCATACCAGTCCTCCACAGGCTCTCGATGCTCCGCCAGACTCGGCAGTTCTCACTGCCCACACCTTCGTCCAAGACATGTCCAGCCACACGTTGACCTTGGCTGGTTTTTCGCTCGACCCACTGTTTTTGCAGTAGGCGGTCGCGTCCCTGTAGCTCCGAAAATACTTCATTTCAGCAACTCCTCCGGTACATCCACTTCATCGCCCAACTTGCTGGCGACGAAGCAGCGCATGGCTGCGATCAGGGGCGTTGGGCCAAACTGTATCAGCTCCGCGTTGTTGGTGATCGCATTCCATCCGTTCGGGTGATCCGGGGTGACACACAACTTTTCGCGCTCAATAATCGGGCCGCCTTGCACCCAAGCAACCGAAGGTCGGTATGGAATCCATCCAAGTATGTTGCTGATGATCAAACCTTCGCGGCTATCATATTGAAGGCGTACATTGCCTTCACACTCCGCCACCGCCCAATCAAGAGCGGCGCCGGTCAGTTCTGCTGTTTTGATTTTCATATCCAGTCCTTTCACAGTCAGTATTCAGGCTTTCATTTGCGGAAAATCTCCCGCTGCTCAAATCCAAACGCCAGAAGCTCGACAGGTGACAGCTTCTTCAGTGCTTGTTCCCTTATCTCGTCGAGATCGACAATGATCTCGTCACGCACGATTCTGGAGTCGTTCTTGTTCTTGCGCTCATCCCATATGAGATCACGCTCCGCTTCTCTGGCGTAGGCAGCGAGGGGGCGGGCTGGTGGCTCACCTGCTTCATTCAGGGTCGAGATCAGGAATGCAATTGTCTTTGCCATTTTGGCCTCCGGTTATTCCAGCAATTTCTTCACGATCATGGCCGCTTTCACCCCGAAAGCGACCGGCTGCTCGTTCCGGTCAGATCCGCTGGTTGACCAGCTCAGCGAACGTTTTTGCTACACACCCGCCCATTCCGTGAAACTGCTGTCCAGCCTCCCAGCTTTGGACAACTGACCAGCAAGCCTTTGCCATCTCGAAGTCCTCCTTGGGGGTTTCCCACAGAACCTTTTTGGCCTTCTTCAGCACCCTGTCAGACCACTTGGTTCTTCCAACCAAATCAGAGTCCTTGATCTTGGTGATCATTGAAATCGCCAGAATCTGTACAGCCGCCATGGCCACCTCTGCGCCGAAATCCTTGTGTATCGCCGCATGTATCTCAGTAAATTTCATTGAGAGCCTCCAAAGGGAATGCGGTAGCTGTAGCGAATGTCTCCGTGGTTGCCGCGCTTGTTCCACATCTCACACAGGCGCTTGGCCGCGATGATGCCGATCCCATCGGTCTCCAGCACGGCCCCGACCTCATCGGCTTGCGCTTGTGTGAAGGCGTATTGCTTGGTGTGACTGCTGCCGGTGGAGGTGTAGTACACCGTGGCCTCGTACTTCAGCACTCTACAATTTCCGTTCATGGCACAACCCTCCGTGTGTACCTGTCGACCTGCACATACTCGTAGGCATGGCCAGCCTCCAGGAACTGCGCTTCTGTGCCCTCGAAGTTTTTCGATTGGCTGCGGAACACTTGCGCGAACCCGAACTGGCCGACCTTGGTGTAGCCAACGGATACTGCGTCGTCTGGTAGTGCGATCAACATGGTTTGTCCCCCTCCAGCAGCGTCTTCAAGCGCTCTTCGCCGACAGTCTCGACAGCCTGCTTGGCAGCGTCTTGTGTGCGGAAGTGAATCTGACCGATGTGCTGCGTGTGGCTGCAGCCGTAAACTTCCCACGTCTGGCCGTCATGGTCAAAGTACAGAACGTACTTTGCCCGCCTGTGGTCAACCCAGGTATATTCCACACCATCCCAACTCTCGCTGGCCAGCTGCTGCAGCTGTCGCTGCACGAGCATCCGTTCAACGGCTTTTTCACCATCTGCAACGGTGCGGTAGACGTTGCCAACATTGAGGCGAGCGTTGTTGCAGTGGTCGTTGTCCCACTTCGTCTCCACCACGTCGCAATCTGCGTCAACGAAATAGTAGCTTTCGCCGACACACGGCCAAGCCAGCTTCTGGCCGATCTGGCATTCCAGATCAGAGAGGCGTTTAGTTGCTTCAGCCAACAAGGTCTTCAGACTTTCAATCTCGTGTTGCATTTCAATTCCTTTCGAGTCTGGTTCCTAATTAGGAACCGATCAGATTTTCAAAGCGGCAACGGTGAGTTCGGCGCCGAAGGTCAGGCTTCCATCGTCATTGAACACATTGGCGTTCAACTTCGGGTTTTTGTACCGGTGCGCCGGGTTCTTCTTCATCCAGCGGTGGATGATTTCCTCGCAGTGGTTGATCCGGGCCAGCGGCACCTTGGACAGAAACTCGTCCATCAGCACAGCGAAGGCCCGCAGTGCCGTTCTGTCATCACCTGTGACACCATACTTGCCGGTGCGCTCCCGGCGCTCACGGATGGCCTGCAAAATCTCTTGCAGCCCTATAACTGTCAACGCCCGCTGTTCCTCGACGTACTCGTCATAAACCAGCATGAGCCGCTCCATCAGATTCAGACCGGAAATCAGTTCATTCATCTGGTGCGGCGTCCAGACACCTTCGCCGGACAGCAGCGTGGCGAAGTAGCGACCGGACTGGCGTTTGTTGTAGTCAACCCTGGACGGGTTCAAATCATGCGCAATTGCCAAGCCGGCGATACCGGTTCTGACAACCGGCTTGGGCACGTACTTCTTGTTGCGTTTTGGCTTCTGCTTATTGCTCATAGCGCCTTGTCCACGTAGATATTGAAGGTGTCAGGCACCTCCATTTCTTTCGGCTTGGTAGACCCACCGCAGCTGTTGCAGACGATGTCATCAAAAGTCCGCACGTCGCTTTGGTCGTTCACATGCACATAGGCATCCTGCAACAAATCGGCACTGCCGCAGCGATTACAGACTTGGACTAGCATACGCAACCTCCTCAACTTCCGGTGGAATACCCAGCGCGGCCAAATCCTGCATCACGTCAGCAGGTTTGATGATGACGCCGGTACTGGTGGTAACGACCCGAGGTGGCAGGTACTTGGCCAGCAGTGGGAAGTCAACCTCGAACTTCTCGCGGGTCTTGTAGGCGGACAGTGTCTGGCGCAGTTTGACTGCTGACGCGCTCAAGTCTTCCCAAATCGCCGCGTGGTACGTCTCCAGGTCATTAAAGTAGATGAAATTCTTCGGCAGGCAGGCTACCGGGACTTTGCAGGACACAAAGATGTTCTTGGCTACATCGCTCCAGCCGTAGGGTACAACGCTGGGGCGGTATACCTGTGCTTCGTGTGCCCAGTCGCTTGGACGCTTGAAATTATAGACATTGCTACCATTGGACGAGTAGTACGGCTCAAACCGAAAATGAACGCTGATGTGTGGGGCCAGATCAGGGTCGGCCAGCCATTCCTTAAGTTTGGGGACGTGTTCTTTCACACGGTTACTTACCGCTTCGTTCAGCAGACGCTGAAGTTCGTCAAAACGAGGTTCAAACGACGCCTTCAGGATGTTGGTGATAGCTGTGTTACGGTCTTTTTTGTTAAGAGTGGTCATCTCGATATCCAATCAGGTTACGGTTCCCACTGGGAACCGTGTTCAGGCTCAGTGTTCTATTAGAACAACAGGTCACGCAGCTGCGTCAAACGCTGCAGCCAGCAGGGTCTGGTCGTAACCAGCCTCTACCATAATTTCGCGGAGCAGAGTCTTCGCAGATTCCGCGCTGTCACACCCCAGCAGAACCTGCTCGGCGAACTTGGCACCGAATACCTCGGCCACCTCGTAGCACCAGCAGGCCGGGTGTTCGCCATGCTTGTCGATGTGGTCTGCGACCTTGTCGAGCATCAGACCGTGTTGCAACACGTCTCCGATAAAGCCCAGGTAGCCACCCTGCAGTACGAAGTGGGCACCTTTGGCGGTCTGCCGTTTGAATTCAGTTTCGGCACCAATGGCCATGAAGCCGGCGGTCAGGTAATCCGGTTCGGTTCGTTTCGCCGGCGGATCGACCGGCAGATCGAAATAGTCCTGCTCCTGCTCCGGCAGGTCGCACCCGGTCAGGCGCTGGTAGGTGCGGCGGATTTCGATGTAAGACGGTGCATCCCACACGTTCTCGATCAGGCAACGCCCGTCACTATCAGCAGGTGCTCGACCGTACAGCGACCAGAATGTGGGCTTTGGCACTTTTTCAGGTTGCATTTCCGACACAGGCACAACGTCCACACCTAACGGGTCGATGCAGGTCTGTCGGATTTCGTAGCTGATGAATTTCATTTCCTGTCCTTTCGGTTCCTACTAGGAACTCAACCCAAAAATCATTTCAGGGTTGGGCACAATCACCTGTTGCCCGCTCATCTCAACCAGCTCGCCCAGCAAATCGCAACCGCAGACGAACGCAGTCACACCATGTTCGCGGTGGACTGCGTCCAGATCCGATTCGCTGTACTCTTCGTGCAGCAAGCTGATGAACTGGTCGCCGGCTTCCTGCTGAGTGCCTGCTGCGATCACGTGGGATGTGTCATCGTCGGCACCCGGCACTCGGCCCCAAATCAGATAGACGTTCATGTTGCACCACCTTCGGCAACAACTTCGTTGCCATCTGCAACATCCAGCCCGGCAAATGCCAGCAGCTCGGCCTCAGTCCTGAACGCATACACTGGAGTCTTCTTGCTACCGTCACCTGTGGTAGCGTACCCGCCATACACAATCAGCGCCCTCATGTGATTCAGGTCTTCCGCTGCTTCCCAATCCCAACGGAAATGTACCTTCCGGCGCGGATCATCCTTGACGTAGTGGCCCAACAGGTTGAGCGGATAATGAGCACCAACACCGATAGTCTCCCCGGTAGGTAGCTGGGCGTGGAAACTCAGTTCAGCGTCCATACTTGTCCACGGCTTCGTCAAAGCCAGTACCTCGGATATGTTGCGGTGCTTATCTGTGAGCGCACTCAGCGCATAAATGCTGGTGTATATCGAGTCTCTCACTACATAGTGGGGCCGAACCATCCCGGCAGCAGCGAACGCCTGGAAGATGTTGACTGCTTCCGCTCGGGTCTTCACGTTGTACCACACGCTGCCAACACAACCGTGCAGCGGGTGTGCCAGCGAGTTCCCTGGCGGGATTGGCAGCGTCGACTGCACAAGTTCGGCGAATTTCAATTCCCGCTCAGCATCCTCATATGCCTTCTGTGCCCGCTGCAGGGCAGCGGTTGTGTTATCTACTACTTGCATTTTCCTCTCCTTCGCAAGCTAGGGGTTGTAACCCCTAACTCGCTGTTCTATTAGAACAAATTGTTATGCTGCACGAACCTCGATCTTTGGCCAGCTGTCGTTCGAGAACTGAACGGTAAAGGTCTTACCGGCCAGACGGCGTGGGTCAATACCCTGCAACGCCTTCTGGAGAAGCACCTCGAAGCCGGCGCCTTTGTGCATGGCCCACTCAACATTGAACGACTCGCACAGACCGTCGATCTTGTCCTCATCCCAGTCATACTGATCTTCCAACGCGAAGTCGTAGTCCTGCTTGAAGAAATATGGGCTGGCAGAACAAGTGCCGTCTACCAGATACAACTCCCCGTCTACCGTCGGGCAGAAGTCATCCTCAACGCAGGACATGACGACGTTGTCGTCGCGGTCCAGCAACTCAATACGAACCGAATCACACTCTACGGCGTAGATGTACCCTCCGCCGCGAATGTCCAGCCGCACCGACGACAACTCCGCATCCTTGCCATCCACCACTGGAACAGCCCGCACAGCTTCCACCTCAATTCGATGCTCGCAGGCCCACGAGGGCAAGATTTCATAGTTTGCGATGAGGACGTCGTTCTGCTCCAGGCAGCGGAGCATCGCCACATCGGCCCCGTCTTCCAGGTCGATGCTGTCCGTGAACCTGAAGTCGGACTCTTTGCACACCACAGCACCGTTTGAACGGTAGTATGGGTAGTTGTCGTTGCGCAGCAATACGTGCTCAAGGTCGCTGTCTATCTTTGAGAACACGCCTGCCGGAATAACCTGCACCTTCTCAATCAGATGGCGTCCCTGCTCGCAGGTCAGCTGCTTGTAGAAGTCGTAACTCGGCTCGAAATTACAAGCTTCCAGTGCCTGCTCCCACATCTGCACAATAGCGTCATGCACCGGCTTGATGATCCAGCTAAAATCATCGCCGATCACCTGATCACGATCAGGCATACGGCCCTTGAACAGCTTCGAGTCCAGATGCAGGCCGAAGTGCGCCGAACCGTAGTAATCGTTCTTATTGCGAATACCTGCCTGCTGATTCGGCAGGTAAATAGGCAAGCCCTGCAGGAACAACTGGGCATCCGGGATGTAGCTGCGATCCGCTACGCCGTCCCACACCAGCGTCCCGATGCCATCAAGGTTCGCGGTGTAACGACCAACGCCCTCGGCCAGCGGCCGCTCGTACTGCAGGCCGGTCGAGAGTTCTACCGGAACAGGGAATCCGCGCACCGCCGGTCCCAACACGTCGTTGATATGGGGGAGCGAGTATCGCATATCCAGATAGACCCCTGTTGTCATATCGTCCGGAAGGGTGGGTGCGAACTCCGTGTAGATATCCGCCGGCTTGCCGGCCAGCAACTCGTCAACATTAGCGGTCAACATCTTGCCGCCGCTGACCACCACAAAAGACTTGCTGGCCAGAATTGCAGACAAGAACCCAACGCCATACGGCTGATCGTGCTCCACAACGTCGGCACTCCAGCCGGACTCGCAAATAGTCAGCAGCTTCTGGAAGTCGCTGATCCCGCAGCCGTCGTCAAAAACACGCAGAAGGTTCTTTTCCGAATGGACAACGATCTTGCTGGCCCCGGCCCGGCGTGCATTCTGCAGCAGCTCGTTGACGAATGTCCTGCGGCCAGTGAAGGCATCAGCCAGCAGTCTCAATGCGTTAGATTGGTTCAATTCCAGTTTCATTTCTGTTTCCTCTCAAGTCTGGTTCCTACGCAGGAACCGTTGTCAAATCACCCTACTAACGTTGCCAGCAGCAACAGCAGGACGAGTAAAATCACCAGTCGGGTTTCGGTGTGCCGATCCCACTTCACAGTGCAACCCCATACTTTTCCAGCAAGGTTGCCTTAACCAGCTCGGTCGGCCCGCTGCAGAGCCAGGAAGCCTCCGCAATGGTAATGTCGAGCGTCACCGGCAAGCCGGAGGCATACAGGTAAACCCCGCAAAACCCAGGCAGCCGGGCCACCATGATGTCGAGATCCGCGTGGTTCGCCAACAGAACAAACGGCTCAATCGGCAGCGTCAAATGCTGCGGAATATCGGCCTCAATTGGGCGGATTGTCTGGCGGGAAATCGGGCCTAGTCCCGACCCGGCGGACGCCGGCACTGGCGCCGGCAATTCATTTCGGAACAACTTCATCACGTCTAACATTTGGTTCGCTCACTCTATGGTTGGGTTAGGCCGTTCAATGGCACGCTAACAACTCGGTTCCTATTAGGAACCAGTGTTCTATTAGAACAATTCGCTTCACGATCACGGGTGCCTGTTAAGCACCGGCTCACATTCGCGCTTTGGTTGTCTATCTGCACTAGGTACACTCTGCTTTTCCGGGTGGCTTATGTCCGTCGATACACTACAACCAGCTTGGGTTAATTCAGGATCGCGGCTCGATTGCAATTGTCGGGTTACTTTATGTTGTCGCCACAATTGTTGAATGTGGTTGCCAATTGACTCATGCTGCGCTCGCCAACATCGGGTTACTTTGTAAGTGCGACTCAATTCTGGCGGTTGGGTGCCTTGTCTTTTACGTCTCACTCTGTTGCCTAACTAAACATCTTCGGCGGCCTCAGTTGTATCGGTGCGATCAATAATTTCGGGTGCCTCGCAATATTTGTCACGCTCGAAGGCTACGGTTGCCTGACCTTCTCTGACACGCTAAAACACTTTGGGTGGCTCACACTCACTGGCTCGATAAATTAGCTTGGGTGTCTAGTCACAACTGGCTCGTTTTCAGCCTTTGGTTGACTACTTGCACTTGCCCTTGCTGGTTACGTGGATCGAAACACGCGACGCAGCCTTGGTACCGCTGCGTGCATCGGACGGGCATACAGCTGCCCGTCCGCCGGTGTACCTGTGCCGAGATCGAACCTCAGCACGACATACACCTGATTGTTCGCATACATCCGGCCAACATCCGTCAACCGACGGTCGAACGGGCTGATCTGCACGAACCCGTCCTCCAACCTTGTGCCGAAGCGATACTCGCTCATGATTGCCTCTCTTTTCATCATTGGTTTCCAATTTCGGTTTGGAACGCAATGGGTGAATCCTTCATCTAGTCTCGATCATGCACAAAGGTTGACTCTTAGTGTGCGTCTCGCTTTTTTTCCACGGGTGTCTTGGTGGGTCTGGCCGTTGGTTCCTAGGAACCGGTTAGGGGTTGCAACCCCTAACCTGTTGTTCTAATAGAACAATTTCAGCCGGCATACTTCCCGGCCGAACCGTGAACCATGCCCAGCTTCGCCTCGCTGTACTCCGGCGCCACCGGCAGGTTCTCCAGCTCGCGCCATGCACGGTACAGATCCACCAGAAAGCGTTTGACTGCGTAGCGAATGGCAGCCTGATGGCGATGCCCTTTCGAGCGATCAGCCCACTTGGGGTGGTTCTCGAGCCTGAATTTGTAATCGTCGTATGCCTTCCGGTACGGCGACTTATCCGCTGGCTGCTTCACGAACAAGGTGCCCAGCACACCCATCAGCTTGGTCTTCAACCAAGGGTTATATGTGATCGACTTGCGAGTCGCCTGATTGCCGTCCCTGTCTGTGTATTCCAGGTCAATCAAGTGGGCAGCACGGCGACTGCGGCCCTCGCCCTTGATCTCCCCTGTCGCCTCGTCGGCAACACGCACCACATCCAGCCCAGCGTAGGCCCACAAGGAGCTGGGATATTCCGACTTGTGAATGTCGATCTCTGATAGGATCACGCCCGCCATCGCCGGCCCTACGCCCCGCACGCCCTGCAGGAAGTGAATCCAGATCGGAACCTCGGACACAAGGTCGCCCAAGCGTTTGAACTGCTCCTGTTCATCCCGCAGCAACTGGAAATACTGAGCAGACAGCGTCAGCTCGGCATAGCTGGAGATGAGAGTCGGCTCCTTCAGCTTTTCCAGCTTCTTCTGGAACGACTTCATGGTCGGAATAGACAACACGCCTTCCGTGATGGAGTCGAAGGATAGTTTGATCTGCGCCAGCATGTCCACCGCCTCCTTCTCGGCATCTTCTTCCTTCTGGCCAGGCACAATGCCCAGCTTGGCTTTGAAGGCAGCGACCAGACGGTTGCCAGTTTCGATTCGCATCTTCTGCAGGTCGTACACGCCACGGACGATTGCCCGGATTGCCTCACGGCTAAGGTTTGATTGGGTCACTTCGGTTTCCTTTCGATTTCCTGTCAAGTTCAAGTGTGGACGGACCTTGGCCCCGTCCGGCAGATCAAATGATTGGGTACCGCCGGCCCAGTGCCTGCACAACGGCAGCGTGCAGGTTATCCAGCGCACGGGTGTGGTTCTCCGCCACATCCGTCAGCATGGAGATGGCATTTTGACCGAAGATCAGCAAGTACAGACCGGACTCGTTGACATGGTTTGCAAGCTGAGTTCGACCCAGTGAGTCGATGACCTCCGCTTTCAGGAGGTCATCGCCGTCAACGTGGTTTGACACAGCCGTGTAGGGGTTCTCAAACTCCAGAATCTCGCACACATCGTCAGCGCGGAACAACGGATTACCGGCCTCGTCCAGCACGCAATTCAAATTATGACCACTGAAATCGAACACGGTCACTTGGTTTCGCTGCATAACTTCTCCTTCACATTCAGGTACTTGGCGTTCTAATAGAACGCAGAAAAGGGTGGCGGCCCTGCTGATGCTGGAATACCGCTTGGGTGTCGGCAGCGTCATAAACGCCACCAGCAGGGCTTGCCATTGAAAACGTGGGTACAGCGTGAAACTCAAGTCGATCCCGGATTCCAGCCCGGACTGAGCAGCTGCCCAGCGGTTGCCAATGTAATGCAGCGGCGTTGCCATTGTCAACACCGGCAAAAATCGCAATGGCCTACAGGTTTCCGGGGTACCTTTGACCGAAAATTTCATGACAAATGCGTATTTTGCCCAAAGGTACCCCGGTTCTTTGCAAAAGGTACCCCGGAAGCAGCCGGAAGGTACCCCGGAAGTCTCCGAAAGGTACCCCGGAAGTGGTCAAAAGGTACCCCGGAAGTGGCCAAAGGTACCCCGGTAATTGGCAAAAAAGGGCCAAAGGTACCCCGGTAATTGGCCAAAGGTACCCCGGTTCTTTGCCAAAGGTACCCCGGTTCTTTGCCAAAAAGGGCCAAAGGTACCCCGGTAATTGGCCAAAGGTACCCCGGTAATTGCAAAGGTACCCCGGAAGTTTGCAAAGGTACCCCGGAAGTGCCGAGATTGGCTCTGGCAGCGGTTTACAGCCGGATTTGCAGCCAAAATCAACCCCGAATTGCCTATTTTTTAAGCGAAAACAGCTCGCAAAACAGCTGATTTTCCCGAAAAATATATGACCCTCTTCGGTTTGAAAAAACAAAAAATGTTTTTTGGAAAAGTGAAAAGGGAAAATTTCGTAGGAAGGGCGACGAAAATATAAAAATTTAGAACACCCTTTTTGAATATAAAATGCTTATATATTAGATAGATAGATAGTCTTTCATATCTAGCTAATATATGGGCACTCGAATATCTTGGTGTACTGTATTGAAGTACAGTAAAGATACTGTATTTTGCTTGTTGCCTTAAATCATTTCTGAAAGAGGGGGTTTTTGGCTGCTAAGTGCTGCCAAATGGCTGTTTGGGCTGCCAGATAACTGATTTTGGGACTTGTAAAATAAAGTCCTGCAAAATCAACAGGTTACAAAAGGTACCCCGGTAATTTCGCAAAGGTACCCCGGAAGTTGGGCAAAGGTACCCCGGAAGTTGCAAAACCGCTGCCTGCTGCGAAATTGGCCGAATGAAATCGGCCCTTGGGCATGCTGGGTTTGGCCCTTGGGAGGACTGGCAACATTATGTTAAATGCTGCCAACCCGGTTCCTGGGAACTGGCCCGTGCTAGTAGGACATTGGGCCTTGGGCCTTGGGCCTTGGGCCTTGGGCCTTGGGCCTTGGGCCTGCTGAGTAGGCACTAGGCCCAGCCAGCGTGTCGGAACACGTTGACCTTGCGGACGCTGCCGTCTGGTTGCACCTGTTCGGCGCTCTTATGCACCGAGAACGCATAGAGCGGCTCGATGCACTTATCCTCCAGTGCCCGCTCCAGTGCGGACATAAAGAACGGCGCACCATCCACCATTGCGCGGTCGAGTCCAGCCCGGAACTCCGGCAGGATTTCTGCTTGAGCCAAAGCAAACGCCACAATGGCGTCTGCTCTGGCATCTTTTTCTGCTCGGGACGGCGCACTATCGAATGTCAACAGCCCCGAGAGCTGCTGGCGAGCTTCATCTGGCAGGTCAATCACGCCGTCTGCTTCTTGGGCGGGCGTTGCCTCGTACTGGGTCAGGTTCAAAATGTACATCTCAATCCTTTCGCTGTTCTAATAGAACAGAAGCTGAAGACGGTTCCTAGTAGGAACCGTCCGATATTATGTTAAATCCGAACCCATTTTGGATTCAGGTTTGAAATCAAATTCGGATTCGAGTTCAGACTCGAACCCGACGGCAACTAGCTGCGACAATAGCCGCGACGGTTGAATGTCTGTGCGATGTACCCTGTGTCGGGGTATTCTCCCGACACGAACACAGCTTCCCAGTTCCCGCTTTCCAGCGGGAACACCCCGTACAGCTTGTGGCTGTATCCCGCCGGGCTACCGTAGTAGCCCACAGCCAAGAATTTCTTGGCGTGCTTCTTCATCTGGCGCTTATTCATGGCCAAATCCTCTCAAAACCAGTCAAAAATCCCTTTTGAGTCAGGGCAACCCTGGCCCCTCCCCGCCCGAAAAATCCCAAACTGAGAACTTTCGGGCCTAGGGCCGCAAACCTTAAAACAACTGCTGTTCTATTAGAACAGCTTGCCAATGTCTGCAAAGCTGTTCACCTTGGCCTTTGCCGGGCCTTTGGTGGCCTTGGGCCGTGTTACCTTGGCCTTGGCCTTGGCCTTCTTCTCCGGGCGCACCTGTGCCACTTTCTGTGGCTCTGGTGGCTCCGGCGTTTCGTCGCCGAACGCCCACTCTTCGGGCAGCGAAATAACGCCGTTGCCGTCGTTCATGGCAATACCGATGCAACGGTCGGACGCTGCCAGATGCATACGCAGCACGGCGCCGGGATTCTGGCGCCAAGCCAGAATCGCCTTTGCGCGATCCTTCGTCACAAAGTGGCACTCCAGGCCCATAGGGCCTGGGTTCCACAAGTGGTACTCAAAGCGCCCGGATTTGGCCCGGACGCCCACAAACAGGCGAGGATTCCAGCCCATCCCCTCACAGCATGCGGTATCAAGCAGCGATGCCATAGCCGCTCTCCATTTGAATCACGAACGCATGGCCGCCAAGTTCGCGGATTTGGGGCCAGTGGCCGATAACTTCGGCCGAACTCATGTGTTCTACCGGCCCAAGGGCCGACGACAGGAAAACCCCGTCAAACTCCCCAGTTTGGGGATCGAATTCAATCACTTCATAAACTGTTGCCATTTTTTCAACTCCTATCAATTCAGGCTGTTCTATTAGAACAACCAATTAGCTGTTCTATTAGAACAACCGACCGACTGTTCTATTAGAACAACCGACCGACTGTTCTAATAGAACAACCGACCAACCGAGTGGGCGCACCTTGGGCGCACCTTGGGCGCACCTTGGGCGCACCTTGGGCGCACCTTGGGCCAAGGGCCAAGGGCCAAGGGCCAAGGGCCAAGGGCCAAGGGCCAAGGGCCAAGGGCCAAGGGCCAAG
>JACCDG010771655.1_pt1 | contig 53695 bp, 41 predicted proteins | sample 7442471 | NCBI WGS metagenome assembly JACCDG01 (sample SAMN15323444, study PRJNA562643) | freshwater metagenome | isolation source: river surface water | place: USA:Blue River Watershed | collected 2017-08-17 | reverse complement strand
GTTTACGCTTAATCTTACCAGTTCCCGTTACTTTGAAACGTTTTTTCGCTCCAGAGTTAGTTTTAATTTTTGGCATTGTTTGATAATTATGTAAAAATTAAATTTTGAAATTTGGAATGCAAAAGTAATGAAAATTACCCTATTATTCCAGCATCCGTTTGAAAATTATTTCTTGATGGCCTTAGGGGAGAAGATGATGCTCATCCGCTTTCCTTCTAATTTAGGCATATCGTCTGGTTTACCTACATCTTCCAGACCTTTAGCGAAGTTCAATAACAACATTTCACCACGCTCCTTAAAGACAATTGTTCTACCCACAAAGTGTACATAAGCTTTCACTTTAGCACCTTCTTTTAGGAAATTAACCGCATGTTTTAATTTGAAATTGAAATCATGCTCATCGGTATTGGGACCGAAACGAATTTCTTTGATAACTGTTTTAGTAGCATTCGCTTTGATTTCCTTTTGCTTCTTCTTCTGATCATACTTGAATTTAGCATAATCGATGATCTTACAAACAGGAGGGACTGCTTTAGGAGAAATCTCCACTAAATCTAAACTCTGTGCATTAGCTAATTCTAACGCTTTTTCGAAAGGATAAACTCCTATCTCAATGTTCTCGCCTACTAAACGAACTTCCTCCACACCACGGATTAATTGATTAATCCGGTAAGGTTCTTCTTCTCTTCTATTTCCTCTGTAATTGTTATTCGGGCGTAAAGCCATAAAATAAAATGGGTTTAATATATATTAAATCGAAAGCTAAATCAAAATTAACGCATTTGCAAGCAAAACACGCATAAGGTCCTATTTTTCATAGGTTAAGGACTGGATTTCTTCTTGTGCCATCGCGATGAATGCATCCAAAGTCATTGAACCCACATCTCCATCGCCTTTCTTACGAACAGATACAATACCTTCCGCTTGCTCTTTTTCTCCTACCACAATCATGAATGGCACTTTAGCGATTTCAGCATCTCTAATTTTACGTCCCATCTTCTCGTTTCTATGATCTACATATCCACGTAAATCCTTTTCCTGTAAACGCAAGTATAATTCGTTTGCGTAGTCTTCATATTTCTCAGAAATAGGAAGAACTGCTATTTGATCTGGAGATAACCACAACGGGAAGTTTCCTGCCGTATTTTCAATTAAAATAGCCACAAAACGCTCTAAAGAACCGAATGGTGCCCGGTGAATCATCACGGGACGGTGCTTCAAATTATCTGAACCCGTATACTCTAATTCAAAGCGTTGAGGTAACTGATAATCAACCTGAATCGTTCCTAATTGCCATTTACGACCTAAAGCATCTTTCACCATGAAGTCTAACTTTGGTCCATAAAATGCAGCCTCTCCATATTCTACCACAGTAGGTAAACCTTTTGCTTCTGCAGAACGGATAATCGCAGACTCAGCACGATCCCAGTCCTCATCATTACCTATATACTTTTCTCTATTTTCCTTGTCACGTAGTGAAACCTGAGCAGAATAGGAATCAAAACCTAAGGCTTTGAAAACATATAAAACCAAGTCAATTACTTTCATGAACTCCTCTTCTACTTGATCTGGACGGCAGAAAATATGGGCATCATCTTGAGTAAAGCCTCTCACACGCGTTAAACCGTGTAATTCACCACTTTGTTCGTAACGATAAACGGTACCAAACTCCGCTAAACGCAAAGGTAAATCCTTGTAAGAACGAGGTTTCGTCTTGTAAATCTCGCAATGGTGAGGGCAATTCATTGGCTTCAATAAGAATTCTTCATTCTCGTCTGGCGTATGAATTGGTTGGAAAGAATCCTTTCCATATTTCTCATAGTGACCAGAAGTCACATATAATTGTTTGCTTCCAATGTGTGGAGTGATAACCGGGGAATAACCTGCACGAACCTGGGCACGACGTAAGAAATTCTCTAAACGCTCTCTTAACAAAGTACCTTTAGGCAACCATAATGGCAACCCCAAGCCTACTTTCTCAGAAAATGCGAATAATTCCATTTCCTTACCCAACTTGCGGTGATCACGGCGCTTTGCCTCTTCTAATAAAGTCAAATACTCTTCTAATTCTTTTGCTTTAGGGAAAGTAATTGCATAAATACGGGTTAATTGCTTACGTTTTTCATCGCCACGCCAGTAGGCACCAGCAACTGAAAGTAATTTAACGGATTTGATAAATCCCGTGTTAGGAATGTGAGGTCCACGGCATAAATCAGTGAAATTGCCTTGATTATAGAAGGTAATGGAGCCATCAGCTAAACCATCGATTAATTCTAATTTGTATTCATCACCTTTCTCCTTGAAATAAGAGATGGCATCAGCTTTAGAAACAGACGATCGCACATATTCATTCTTCGTACGCGCCAGTTCCAACATTTTATCTTCGATAGCTTTGAATTGATCTGAACCAAATTCTTGCTCTCCTAAGTCTATATCGTAATAAAAACCATTTTCAATTGCTGGACCAATACCAAATTTAGTACCTGGGTACAAGGCCTCAATCGCTTCTGCTAATAAGTGAGCAGATGAATGCCAAAAGGTCTTTTTGCCGTCCGCGTCATTCCAGGTTAACAATTGCAAAGCTGCATCAGCTTCGATAGGAGTAGAGGAATCTACAACCTCTCCATTTAAATTAGCCGCTAACACATTCCGTGCTAAACCTTCTGAAATAGACAAAGCAACTTGATAAGGAGTGATTCCTTTTTCAAATTCTCTTATTTGTCCGTCGGGAAATGTAATTTTGATCATTCTAAAAAATTTGTGCAAAGGTACAAATTAAGGCGCAATGTATTGAGGAGAGGGCCTGATTAATTTTGGGATAAAGAATCAGACGAAATTGACAACGAATCTGATTCCGATTCTTTGCGCTCTGATGGCAACTTACCTTGCCTTGCTAAATCCATGTATACCAATTCAGCGGTTAAAGACTTCGTTCTAGGATAAACCTTTAAGACTTGCTTATAAACGGACGCCGCTTGGGAATACTTTTCCATTTTGACTAAAAAACGAGCCCAAAACCGCATAAATAATGGATCCATGGGGTATTTTTTCAAACTTGCAAGAATTAATTCCTGGTAACGCAACGTGGATAATCTCTCTAAAGCATAATCATAATACAGATAGACAAGGGGTGAATCATCTGACGGCTTTCCATTCATTAAGGTGTAAAGTCGAGCAGAATCAGATACTGAATAATCCTTGACTGCCTTTAGGATAGGTTTATCAGCAGCTGGCAAAAGATCTGCGTCAATTTTTTTAAGATATATTCGACCAAGACTCATCTGCTTGGTGGCGAAATAGTTTTGGACCAATAGCAAGTTGTTTCGGGCTGAATTCAAATCTGTAATTTCAACTAATTTTGCGCGATCGATGGAAGTGGCATAATCTTCGACTTTTTGCTTAATTATGGAGGATAACGCTAGGAAAGTAGGTTCTCCTGGATTATCCCGTAAAGCTTTTTCCAAATCTTGATCAGCTAAACCATAAGCGTGAAGTGCGGCATAATTCTTAGCCCTCAAAAAATACAGATTAGCACTAGGCTGATCTTCTATTTGAAGGGTTAAAAACTGAATGTTTTTCTCCACTTGCTGTCCCATACTAATCGCCTGTTTCGAAGGGATATTTTCACCTTTGGAATCGGGGGAACTTTGGCAAGACCAAAAAAACAAGGAGACTAAAATCAGTATTCTTACAGCCATTTTAACACAAAATCAATCATCCAACGAACTTTAGCGCCATAAGGAGGATAGAAATTCTTTAATAAATTCGTCCGTTGAATGACAACCGATTTTTGATTAGAAAATTCCACAAAGCCATAATGTCCACCCGATTTTCCGATACCAGAGTGATTCACTCCACCGAAAGGCAATTCATTGTGACCAAATTGAATTAAACAGTCATTTACAACCGAAGTTCCTGAACTCGTATGATCCAAAATATATTGATTAAACTCCGTATTCGAAGAAAATACATACAGAGCGAGAGGCTTGTCACCTTGGCGAATAGAGGATGTTACCTGAAATTCATCCTGGTAGGACATTACCGGTAGGATAGGGCCAAAAATTTCCTCCTGCATAATACGCATATCCGGCGTACAGTTAACTAAAACGGTAGGTTCAATGAAACAATCATCTGCATCAGTCTTTCCTCCAAATAATACTTGAGCTCCCTTTTCTTTTGCATCCTCAACAAGTGATACAATTCGATCAAAATGACGGCGATTCACGATACGTCCATAATCCGCACTTTTAGCGATATTCTTACCATAAAATGATTCAACGGTAGCCTCTAACGCTTTCAAAAAGGAGAAATAATTCTTCTCGTGTAAATAAACATAATCAGGCGCAATACAAGTTTGGCCATTGTTCAAGAATTTACCCCAGGCTATTTTTGCAGCCGCTTCTTCCACAACCACCTCAGGACCAATAATTGCTGGCGATTTACCACCTAATTCTAAGGTTACAGACGTCAAATGCTTCGCAGCAGCTGCCATCACAACTTTACCAATTGCTGGGCTACCGGTAAAGAAAATATGATCAAATTTTTGCTCTAATAAAAACGTAGATACTGTTGCATCTCCCTCAAAAACAGCCACTTCACTTTTATCAAACAAGGATGAAATCATCTTTTGGATAAAACCAGACGTAGCAGGGCTTAACTCCGATGGCTTCAAAATCACAGCATTACCTGCGGCAATCGCATGAACCAAGGGACAAATGGATAAATTAAACGGATAATTCCAAGGGGATATGATCAAACAAAGTCCTTTAGCTTCGTATTGTACTAAACCTTTTGTTCCTAACAGCATCAAAGGCGTAGAAACCGATTGAGGTTTCATCCAGGACTTCAAGTTCTTTACTGTATGATTTATCTCTCGCTTAACACCTAACATTTCAGCAATTACCACTTCTGAAGCTGGCTTTTTAAAGTCAGCATATAAAGCATCGCATAGATCCTCTTTATGTTGCATTAGATAGCTTTCGATTTTGCGTAATTTCTCAATTCGCTCGTTGGCGGATGAGGTGGACAAACGCAATAAAGCTGATTTCTGTAGGGCAAGAACGTCTAGAATTTGATTTTCCATTGCTAAAATATGAATTGTAATTTTTCTTCTAACTCATCAAAATAGTAATTGTTTCCACTCGGCTTGCGCAAGGAATGACCTGCCACATACCACAAACCATCACCGGGATAAACCGCTAAACTAGCTGTTTTACAATTTTGATTTGCTTTATCCGCTGAGAATTCAGCTATAAACACATGATTCATTAAATCTTGTAATTCGTCCCAATTAGAGAATGTTTTTTGACCTTCTTCGCTGTCTAGATAGGTAAAATTCAACGAGGCAAAAGACATTTCACCTTCAATCTTACGCCAATTACCTGACCGATCCTTGAATTGAAAACCCAAATAAAGGGGTAATTCACGACCATCAATCTCAAACATAGCCTGCATAAATTCTTGAATCAACGACTCTTGAGGCTCAAGATATAAAGGCACATTAGGCGTTGTATCATTGGCTTCTAAGGTGATAAATGGCTCCTGATCCTTTGGAGAACAAGAACCAGTCACATATTCTTGAAAAGAGGAAAGTAAACGATCTCTCCAAACCAAAGGTAAATCACCCGAATAATTCCAACTATCATCCGGCACTAATCCGTCCGCAATTAATTCCTCACGAGAAAAATCTGAGCGATCGATGTATTGAATTTCAATAGCTACAGATGGCTTGTCTGTATCGAATTCGTTAAAAGTAAATACCGCTTCTAAATGATAAGGCGCTGGCACATTAATGGGCGACTCATAAAATAATTTAAAGTTGCGGGATAATTTATTCGGGTTCATCTAAAGGGAATTAAGATACAAAGCTACGGTTTTCGCCGTATCAATTTTAGCACTCGTCGTATTTATAAAGGTAGGAAGACAAATGATTTCTTTGGGAATTTCATAAGAGGCCAAAAGATCCTCCGCCACATCAAAAGATACTTTTTCCGATGTTTCCACAAACAAGACTAACTTATTGCCCCAGAATGCATCTGGAATTCCTGCTACAAACAGTGGCAAGGACGTCTGCGATTTATATACCGCTTCTATTTTCTCTGGCTGCAATTTGATACCTCCAGAATTAATGACACGATCCAAACGTCCTTTTAAGGTAAATCGTCCCGAACCTTGCATTTGAACTACATCGCGCGTTTCAATCCACTTATTCTCCGTCACAGCAGCGCAAATCAATAAGCAATGTTCGTCATTTTGTGCAATTTGAACTCCGGGTAATGTTTGAAAATAAGTCTGATTCCAAGTTCTAAAGGCAATATGCGAGACGGTCTCAGTCATCCCGTAGGTTTCATAAACAGGGAAAACATAGTCATTTCGTAACTTTTCCGGAACAGAGGCACCACCCAAAAGAACTCCTTTAGCTCGTTGAAAATAGGTGTTAAGTTGTACCTCGGATTCGAGCATCGTTGCCCACTGCGTAGGAACAAAAGAAGCTAGGTGAATATCGGTAGGGGGGATTTGGTCTAAAGGGTTTTGGCAAGGTTCAACTAAAATCAATGCTAAATCGTGTACTAATGCCCGAACTAAAACCATGGCTCCAGCAATATAAGTAGGAGGCAAAGACAATAAGGCTACATCTCCTTTAGCTAATTTCAACCAATCCCCAGTCATCTGAGCAGATAAATACAATCGCTCTCTAGTGATGACGATAGGCTTAGGTTCACCTGTTGAACCCGACGTATGAAAGGTAAATTCCGTTTGACCCGCTTTCCATGACTCGCAAAAAGCGAAGACTTGCTGCTCAAATTCCGTTTCAGCCACAGGGAAATCCAAGAAAAGCGAAGTCAAATGACGCATATAATTAGAGAAACTTTCCAAAATTAACCAAACATTCTCTAATTTCGTGAGTTAATTAAGGGTATCCTTAAAGCAAACACCCCAGATGGTAGAAGATCCTTTTTTAAATCCCATAAATCCTGACAAAGTAGCCGAAAATCCGGGCTTGTTACCTTATGCCCATACGGCCGGTGGAGCTGTCATCAAACCAGATGATATGGGCAAGGTGAAGGGCCGTTCAGTGCTTGCCATGCGCCAGCAGACTGATCGCCAAATGAACCAGCTTTATGAACAAATGGAGGTTTTAGCGCGTCAGGCAAAATTATTAGCGGACCGAAAAGAAATTTCAGAACGCATTTATGATGCTGCCATGGGTTTTGAGCCTATCATCAGTGAAACTTATTATTTATACGAAAAGGAAGACGGATCAGACTTGATGTCCCTGGTGGCACCCGAAGAATGGGGCCGTTCTTTTAAATACAGCCGTTATTTAGCCAAAGTAAAATTATTAGCTGACCATACCTGGGAGGTAGAATACAACGACAAAAACGATTAATATATGATTTCATCATTCCCTTGGGAAACCATCAAAACTTATGAGGATATCTTGTTTCAATTCTACAATGGAATTGCGAAAATTTCCATCAATAGACCACAGAAACACAACGCTTTTACGCCTTTAACCGTACAAGAAATGTCGGAGGCGATGGAATTAGCTCGTCAAGATCCAAGAGTAGGTGTCGTTATTTTAACGGGTGAAGGAGGAAAAGCATTCTGTTCAGGTGGAGATCAAAGTGTACGTGGAGATGGGGGATATGTAGGAAAAGACACCGTACCACGTTTGAATGTTTTGGATTTACAACGCCAAATAAGAACCATCCCTAAGCCTGTTGTGGCTATGGTGGCTGGTTGGGCTATTGGTGGTGGTCACGTTTTGCATGTAATTTGTGACTTGTCTATCGCCGCTGAAAATGCCCGTTTTGGTCAAACTGGCCCGAATGTGGGTTCTTTTGACGGTGGTTTTGGAGCCTCTTATTTAGCTCGAGTAGTGGGACAGAAAAAAGCGCGCGAAATTTGGTTTTTGTGCGATCAATACGATGCAAAAGAAGCGCTAGACATGGGTTTAGTAAACAAGGTGGTTCCATTAGAAGACTTAGAAAAGACTACCGTTGCTTGGTGCGAGAAAATTTTAGAAAAAAGCCCTTTAGCGCTTCGAATGTTAAAATCTGCCTTTAATGCAGAACTAGATGGTCAAGCGGGTATTCAAGAGCTGGCTGGAAATGCAACCTTATTATATTATTTGTCTGACGAGGCCAAAGAAGGAAAGAATGCCTTCCTAGAAAAAAGAAAGCCTGATTTCTCCAAATTCCCTAAATTCCCTTAATCATGAATTATTGGTTAGTAAAATCTGAGCCATTCAAATATTCCTGGGATGATTTCGTTAAGGAGGGGAAATCTGTTTGGGATGGTGTTAGAAATTACCAAGCACGGAATAATATGATGGCTATGAAAAAAGGCGATTGGGTCTTTTTTTACCATTCTAATGAAGGGATGGAGGTCGTGGGTTTAGCCGAAGTACAACGGGAGCATTTTCCAGATCCCACCACGGAGGACCCGCGTTGGGTGGTGGTGGAATTGATTCCAGTAAAAAAATTCGCTAAAACTGTGACATTGAAGGCGATGAAAGCAGATGATAGGTTATCCGGTTTAGCGCTCATCAAACAGTCCCGTCTATCCGTAACACCCGTAGCTAAAGCAGAATTCGACATTATTTTAAGTCTAGCTGAATAAAAAATGAAATCGATCCGCCTCATCTTCGCATTATTACTGAGTAGTTTTTTCACTTTCGCCCAAGAAATGAAGCGAGTTGAAATTACTACTGGGTCAAATCAATTAGAAACGTTCTCCATTCCATTAGGAGAAAAAGGAGTGGTGGTCTTACATCATACGGGGAAGTCTGAATTTATCATTAGAAAATACAATACTGATTTAGAACAGGTCTGGATTCATCAAGGAAGCGTTGATGCAAATCTTGATTATGTGACTCATTGCTACGATGGAAGATATCTAAATTTGTTATTTAGCCGCTATAAAAGCAATAATTATTACATCGTTCGGGTAAATCCACAGGATGGCATATTAGAGAAGTTTCAAATTTTTTCAGTCGAGAAAATGGAGATTTCAAACTTTAAGGCTTTGAATCAATCCTTGTTTATTGGAGGTATCGTTAATAATTCACCCGTGATACTCTTCACAAATCTTAATGAAAAAAGAACCAGAATACTACCATCGGTTGTATCAGGACAAGCAGAGATCCAATCGATGGATTTAGATACTCTTCAACAGCAAATTAATGTTGTGTATTCCGTAGGTAAGAAGGCTAAAAACTACCAGTTAATATTGAAATCCTTTGATGAGGATGGTAATCAATTAGGAAGTATCAGTATGAATCCTAGTGAGGAATATGCTCAAATGAATGCCAAATCCACCCAATTGAACGATTCTTTACAAGTAGTCGTAGGTACTTATGGACATAAGGCCTCGATAGGTTCATCTAGAGGCCCTAGTTCGCAAGGCTTGTATTTCAGCTCTTATTTAGATGGCGATTTACAAGATTCTAAGTTCCACAGTTTTACCCAATTCAACAATTTCTTTAATTTCTTAGGCGACAAACAAAAAAATAAGCAAGAGAAAAAAATAAAAAGCAAGGAGGATAAGGGGGAGGAGTTTCGTTTAGATTACAGACTTTTAATGCATGAAATCATCAAAAAGGGAGATCACTATATCGTAGTGGCGGAAGCTTTTTATCCAGATTATAAGTACCTAAATAATTCCCCTTTTATTGGAAATTTTGGAATGTTAGGAGGCGGACTATTTTCACCGTGGAATATGTTATATAATCCATACCATTGGGGTTATGGATATTATGGATTGTATTCCCCTTTTTCAAGCTATTACAGCCCGTGGGGGTATAGAGGATTCAATTCATTTGGAAATAATCAGCAATTCGACGGATGGATATATACGCATGCGGTGATAGCAGAATTAGACGAAAAGGGTAATTTATTATGGGATCAATCTATTGATTTGAACAACATAAAAGAGGATAAACTAATTCAAAAGATAAAAACCTCTTTAAATGGGGATGCGCTTACGTTAACCTACCAAAGAGGGAATAACATCATTTCCAAGTACATTAGCGCTAGAGGCGAAACTGGAGAAGAAAAAATACAGGAATTAAGTAGCCAGAACGAAGGTGATAGAATTCGACGTCAGGAAAAATCTGATCTTCATTACTGGTATAACAATAATTTTATCGCTTCTGGCAACCAAATCATTAATAATTCTGAGGAAGGAAGACGCTCCGTGTATTTCCTTACTAAAATCCCATTGAACCCCTAAAATTTGAAAAATTCAGCTTCTATTGCGATTGAGACTCCCACCTCTTGGGGAAAAAATTACGAATTAATAGACTCAGGAGGGTTCGAAAAGCTAGAGCAATTTGGAGCTTTCGTGGTGAGACGGCCTGAACCTCAAGCTGTTTGGCAAAAATCTCTTTCCGAAGAATTTTGGGCTAGTAAAGCTAATGCCTATTTCAAAAAAGAAAAAGGTAGTACAGAACGCGGTGTTTGGGAGGTGAAAAAAGGAGTTCCAGATAAGTGGTTTATGCCCTATAAATCAGATAAACTCGATTTAAATTTCAAGATTTCTTTATCTTCCTTTAAGCATGTTGGTATTTTCCCTGAACAAGCGTCCAACTGGGAGTTTTTAGCTAAAAATATTCCTTTATTAAAAACAGCTAAACCTAAAATCTTAAACTTATTCGCTTACACTGGAGGTGCTAGTTTAGCTTGCAAGCAAATGGGCGCAGATGTTACGCACGTGGATTCAGTTAAACCTGTCTTATCTTGGGCCAGAGAGAATATGGAAGTATCCAATCTAGATAATATTCGTTGGATGGCAGAAGACGCGCTCAAATTCGTGAAAAGAGAGGCAAGACGCGGCAATTTCTACCAAGGTATTCTGTTAGATCCACCCGCATATGGTCGGGGTCCAGAAGGGGAGAAATGGGTATTAGAGGAGCAAATCGATGATATGTTACGCTCTGTGAAGGAGATTTTGGATCCGAATGAACACATTCTATTAACGAACGTCTACTCGTTAGGATTTTCAACCTTAGTCGTAGAAAACTTAATGAAGGGAATTTTTAATGTGCCAGAACAGGCGGAATCTGGAGAGATCTTTTTGAATGATGAATACGATAAAAAACTCCCATTAGGAGTCTTTTATCGCTATCTATATCAATCTTAGTTTTTAGGATAAATCACACCTTTAGCTGCTAAAAGTGTATTTTTCATTAAAGAAACGATGGTCATCGGACCTACACCCTTAGGAACTGGGGTGATATAAGAGCATTTAGGAGCTACGTCATCAAAATCTACATCACCTTTCAAGGCAAAGCCTGATTTCTTTGTCGCGTCTTCCACGCGGGTTAAACCCACATCGATAACAACAGCACCCGGTTTAATGTGTGCGGCCTTGATAAACTCTGGTTTACCTAATGCCGCTACAACGATATCGCCTTGCGCACAAATTTCTTCTAAATTAGGAGTTCTAGAGTGAGTTAAGGTCACCGTACAGTTTCCCACTGGGTGATTACGTTGCATTAAGATGGACATCGGTAATCCTACGATTTGAGAACGACCTACTACCACGCAATGCTTTCCAGCCGTTTCAATCTTATAATAAGCTAATAAATCCAAAACTCCCTGAGGCGTAGCGGAGATGTAAGCCGGCAAACCTTTAGCCATACGACCGATATTAATCGGATGAAAACCATCTACATCCTTAGAGGGATGAATCGTCTCCATCACTTTATCTGGATTAATATGGGCAGGAAGAGGCAATTGAACGATTAATCCATCCATATCTGGATTATCGTTTACTTTTTGCACTTCCGCTAGTAAATCAGCTTCAGATATAGATGGGTCAAAACGCAAGAGGGTAGAAGCAAAACCTAATTCCTCGCAAGATTTCACTTTATTAGCTACATAGGTCTCAGATGCACCATTATTTCCAACGAGGATGGCCACTAAATGGGGGGCTTTTTGACCCGCTGCCACCATTTGTTTTACTTCTTCACCAATAGCGATTTTCATCGTTTCGGCCACCATCTTACCATCGATAATCTGACTCATATGCTTATTTTTTACGTGCTTTCTTAGGTGTAGGAGCCGCGTCGCCTAAGGCTAAACACTCCTCTAATGTTAAATCAGCTGGTTCAGTTCCTTTCGGAATCTTCACATTGCGTTTTCCAATTTGGATATAGGGGCCATACATTCCGTTGACAACCTTTACCATCTCATTCTCCGCAAATTCCTTAATGAATTTATTCGCGTCCACTTTACGCTTTGCCTCGATTAATTCAATCGCACGCGCTTGATCAATTGTAGCTAAATTATCTGTTTTAGCTAAAGAATAATACTTTCCATTGTGCTTTACATAGGGACCAAAACGGCCTTTACCCGTCTCAATCAAGGAATCCTCAAAGTATCCAAGACCGCCAGCTTCTGCATCTTTCAAAGCCTGCGCAATGACCGCAATCGCTTGATCTACTTCAATGGTGAATGGATCGTGTGTATCTGGTAAACTTGTAAACTTACCATCATATTTAATATAAGGCCCTAATTTTCCCGCACCGATAATGACAGGCATATCGTTGTGAATCCCTACTTCACGAGGCAATTTAGGGCGTTCTAATAAGGCCAAAGCCTCTTCAAACGTCAATGTGCTCACCGACTGTGTCTTCGTCAAATTCGCAAATACAGGCTTTTCTTCCTCTGATGACTCTCCCAGTTGAACAAATGGACCAAATTTCCCTAAACGTACCGAAACTAATCGTCCAGACTTAGGATCGACTCCTAATTCACGGCCACCGCCTACAGAACTGCGGTTGATCGATTTAGAATCTTCAATGGTCTGGTGGAACGACTTGTAGAAGTTTTTCATCAAGACGGTCCACTCTAATTTACCTTTGGCGATGTTATCAAATTCATCCTCCATTTCAGCGGTAAACGTATAATCAACCACATTTTCGAAGTTCTCTACCAAGAAATCCGTCACTAAAGTTCCAATATGCGTAGGGAATAATTTCGCTTTTTCCGTACCCACTGTTTCTGTGGCTTTCGTTCCCGAAATTTCGTTATTCGAAAGTACCCAGGTTTGGAATTCACGTTCTCTACCCGGACGATCTTCTTTTACTACATAGGCTCGTTTAATAATCGTAGAAATGGTAGGCGCATAGGTCGATGGGCGTCCGATACCTTTTTCTTCCAATGCTTTTACTAGACTAGCTTCTGTATAACGCGGCGCAGCACGCGTAAAACGCTCTTGCGCCTTCATTTCGTCTAATGTCAATACTTGTCCTACATTCAAAGGAGGCAACATGTCTTTGTTCTCATCCTCCTCTTCGTCATCTTTCCCCTCTAGATAAGCCTTCAAAAATCCTTCAAAAGCAATCACTTCTCCTTGGGCTGATAATAACTCCGGCGTAGTGGAAATATCAATTAAAGCCGTCGTACGTTCTATTAAGGCATCCGCCATTTGAGACGCAATCGCTCGTTTCCAAATTAACTCATATAAACGCTTCTCACGCGCATCCCCAGTGATACTATGATTCGCAAAATCCGTTGGACGGATAGCTTCGTGAGCTTCTTGTGCACTTTCAGACTTCGTTTTGAATTGACGGCTATAGTGGAATTTAGCGCCATAAGCTGACTCAATTTCTGCTTTCGCCTTATCTCTTGCTTCCTGCGATAACATGGTAGAATCGGTACGCATATAAGTAATTCGTCCTGATTCGTACAGTTTTTGAGCTACAGACATCGTGGTAGCCACAGCAAAACCTAATTTACGAGAAGCCTCTTGTTGTAAAGTTGATGTCGTAAACGGAGGTGCCGGTGATTTTTTAGCTGGTTTTGTTTCTAAACTTTTGATGCTGAAAGCAGCGCCAACACATTTTTTTAGGAAATCTAAGGCATCATTTTCTTTGGCAAAAGCCTTAGATAATTCTGCTTTCAATACTTTCTTTCCTGGTAAATCAAAATGAGCGACCACCTTAAACGTTGCTACCGCCTCGTGATTCTCAATCTCACGCTCTCGTTCTACAATTAAGCGAACTGCAACGGATTGCACGCGACCGGCTGATAATCCTTTCTGAACTTTAGACCAAAGTACCGGAGACAATTCAAATCCAATCAAACGATCCATAATCCGACGTGCCTGCTGCGCGTTCACTAAATCCATATCAATGGTACGTGGCTGCGTAATGGCTTGTAGGATGGCTGGCTTCGTAATCTCACGGAAAACTATTCGCTTCGCATTATCTTTCAGTCCTAAGGCTTCCTTTAAGTGCCAAGAAATGGCTTCACCCTCCCGGTCGTCGTCCGTTGCTAACCAAACTTCTTCCGCTGATTTCGCTAGACTTTTCAACTCCGAAATGACTTTAGTCTTATCCGCAGATACTACATACGTAGGAGCGAAGTCATTCTCTACATCGATGGCTTTATCCCCTTTGAGAGGCAAATCGCGAACGTGACCAAAAGAAGACTTCACCACGAAATCCTTTCCCAAATATCCTTCTATGGTCTTCGCTTTTGCAGGAGACTCTACTATGACTAAATTTTTTGCCATTATGCTGGTTAAAAAATGAAAATCCTAAAATGACCCCAAATATAAGGGCTCTAAATTTAACAAAGAGGCAAAATTCACTGAAAAGCGAAAAAAAATTATTCCAGTATATTTCCGATTCTAATTCTTGAATTGATATTCACCCGAAATCCGATATAATTAAATCGAGTATTGCTGAAATTAGCTATAGCCTCTAATCTGAATATTTTGAAAACACCATCAAGGCCGTACCCTAATTCGGAATAGACTAAATTTTGATTTCGAACATAATTCATATTCGCAATCAACACTTCTTTTACATACAGCTTTTTCATTCCTAATAAGGGTTTTAACCAAAGATTAGCAAATTGAAAAAAGCTTAAAGCTTCGAAATAGGTTCCTCCAGTAGAGTAGGTATAATGATCCACATTTAGACGCTGATTTGCGCCAGTAGTAAAATTTTGATAATAACCCACTAAACGATGGGAGGCTAACATCTCACCCGCCTGCAATAAATTTAACGTTCCATTGTAGTGTTTGTAATCAATAAAATATTTAGGCTTATTGCCAAAAAATGTACCCGCATTAACCAATAACCCCATTTTTATCCACGGATTAACCTCTACATTATGTAAGTAGGAAAACTCCACTTGATCAAAATCAGTAGAGGAACCCGCTACGCCCCGCCAACCTGCTCGGTATTTTGCTAACAAAAGGGGAGAGGATCCCCAATCTGTTAAGCGCGTGTTTGCACGGTAGCTTTGGGTTAAAAATGGTCTATATCCCACTTGAAACTGTGTAATAAAGGATTTATGCGTTGAAAAACCTTCTTGAACATACTCTGCATTACTCGGATTATTTGAACTGAAATCCCGATTCCTGAAATTAATCCAATGGTAACTCGATATATTATCCATGGGACTACGCTCTGAATATTCTACTAATGCCTTCAAAAAGAAACGTGCAGAATAACGTTTCAACAAGTTAAAGGTGGTGAACTTAGAACGATAAATTTTCATCTGGTTATTCTTCAACAGCAAAGTAGCCAGTGTATTCATTTCTGGTGAGATCGTATTTTCAGGATTGAATTGCGCCACAAAATCGCCATTACTAAGGGATACATCAAACGAGTCCCCTCTATAGCGCAAACGAACAAAGCCTGAATTACGATTAATCCCGTAGGCTCTTCGGCCTACCACTTCAGCCTCTAACATATGATAGCGAGCCCAACGCTTCCTAAATACCAAACCAGAACTCGCGACAAATCCCTCCGCCACATTAAAATTAGAATCAAAAACGGGGGATTTATAATAAAGCTCGTAAGGGTAAAAATCCGTTTTAAGTTTCCCAAAGTAGAAAGACTTACTTAACAACAATTGGGTCAACTTAAATGGCTTGACTTGAAAGCTATCGATAACAAGTTCCTTTTTTTCAAGTAAGGCATTATTGGTAAAAAAAGAGGAATCGAGTGATAATTTGGCATGCTTTTCCTTATAATAGACCGAATCAATCATCACTAAATTTGATGTCAGCCTTTGTTTCCACTTCCGAAGTAAGGAGCCATGCAAATTAGTAAGGAATTGATTTGCAAATGTTTCATCGAAAGCGAGCATAGATATCGCTAGTGTTTCCTTCGGCTTTTTAGGCTCAACGAATAATTCGGGATTATACATCCACTCCTGAGGACGACTAATGGCATCTTGTTCCCAAATATATTCCCCCTGATTCCCTAAGAGACCTGCGCGCAAACGAATGCGACCTTTCAACGGAATCCACTTATCAAGAAAGGGCTGATGTAGTAAATCTAATTCATAATCAATTGCATCAGAAAATACACTCCCCGTAAAGCGAACTAACCAACCTAATTCATCCAACGTAATGACACCGGTAAACAGACGATCTCGTTTAATTTTTGGTTTAACATAAAACTGAAAACACTTTTTGCCCTGCACTAACGTATCTCCTTTATCAATAAATTGGTAATAGGATTTTGCCTGGTAATTCAAAGGGGAAACACAATAAGTTCCCACATAATCTTGGTAAAAATCTGGCCAAACAAATAAGGTAGGCTTCACATATTTCTTTTGAAAACTCTCTACCGATTCAATTCCATGAATCAGTTGATTCAAATGACCCACCTGCACCTCTGAGATGGTCTGATTACCATACCATTGGCCCATTTGAATACCTTCTTTCTCAACTAATCTCTTTTTTGCGGCACCAAGTACTTGGGTAAATCGGGCTTTTTCTTGTACTTTAATTCGCATTTTAAAAGAACCCATGGCTTGACCATGAAGCTCTGCTCGTTGTATTGCGAGGTCTATTACAGATACAGAGGTAGGATGTGGGGACTGCGCTTGAATTTCATTTGGAAAAAAATGAAAAAAACATCCGATTATCAGGAATATTTTAAAACGGTTCAAGCGAAGAGGGAATAAAAATATTTAAATAGTCCTATTATAAATAGGATAAATCAAGCAATAAAACAAAGTTGTTAATAATTCCCTAACAAAGGAAATGTTCTCCTAAAATAGTGGCAAAATTGAACCTAATCTATTAATTTTGTGAACATTTTTTACCAAACTATTTTACCATGGCCTTTGACATTGAAATGATTAAAGCAGTTTACGATCGCATGCCAGCTCGCATCGCTGCGGCTCGTGCGTTAACAGGTAAGCCGCTTACGTTAACTGAAAAAATTCTTTACAGCCATTTATGGGAAGGAACCGCAACTTCGGCTTATGCGAGAGGTGCGTCCTATGTAGATTTTGCTCCAGACCGTGTGGCAATGCAAGATGCAACTGCTCAAATGGCTTTATTACAATTTATGCAAGCAGGACGCCCACAAGTGGCCGTTCCTTCTACCGTGCATTGTGATCACTTAATTGAAGCAAAAGTGGCCTCTACTACCGATTTAAAAGTAGCAGTGGATAAAAATAAAGAGGTTTACGACTTCTTATCGTCTGTTTCAGACAAATATGGTATCGGTTTCTGGAAACCAGGCGCTGGTATTATTCACCAAGTAGTATTGGAAAATTATGCTTTCCCAGGCGGAATGATGATCGGTACGGACTCACACACGGTAAACGCGGGTGGTTTAGGTATGATCGCCATTGGTGTAGGTGGAGCAGATGCTTGCGATGTCATGGCAGGTCTAGCTTGGGAATTGAAATTCCCTAAACTAATTGGTGTTAAGTTAACAGGTAAATTAAATGGTTGGACCTCAGCTAAAGACGTAATTCTTAAAGTGGCGGGTATTTTGACAGTGAAAGGTGGTACAGGTGCAGTAGTCGAATATTTCGGCGAAGGCGCAACCTCTATGTCATGTACAGGTAAAGGAACCATCTGTAATATGGGTGCCGAAATCGGTGCTACCACATCTACTTTCGGTTACGATGATTCTATGGCTCGTTATTTAGAGTCTACGGGTCGTGCGGATGTGGCAGCTTTAGCAAATGGAGTGAAAGAACACTTGACAGCAGATCCTGAAGTTTATGCTAACCCAGAAAAATATTTCGATCAAGTTATTGAAATCGACTTAAACGCATTAGAACCACACTTGAACGGTCCATTTACTCCAGATTTAGCTACGCCTATTTCTAAAATGAAGGAAATGGCTGAGAAGAACGGCTGGCCTACGAAAGTAGAAGTTGGTTTAATTGGTTCATGTACAAACTCTTCCTATGAAGATATCGCACGCGCTGCTTCTTTAGCGAAGCAAGTAGCTGCCAAAGGTTTAAAGACGAAAGCACAATTCACGATCACACCAGGTTCGGAATTAGTTCGCTATACCATCGAACGTGATGGATTTATTTCTACGTTTGATTCGATCGGTGCGACGGTATTTTCGAACGCTTGTGGACCATGTATCGGTCAATGGGCACGTCCAGGTGCTGAGAAAGGGGAGAAGAACACGATTGTTCACTCGTTCAACAGAAACTTTGCGAAGCGTGCGGATGGTAACCCGAACACTTTTGCTTTCGTAGCTTCACCGGAAATGGTGACAGCTTTAGCCATTGCAGGGGATTTAACCTTCAATCCGTTAACAGATACGTTAACAAACGATAAAGGAGAGCAGGTAAAATTAGATGCTCCTACCGGAGACGAATTGCCTAAATTAGGCTTCGATGTAGAGGATGCAGGATACCAAGCTCCTGCAGCAGATGGTTCAGCTGTACAGGTAAAAGTTTCACCTACATCTGATCGTTTACAATTATTAGATCCTTTCGCAGCTTGGGAAGGTTCTGATTTGAAAGGTTTGAAATTGTTAATTAAGGCCAAAGGTAAGTGTACAACGGATCATATCTCTATGGCAGGTCCTTGGTTGAAATTCCGTGGTCACTTAGATAACATCTCAAATAATATGTTAATCGGAGCGGTGAACTTCTTCAATGAGAAGACAGATAACGTGAAGAATGCATTAACAGGAGAATATGGTCCGGTTCCAGCTACTCAACGTGCTTATAAAGCAGCAGGAGTAGGAACTATTGTCGTAGGGGATACAAACTACGGTGAAGGATCTTCACGTGAGCACGCAGCGATGGAGCCACGTCACTTAGGAGTTCGTGCCGTGTTAGTAAAATCATTTGCTCGTATTCACGAAACAAACCTAAAGAAACAAGGTATGTTAGCCTTGACTTTCGCGAATGAAGCTGATTATGACAAAATTCAAGAAGATGATTCAATCAACATTGTAGGCTTAGGAAGCTTTGCTCCTGAAAAATCATTGACGATTGAATTAGTTCACGCGGATGGTAGCACAGAAAGTTTTGCTGTAAACCATACGTATAATGAACAACAAATCGAATGGTTCAAAGCAGGTGGTGCCTTAAATATCATCCGTGCATCTGTTAAATAATTTGAAATAGGGGCGAAATTGTTTAATTTTGCCCCTTGTTAAAAAAATAAGCCCTAACAAACCCATGGCAGCGATTAACGCAGTTAAAATATTTTCTGGTTCTGCATCTAATTATTTAGCGAAAGATATTGCTAAGTATTATGGAAAGGATTTGGGCGCTGTAACTACTTTAAAGTTCTCTGATGGTGAAATGTCACCTAGTTTTGATGAATCTGTACGTGGTTGCGATGTTTTTATCATTCAGTCTACATTTCCTACGGCTGATAATTTAATGGAGCTATTGCTTATGATTGATGCCGCAAGACGTGCATCTGCTCATTATGTGACAGCTGTTATTCCGTATTTTGGGTATTCACGTCAAGATCGTAAAGATCGTCCACGTGTAGGTATTGGAGCGAAATTAATTGGTAATCTTTTGACAGCAGCAGGAGCGGATCGTTTAATGACGATTGATTTACACGCTGGCCAAATTCAAGGTTTCATGGACTTCCCCGTAGATCACTTGGAAGGAAATGCCATCTTCGTTCCTTATTTAAAATCATTGAATTTAGAGAACATTCTTTTCGCATCCCCTGATGTGGGAGGCGTTGTTCGTACGCGCAATATGGCCAAATTCTTCAATGCAGAAATGGTTATTTGCGATAAGCACCGTAAGCGTGCCAATGAAATTGCTTCAATGCAATTAATTGGTGACGTTAAAGGAGCTGATGTCATCTTAGTCGATGACTTAATTGATACCGGTGGCACCTTGTGCAAAGCGGCTCAATTAATCATGGATAAAGGGGCAAATTCAGTTAGGGCGGTTGTCACCCACCCGGTTTTATCAGGAAAAGCATATGAGAACATTTCTAATTCTGTTCTTACAGAATTATTGGTGACCGATACCATTCCTCAAAAACAAACATGTGACAAAATAAAGGTACTTTCAGTGGCTGAGCTTTTTGCAAAGGCGATTGGTCGTATCCGTGATCACGAATCTATCAGTTCATTATTTATTAAATATTAATTTCAACCGTTTCTAGGGGATAGCCTTTGTGCGAAAGACTAGAAGCATTAACAAAAACAAAATGAAAAAATTAGAGATTGTAGGGTTTAAAAGAGCGAATCTCGGTACTAAGAGCGCAAATGATTTACGTAACGAAGCTTTAGCACCCTGTGTTTTATACGGTGGTTCTGAGCAAGTTCACTTTGCTGTTCCAATGATCCTTTTCCGTGAATTATTGTATTCATCGGATGTGTACGAAGTTGAATTAAACATTGAGGGTACGAAATACCGTGCGATCTTACAAGATGCACAGTTTCACCCGGTAAACGAGATGATCTACCACGTAGACTTCTTAGAAATCCAAAAAGGTAAGCCAATCAAGATTGCTGTACCTATCAAAGTAACAGGAAATTCTCCAGGTGTTATCAAAGGGGGTAAAATGGTGCAAAAATTACGTAAAGTTACTTTACGTGGTCAAGCAGAAAGCATTCCTGATTTCGTAACAGTTGATATTTCTGGTTTAGACTTAGGTCAAACGGTAAAAGTAAACAAACTACAGGTAGAAGGATGTGAGATCTTAAATCCAATGTCTAACCCAGTAGCAACAATCGATATCCCAAGAGCATTAAGAGGTAAGTTAACAGCTTAATAACTCCATCGGATTTCACAGATTGATAGATAAAGAAAAAGCCCCGCAAATGCGGGGCTTTTTTTATGCCTATATGAATAGGGAACTATTTCTTAGCCACAATCGATTTTACGATTGGTGCTTTCTCCATCTTCTTCACAGCAGCGTGATCGTTGTCTCCCACGTGAATGTAAGGAGCAATCACAAGGGAAACGATGGACATCAATTTGATCAAGATGTTCATAGACGGACCCGATGTATCTTTGAATGGATCACCTACCGTATCACCCGTTACTGCCGCCTTGTGTGGCTCAGAACCTTTCTTATATGTTTGACCATCGATCAATACACCCTTCTCGAATGATTTCTTAGCGTTATCCCAAGCTCCACCTGCATTAGATTGGAATATACCCATCAATACACCTGAAACCGTTACACCAGCTAAAACTCCCCCTAAAACTTCAGGTCCCATAGTGAAACCTACAATAACAGGAACCGTTAAAGCGATTGCACCTGGAAGAATCATTTGGCGAATAGACGCCTCAGTAGAAATAGCTACACACTTCTCATATTCTGGTTTCGCTTTGTATTCCATAATTCCTGGAATCTCACGGAATTGACGACGTACTTCATTTACCATTTCCATAGCCGCTTTACCTACTGCAGAGATACACAAGGCAGAGAAGATGAATGGAATCATACCACCCACGAATAAACCTGCTAATACATCTGCTTTATAGATATCGATATGACTAATTCCTGCTATACCTACGAAAGCCGCAAATAAAGCTAAAGAAGTCAAGGCTGCAGACGCAATGGCAAAACCTTTACCAGTTGCCGCAGTTGTATTTCCTACCGCATCTAAATTGTCCGTACGATCACGAACCTCAGAAGGTAATTGTGACATTTCTGCAATACCACCCGCGTTATCCGCGATAGGACCAAAAGCATCAATAGCTAATTGCATTGCCGTCGTAGCCATCATACCAGCAGCGGCGATAGACACACCGTAAATTCCTGCAAAGTGATAAGAACCTACAATACCAGCTGCTAAAACTAAAATAGGCAATACCGTAGATTCCATACCTACCGCTAAACCACCAATGATGTTTGTTGCGTGACCTGTACCTGACTTTTGAACGATTGAATCTACAGGACGCTTGCCCATAGCCGTATAATATTCAGTAATGATAGACATTAAAGCACCTACCACTAAACCCACGATAATCGCATAAAACACATCCATTGAAGTGAATGTCGTACCACGAAGGGTTAAGTATTCTGGTAAGATATTCTTCACTAAGAAGTATGACGTTACGAATGTGATCGCAATTGAAGCATAGTTACCTACGTTTAATGCATTTTGAACAGAGGCTGTTTCGCTTGAAATACGCACAAAGAAGGTAGAAACAAGTGAAGCAATTAAGCCAACACCAGCAATTAACATAGGCAATAAGACAGGGGAGAATCCACCGTAATTATCTGTTACAGATATTTCTTGTCCTAAAACCATCGTAGCTAAAATAGTAGCTACATAAGAACCGAATAAATCAGCTCCCATACCTGCCACGTCACCTACGTTATCTCCTACGTTATCAGCGATTGTAGCCGGATTACGCACATCATCTTCCGGAATACCAGCTTCCACTTTACCTACTAAGTCAGCACCTACGTCAGCTGCTTTAGTGTAAATACCACCACCTACACGCGCAAACAAAGCGATAGACTCAGCTCCTAAAGAGAAACCAGCTAATACCTCGATTGCTGTTCTCATCTCTACAGAAGTCAAAGCTTGACCTTGAGCGAAGATTTGGTAGAAAGCAATAAACAAGCCTCCTAAACCTAAAATAGCTAAACCTGCAACTCCCATTCCCATCACGGATCCACCAGTGAAAGAAACGTTCAACGCTTTAGCTAAAGATGTTCTTGCAGCCTCTGCTGTACGAACATTCGCTTTAGTAGCGACGATCATACCAATATAACCAGCGGTAGCAGAAAAAACTGCACCGATTAAAAAAGCAACAGCAATTAAAGGGGAGGAGTGAATCGGATTTTCTGGTGTTCCCTCTTGAGATCCTAACCAAGCTAATAAGATAGCCGTAGGAATCGCGAAATAGGTTAAGATTTTCCACTCCGCTTTTAAGAAGGCAATAGCACCATCTGCAATGTAGCCAGCCAATTCCTGCATTTTTTCATTTCCAGCATCTTGTTTAGACACCCAGTTAAACTTCCATGCTGTGTACAGCAATCCTACTAAACCAAAAGCAGGGACTAAGTAAACAATTTGATTCATAAAGGTTAATTTAGATTATATCAAAAAAATTTAGCACAATTTAGGCAAAAAGGTGCAAATAAACAATTAGAATGGCAATCGGACCAGAACTTTCCACTTTTCTGGGACTACAATCCCCATCGGATAGACTAAATCAATACCTAAAATTTTACCTATACCCGATAAACCATAAGTAAACTCTTGGTAATGAACCGTTTGAGAATTAACCGATGTCTGAAGATAAGAATAACCCACTTTTTCTTTTAAACCATAGAGTGATAAATAAGGGTTTTGGGTAAGTAGAAATTTACGAGGCTCCCAGGTAATAAAAGCTTTAACATGTCCTCCCGGATTAGAAAGAGCAAAATAAGGCAAGGCTAAAAAGCTATAATCTCCAGACACAACGTTCACCTCATTTCCCTTAAAGTGTTGATAGTCTAATATTAAAGATGGCTTCTTTAAAAATTGAGCTGCAGAGATTCGGTAATTGAGTGATCCCCAATTAGCTAGAGAAATAGATTGAGTTACTTGTAATGAGACTCTACTATATGAATTATCTCCCAAAGCCTGCTCCAAACTACCTATAAAGGTAGGCCCAATTTCATTGGATAACCTCCTCGCGCCATTAAAACGTCGCCACGATGCAAATGGTTGATAGCGAAAAGAAATAGAACCATATGCTTGCCGACTCGTTTCAAAAGGAAGACCATTAGACTCAAATTGACGTTTTTTATTAAAAAATCCATTCTCCTCCGTATTCGCTAAACTCGAGCGGGAGCGAAATTCTAAAGTCGTATTCAGGTTCCATTTGGCATTCAACTGTATGGCATAGGAAGCCTTAATGAAATCTTTTTGATACAACTTCATATAATTCCTAGAGAGAAAAACCGCATAAAGCGCATTAATGGTAGTGGAAATAGGTTCCGTTGAATTAATTTGCTGTACAATTGAACCACCAGAGAGGAGAATTCTTTGCCGATTCTCATCCCAATTTCGCTCCACATAAGCGGATGCATTCCAAGCCTTTCTAGAAAAAGCATACCGAAGATCGAATCCTGTCCCCCAATAATCGGCTAATTTATAGGTATAGCGGTAGTCCACACCTCGCCCTAAAAAATACCCATCTACTGCATTAAAACTGCGCTGAAAGTTATTCAATGTTAATCGAGAGCCTATTCCTTTCTGGGTATAATTATAGGTCCTGCCTACTATAAGGTCTGAAAAACGAAATCTTGGCAATGAGTTAACGGAATCCTTTAAGCGTTTTTTCTCATCTTGAATGTATAGACTATCCGCCTCTTTATAACCTTTGACTTCCGCTTCTGTTAGCGGCACTTGCCTTTCTGCTTCCCAAAACTCTTCCGCCTTTTTGCCTGCCGTAGAATCTACCGTAAAATTATAGTCAGATTTAAACTCTTCTTTAACCTCTTTTTTTTCCTCTTTTTCGACCTGCTTCAATATTTGTTTAAGTTTTTTGCGGGTTAATTCTTTGCCTAAGGCTAATTTAGGGTTAGGCATTTTCTCTTTATTAATTTCCTTTGCCCAATCTTTGTGCAGCCGTTCTTCAATAATGGTAGGTTTCACAACGAAGGCAGGGTTCACCTTAATCGAATATTCTTTTACTTGGGTGATGTAGCGGAAAGTAGCGCCAAATCCCATAGCTTCAAAATTGATATTTACATCATAATTAATGGGCATCCATACTCCCTGAAATAAGGCATTTTGCTGCTGAAACGTATAATATCCTTGGGAATTACGAAATGCTAAACTAAAGGAATATATACTCCAAGTATCTTCCACAATAGAGAGGGTTCCTTCAAACAAGTCATCAGAAGTAGATTTAGGTTTGACCTGAATCTTAGAAACAGTTTGACCATTGAGCTGAAAACTACCTAGGTAAGCAAACTTATAAAATGAAAAAGCGGATGGTGAGAGCGGACTTATCAATTCCCCCCAGACTTTAGGTTGATAAAAATTAGTTTGTGTAATGCGTAAATTAGGAGCTCCAGAATTACGTAATACAGAGGGTAAGTTATTTCGATTAGATAAAACTTTTTCTTCTATTCGGTTCGGTTTAGTAAAGGTTATTTGATTAATTCCTTCCAGAACATAGGTGGAACCCACTTTAATGCCCGCTTCTTTTTCCATCTTCTTACCCACGAGGGCATTCATCACTTTAGAAATGGACGTAATTTTACCAGCGCCCTTCACATAGCCTTTGGCAGAGTAACGATCAATTTCTTTTAAGTGAAAGGGGGCCATTGAAATCATCCGGCGCATCATCCCGATGGCAGGATCCTCCTTCAAGCCGCCTACATTCACATCTTGTAGGGTTACGGCCTCTTCAGATAAAACCACATCCACATTCTTATCTGAGTCTAATTGTATACGAATGGATTTAGGGGTATGGCCGAGAAAACGGAAAACAACTTCATGTTCACCTTTGGGCAATTGAATGGCGTATTTACCGTCTTCATTTGCTAAGGTGCCTTTATTTAAATTGGTAATCCAAATAGTAGAAAAAGGCATCAATTCACCCTTATCTGACCGAATCGTTCCACGTAGGGTTTGGGCTTGTAGACCAATACAGGTACACAATAGGAGTAAAAGTGGTTTCATAAAGCAAAATTAAGCATAAGTGACTTATACAAGCTAATATTTTGACGAACGGCGAGCACTTAACAAGAATTAACGTAATTTTGTTATATATGGGATATACACATAGACAGCTCTTCCAGAAATTTATGGCGCCCACATCGGACGCTCCTTTGGCATTAGAAATAACTAGAGCAGAGGGAGTTTATATGTACGATACACAGGGGAAATCTTATATGGATTTAATTTCGGGAATCGCCGTATCTAATGTTGGTCACCGAAATCCAGACGTAGTGAAAGCCATTAAAGACCAAGTCGATGCTTATATGCATTTAATGGTCTATGGGGAATATATCCAAAGTCCGCAAGTGCAACTCGCAGAGGCGTTAGTTAAATCAACGGGGTCTGATAAGTTAAATCAAGTCTATTTTACGAATTCGGGAACGGAGGCAGTTGAAGGGGCGATGAAATTAGCAAAACGCTACACCGGAAGAACCGAGTTCATCTCCTGTTTTAATGCCTACCACGGCGCCAGCCAAGGGGCTTTATCCATTGCGGGGGATGAAAATTTCAAACATGCCTTTCGTCCTTTATTGCCCGATATTCGCCATATCCACCACGGACTAGTAGATGATTTAAATAAGATAACGAATAAAACAGCGGCAGTAGTCATTGAAATCGTAGCAGGAGAGGCTGGCGTTAAAACCGCACCTGCCACCTATTTCCAAGCATTGAGAAAGCGATGTAACGAAACAGGCACCTTGTTGATCGTGGACGAGATACAATCGGGTTTTGGCAGAACTGGCACTTTCTGGGCGTACCAACCCATGAAAATCATTCCAGATATCTTATTAACCGCAAAAGGGATGGGTGGGGGAATGCCGATTGGCGCATTTTTAGCGAACGAAACGCTGATGAAAACCTTGAGTTTTGAGCCGGTATTAGGGCATATCACTACTTTTGGAGGTCATCCTGTTTCTTGTGCGGCTTCGTTAGCCACCTTGCGCTATATAGTAGATGAACACTTACTGGATCAGATTCCATCGAAAAGCGATCTGTTCAAAAGCCTTTTGCAGCATCCCATCATTCAGGAAGTACGAGGCATTGGGTTTATGTTAGCGGTGGAAATGAAGGACTTCAAGACCGTAAAGGCCGTAATTGATGAGTGTATTCTACATGGATTAATTACAGACTGGTTCTTGTTCTGCGATAATTCGCTACGCATTGCACCGCCTTTGACCATTACAGAAGAGGAAATAAAAATAGCCTGCAACATTTTGTTACAGGCTATGGATAAAGTCTATTCGCTTAAAAATTAAGCGTGCTTCAACAAAGTCTCAGCTAAAACCGACTTAGGGATATTTCCACCCACAAGACGTTCTACCATTTCACCCTTTTTAAATACCATTAAAGTAGGGATGGAGCGAATACCTAATGACGCAGGAACCGCTGAATTTTGATCTACATTCATTTTTGCAACAATCGCCTGTCCTTCTACATCGCCTGCTAATTCTTCCACGATAGGTCCGATCATTTTACATGGGCCACACCATTCTGCCCAAAAATCTACTAAAACTGGTGTGTCAGTGCTGATTAACTCTTGAAAATTAGCATCTGTTGCCTCTACGTATTTTCCCATTGTTTGATATATTTTATAAAATTCAAAATTAAAACAAAACCGGCAGAAGAATTAGTTCCCCGATAAATAAATTTAAGAAATTAATTTAAATGCCACATTTTCAAGTTCTCGCAACTCAGAAATAAGGTTTTTGGTGATGGATACCTGCATTTTACGTGATAAAAAATCCATTCCAATTTTCTCTTGCTCATCAAACACCTCAATCGTTAACTTTTTATCTCCCTTATTTCGCTCTAATGTTTCTTGTAATAAATCTAGTTGAGAACTATTTAGCCTACCTAAATCTAAACGTAGTTTTATCTCTTTTGTTCGATCCGACAAGATCTCTGATAACAGCTCAATAGACTGAATTTTAAAGACTTTCTGGTCCATATGGCGGTTCTTTAATTGATAAGAACCGTGAATAAACAACATTCGATCGAGCGCAATAAAACGTTCAAACTGGATGTAATCCTTCGAGAATAAGGCAAACTCATAATTACCCGCGTAATCCTCAATCGTGAAAATCATAAATTGATTTCCATTTCCTGAGGTTCTTACATTGACCTTAGTGACAATACCCGCAAAAGTCTGTGCCACATTAGGGCGCAATTCTAACTGACCGGTATTTGAATTACAAAAATTAGCTATCTCCGTTTTGTATTCATCTAAAGGATGACCTGAAATATAAACGCCCACAACCTCTTTCTCATTCTTCAATTGTTCCATCACAGACCAAGGTTCCGAAGTAGGAATACGCGGTTTTGCAATATCATTTCCTGTTCCTGCACCTAATTCTCCAAAAAGAGACGCAGTAGCTTGAGCCTTCAATTCAGCCATTTTAGAGGCATAGCGGACAATTTTATCAATAAAATTGATGTTATCCTGCGGATCAATGGCAAAATAGTGTGATCTCTGCACTTCTGGGAAACAATCAAACGCTCCAGCGAAAGCTAAAGATTCTAAACTACGTTTATTTACTTGTCGCACATTAATGCGGGACACAAAATCAAAAATATCCTTGTACTCACCATTTTTTTGGCGTTCCTCTACAATCGAATCGACAGCTGCTTCACCTACTCCTTTAATTGCGGCTAGACCGAAACGAATTTGACCTTTCTTATTCACAGCAAAAGAACGAGACGATTCATTCACATCAGGAACTAATAAGCTTAAGCCCATTCGCTTACACTCATCCATGAAGAAGGTAATCTTCTCAATGTTTCCCAAAGAGTTTGAAAGAACCGCCGCCATAAACTCTGAAGGGTAGTTAGCCTTCAAGTAACCTGTTTGGTAAGCTACTAAGCCATAGCAAGTTGAGTGGGATTTGTTAAAGGCATATTGAGCAAAAGCTTCCCAGTCTGTCCAAATCTTATCCAATTTGTCAGCCGGGTGGTTATTCGCCGCACCGCCCTCCATAAACTTACCCTTCATCTTATCGATGGTGGCTTTGTCCTTTTTACCCATTGCCTTACGTAATACGTCGGCGTCACCTTTCGTGAAATTCGCAAGCTTCTGAGATAAAAGCATTACCTGCTCTTGGTAGACCGTAATTCCGTAGGTATCGCTTAAATACTCCTCCATTTCTGGCAAATCGTATTCAATCTTCTCGCGACCGTGTTTTCGGGCAATATAATTCGGAATATAAACCATCGGACCTGGACGGAACAAGGCGTTCATTGCAATTAAATCCGAGAATTGATCAGGTTTCAGATCACGTAAGTGTTTCTGCATTCCCGGGGATTCGAATTGAAAAGTACCGTTTGTTTCAGCTCTTTGGTATAATTCGTAGGTGGTTTTATCATCCAAAGGAAGATCATCCAAAATAATCGTCTCATTGTGGTTCTGCTTAATCAAGCGAACCGCTTCTTTCAAAATAGAGAGAGTTTTTAAGCCCAAAAAGTCCATCTTAATTACCCCAGCATTCTCAATCACCGAACCATCATATTGTGTAATCAAGAGACTCACGTCCTTAGAAGTAGCTACGGGCAAAATATCTGTTAAGTCAGACGGAGCAATAATAATACCCGCCGCGTGAATACCCGTTCCACGCACGGAGCCCTCTAAAATCAGTGCGTTCTCAATGACAGTTGCTGGCAATCCACCAGATTCCTTAATGCGACGCAACTCTTTTACCTGATCTAATTCCTCAGAATTGAGGCCTTCTTTATCTGCTAAACTTTTATCGCCTGTTAATGCCGCATTAAAAATACGGTCGAGTGTAATTTTAGGTTTATCGGGTACCAGCTTTGCTAAGGCGTTTGACTCTTGCAAGGGGAGGTCTAGCACGCGGGATACGTCTTTTATGGACATTTTAGCGGCCATTGTGCCGTATGTGGCAATGTGAGCCACCTGGTTCTTACCGTATTTATCTACGACGTAGTCGATGACCTTTTGGCGGCCTTCATCATCAAAGTCCGTATCAATATCGGGTAAGGACTTCCGATCTGGATTTAGAAAACGCTCAAAAAGGAGGTTATACTTAATCGGGTCAATATTTGTAATCCCTAAACAATAAGCAACCACAGAACCCGCTGCAGATCCACGACCAGGACCTACATAAACTCCTAAATCACGCCCTGCACTAATAAAATCAGCCACAATTAAGAAATACCCGGCAAATCCCATCGTCTTAATCGTATGCAACTCGAAGCGCAGACGTTCTTCTACTACCTGATCGATATCGACATAGCGCTTCTTTGCGCCTTCCATCGTGATATGTTCTAAATAATCATCTTGATTTAGAAAAGTAGTTGGAATTTGGAAATTAGGTAACATCACGTCTTTCGTGAGCTTCAGTGTTTCCACCTTTCCTACAATTTCATTCGTATTATCAATCGCTTCAGGCACGTGTGACCAAAGCTTGGTCATTTCCTCCGTCGTTTTGAAGTAAAATTGATCATTATAGAAAGCAAAGCGCTTTCCCTTCATATCGAAATCCCCTTCAATATCCTTGTAGGTAGGAGTGGACTGCTTTTCGCCGGTATTGATACACAATAAAATATCGTGGGCGTTAGCATCTTTTTGGTCCAAATAATGGCTATCATTCGACGCAATCACCTTCACATTGTACTTCTTCGCAAAACGTAGCAATACCTCATTTACTGTCTGTTGCTCTGGAATGAAATGATTTTGTACCTCGATGTAATAATCCTCGCCAAACAAATCCAACCACCACTTAAATTCCTTCTCCGCCGCGTCCTCTCCATCGCGCAGAATAGCCTGAGGAACGGAGGCTCCTAAACAGCAAGTCGTCGCAATTAAGCCCTTGTGGTATTTTAAAACAAGTTCCTTGTCAATACGAGGGTATTTAGAATACATCCCCTCCATGAATCCAAGCGAACAAAGTTTTACTAAATTCTGATACCCCTCGGGATTCTTCGCTAGAAATAACTGGTGGTAGCGTTTATCCTTCAAGTCTTTGGTAAAAACTTGCTTGTGGCGGTCATTCACTAAATAAAACTCACAACCCACAATCGGTTTAACCCCTTGCTTTCCGGCTTCTGCCACAAATTGAAACACCCCAAACATATTCCCATGGTCCGTAATCGCCACCGCTGGCATATTGTCCTCTTTCGCCTTTTTAAACATAGACGAAATCTTAGACGCACCATCTAGGAGGGAAAACTGGGAATGATTGTGCAAATGCGAAAACTGCATAGGGGTTTATTCTTTTATAAAAGGTTCTTTTTCAAAAAATACAGCATTTAAGAAGTCCAAGAAAGGCTTTAACACCTTTGCATCAGATATCAGCTGTTGGGTAAAATCGGGAGAAGCTACTTGCTGATCGGTATATTTCTTCCAGAAAAACAATTGTTTCTTTTTCAGCAATTCCGCTTCCGGATGATCCGCCTCAAATCCCTTAGGAATTCTTACTAGACTTTCACCTACTTCCTCCCCAAAAATGCCGGCAAACGTGGGATCTTTAATGATCTTACGCAATCCTGCTGCATTATAATCCACTTCTTGCCTAAACGCCGCTAATTGTTCTGGTGTAGGCGAATACATACCACCACCTAAAAAAGACGCTCCATTGGGCTCAATGTGCACATAATAGTCCATCAATCCTGACTTACGACCACCTTCTGAAAAACTCGCTGAAAACCACGTCTTATAAGGCTCTTTGTTTTTAGAGAAGCGAACATCCCGGTAAATGCGGTAGGAGCAATGTTTAAGTAACACGCCATCCATATTCTCGAAATCCGCAAACTCAGAAATCAATTCAGTAGTCCAAGCGTCAAATTCTTTTTTCACCAGCTCATATCTCGACTTGTTTTCTGCAAACCACTCACGTGTGTTGTTCACACGGAGGTCACGCAAAAAGGCCAAAAGGCTAGGAGAGAGGGACATGAAATAAGGGATGAAATTGCAAAAACGAATTTAGCAAATTTAGCTCGAATGCCCAAGCACAAATCGCTTGGAGTTATGGTCTATTTTATTGATTTTTGCATAAATTATTTAGACAAGCTATGCGGATCTTAACGGGCATTCAGGCCTCAGGAAAGCCCCATTTGGGTAATATTTTAGGTGCTATCATGCCGGCGGTTGAACTTTCAAAGCAACCCGGCAATGAATCCTTTTTATTTATTGCGGATTTACACACGCTGACTTCTTTAAAAGATGGTGAAAGTATCCGAAGCAATACCTTATCGATTGCCGCAGCTTGGTTAGCCTTTGGATTTGATACAGAGAAAAATTACTTCTATCGCCAGTCTAAATTAGCCCCATACCACACCGAATTGATGTGGTATTTAAACTGCTTCACACCTTTTCCTATGCTGGCGAATGCACATAGCTTCAAGGATAAATCAGATAAATTATCCGATGTGAATGCCGGCTTATTTACCTATCCCGTATTACAAGCCGCTGATATCGTTTTATATGATGCGCATATAATACCAGTAGGTAAGGACCAAAGACAACACATCGAAATGACTCGCGACATCGCGAATTCTGTGAATAAGCGATACAATAAAGATATATTTGTCTTACCCGAAGCGCGCATCAACGAAGACGTCATGACCATTCCTGGCCTAGATGGCGCTAAAATGAGTAAGTCATTGAACAACTATATCGACATCTTCTTGCCTGAAAAAGATTTATTAAAGCAGATCAAAAAGATCGTAACAGACACAACTCCATTAGAAGAGCCTAAAAATCCAGATAACGACATCACATTCAAACTTTATCAATTAATGGCTTCTCCAGCACAGACAGCAGAAATGCGGGCTAATTATGAAGCAGGCGGTTATGGATATGGCCACGCGAAGCAAGCCTTGCACGAATTGATGTTAGGCTATTTCAAAGAGGCAAGAGAGAAATTTGACTACTTCATCGCACATCCTGAAATTATTGAGGAGAAATTAGCGATAGGCGAGAAGAAGGTTCAACCGATTGCCGAAGCGACCATCTCACGAATTCGCGCTGAATTTAAATTCTAAGCTATGTTTCCGTCCTGGGATGCAGATTTATTTCGGTTCATTAATCAGGCTCACCAGCCTTGGTTAGATGCACCCATGGAAATCATTTCAGGTAAATTAACCTGGATTCCTCTGTATGGCCTACTAATTTATGTTTTATACAAACAGTATAAACTTGAGTTCTGGAAGTCTGTACTCTATTTAATTTCCACGGTAGTTTTCGCCGATCAATTCAGCTCTAGTCTTTTGAAGCCACTTTTTAAACGGCTTAGACCCTGTCATGTAGAGACATTTCAATCGTGGATTCATTTGCCGGCAGGCTGTGGCGGGCAATTTGGCTTTTGTTCTTCACACGCAGCAAACTCTTTTGCGATTGCGGTGGGTTTTTATTTGCTGACTAAGCATAAGAAAGCAGGTATTGCCTTGGTTTTTTGGGCATCGATCATTTCTTATAGCAGAATCTACTTAGGCGCTCATTATCCTTTAGATGTATTCGTAGGAGCTTTAGTAGGAACAGTAGGGGCGTGGGGACTATTTAAAACCTATGAAAGGTTAATTAAAAAGTCATAAGTATCGATTCCATCTGCGAAATCATCGAGGGCTGGGTGTTGACTTTGGCCAAAACCAATCTCCAAACCCACCTTACATTGAATTTTTTCCTCGCGCTCTTGTATCCAGGCCTTTAACGATGCTTCATCTCTGTAGCGATGCACATATAAAACCCCCACTGGAGAAACTAAATCATCATTCTCTGTCACTAATAGATTACCCAAATCAAAATGCGGAATTTGATTTAGTAAGAATAAGGTTCGGTGGTATTGAAAATTATTAGAATACTTCGAATGATCCAAAACCCACGTCTCTTTGGTCAATTCATCAAATAAGGAGGTCAAATCATAAGTCGTAGGCACGGCAATCGTGGAAACATTTCTGCAACCTAAACCATAATAGGTAAAGATATCCTGCGCTAAACCTTTGAAATCATCCTGAGTCTCTGATCCCTTCAAAACGGCCAAAGAACTGCGATTCTTGCGAATAATGTGCGGAATTGTGGAAAAATAATGCGCAAAATACCCACCTGAAAAATCACTACCTGTCGCAATTACCGCATCCATTCCCTGTAAACGATCAATAATGGTAACTGGAATGTTCTCATCAAAAGATTGCATAGCGTCCACATACAACTGCATCAGAGCTTTATCTTGAGAACTTAACTTTAGCGAAGCGTGATGTCCCGAAGCTAATACCATTAAAACGTCGTGCAGACCTACCGCAGGTAAATTACCCGCTAATACGATGCCTACATTCTTTTTATCAGTTGCCTGATGTGGGTGTTGAACATAAAATTCCTCCCAAGCAGCTACCGAAAAAAACTGCTCTTCGATCGCCTGCATCGCATGACGAACTAGGATTTCAGAAAACCAAGGATTCTCATTTACAGATCTATCTATAAATAGTTCTATTTTATCCCGATTAGTTTCATCCGAAAAAAAACGTTTCAAGAAAGAAATAAGCTCTAAAAAGGAAGCCTTTGGCATAATTATAGATATTTTACCCTGCAAAGGTCGAAAAATTTTCGGTTAGTCCATATAAATTATATACTATTCAAATTTATGTTCGTAAATTGCAAGATCAAACAAAAACATTGGTATGGCAATTATCATAACAGACGAATGTATTAACTGTGGGGCTTGTGAACCAGAATGCCCTAATACAGCAATTTATGAAGGTGGCGTCGAATGGACTTGGGCCGGAGGTACTGCACTAACAGAAATTGAATTAGAAGATGGATCTACTATGGATGCTAAAGCGCCTGTAGAACCGGTATCTGAAGAATTTTATTATATCGTTCCAGATAAATGTACAGAATGTACAGGCTTCCACGAGGAACCACAATGTGCTGCGGTTTGCCCAGTAGATTGCTGTGTACCAGATCCAGATCACGAAGAAGATAAAGAAACTTTATTGGCTAAGAAGGCTTGGTTGCATGCGGAATAAAAAAAGCGAAGCTTTTTTTATTAGATTATAGATAATAGAGTAGAGAGAGGAGATTTCCTATCATATAAAGAGTTCATCGAAAGGTGGACTCTTTTTTTATGCTTTATGCAATATCTATACGCTCTTATCTCTACTCTCTAATCTATACTCTCTTATCTCTACTCTCTTATCTATTCTCCCTTATCTCTCATCTCAAAATAAGTCAATCAACTCCCAACCAGCGACCATCGACTAATTTTATATTTTTCTAAGAATGAAAAAATTGAGTTTAATTTTTAATCAATTTTGTTTTCATTTTTGCAAAAACATGAATTTTAGGTTTAATTTTTAACCGTTTTTTATTATTTTTTTGCAAAATGATAAAAAATAGGTTAAAATTTTGTTGAAAATATTTGGAAAGTACAATTTAAGGCTTCATCTTTGATTCGTAATCAAGCATTATTTACTCTTTAAATATTATCCTCATGAAAAAAACGATCCTAACAGCCCTTTTTGCCGCAACAGCATTTTGTGGATTTTCCCAAGAAAAAGAAGCGGACGCTCCTAAGTTTTCTTTCTCAGGTTACATTGATTCATACTATATGTTGAATTTTAATAGCCCTACTAACAGAAGTAACTTAGGTACCTCTGGATACGAAAGAGCATTCGATCAGAAGTCAAATCAATTCTCGTTAGGACTTGTTCAGACGAAATTTGGATATGCAACAAAATCTGCAGACGTAGTTGTTGATTTAACTTTTGGACCAAACGCTGACCTTGGTCAATACGGAAACGTCATTGGGCCCTTGGGTGCAGGAAAAGGCTCCACGGCTTTGGCCATCAAACAAGCCTACTTTAACTGGAAAGCAAGTGACAAATTAACACTAACAGTAGGTCAATTTGGAACACACATCGGATACGAAGTAATCGACGCTCCAGTTAACTACAACTATTCACTTTCTAACCTCTTCAATAATGGGCCCTTCTATCACATTGGTGCTAAAGCGAATTACACATTCTCTGACAAATTTTCTGCCATGGTTGGATTGGTCAACAATGTGGATAATTTAAATGACAATAATGCCTCTAAGGGATTCATTTACCAAGTTTTCACCTCACCTACAGCGGGTTGGAATGTGTATTTCAATGGAATTAGTTCAAATGAATCTGCTCCATTAACCTCTGGAAAAGATGATTCAGGTAGCTACAATTTAGTAGACTTAACGACGTCATACCAAATCACACCCAACTACTTACTTGGTTTAAACGCAGCTTATGGTTCTCAAACAGGGGATTTTCAAGGTGGCGGTAATGTAGGAGAAAGTAAGACTTGGGGTGGTGTTGCGCTTTACTCAAATTACGCTTTTACCGATAAATTCAGCTTAGGTGGACGTTATGAAGTTTTTGATAATACTTCAGGGGCTCGTGCTTTACGCTCTGCTGACGGATCAGGTACAGATGTCAACTCCTTAACTATAACGGCTACGTTTACCGCAGCAGAAGGCCATTTATTGATTAAACCAGAATTGCGTACAGATTCCTATAAAACAACTCAATTTGTAGATGGGGATGGTAAAGACCAAAAATCCCAAACTACCTTAGGAATGCACTTTATTTATAAATTTTAATTTATCCACCCTTAACAAATATTAAACATGACGACACAAAAACCAACTTGGATCCCGTTATTAGTCTTATTAGCGGTAGCTGTCTTAGCATTATTCACAACTTCTGTACCTGGCACCATGCCTACGGAAGGTCTAGACACAGGTGATACAGCCTGGATGATTGTAGCTTCAGGCTTAGTCCTTTTAATGACACCTGGTTTAGCTTATTTCTACGGTGGAATGGTAAATCACAAAAACGTGATTTCTACCATGTTACAATCATTTATTGCCATGGGAGTTATTTCTGTGATTTGGATTGTATTCGGATTCTCCTTAGCCTTCGGTGATTCATTAGGAGGTTGGATTGGAGACCCTAGAACATTCTTCATGTTCAATGGCGTATTTGATCACAAATTATCGTTAGGGTCGTCGGATCAATTAAAATTCACCATACCTTTTGCACTATTCGCATTTTTCCAAATGAAGTTCGCCGTTATCACTCCAGCGTTAATCTCTGGTGCGCTAGCTGAGCGTATTAATTTCCGCGCTTTTGTTCTATTCATGGTACTATTCTGTGTTGTAGTTTATGCTCCTTTAGCACACTGGACATGGCACCCAGATGGTTTCTTATTTAACTTGGGCGTTTTGGATTTTGCTGGTGGAACCGTGGTTCACATGTCAGCTGGTTGGGCTGCACTTGCAGGTGCCTTGTACTTACGTCGCCGTAAATCACACGTGGAATCAAATATCTTGCCTCCAGCTAACATCCCTTATGTATTATTAGGAACAGGTTTATTATGGTTCGGATGGTTTGGGTTCAATGCAGGTTCTGCCGTAGGAGCTAACGGTTTAGCGGTTACTGCTTTCGCAACAACGCACGTAGCAGCAGCAGCGGCTGGTTTATCTTGGATCTTATTTGATGTAACTCGCGGCAAGAAAGTTTCTGCCTTAGGTTTCTGTATCGGTGCCGTAGTAGGTTTAGTAGCTATTACCCCGGCATCTGGTTTTGTAACAGTTCCCGTAGCCATCTTCATCGGTGTGGTTGCTGCCATTGTGTCTAACATTGCTGCCCACTGGAGAGCTTCTTCAAACTTAGATGATACATTAGACGTATTCCCTTGCCATGGTTTAGGTGGTATGGTAGGTATGTTGATGACCGGTATTTTCGCAACTTCAGCTGTAAATGCGGCAGTAGCTGAGCAGGGTTTATTCTACGGAGAAACGTCTTTATTCTTAAAGCACTTATTAGCCTTAGCTATTGTTTCGGCCTTTGCTTTTGGCTTATCTTATATACTTTTAATCATTACGGACAAAATAATTCCGTTACGTGTAAATGAGGAAGAAGAAAGATTAGGTTTGGATATCTCACAACACGATGAATCGTTAGCTGAGTAATTCAAAAACAACTGAGCCGCAAGTAATGGTTCTTGTGGTTTTGTTTCAATCAAAAAGTCGGAGGCTATTAGCTTTCGACTTTTTTGTTTGCGCCCGCGGCGCTAACAAAAAATCAGATTATAGATAATAGAGTAGAGAGAAAAGATAAAAAAAGGGGCATTCGCCCCATCTCTACTCTCTTATCTCTTATCTCTACTCTAACACCACGCCACTCATCTCCCCATTCTCATTGACCGCCTTATAACGTACTTCTTGCACCGTATTTATTTGCAAGGGATCGAATGGAACCACCACTCGTACGTAATTTTCTGAAAAGCCTTCCATTGTGCCCGGTGTAGCAGATTCCTCAAACAAAACCTGACCTTTTAAACCAGCTTGTGATGCATAGAAAGCATGGCGCTTTTTATCAGATAAAATGTGTAACATTTTTGAACGCTCTGCTTTTTGCATACCATCTACTTTGGGCTTGATATCCACCGCGTAGGTATTAGGGCGCTCTGAATAAGGGAAAACATGTAAATATGAAATGTCAAGCGAGTTTAAAAACTCATAAGTCTCTAAAAACAATTCAGGTGTTTCACCTGGATGACCCACGATAACATCGACACCAATACATGCATTAGGCATCACTTCTTTAATAGAGGTCACTCGGTCTACGTATAATTCACGCTGGTAACGACGTTTCATCAAACGTAAAACGGCATTTGATCCAGATTGTAAAGGAATATGAAAGTGAGGAACAAATTTCGTGGACGCTCCTAAGAAAGCAATCATCTCTGGAGTTAACAAATTAGGCTCGATAGACGAAATACGGAAACGCTGAATAGATGATTTTTCTTCAATTGCTTGAACGAGCTGGAAGAATGTTTCGACGCGCTTTCCATTTTGAATGCCAAAATCCCCGATATTCACTCCAGTCAGGACAATTTCCTTGACACCTTTGGCAGAAATCTCCTCAATTAAACCCAACACTTTATCAATGCTATCCGAACGTGACTGACCGCGAGCCAACGGAATTGTACAATAAGAACAAGGGTAATCACACCCATCCTGCACCTTTAAAAAAGTACGTGTTCGATCATTCACAGAATAGGACGCATGGTAATCAAGGTCGTAGCGAATCTCAGAGGCAATTAACTTAGGTAAATCAACCGACTCACGATCTAAATAGGGTGGAAGGAGGGTAGGTAATTGGAATTTCTCGTTTGCTCCTAACACTAAATCCACTCCAGGAATAGCTGAAATCTCCTCAGGCTTCAGTTGCGCATAACATCCAATAATAACGACAGTGGAATTGGGGTTTACTTTCTTCGCTTCCCTAACGACTTTTTTACACTTCTTATCAGCTTGTTCCGTTACGCTACAAGTATTAATGACAAACAGATCGGGTTGGTCTTGGAACTCAGAACGCACAAAACCCATCGGCTCAAGGGAACGAGCGATGGAACTGGATTCTGCAAAGTTCAATTTGCAACCAAGGGTGTAAAAAGCGACTTTTTTCATACCTAAAATCAGGATGCAAAGGTAAAACAAAAATGGCGGGAAAACCCGCCATTTTATCTATAAAAGTATATAAATGCTTGATAAATGAACTATATTTTAGCTGTTTTAACCGTTTTGATAATACGTGCAGCTACTTTGTATGGATCAGCCGCTGAATTTGGACGACGATCTTCTAACCAACCTTTCCATCCTTTTTCAACTACTGCGATAGGGATTCGAATCGAGGCACCGCGATCAGAAACTCCGTAAGAGAAATCATGAATCGAAGCCGTTTCGTGCTTACCCGTTAAACGCATGTGATTATCCGCACCGTACACTTCAATGTGCTCTTTTACAAATGGAGCAAATGATTGACAAATAGTATCATATGCACCTTTATTTCCTGCTGTACGCAATACCGTATTAGAGAAGTTTGCGTGCATTCCTGATCCATTCCAATCTAATTCACCTAGAGGCTTACAGTGCCAGTTAATGGCAACACCATACTTCTCACCTAAACGCTCTAAAATATAACGACCTAACCAGATTTCGTCTCCGGCTTGCTTTGCACCCTTAGCAAACATTTGGAATTCCCATTGTCCGGCTGCAACCTCAGCATTGATACCTTCGATGTTTAAACCCGCATCAATACATAGGTCTAAATGTTCTTCAATAATCTCACGACCGTACGCATTTTTTGCGCCTACAGAACAGTAGTATGGGCCTTGTGGCTCGGGAAATCCATTGGCTGGAAAACCTAAAGGCTTGTTTGTTTCTGGATCCCAAAGGAAATATTCTTGCTCAAAACCGAACCAAAAATCATTATCATCATCATCAATCGTAGCGCGACCATTCGACTCATGTGGAGTTCCATCTGCGTTTAGAACTTCACACATAACTAAATAACCATCACGACGAGCTGGATCTGGACAAACGTACACTGGCTTTAATAAACAATCTGATGATCCACCTTCTGCCTGCTGAGTAGATGAACCGTCGAAAGACCACATATCTAGGTCTTCTAATTTGCCACTAAAATTATTTTCAATTTTAGTTTTAGAACGTAAACTCTGTGTTGGCTTGTAGCCATCTAACCAAATGTACTCTAATTTTGATTTAGCCATGATTTTTATACTTGATTTTGGAACAAAAATAGTTTTTTGAGAATTTATATAGCAAAAATAGACCACTTTTCAGAAAAAACAATAGTTTATTGCGAAAAATCATGCAAAAACAATCCGATTTTCTATAAAAACTCAAAAAATCCAAATAAAAATCAAAATATTCAATCGCTAAATTCATATTTCTACATTTTTTTAACCGCAAACATTCGTTATTTTTACCTATCGTATTTAAACACCTTATATAATGGCAATCACTAGATTTAAAGCTCTTGAACTGGCACAATCGCGCACAGGTATTCTGGTAAAACTTCCTACAGAAAAAGTATCTGATTATTACGGAAGCATGACCTTCAGCGATGAGGTAATGCGCTCCTTATTATCACCTGAAGCCTATTTAAAAATAAATACGGCCATTCAAACAGGATCGAAAATAGATCGTGATGCAGCTGATGAAGTGGCAGCAGCCATGAAATCTTGGGCTATTTCAAAAGGAGCTACCCACTATACACACTGGTTTCAACCGTTAACGGGTACGACTGCCGAAAAACATGACTCCTTTTTTGACATTGATTTAAGCAATGGAAAAGCTGTGGAGAAATTCAAGGGATCCGCTCTAGTACAACAAGAACCAGACGCTTCTTCGTTTCCGAATGGCGGTATTCGCTCTACTTTTGAAGCACGTGGTTACACCGGTTGGGATCCTTCATCGCCAGCCTTTATTATGGAAAACGCGGCAGGAACGGCTACCTTATGTATCCCATCCGTTTTCGTTTCCTACACGGGAGAGGCGTTAGATTACAAAACGCCATTACTAAAATCAATCGAATTAGTAGATAAAGCAGCAACAGCTGTTATAAAAGAGTTTTTTAACCGCGATGTAAGCAAAGTCATTCCGACACTTGGGGCTGAGCAAGAATATTTCGTGGTAGACGAAGCTTTATTTAATGCCCGCCCTGATTTAGTGATGGCTGGACGGACAGTTTTTGGCCATGCACCTGCAAAAGGTCAGCAATTAGAAGATCATTATTTTGGATCTATTCCAAACCGCGTGAACGCCTTCATGGTAGACTTCGAAATCGAAGCGCTTAAATTAGGAATGCCGGTTAGAACACGCCATAACGAGGTAGCTCCGGCACAATTTGAGGTTGCACCAACTTTTGAAGAGGCTAATTTAGCTTGTGACCACAATGCTTTATTAATGGACTTGATGTCTAAAGTGGCATCGAAGCATAAACTTAAAGTTCTATTCCATGAAAAGCCATTTGCTGGTATTAACGGATCTGGAAAGCATAATAACTGGGCTTTGGCAACTGATACTGGAATCAATTTATTAGCCCCATCATCTAAACCAAAAGAAAACCTACGTTTCTTAACCTTCTTTGTAAACACCCTAAAAGCAGTACATGATAACGCAGATTTATTGCGCGCATCCATTGCTTCAGCTGGAAACGAGCACCGTTTGGGTGCAAATGAAGCACCTCCAGCGATTGTATCTGCATTCTTGGGTAGTACGATGAGCCAAGTTTTGGACGACATGGAAAACATGGATGGCTTAGATGAAATTCAATTAGAAAAAGGGGATAATGTGTACCTAAAATTAGGAATCAACAAAATACCGTCCCTAATTCTAGATAATACAGATCGTAACAGAACCTCTCCATTTGCCTTTACAGGTAATAAATTTGAGTTCCGTGCCGTGGGTTCATCTGCTAATTCTGCAGCACCCATGACCGTTTTGAATACGATTGTCGCTGAGCAATTAATCAAGTTCCGCAAAGAGGTGGAAGTGATTTTAGAAAAAGGAGTGAAGAAAGAATTAGCGATTATGGAAGTGCTGAAGCGTTGTGTGAAAGAATCGAAAAATATTCGCTTTGAAGGAAATGGATATTCGGATGAATGGGTGGAAGAGGCTGCACGTCGTGGATTGTCTAATTTAAAAACAACTCCGGAAGCTTTAGCTGTTTATGCGCGTCCAGAGTCCATCGAATTATTCACAAAACATGGCATTTATTCGAAAGAAGAGATGCACGCTCGTCATGAAATTGAATTAGAAAACTATGTAAAGAAGATTCAAATCGAATCCCGTGTTATCGGTGATATGGCGATCAATCACATCGTTTCGACTTCGCTTAAATACCAGACACAATTAGTGGAGAACGTGAAGGGCCAAAAAGAAATTGGCATTGACCCTCAATACTATGCACCTACGATCGAAATGATTAAGAAAATTTCTGAATACACTGCTGCTATTGTTCGTATGCAAAACGAAATGACTGAAGCACGTAAAGAGGCGAATAATACAGAGGATTTAGAGCAAAGAGCCGTTTTATATAGCACAAAAGTGAAAGATTATTTCGAGGAGATTCGGTATAACGTCGATAAATTAGAATTAATTATTGATGATGATGAGTGGCCTTTACCTAAATACCGTGAACTTTTGTTAATCAAATAATCCCATGTCCAACAACACAAATCCTGGATTCGATCCGGCAGAAATAGCATCGCTTAAAAAGCAATGCGAAGCAGAAAATCGTTCATTCGTTTATATTTTAGACGAAGACCTTCCATCAGGAAATGAACGAGAAATGGTTCATATCCAGTTCGTGGGTCAATTTGAGAATAAAGAAGTTATATACGATGCCATTGTCTGTACGCTTCAATTGCATTATTCAAGCTTATTGTATGAAGCGGCTGAAAGAGAGATCATTCAACAATACCCTTTATATGTTCCTCTAGAGAATCGTGATGAAAATTACGAGCCTAATGAGGAATTAGATGAAGAGGTAGAAATGCTTATTCTTGAAGTCATTGAAGATTTAGAGGAGAATGAGGAGATTAAAGTGGCAGAATACATCGAAATCGATCCAGAATTCGATTACGGCGTTAGTATTGAAGCTGCTCTTTATGTTCCCGCTTTAGATGATGACATGTTATCTCAATTTGTGAAGGACTTTAATGGCAATACCTTAAGCCTAGATCCATCGCTTTATACCTTTAACTCAGATGATGAGGACGAGGAGGACGAAGATTAACATGAGTATAGCTGTATTTTACGCTCCTAATGCAAAGGATTCCTCTTATTTATCTGAAGAGGAATCCTTTCATGCTTCTAAGGTATTACGCTTAAGAGTGGGGGAAACTATTCATTTATTAGATGGACGTGGTAAAAAATTTGCCACAAAAATATCGGCTATCGATGGTAAAAAGGTAGCCTTTGGTCCGATAGAACTAATTGAATCCGAACCTTCTCCGGCCTACACCATTCATTTATATGTGGCTCCCACGAAGCAAATGGAACGTATGGAGTGGATGGTAGAAAAATGTGGGGAATTCGGAATTCATGGAATACATTTCTTTGCTTCTAAAAATTCAGAACGAAAAGAGATTAAGCTTCAGCGATTAGAAAAAACAGCGATTTCTGCTTTGAAACAATCTAAGAATCTTTATTTACCCGAAATTACTGGTTTGCATACCTTCAAAGAGGTGGCTGAAAAGGAGGGAGGCGAAAAGTTATTTGCCTATATTTCGAATCCCCCTGTGGAAGTGCTGACTAAAGTAGCAACAAAAGGTCAAGAATACCACTTAATTGTAGGTCCAGAAGGGGACTTTACGGCAGAGGAATCGGCTATTTTGAAAAATAGTAGGTGGAAACCGTTTAGTTTAGGAAAGTCCATTTTGCGTACGGAAACGGCAGGGATAGCCGTCTGTCATGCTTTACACATACTAAATATTGATTAAAATCACATTTTTTATTGATTAGCAGGTGAAATAAGAAACATTTGCTTTGTACTTTTGTTAAAACATTAAATCATCCTTTCTATTATGCAATTAGTACTCCCGGCTTTCTTCATACATTGGTATGTTTCTTTGTTTAGCCAAACGTTTTTCCTTCACCGATACTCCGCTCACAAGATGTTTTTAATGAGTAAGTTTTGGGAGAAATTCTTTTACTTCTTGACGTATTTATCGCAAGGATCATCTTTTTTAAGCCCTAGAGCCTATGCAATTCTTCACAGAATGCACCATGCGTTTTCTGATACGAAGAAAGATCCACACTCACCTATGTTCTCAAGCAATGTTTTTACGATGATGTGGAAGACGAAAAATATCTACAATGCCGTTTTAAATAGAGAACAAAAGGTTGAAGAGCGTTTTGAGCACGATTACCCAGTTTCAAAAACGATTGAAAGAATTGGGGATTCTTGGATTTCACGTTTAGGATGGGGAGTGGCTTACGCGTCCTTGTACATCGTAGGTTTCATATACTTCGATATGCACTGGGCGTTTTTCTTCTTATTACCTGTTCATTTCCTAATGGGTCCTGTGCATGGCGCAATCGTAAATTGGTCGGGTCATAAATACGGTTACCAAAACTTTGACAACCACGATCACTCAAAAAACTCCTTAATTTTTGATGTAGTTATGATGGGCGAGTTGTTCCAAAACAACCACCATAAACTACCTAACCGCGTTAACTTCGCTACAAAATGGTTTGAGTTCGATCCAACTTATCCAATGATCAAATTACTAACCTGGTTGAAAATCATTCGTCCGAATGTGAAACCAGCAGATGCTAAGTTTTAGAACTTAGCTATACATTATAAAAAAAGAGCCTCGAACGAGGCTCTTTTTTTATATCTGAGTATTGGAACTAAACTTCTCTAAATAATCAGACACTCGCTTCACAAATCCTCCTCCCAGCGAACCATCTACCACTCGATGATCATACGAATGCGATATGAACATCTTTTGACGAATGGCGATGATGTCGTCGCCTTTTTCATTCGTAATGACAGCGGGTTTCTTTTCAATGACGCCAAATGCTAAAATACCTACTTGAGGCTGCACAATAATAGGCGTTCCCATTAAATTGCCAAAACCACCTATATTCGATATCGTAAATGTTCCACCCTCTAAATCAGCCGGCTTCAATTTATTAGCTCGAGCACGAGCCGATAGATCATTCACCTTTTGAGTTAATTCAGCTAAGGACAATTTATCCACTTCGTGAATGACAGGGACAATTAAATTACCATTAGGCAAAGCTACAGCCATCCCTATGTTAATTTGGGCATGCTGCACGATGTAATCACCTTCTACCGAAATAAGCATACCAGGAAAATCCCGTAAGGCGTCAGCAGTTGCTTTAAATAGGAGCGGAGTGAAGGTTAGGGCCTCCTGGTACTTATCTTGAAAATCTTGTTTTACTTTTGAACGCCAAGTCACCATATTGGTTACATCTGCCTCTAAGAATGAGGTAACGTGGGGTGCAATGCGCTTAGAATCAAGCATGCGCTCGGAAATCATCTTCCGCATGCGATCCATTTCAATTACTTCGTCCCCTGGCAATCGCATTCCGGCCCCTTGACTTAAGGTTCCTGAAGAAATCATACGCTTCGAATTTCGAACCGCGATGTAATTCAACACATCTTTCTTTGTGATTCGACCATCTAGACCTGAACCAGCGATTTGGTTTAGCTCTCTTTGGGATACATTCTCAGCCTGACAAATCTGCTTAATTAAGGGAGATATCCACGGATTAGTTGATTTATCAGTACTTAACTCTGAGCTTCCTACCGTTAAATCAATTAAAGCGGACATATTTTCATCCAAAGAGAATGTATCATTCGCTTCTGGAGTCTCTGAAGAAACGGCATCCATTAGACAAATAGCTTTCCCTATGGTGGCTATTGACCCTACCGGAACTAAAATCTTTTGTAAATAACCGGCTACCGGAGAGGGTACTTCCGTATCAATCTTATCTGTGGCTACTTCTAAGATAAACTCATCCATTTCCACATAATCACCCGGCTGCTTTAACCAATTTAAAACAGTCGCTTCCATGATACTTTCACCCATTTTGGGCATAATCACCTCTGTAATGGCCATAGGCTTAGTTTAAATCGTTTAATAGATATTTGCGCAACAAATTTACACAAGCTAGCGAGCTTAAATAAATATTTTGCATTCGAGTTCCACCTAAAGTTAATTTTCTGGTAATAACTCCGTTAGGATGGGCCAAAGCAATCCATACAGTTCCTACCGGTTTTTCAACAGTTCCTCCATCTGGGCCAGCAATACCCGAGGTAGCTAATGCGAAGGTAGTTCCTAGTCTCTTTTGTACACCCTGCGCCATGGCCTGAATACAAGCTTCAGAAACTGCTCCATCTTCAGCTAAAATCTGCTCCGAAACGCCCAATTGATCTATTTTTACCTGATTCGCATAAGAAAGTATTCCCCCCATAAAATAGGCCGAACTTCCTGCATTTTGTGTGAACTGATGCGCTAAATGCCCACCAGTACAACTCTCTGCGACAGATAAAGTAGCTTTTTGATTAATCAGTAAACGACCTACCACTTCCGCCAATTCATCTTTTTCGTATCCAAAAATATAGGACTTAATCAAAGGATAGACTTTTTTTAATTCAGCCTCAACTGCCTCTTGTAATTGTGTTAAATTATCACCCACGGCCGTTAAACGTAATTTAACGATACCCATGGAAGGTAAATACGCTAATTTAATATGCTCAGGTAATTGGATCTCCCAACTTTCAATCAATTCCGATAAATAAGATTCACCTATTCCGACAGTTTTGATAACCTTATGGTAAATGACTGGCATTTGGAAATGATTTACCAATCGGGGTAGCACAACCTGTTCCATGATATTTTTCATCTCATAAGGAACCCCTGGCATCGAAACCCAAATCACACCTTTCTCATTAAACCACATCCCTGGCGCCGTACCTTGACTATTGCGAACAAATTCTGCTTTCGTAGGCAATAAGGCTTGATCTCGATTTATATCAGATAACTCTCTACCACGTTTAGCAAAGAATTCCGTCACATCTTGTAAAGCCTGAGGATGCATTGCTAAATCACAGTCAAAATATTCTGCTAGTATTTTTTTAGTCAAATCGTCCTTAGTAGGTCCAAGGCCACCTGTAATAAATACGACGTCCGCGCGATTAGCGGCTTCGTTTAGTATCTGAAGAATTTCCGATTTTTGATCACCTACGGATGATTTCCGTACGGTCTTGATTCCTAATTTATCTAATTCAAGACTGATCCACTGAGTATTTGTATCCAGGATTTGCCCGTAGAGTATCTCATCCCCAATGGTAATAATTTCAGCCTTAACCATTAATTTTCCTTAATTTATACGAAAATACGATTAATTTTACATCCATGAAACATTCTGAAATCAATTTTAAAATACAATTAGACGACCAAAATATCCCAGAACAAATCTCTTGGTCTGCTACTGATAATCCAAATGAAGGAATCGAAGAGACCAAAGCCATTTTAGTCGCTACATGGGACCCTTACCACAAAGGGACATTAACTCTACCTCTTTGGACCAAAGACATGGAAGTAATGGACATGAAAAGATTCTTCATTGAAGTAGTCGGAACCGTGGCCGATGCCTCTTTGCAAGCTACAGGCGATAACTTCTTTGCTCAAGAATTAGAGGCCGTTTGTCGTACCCTATCAACCCATTTACAAAAAGAAATCGTAGCCGCCGAAAAAGGCGCTAACTAAGTATGAAGAAAATACTCCTACTCCTGATATTACCCTTTTTAGGGCTTTCACAAGGCATTAATTTTAGTTCGGCCGCCTCATTACAAGAAGCAAGAGCTGAAGCCATTAAGCAAAACAAATTGCTTTTCATGGAGATTTATGCCCCTGATTGCCATGTATGCAGCTCGTTCAAGGGAGTTTTTAATCAGCAAGCGGTGGGAGCTGTCTACAATAAAAATTTCGTTAATTATCAATTAGATATTCGTAATCCTGCTAATCAACTGATTTTAAAGCAGGCTGGCATTATTTTGAATGCGACACCTACCTTCGTTTTCTTCGAACCTAAATCGATGAAAATAGTGCAAGCGAGGATTTTTGGAGAGAAAGATAATACCGTAGCCATGGTTAATGGCATTGCAACAAAAGCAGTAAACCCGGCAGAGCAGGTATCCCAATTTCCTAAGCGATTAGCGGCGGGAGAAAAGAATCCAGGTATGTTATTGAATTATGCTCATTATGCTCGAATTACAGGGGATACATTAACCAATATCAAGGCGATGAATGCGTACATCGCCTTATTAAAACCGGCACAATACAGCTCTCAATCAAGTTTCAATATCATGCAAGTGGCACTGATGAACCACGATAATCGTTTGTTTGATTATTTCATCCGCAACCTAAATTTTTACAATTCCATTTATGATCCGTCCATGGTTCGAATGGTGTACGAGAATATCTTCTCCATTACTTTATCGAGCTCACAGGCAGCAAAATTAGGTGAAGCGGGATTGATGAAGATAAAAACTCAAATGGCTAAAACGGGGTTAGATCGAGCCGGTATCAATAGAAGAACGTGGATGGTCGAATCTGATATGCTATTTAAGCAAAGGAAGGCAACGCAAGCGATGAAAGTAATTGACGAATTAATCAATTCCATGCCAGGCGCATTAGGTCCCAAGGAGAATCAATTCTTGTGTGATTATGTCAAAGGAAAGACAAAAGATGCCGCTGCATTGAAAAAAGCAAAATCATCTTGGTGTCTTTACGGGACTAAATAATTAGCGAAGAAAAGCGCGGTAAATCATCACAATCAGACAAACGAGAAACATCAAGATCGAAATCTTGTTGATCGTGTGCATGGCGCGTAAATTAAAGTTAGCGGGTGCTGCACCTGGCTTTGGCTTTTGGAATACACGAATGAAATACGTGAAAACTTCGCCTACTCTAAATTGTTCTCTTAATCTGCTCATAGTTTAGTCGTTTACAGAGGGCTCGCGCCAATCTCCATGTTCCTTAATTAATGTGATCAATTCATCCACCGCAGAATCTGCAGGAACAGACTTTTTCACTACTTCTTGCCCTTTGTAGAGCGCAATCTTATCTTTTCCGATACCCACATACCCATAATCTGCATCAGCCATCTCACCAGGACCATTAACGATACAGCCCATGATGCCTATTTTGATACCTTTTAAGTGATCTGTTTTTTGACGAATCATAGCCGTAGTTTCTTGCAAGTCAAATAAGGTGCGACCACAAGACGGACAAGAGATGTACTCCGTTTTCGAAATACGCATTCTACTCGCTTGTAACGTCCCAAAATTCGTCGAATTACACAACGCCTCTTTATTCTTCGAATGCAATAAGCTTAACATCAAACCATCGCCTAAACCATCAATAAACAAGGCTCCACCATCGGTAGGGGCAAATAATTGAAATTGATCGTCTGAAATGGAGGTATAATTCAGGTGAATAATTACGGGGTTATCAATTCCCTTTTCAATCAAATGAAAGAAAGCGCGTCGAATCGAAGGCATTTGATGCGGATTCGTAGAATGTAATACAATAACACAAGTAGAATCAAACTCATCAGCACCAGCCACTAGTTCTGCTGCATCCAATGAAACGAAATTTAATGTGGCATGCTTGTGTGTGGCATTTTGATAATCAGCATAGCCGAACATAGGATAAACGTATTCAGCTGGTGACCAAATCGAGGCATCTTGAATTTGACGCAACCCATTAGGCAACATAAAATCGAGTGATTGCTTACCCGTATAAATAAAATCAGCGCCTAAGTCATTCATCGCCCATTTATCTGGTTCAGGTAAATAGAAATGACCTATCGCCTTTAAATCTGTAATGGTAATGGATGATCGAGTGGAAAAGTCCGCGATTACACGAGGAACCTGATGTCCTCCAATCGAAAAATTCTCCGCTGATTTTCTGCGAGAATGAGCAAAGGGATGAATAGGGGAGTCAAATGCGGGAGAATGACCTTTAAATACAGTTATGGGATCTTGAGAGGATGCACGCATATCATAACGCCGCACTAAATCTTGCGCCACCGGAATCTCAAATTCTGGATCCTCCGTCAACGACACGCGAATAGTATCACCTAAACCATCTTCAAGTAAGGATCCTATACCAACAGCCGATTTAATCCGACCATCTTCACCATCACCAGCCTCCGTCACTCCTAAGTGCATCGGATAATCCTTAAATCCTCCGTCCTTTAATTTCTTACTCAATAATCGATACGCTTCTACCATCACCTGTGTATTCGACGATTTCATCGAAAGCACAATATTGAAGTAGTTCTCATCTTCACAAATGCGAAGAAACTCCAAAGCTGATTCCACCATCCCATTAGGCGTATCTCCATAGCGACTTAAAATACGATCTGAAAGCGAGCCATGGTTCGTACCTATACGCATCGCTGTCCCGTATTCCTTACATATTTTGACTAAAGGGAGGAATTTATCCCGAATACGATCTAATTCTGATGCATAGGACGCGTCGGTATAATCTATTGTCTCAAAACGCTTTTTATCTGCGTAATTACCTGGATTAATACGTACTTTTTCGACAATTCTAGCCGCTAGTTCAGCAGCATTAGGCGTAAAATGTATGTCAGCCACTAAAGGTGTCTTGTATCCACGCTCCCGCAAACCTTTGCGAATGTTCTCGAGATTCTGAGCCTCTTTCACAGAAGGTGCCGTAATGCGAACTAATTCACATCCAGCATCAATCATTCGAATGGACTGCTCAATTGATCCTTGCGTATCCATGGTATCTACCGTAGTCATCGACTGAATCCGAATGGGAAAGTCTGACCCTAAATAGAGTTCACCTATTTGAACAGGAATCGTGCTGCGTCTTTGATAGGCAAAGAGTGACGGAGCATACTGATTTCCATTAGTAAGTAGGGGATCGTTCAAATGAATAATTTTAGACATAACAGAATCAAAACGCAAAAATAGGCAATTCTACTTCCAAGAACTCTTTTTATGCCCAATTGTTGCGTAATAATAGATAAAAATATAGCAAGGGATTAAAATCAGGTAAGCGCTCTGCGTATTACCTAGTTGATCCGCGATTTTACCATATAATAACGGCATTAAAGCTCCCCCTGAAATCATCATAATAATCAAAGCGCTACCAATCTTAGTAAACTTCCCTAATCCATTAATCGCTAAAGGCCACAAAGCAGGCCACATTAAGGCATTAGCTAAACCTAATAAGGCAAGGCATAAAACAGAATTAAATCCCGTGAATGCAATGGCACCGATTGAAAACACAACCCCTAAAATGGCCGAGTAGTTGAGCGCTTTTTGTTGTGATAGATATTTTGGAATAAAGAAGATACCAATAACATATCCTGCTAACATACCATACAAAGTGTAGGTAGTAAAGATCTTGGCTACATCCTGACTAAATCCTTGAGAAACTCCATAATTAATAATGGTATCTCCCGCGATAACTTCCACGCCTACATACAGAAAGAAAGCCACTAGACCTAAAACAAGATTTGGATAAGCCCAAACAGACTCTTTCGACTGTCCTGCATCTTCCACCGTCTCCTCTGCTTCCACTTCAGGTAAAGAAGAGAACCAAACCCAAATAGCCAAGACCACTAAAACAGCCGTCATTATACCATAAGGCATGATAACGATAGCTAATTTCGAAGTACCAGCGACCGCACTTGAAAGGAATAACCCACCAAAAATGAATTGACTTAAGATACCCGCCACCTTATTACAAATACCCATCACAGAGATTCTTTGCGCAGCTGAATCTGCAGGCCCTAAAATAGTGACATAGGGATTAGACGCAGTTTGTAAAAGCGCTAAACCCGTTCCGATCACAAAAAGACCAAATAAAAACATTGGATAATTGGCCATTTGAGCAGCAGGAATAAATAAAAGGGTACCCACCGCCATCGCTAATAATCCGAGTGACATCCCTTTTTTGAATCCAGTTTTGGCCAAAACCCAAGAGGATGGTATTGCCATCACAAAATAAGAGATAAAGAAAGCAAACGTAACTAGAAGAGAGTCAAAGTTATTTAATTGGAAGGCATCTTTAAAAAAGGCAATTAAAACCGAATTCACCCAGGTCACAAAACCGAAGACAAAGAAGAGAATACCGATAATTAAAAGAGGTCCATTGACGTTTTTTGATTGGTTCATAGATTTAGTATTGATCGTTTAAAGCAAAAATAGGTTGATTTTTTTTCCATTTACCCCGTGTAAAATCAGGTATTTGGATAGGAGCGGAGCCCTTCTTAATCGACTCCTCAGAAAGTGGTGCAATCGCAGACCAAGCTGCCGCATCATATACATCAATCGGTGGAGCTACTTTCGCCTTAATTGCCTCAATAAAGGCTCTCAAAACAAAATAATCAATTCCACCATGGCCTGCATTTTCCGCATCAGCCGCGTGTGCCTTCCATAAAGGGTGATCATATTTCTCTAAATAAGGTTTAGCCTCTTCCCAGCGGTGTGCTTTAGAAGAAACACCCTCAAGATAGATGGAACGATTATCTTCCATCCACAAACCCTTCGTGCCTTGAACTCGGAATCCTAACGAATAAGGGCGAGGAGAATTCGTATCATGTGTAATCAGAATCGTTTCCCCATTCACACATTTAATCATTGTTTGAACGATATCACCACATTTGAAATTCACTTTCGCATTTGGATGATCTGCGCCCCCTTTTTCAACAATGTAATTATGAAGTCCCAAAGCAGGAGTGGCCATCGACGTCAAATAGGCAAATTGATTACCTCTATTAATATTTAACATCTCAGCAACCGGCCCTAATCCGTGAGTAGGATACAAATCCCCATTGCGATCGACGGAATGCTGCGTGCGCCATTTGGCCTCAGAAAATCCTTTCTCTCCAAACTCAACACCACCGCCATAGGCTTGCTTTCCATCATTGAATTTCACTTCCCGTAAATCATGTTGGTAACCACATTGTACATGGTTCAAGGTTCCAAACATCCCCTGTCGAACCATATTCAACGTTGCTAGCACATCTCGACGGTAACACACATTCTCTAAAATCATGCAATGAGAACCTGTTTTCTCGTACATATTCACGAGGTCCCACGATTCTTTCAAGGTCACAGTCGCGGAAACTTCCACTCCGGCATACTTACCTTGCTTCATTACTTCTAAGGCCATAGGTACATGCCATTCCCACGGGGTGGCTATGACTACGCCATCAATATCGGTTCTTTTGGCTAAATTTTCGAAATCTTTTTCCGTCTTTCCATAAACGGCTGGGGCTGAACGGCCCTTGTCTGAAACCATCTTTAAAGCGATATTAATCGCTTTAGGATCAATATCACAAATAGCCACAATCTCAACATCCGGTCGATACATTGCCATTTCGAGGTGATTTTGACCTCTTAATCCTACAC
>JACCDG010884851.1_pt1 | contig 53743 bp, 51 predicted proteins | sample 7442471 | NCBI WGS metagenome assembly JACCDG01 (sample SAMN15323444, study PRJNA562643) | freshwater metagenome | isolation source: river surface water | place: USA:Blue River Watershed | collected 2017-08-17 | reverse complement strand
TTCAAAGTCGCCCACAATGGTGTCGCCTGTGGTGTTTCTGCCAATCAGGCTGTAGCACGTCATGAGTGTGATGAAGGTGAGTAAAACGCCTGACAACACACTGCAAAACTTGGCCAGTAATTCAAGAATTTTCATTTGTCATTTCCAATAACGGGGCTTTGAGCCCCGTTAGATTTTTTTGCCTCAAGTGTGAGCTGGATCGATTTTGACGGTCAATGTTCCCAATCCGGCCACTTGACCGACCAGAGTGTCGCCCGCTACGACAGCGGCCACGCCTTCTGGCGTGCCGGTGTAAATCAAATCACCGGGCTGAAGTTCCCAAGCGGCAGACAAATGCTCGATGGTTTCGGCCACATTCCAAATGAGTTTGGCAACATTGCTCACTTGTCGCACTTCACCGTTGACCAACAGGTCTAAGGCTGCATTGTTGACGTCACCCGCTTGTGCTTTGGGGGTGATGGGACCAATCGGTGCAGATTCGTCAAAGGCTTTGCCGATGCACCAAGGACGACCTTGTTTTTTCATGTCGTTTTGAAGGTCGCGGCGCGTCATGTCCAAGCCAACTGCATAACCAAAAATATGTTTTTCGGCATCTGCCGCTTTGATATTTCGGCCACCAGTGCCAATGGCAACGACCAATTCAATTTCATGGTGCAGATTTTTGGTCAAGCTAGGGTAGGCCATGTGACCTGTTTCGCCCGCATTGACAACCACCAGTGAGTCGGCTGGTTTGAGAAAGAAAAAAGGCGGCTCGCGGCCTGTGAAACCCATCTCTTTGGCATGTTCTTCGTAGTTGCGGCCAACGCAATAAATACGGCGAACGGGAAAGCGTTCTGCTTGTCCCAAAACGGGAACAGCGGCGACCTCGGTTGGCGCAAAGACAAAGCTCATGGGGAAACCTTTCAGTCAAAGAGTTTTAAAGGGGGCAAAATAACTTTTCATAAGTATACTTATGAAAACGAACAATTGCCCAAAAAAATCCAACATCGTCTCATGAACAAAAGTTTTGATTTTGCACACGCGCCTGGTCATTTGGTGAGGCGGACGCATCAAATTGCGGTGGCACTGTTCATGAGTGAATTGGCGCAAGATGATGTCACGCCAGTTCAATTTGCCATCTTGAATGCGGTCATGGACACCCCCGGCGTCGATCAAGTTACGCTGGCCAATCGCGTGGCGTTCGATGCCGCGACATCGGGTTCTGTCATTGGCCGCTTAGAAGCCAAAGCTTGGATTCGGCGAGAGCCCGATCAGGCCGATCGAAGGCGCAAGCTTTTATGGCTGACGCCTGCGGGTCACGAGGCCACCTTGCAAATGAAACGCGCTGTCGATTTGGTGCAAGAAAAAATACTTGCGCCTCTCACGCCAGAAGAGTCTCAAACGCTGCTGGCGTTGTTGTCCAAATTGGTTGCAGGCCACGAGCGGCATTCAGAGAACGAAGCACCCTAGGCTTAGCCTAGTTAACCCAGTTGGCCACAACATCTGGAAGCACATGGCCCTCAAGGTGAGGCAGCTTAACTTTTGTACGTCAATTCAAAGTGTTCAACCACTGGGGGCGCTGCAAAGAATGGACCCACAATGGCACGCCATTCTGCAAACAAAGGAGACTCTCTAAAGCCCACTGTGTGGTCCTCTAAGGTGTCCCAAAAAATTTGCAAGACAAAACGATCAGGGCTTTCGATGCCGCGATTGACCTTGGCACCTTGAAACCCTTTGGCCCGAGAAATAACAGTTTTCAAGCCACGTGCAATGGCCTCTTCAAAGGCATCTTGTTGGCCAGGTGTGATGCGAATGTCGGCAAGTTCGAGAATCATGAAATACCTTTTGATGAAAACGGGGGGTGGACAACTCAATGATATGGGCAAATTAAAGTCGTCGTTGTTTGGCAACCCACAACACCAGGCTGACAAAAGACACGGTAACAACGCTTAACGCAAAGCTGCTGGCCGCCCAAAAAGTACTGACCTCTGGTCGTGCAGGCCAAGCGCCGATGCCTTGATATGCCCAAACGTATGCGCCGCCTAAACCAACGCCCCACAGCATGACGCTGTAAATGGCCAAAGGCAACAAGGTCATGCGGTAGCAACGCAAAATGAAAGCGCAGACCGCTTGTAGCGCATCGACCCAGTGATAAATGGCCACCCATGCCAGTACACCACTGGCTGCGATGGCCACCTCTGTGTTGGCAGAGAATAAATGGGCTAGTGGGTCTCGGCTCAGTGCCAACAGGCCACTGCACAACAGGGCCAAGCCCAAGCAAAGCTTCAAGCCTGTATGGGCGGCTTGCTCAGCACGCCTGGCTTGGTTGGCACCCAACCAAAAACCCACGCGCGCGCTACTGGCTATGCCCAAGGCCAAGGGCACCATGTACATCAGACTGGCCAAACTGGTTGCAATCTGATGGCTTGCTGCTGCGACCACGCCCTGTCTAGAAATGAACAATGCCATGAGTGTGAAGGCCGTCACTTCGATCATCAAGGACAGTGCAGAAGGAATGCCTAAATGTAAGAATTGTCGAAGCGTAGGCCAATGAATGGCTTCTAGGGGTTGCCAAATTTTGTAGTCTGCATAAAGCGTTTCGCGTCGCAAATCATGTATGCCCATCAACATGAGCCAAGTGTTGACCAACAAGGTGGCCCATGCGCAACCCACCACGCCTTGGGCCTCTAAGCCCCAACCCCCTAGGGTGAACCAAATGGACAACGGAATTTTGATGCCCAAGGCGGCAATTTGAAGTGTTGTCACGCGCAAGGGCATGCCCAAGCTTTGATTCAAAGTGGCATACATTCGAAACAACAAAGAGGGGCCAACAGCAACGGCCAAGACTTGCAAATAGGCGCGAACATCTGCCTGCAGTGCCAGGGGTACTTGCGTTGCATTCAGCCAAGGATCCGGCCATAAAAGTGCAAGCGTACCCAGCAAACTGACCGCTAAACACAAATACAAAGCCTGACGAACCGAACGGCCCAGTGCGGCTTTTTGTCCGGCACCACGCAACTCGGACCAGACGGGCAACAGCGCTTGCATCAGACCATTTAAGGCCACGTAGATGCTGATGTAAATCGCCGAACCTACCGACAGCGCCGCCAAGGCAGAGGCGTCATATCGGCCTGCAATGAGTGTGTCGGCAATGCCAAATGCCATGACCGCCAACTGGCCAACCAGGACGGTGCCTGCGTGGCGAACAATGGTTCTTGCCTCAAACATTCAACACTTCAATGTCAGGGTTTTGTGACCAATGAAGTGATTTGCTTTTTGTACAAAACAATGTCTTCGTTGTTGTCGGTTGGGCGGCGCACTGTGGCCTGATACTGCCAAACCGAGGTGGGCAATTCTTTGCCCAAGGTGTTAATGGCTTGGGTGTCAACGATGAGCCAATCACATTCTGGATTGATGGCGGTACCGCCAGAGGCAATGGTAGGCACAGGCAAAAGTTTCAACTTGCCGTGATACTCAAAGGCGGCGCCTTGCGCGCGCGTCAAACCGTAGTAGTGCACGCATTGAACATCGCCCATCATGCTGCGCACCTTGACCACCAAAGGCTCGTAGCTTCGCGCAAAGTTCAGCACTGGTAACCACAGCGTCATGACCAATAGCCAGCACAAGGTTGCGCCCCCTGCAGGCAAGGCCATGCTTTTCCAAATGGCTGAACGGTGGCGTCCTGCACGCCACTTGACCAAGCTGGCCCACACCAAAGAAGCCAGCAAGGCAAAGGTGAATGCCGCAGAAGAAAAGTAAGGCTCAAAACCGGGCGCCAAGCGCGAGACGTTGATGGCGGGTTGAGCCGGCACGCCCGTTTGCAGTGACAACCAAACCACCCAAATGATCAAGGCACCTGCACTGAAAAAAAGCAGCGTAAACCAGTCAATGAAAGCGCCCATGCTGCGTCGCAAGGTAGGCAATGCAAATGCTGCCAACGAAGCCATGGCAGGCAGTCCCAACAACAAGGCACGGTCACTTAAGCCCGACAGCCAAGTTGAGCAGATGGCAACCATCACAAACCACAGAGGCAAAGACAGGTGAGGGTTGGCGGTCAAATGCTGTAGCTGATAGCGCCATCGCCAAAGTGTCCAAATGGCCAAAGGCCAAGCGGGCCATGTAAACCAAAGCAACAATCGCGTCATGGCTTGGGCGTCAAAAATGTGCGAGTAGGCCAAACGCCAACGCCATAGGCCAAGCGCGCTGACAAGGGCTGCGGTGGCCAAGCAAATGAGCAACACCCAAGCAACATCGACACGTCTGGCGCGCAACGCGCTGGGTTTGTTGCCGTCAAGCGCCATGACAATGGCGCCGCCACCGCCCAGAATCATGGCCAATGCTGGCGCACCAGACAGTGCAAGACCCACGATGGCGATGGCCGAGCTGATCCAGGCTCCCAGTCGTTTGCGAGGTAAATTGGCCAATGCAAAAAACAACAGCGTAGAAAAGCACAACTGTGCAAGTGCTGGCGTGGCTTCATGCGAGAGCCTTGCCAAGCCCAAACACGCAAGCAGGGCAAGTAAGCCGCCATCGGCAATGGCCCTGGCGTAATCGGCAGGCCTGGCTTCACCACCAAAGGCAAACGTCACGGGTTGGGCTGCAGGCGTGCGGGCCAAGGCATAGACGGCGTACCAAGTGGCGATGAGTGTGATGGCCAAGAGGCCCATGAATGGCACACGGGCTGCCAAGTCCATGGGCATTAGATTTGGACTGATTTGAATGGCCCATGCACCTAGCCAATAGGGCAGAAGTGCTGCATGCGCATCTGATTGTCCTAACAAGCTGGGTTTAAGCCAAGAAACTGCTTCGGGGCCAAAGGCTTGTGCCAAGTGCAGCATGAAGCCGAAGGCTTCCATGTCGTCTGCTTTCCAAGGCGCTCTTCCGACAAAGCCTGGCAACACATAGGCCAAACAAAAAGTCAGCAGTACCCAGCGTGGTAAGCGTCTTACGGCGCTTTGAGCCACGATGGCTGGATTGGAAGATGATTCGGCGGCGTTGAAGGTCACGGCTTAGAAGATAGCAGAGAAGGCGAACGTATTAAAGGTCCAAATAAAGGCCCAAAAAACAAGGGCAGGCCGGTTGCCCGGGCTGCCCTGTGGAGTCACTGTGTGACAGTATTACTTGGTGACAGACGTTTTGCCGAAACGATTGCGGAATTTCTCAACGCGGCCACCCATGTTGTCCACAGATTTTTGTGTACCTGTGTAGAAGGGGTGTGATTCGCTGGAGGTGTCCAATTTGAACAAGGGCAACTCGCGGCCGTCGTCCATTTTCACCATTTCTTTGGCGTTAACACAAGAACGTGTGACGAACTTGAAACCGTTAGACAAATCCAAGAAGCAAACTTCTCGGTAGTTGGGGTGAATGCCTTCTTTCATGGTCTTTTCCTTGACTTCAGTTGCGACAGCCGCCCACGGACCATTCCAGGGTACTTTTCGCGAAAAACGAGATTATGGCATGAAATCAATGACTTGCATGCCAACGGATGCTTGAAATGCCTACTTTTTAGCCGCCTCGGCGCATCATGTCGAAGAACTCAACGTTGCTCTTCGTGGCTTTCATGCTCTTGAGCACCATTTCCATGGCCTCAATTTCGTCCATGTTGTACATGAACTGGCGCAAGATGCGAGTTTTTTGCAGTACTTCGGGCTGCAACAAAAGCTCTTCACGGCGTGTGCCGCTGCGGTTCAAGTTGATGGCTGGGAAGACGCGTTTTTCGTACAAGCGGCGTTCCAAATGGATCTCACAATTGCCAGTGCCTTTGAATTCTTCAAAGATGACCTCGTCCATGCGGCTACCGGTATCGACCAGTGCCGTGGCGATGATGGTCAAGCTACCGCCTTCTTCGACATTGCGAGCAGCACCGAAGAAACGCTTGGGGCGTTGCAACGCGTTGGCATCGACACCGCCGGTCAGGACCTTGCCTGAGCTAGGCACGACGTTGTTGTAGGCGCGGGCCAAACGGGTAATGGAGTCGAGCAAGATGACCACGTCTTTTTTGAGCTCGACCAAGCGCTTGGCGCGTTCGATGACCATTTCGGCGACGTGCACATGGCGTGCAGCTGGCTCGTCAAAGGTCGAGGCAATCACTTCACCGCGCACCGTGCGCTGCATTTCTGTCACTTCTTCTGGGCGCTCGTCAACCAGCAACACCATGAGGTGTACGTCAGGATTGTTGGCTGTGATGGCATGTGCAATGTGCTGCATCATGACGGTCTTGCCAGACTTGGGCTGTGCCACGATCAAGGCGCGCTGACCTTTGCCAATGGGGGCAATGATGTCAATCACACGGCTGGTGATGTTTTCTTCTGCTTTGATGTCGCGCTCAAGGCGCATCTGAATGTTTGGGAACAAAGGCGTCAAGTTCTCAAACATGATTTTGTGCTTGTTGTTCTCTGGCAAATCGCCATTGACCTTGTCAAGCTTGGTGAGGGCAAAGTAGCGTTCACCGTCTTTTGGAATTCGTACTTCGCCTTCGATCATGTCGCCTGTGTGCAAATTGAATCTGCGCACTTGGCTGGGGCTGATGTAGATGTCGTCAGTGCTGGCGGTGTAGCTGGTGTCGGGACTGCGCAAGAAGCCAAAGCCATCGGGCAAGATTTCCAAAACGCCATCTGCAAACACTTGTTCGCCTGCGCGGGCGCGCTTTTTGATGATGGCAAACATCAACTCTTGTTTGCGCATGCGGCCCGTGTTTTCAATCTCGAGCTCGTCAGCTTGCTTGAGGACTTCAGACACGTGGAGTGCCTTGAGTTCGTTTAAGTGCATGGATTTACCTGCGTAGAACAACCCGCATGGGTTGGTGTAAAAAAATCTGGGGGAGGAGGAAACCGAAATTTCAAACGTCTAGAAACCAAAGCCTGGAAAGATACGTCGAGGGGGATAAGCCGACGCGGGTGGCTTTTTAAGTTGCTATCTTGAAACTGTGATGCATCCCTTGTGGGGAACAACGTTGGCGATTATGACAGGAAATTAATCAGCAGGACGGTTTTGGAGACCCGCCCTGCTAGAGGCTGGGGTTTGTCAGGCCAATTGTTGGTCAATGAAAGCCGTCAGTTGGGCTTTGCTCATGGCGCCTACTTTGGTTGCGGCCAATTGACCGTCTTTGAAGATCATCAGGGTAGGGATGCCACGAATGCCATATTTGGCTGGAATGTCACGGTTTTCGTCGACATTCATTTTGGTGATTTGCAATTTGCCTTGGTAGGCGCCTGCGACATCGTCCAAAATAGGGGCAATCATTTTGCAAGGGCCACACCATTCAGCCCAAAAATCAACCACCACAGGTGTCGCTGACTTGATAACGTCGGCGTCAAATGTGGCATCAGAAGTGTGTTTGATCAAATCGCTGGCCATGGCCTTTTCCTTGTTTGAATGTGAATTGCAACGAATGTGCCTTAGTAAACTGTGCGTATTTTGACAGAAACCCATTAGCCGCTCAGACAAGAGGGCGATCTTTTCTCATATTTTGCCCCCTGCTCACACCATGACTTCTCAGCACACCTCGCCATTGGCTTCATCCACACTGGACGTGGCCATTGTGGGCGGCGGTCCGGCTGGCCTCATGGCCGCCGAGCTGTTGTCGAGCTGGGGTCATGCAGTTCATGTGTTTGATGCCATGCCCTCTGTTGGCCGTAAATTTTTGTTGGCAGGGCGTGGCGGGCTTAACCTCACGCATTCAGAGCCCGCTGATTTGTTTTTGGGGCGCTATGGCGCGCATCATCTACAACTGGCGCCCGTCCTTCAGGCATGGGGTGCGCCAGAGCTTCAGAGCTGGGCCCACAGCTTGGGCATTGACACGTTTGTGGGCACCTCGGGCCGCATCTTTCCAAAAGAGATGAAGGCTGCGCCTTTGTTGCGGGCTTGGTTGCACCGTTTGCGTCACCCTTCAACTGGGGTGCCGGTTCAATTCCACATGCGTCACAAATTGACAGGATTGTCGGCTGACAGGCAAGCCCAAACGGGCCCAATTTCCCTGTGCTTCGATGTTCAGAGTTTGACCTCGGCGCATGCACAAAACCTGAAGCTGAGTGCCAAGTCCGTCATTTTGGCGCTGGGTGGTGCAAGCTGGGCTCGCTTGGGATCGGATGGTGCATGGGTTCCATGGCTCCAATCTTTGGGCGTGCATGTCAATCCTTTGCAAGCTTCCAATTGCGGCTTTCATGTGGCAGGCCGCATGGGGGAGGGTTGGACGCCGTTTTTTGAATCGCGCTTTGCGGGCCATCCCCTCAAGTCTGTGGCCATCACGTGGCGCACACAAGCTGGACAGACATTGACACGGCAGGGCGAATTTGTTGCCACTTCCTACGGCATCGAAGGCAGTTTGGTTTACACCGCCTCGGCTGATTTGCGTGAACAAATTAATTCCTTGGGCCAGGCTGAACTTAAATTGGATTTGCTGCCAGATCGCTCTCTGGTGCAGATTAGCAAAGAGGTGTCACATCCGCGTGGCACACGCAGCTTGTCTTCGCACCTCAAAAGTCGATTGGGTTTAGAGGGCGTGAAAATGGCATTGCTCAACGAACTCTTGACCCCTGTGCAACTGCATGATCCCTTGAAGTTGGCAGAGGTCATCAAGGCTTTGCCGATCAGGCTGACGGCCACTCGACCGATCGACGAGGCCATCAGTTCTGCGGGAGGCGTGGCTTGGGATGCGATGCATGCTGGCCATGAAATCAAGGCTTTGCCTGGTGTGTTTTGTGCAGGCGAAATGCTCGATTGGGAAGCACCCACAGGCGGCTATTTGCTAACAGCCAGCATGGCCACTGGAGTACATGCAGCCAAGGCGCTGCATAACAAAATGAAAGGTGACGAGCCTTGACCCCGGCACTGGCGCCACAGTTAGAGCTGCTTGGTTCCCCACCTGACTCGGTTGGCCGCTTTACCATGCGGGAAGGCCCGTCGGGTGTTATTGTAAGACACCGATAGAATCAGCACATGTCTTATTTAGTACTTGCACGAAAATACCGTCCTCGCAACTTCACCGAAATGGTGGGGCAAGAGCACGTGGTGCAAGCTTTGACCAATGCCCTGATTCAGCAAAGGCTGCATCACGCTTATTTGTTCACTGGCACCCGAGGCGTTGGCAAAACCACGGTGTCGCGTATTTTGGCCAAATCCCTCAATTGCCAAGGCCTTGATGGCCAGGGCGGCATTACGGCAGAGCCATGCGGTGTGTGCCAGGCTTGCCAAGACATTGATTCAGGTCGGTTCGTCGATTACACCGAACTTGATGCGGCCTCCAACCGCGGTGTTGACGAAGTTCAAAGTTTGTTAGAGCAAGCGGTTTACAAGCCCGTGCAAGGACGCTTCAAAGTCTTCATGATTGACGAGGTGCACATGCTCACCAACACGGCTTTCAATGCCATGTTGAAAACCTTAGAAGAGCCCCCAGAGTATTTGAAGTTTGTCTTGGCCACCACCGACCCACAAAAAGTGCCCGTCACCGTGTTGTCTCGCTGCTTGCAATTCAATTTGCGACCCATGGCGCCTGAAACGGTCTACGAGCACCTCACCAAGGTGCTGGTTCAAGAGAGTTTGCCGGCCGAACCCATGGCCCTCAAACTGCTGGCCCGAGCCGCTCGGGGTTCCATGCGCGATGCGCTCAGCTTGACGGATCAAGCCATTGCTTTTGGCAGTGGCCAATTGCAAGAAGCCACGGTTCGATTGATGCTGGGCAGCGTTGACCAAAGCCATGTGTTGGGTTTGATTGATGCCTTGGCCCGCGCAGATGGTGCTGAGGTGGTGCGTATTTCAGAAACCTTGCGCGTCAATGGTTTGTCCGCCGCCTCTGCCCTAGAAGACATGTCTGTTGCGCTTCAGCGCATGGCGGTGTTGCAAGCAGTGCCACAAGCTGCAGCCGAATCCGATGACCCGGATCACCTCGAAATGCTGCGTTTGTCGCAAGCCATGCCCGCAGATGAAACCCAACTTCTTTACAGCTTGTGTTTGCATGGCCGCGGCGAATTGGGCCTTGCACCCGATGAGTACGCAGCCTTGACCATGGTGCTGTTGCGTTTGTTGGCCTTTAAGCCTAAGCAGGCCTCAGTGGCCTCAGCAGCTTTAGTGGCTTCCGGCACTGTGCCAATGGCTCAAAAAAAAACTCTAGCAACAGCGCAGACGCCGCCACCTGAAAACATTTCACCCATTGACGAGCCTCAAACTCTAACCCTTGCAAATTTGGCGCCCACACCGGCCCCCGAGCCAGAAGAGCCAAGGATGACGGCACCTCGTCCAGTGCAAACTTTGCAGGTGAGGCAAGCCAGTGAGCCGACAGAAAGAACCACACCCCGTGCCTTGGTGGCAACCGAAGAGGGCGACTTTTGGGTGCAAACGGTTCGCAATTTGATCAGTTCAGAAGCCATCAATGCACTGGTCAGAGAGTTTGCTTTACAGTCCCAACTCATTGCACGCGATACCGACCAATGGCACTTGAGAATTGAAAGCGAATCACTGAATCAAGGCGTTGCACGTGAGCGTTTGCAAACGGCCTTGCATGATGCAGGTCATCCCGTCAAATTGGTGGTTGAAATTGGTAAAGTATCCGATTCGCCCGCGCAAAGAAATGCTGTTGCTTTGGCAGAAAAACAAAAAGCAGCAGAAGACCTCATCCATTCGGACCCTCTGGTCCAAGCCATGGTCCAAGATTTTGGCGCCAAAATTGTGCCTGGCAGCATCAAACTTATCTCTTAATTGATCGAAGGAAAAACATGTTCAACAAAGGTCAACTCGCAGGCTTGATGAAACAAGCACAAGCCATGCAAGACAATCTGAAAAAAGCCCAAGATGAATTGGCATTTGTCGAGGTGGAAGGTAGCTCCGGCAGCGGCATGGTCAAAGTGTTGATGACCTGCAAACATGCCGTAAAGCGTGTCACCATCGACCCCAGTTTGTTGGCCGACGACAAAGACATGTTGGAAGATTTGGTTGCGGCAGCGTTCAATGATGCGGTTCGTCAAGCTGAAGAAGTTTCGCAACAAAAAATGGGCAAGCTCACGGCTGGCTTGCCGCCTGGCATGAAGTTGCCTTTCTAATTTAGATTTTCAGACAATTGATTCAATCGCATCAAAACGTCTTAAATCGCATCACACCATGCAAAAACCAACGCCACATGCACTCGACGCGCTGATCCAAGCACTGCGTGTGTTGCCTGGCGTTGGCGCCAAGTCGGCCTCACGCATGGCGTTTCACATGATGCAGCACGAACGGGGCGGGGCGCTGCAATTGGCCAGGGCGTTGGAGCATGCGTGCGATCACGTCAGGCACTGCACCACTTGCCATACCCTGACCGAATCCGAAATTTGTAGCATGTGCGCCGACCCAGAGCGAGACCGTGCACAACTTTGCGTGGTCGAAACACCGGCAGACCAAGCCGCCATCGAAAGAACCTCGACTTTTCGGGGCTTGTACTTTGTGCTCATGGGCAAACTCAGCCCTTTAGACGGCATAGGCCCCAATGACCTAGGCTTTGCCAAGTTGTCAGAGCGATGCAGTGACGGTCTTGTCCAAGAGGTTATCTTAGCCACCAACTTCACAGGGGAAGGCGAGGCGACCGCCCATGTCATTGCCGAAATGCTTAAAAAACGCGGTTTGCGGGTCACCCGTTTGGCGCGAGGGGTGCCAGCCGGCAGCGAGTTGGAGTACGTCGATTTGGGAACCATTGCCCATGCGTTGGTCGATCGACGCTAACCAAGCGCCACTTTCTGTGGCCCACCACCTAGTATTCTTCATTACGTAATTACCCGCTTGGGAAGTTTCCCAATGCGCAAACACCAGTACCTTTGTATGCTGAACCCTTCATCGATGGGAACTATTCAAGGGGTATTGAGGTGCTTGACAGGCAGGGTCGTCGCAATTTCACAGCCATGGCGGCAGCCACTTTGCTGGGTGCGCCGGTGCCATCTTTTGCCGCCATTTCACCCCAACGCGTTGGCATTGCTTTAGCGGCCCGCAACACCCTGTACCACTTGCCTTTGGTTTTGGCCGATCAATTGGGTTATTTTCGCAACGAAGGGGTACTCATCGATTGGCTAGATTGCGAATCAGGCAGCCAAGCCATGCAAATGGCTGTCAACAGCCAAGCAGACATTGTTTCGGGTGCTTTTGAACACGTTTTGGATTTGCAAACCACAGGGTCTGCTTTTCGCGCGTTTGTGTTGTTGGCTCGCGCACCCCAACTCAGCGTGGGCTTGGCCAGTCGTAAGGCGTCCGGTGTCAAAAACATTGCCGAATTGAAAGCCTTGAAGCTAGGCATTTCTGCCAAAGGTTCTGCAACCCATTGGGTTGCGCAACATTGGATGCGTCAAGTGGGTTTGCAGTCTGATGTTGTGCAGTTTGTCGAATTGGGCGGCAGCACCTCCGCCGTCATGGAGGCCATGCGCGCTGGCGCAGTCGATGCGCTGTGTCACGTCGATCCAATCTTGCATTATTTAGAGCAAAAAAATGAACTTCGCATCTTGGCAGACGTTCGAACATTGAACAACACGCAGCGCATGTTTGGCGGTGCGTTGGCATCTGCTTGTCTTTATTGCAAAGTTGATTTCATGCAACGCCGACCAGAGTTGACGCAAGCGCTAGCGTTGGGAGTGGTCAGGGCCTTGAGTTGGCTCAAAACAGCTGGCCCCTCCGACATCTTGAAATCGGTACCCTCGAACCACTGGATGGGCGATCGCGCCATGTATTTGGGGGCGCTAGAAAAAGTCAGAGAAAGCTACAGCTTGGATGGCTTATTTGGCAACGAGTCCCTCCAAACCGCATGGCGGGCCCGTGCGATTCGAATGGGATCAGACCAGGGCAGTCTGACAGCGCTAGACCGAAGCTTTACCAATCAATTTGTCATGTTGGCCAAACGCAAATTGCACATCTAACTTAGCGCGGTGAGGCGTTGTTTTTAGAAGCGACTTTGGCGTTACTTTGAACCTGAGAATTGGTTTGGTTCTTTGACTTGGCTCCCGCATTGGTATTTTGCTTTTTAACAGCGCCAGAACTTGGCGCAGGTTTGGCCCCTTTGTTGATGCTGCTCTTTTTGGCAAGCACTTTGCTGCCCTTGCTGCTGGCTGTGGTGGGCACCAAAATGGCAATGCTCTGACCTGGCTTGAGTGCCACCGGCATCTTCAATTTGTTCCAAGCGGCAATGTTGGCCGGCGAAACGTCGTGTCGGTTGGCCAAAGTTGCCAAAGTGTCGCCCTTTAAAACCTTGACCATGATGCGACGCAATACAACTTCAGGTGCAAAAGAAAGCTGTGCGTTGTCAGCCAAGTGTTCTGTGACGTCACTGTCTAAAGATCCTTGTCGTGCAACCAGCAAAGTAGAGCCTTGCTTGAGTTGCATGCCGCTGGGAATAGGGTTGACACTTCTGAGTTCCGCCTCTGTCATGTTGACCAATTTGCTGGCTTCAGAAACCTTCATGGTTTTGGGAACAGACCAAGCCGTCCAGCTTGCCAAGGGTTTGTTGGCGTGCTCTTCAAGTCGTCGCAGAAATTTATCGGCATTGTCCCAAGGAAGCAAAATTTCAGGTGTACCAGCGGCCAAAATGACCGGGCGGCTCATGGACGGGTTGAGCGCCTTGAAATCATTCAAACTGATGCCTGCAAAGTTGGCAGCTAATTTGACATCGATGTCACGCGTGATGTTGACGGTTTTGAAGTAGGGGTGATTTTGAATCAATGGCAAACGCGTATTGAAATTTTCGGGCTGCGAGATGATGTTTTTAACAGCCTGCAGCTTGGGAACGTAGTACCGAGTTTCGGTGGGCATGTTCAGATCTGTATAGCTGAGGCCTAGACCTGCGGCCTTGTTTTTGGCCAGTGCGCGACCCACACTGCCTTCGCCCCAGTTGTAAGCGGCCAGGGCCAGGTGCCAATCGCCAAACATGCCGTACAGCTTTTGCAAATAGTCGAGGGCTGCACGCGTTGACTCAATTACACCTCTGCGTTCATCTCGAAAAATATTCTGCTTAAGGTCAAAGTACTTGCCTGTGGCTGGCATGAATTGCCACATGCCTGCAGCTTTGGCCGATGACACTGCCTCGGGGTTGAATGCAGACTCGATGAATGGCAGCAAAGCCAGTTCAGTGGGCATGTTTCGACGTTCTAATTCTTCAACGATGTGAAACATGTATTTGCGCGAACGTTCTGTCATGCGCAGTATGTAATCTGGCCTAGCGGCATACCATTCCTCGCGGTCTTTGACGAGGTCAGTTTCGAGGTCTGGCATGGCAAAACCTTGACGAATGCGCACCCAAATGTCTGCAGGGGGTTCGTTGTTGAGATCTAACTTAGTAGGTGGTTTTGTCGCTTGTCTGACCACTACTGGCGCTGGCGCAGTAGATGGCGCACTAGAGGAGGCAGCGGCCACTGTAGGCTCTGGGGTCAAGCTGGTTTCTGTGGATTTATCAAGGTTGGCACAGCCTGTGAGTGCCATGGCCAGGAGTGTGAAACCAGTCCACTGAAAAAGGGGGCGCGAAAAAAATAGGTTCATTTGAAGTCGTTTTTCCAAGCTCGCAAGTTGGCAAAGATGTCAACTTCCTGATTGGATGTTTGAGGTGCAAAGGCCTTCACTGCTTGAATGACAGTTGGGTGTCGGCTTCGCAAAAAAGGATTGATGTTCAGTTCGTTGGCCAATTGAGCTGGCAAGGTCGGTAAATTTTGAGACCGCAAATTTTCACAATGTTGTACATGGCTTTTGAGCGTCATGTTTTGGGGCTCGACCGCAAGGGCAAATTTTAAATTGCTTAAGGTGTATTCATGCGCGCAACAAACACGCGTGTTGCCAGGCAGCGCAGACAAAGTGTCCATGGCTTTGAGCATTTGAGCAGGGGTACCCTCAAAAATTCTGCCGCATCCACCAGAAAACAAGGTGTCGCCACAAAACAAAATGGGGTCTTGTTCATGGGGTTGTGACCAGTAAGCGATGTGACCTGCCGTGTGTCCCGGTACATCGAGTGTTTCGAAACTAACCCCCATCCAGCTCATCTGGCTGCCTTGCTGCATGGGCGTGTATTCAAATGACAAGGCCTCGGTGGCAGGCCCATACACTTGTGCGCCCGTACTTTTTTGCAGGGCTAGGACGCCACCCGTGTGATCGCCATGATGGTGCGTGACTAAAATGCCATCAAGTTGGTGTTGATTGTCGGTGAGCCATTGTGTGACGGGCTCAGCGTCCCCCGGGTCGACCACCAAGGCATGGCCTTGGTGTTGCAACAACCAAATGTAGTTATCTGTGAATGCGGGCAACGGAATAAGTTTCATGACTCATCCTATTATAGAAAGTGGCTTTGACACGCACGATTGGCGTGAATGGTTGCGTTCGCCTGCAGGAAGCCATTTGTTGCAATGGGAGCAAGCGCAAATCGACAACATGGTGGCCGATGTATTTGGCTACCACGCACTCCAATTGGGCATGCCCGAGTTGGATGCCCTCAGAAACAATCGCATGCCCCATCAATGGCTTGCGTCCGCCGATCTCGACGCTGCCCTTGACAACAAGCCTCTGAATTTTGCGGCGCACAGTGTTGCATTACCATTTCAGGCAGACAGTTTGGATTTGGTGGTCATGCCGCACACTCTAGAACTCAGTTTGGATGCACACATTTGCCTGCGTGAGGCCCAACGAGTTTTGGTGCCAGAAGGACATTTGGTCATTGCGGGTCTGAACCCCACCAGCCTCTGGGGCTGGCGTCACAAACGTTCGCAGTGGTACCAAAAGTGGGGATACAAGGGACTGAGTGCGCCACCCTGCGAAGAGATGATCGGTTATTGGCGGCTAAGAGATTGGCTGCGTTTGTTGGGCTTCGAAGTCAAAGTGACTCAGTTTGGCTGCTGGCGCCCAGCATTGGACAAAGCCAATTGGTTTCAACGTTGGTCTTGGATGGACCGCTTGGGGTCTCAGTGGTGGCCCATATTGGGCGGTGCTTACATCATTGTGGCCGTCAAAAAAGTACATGGGGGCCGTATTTTGGGGGCCCGCTGGAAAACCCAGCGAGCACAAACCAAGGCTGCTGTCAGCATTGCACAAAGGCACATCAAGCCGTCAGGCGATACCAGCCTTCAAAGAAAGAAAGAATGTGAATCACGTTGAAATACACACCGACGGCGCTTGCAAGGGCAATCCTGGGCCGGGCGGTTGGGGCGCCTTGATGCGATCGGGTGAGAATGTTCGAGAAATATTCGGTGGCGAGCTAGACACCACCAACAACCGAATGGAGCTGACAGCGGTCATTGAGGCCTTCTTGGCGCTCAAACGCCCTTGCAAAGTGACCCTTTATTTGGACAGTGAATACGTTCGCAAAGGCATCACGGAGTGGATCCATGGCTGGAAAGCCAAGGGCTGGCGAACGGCTGCCAAGCAGCCCGTGAAAAATGCCGATTTGTGGCAAAAACTAGACGCTTTGGTGGCCAATTCAGGTCACCAAATTGAATGGCGATGGGTCAAGGGGCATGCAGGCGACCCCGGCAATGAACGGGCTGATGCCCTGGCCAACCAGGGCGTTGAAAAAGCTTTAGGCCGCTGAATTCAGGACCATCTTTTGCACAGAAGGGCAAATTTTGTGAATTTAGTCCAAAGCGTGAGTTTTTAGCGAATCACCTGAGGTTTTTGCCGATGCGGGACAACCCCAAGTACTGTTACATTTCAGAACTGTTTTAGGTCCGGCTTGGAAACATTGATGTCCTTCAAAAAACCTTATCTTGCGATTGCTTTGCTTGGTGTCGCTGCAGCTTCTGGTGCAGCATGGTGGCTCCAAAATAAACCCACCCAACCCACCGAGATGGTCGCAACACCTGCCGGCAGTGTTGGCGCTGGTGCTACCCCTGCTGGGGCCCCACCGGCCAGTGGCGTTGCAGGTGCCCCCGCTGCAGGTGGCCCCGCCAGACCTACTGCTGTTGAGGTGGCCAAGGTTGAAAAAGCCATGTTGGTTGATGAAACCCAGTCGGTCGGTAGCTTGAAGTCCAATCAGGGTGTGGTTTTGCGGCCTGAAGTGGGGGGGCGAGTCAGCCAGGTGCTGTTCAAAGATGGTCAGCGCGTCAAAAAAGGTCAGTTGTTGGTTCAATTCGACGACCAATTGCCAGCTGCCCAAGTGATGCAGGCGACAGCTGAGCTGTCCATTGCCCAAGCCAATCACAAGCGCAACCAAGAATTGGTGGCGCAAAACTTCATCAGCAAGCGCTCTTTGGATGAGAGCGATGCTGCGTTACAAGTTGCACAGGCCAAGCTTTCTTTGGCGCAGGCAACTTTGCAGCGCCTCAAGGTTGTGGCCCCCTTTGATGGCGTGGCTGGTTTGCGTCAAATCAACGTGGGCGACTACCTCAAAGACGGCGCAGACATGGTGAACATTGAAGACATTGAAGCTGTCTTGCTCGATTTCCGTTTGGCTGAGCGTTTTCAAGCCAAAGTAAAACCAGGTCAAAAAGCACAAGTCACACTGGACGCGCTGCCAGGCCGTAAATTTACAGCCGTCATTCAAGCCGTCGACCCCTTGATCGATGCCAATGGCAGATCTGTGGGGGTCAGAGGTTGTATCGACAATCGCCAGATGCAACTGCGTCCCGGCATGTTTGCACGTGTCAACGCAGTGTTTGGCGAAAGAGCCGATGCCCTGATCATTCCCGAAGAAGCCATCGTACCCCAAGGCGGTCGATCGACAGTGGTCAAAGTGGTGTCAGGACCCAACAAAGATGAGCTCGTGTCTGAGCGTGTCACAGTCAAAATCGGTTTGCGTCAGCCGGGCAAAGTCGAAATTTTGGAAGGTTTGTCTTTGGATGACTCGGTGGTCATTGCAGGTCAGCAGCGTCTGCAAAAAGACGGCACCTTGGTTCGAATCATCGATACCGCCAAGGGTCAAGCAGCCGCCAATGCATCAGGGGGTGGTGCTGGCAATGCACCAGGCGGAGCGCCTGCCAATGCCGCAGGTGGCCCGAATGCCGCCAAGCCTGCAGAACCTAACGAAGCCAGAGGTGCAGGCAAAGGCAAGTCAAAAATGCCAGCAGTTGCAGGCGAGAACCCCTGCTTACGAGGTCTGAATGCAGCTCGCTGAAACCTCCATCCGCCGGCCCGTCTTTGCGACGGTGTTGTCACTGTTGATCTTGTTGATTGGTGCGGTCAGTTTCAATCGCTTGTCACTGCGTGAGTATCCCAAGATCGATGAACCCACCGTCACCGTCAGTGTGAAGTACCCGGGTGCATCGGCTGAAGTGATTGAGTCCCAAGTCACCAAGCCACTAGAAGACTCAATTGCCGGCATTGATGCGGTTGACGTTATCACGTCCATCAGCCGTGCCGATCAGTCGCAAATTACCGTTCGCTTCCGCTTAGAAAAAGACGCCGACACCGCAGCAGCTGAAGTGCGCGACAGAACCTCCCGCATCAGGGGCCGCTTGCCCCAAGCCATTGAAGAGCCTGTCATTGCCAAGGTAGAAGCGGATGCTTTTCCAGTGATTTGGTTGGCATTTTCCAGCGACACTTTGTCGCCTTTGCAAATCAATGATTTGATCAACCGAGTGGTCAAGCCCCGTTTGCAAACGGTTACGGGCGTAGCAGATGTTCGCATTTATGGCGAACGCAAATACGCCATGCGCGTTTGGTTGGATGCAAGTCGCATGGCCGCCTATCGTTTAACGTCGCAAGATGTGGAAGACGCCATCAGGCGCAGCAACTTAGAGTTACCGGCGGGTCGCATCGAATCACAGTTGCGTGAATTCAGCGTCACATCTCAAACTGACCTGATCAAAGCCTCACAATTTGGTGACATCACCATTCGCAACGTCAATGGTTTTCCCATCAAAATTCGCGACGTTGCCAAGGTAGAAGAGGGGACTGCAGACGACCGCAGCCGTGTCCGTCTGAACGGCAAGCCCGCTATCTCTGCTGGTGTCATTCGACAGGCAACGGCCAATCCCTTGGAGTTGTCAAAAGGCGTGCGCGACATGATGCCCCGCTTGAAGCAAGATTTGCCCGCCGATTTGGGCATCGACGTGGCCAACGACAACTCGGTCTTCATTGACAGATCCATCAAGAGTGTTTTCAAAACAATTGTGGAAGCGGTTGTTTTGGTGGCCTTGGTCATCTTCGTCTTCCTTCGGACGTTCCGCGCCTCCATCATTCCCATCATTACCATTCCCGTTAGTTTGATTGGTACCTTTGCCATCATGGCCTTGGCTGGCTTCACCATCAACACCTTGACGCTCTTGGCTTTGGTGTTGGCCATTGGTTTGGTTGTGGACGATGCCATCGTGATGCTGGAGAACATTTATCGGCACATCGAAGAAGGATTGGACCCATTTTCTGCCGCCATCAAAGGCGCCAGAGAAATCGGCTTTGCCATTGTGGCCATGTCATTGACCTTGGCCGCAGTGTTTGCTCCTTTGGCATTCACCCCTGGCCGCACTGGCAAGCTGTTCAGTGAGTTTGCGTTGGCTTTGGCGGGTGCGGTGTTGGTGTCGGGCTTGGTGGCCCTAACCCTGTCGCCCATGATGAGTTCTTTGTTGTTGCGCCACAACCCAAATCCGAACCGATTTGATCGCTTCATGGAACGGGCTCTGACAGGCTTGTCCAATGGCTATGAAAACTTTCTCAAATGGGTCTTGAAAAAAGCCCGTTGGGTAGTGGTCTTGATCATGGCGTCATGTGGTGTTGGCATTGTTTTGGTGTACCCCACCATGAAACAAGAGTTGTCACCTTTGGAAGACAGGGGCACTGTGTTGGCAACGGTCACTGCACCAGACGGCTCTACTTTGGACTATACCGACAAGTACGCAAAAGCCCTCGAAAAAATTGGCAGTGCCTACCCTGAATTCGATCGTATCTTTGCTAACTTGGGCAACCCCACTGTGGCGCAGGGTAGCGTGATTTACCGCGCTGTCGATTGGGACGAGCGCAAGCGCACCACGCTTGAAATCGCCCGAGAAATGCAGGGCAAGTTCAATGGAGTGGCCGGCATCAATGCCTTCCCCATTACGCCGCCTTCATTGGGACAAGGCTTTCGCGAGCGTCCTGTCAACTTCGTCATTCAAACCTCCGACAGCTATCAAAATTTGAATGCTGTGACGCGGCAAATGATGGATGCCATTGCCAAAAATCCAGGTTTCATTTCGCCTGATGTCGATTTGCGACTCAACAAACCAGAATTGCGAATTGATGTTGACCGTGTCAAGGCGGCAGAGCTTGGCGTCAATGTTGATGTGGTTGCACGCGCCGTTGAAACCATGTTGGGCGGCCGTACCGTCACGCGTTATAAGCGCGACGCCGAACAATACGATGTGATTGTTCAAACTCAAGCCAGTGGCCGTAATTCTCCTGATGACATCGACAACATTTATGTGCGTGGGCGCAACGATGCCGTCATTCCATTGTCTGCTTTGGTCAAGATCCGCGAAAGTGTTTCACCTCGCGAATTGAATCACTTTGGCCAGCGTCGCTCAGTGTCCATCACATCCAACTTGTCCCCCGACTACGCGCTGGGTGATGCCTTGAAGTTTTTGGATACCACCGCAGCAGGTATTTTGAAAACCGGTTACACCACGGAATTAAACGGGACATCCCGCGAATTCCGCAGCTCGCAGGGTGCGTTGGTTATCGTTTTTGTGTTGGCCTTGTTTTTTATCTTTTTGGTTTTGGCCGCTCAATTTGAAAGTTTTATCGATCCGTTTGTCATCATGCTGTCGGTGCCTTTGTCTATGTTTGGGGCGCTGATCACTTTGAAATTAACGGGGGGCACGCTCAACGTTTACTCGCAAATTGGTTTGATCACTTTGGTCGGTCTGATTACCAAGCACGGTATTTTGATCGTGGAATTTACCAACCAACTGCGCGAGCAAGGCGTCGACACTTTTGATGCCATCGTCAAAGCATCAGGCCAGCGTTTACGTCCTATTTTGATGACAACAGGCGCCATGGTGCTGGGTGCTTTGCCGTTGGCCCTTGCCACTGGCGCTGGCGCCGAAAGCCGCATTCAAATTGGCTGGGTCATTGTGGGCGGCATGTCGTTTGGCACACTGCTCACCGTGTTTGTGGTGCCCACCATGTACAGCTTGTTTGCGCGTCAATCGGTGCCGGGTCCTATCAAAAAAGAAGCTCTCGAATCGCCATCTGCTGCGAATCACGCATAGCCATCAGCCTAAGTCAAGTCTCTGGTTTATTTAAATAGATCAGAGCATCAATACATCCACCCAGTCACCCACTTGTGCGGTCGACTGGGTGTGTGAAAGCACAATCAAGCAGTTTGCCTGCACCATTGAGCTCAACACACCAGAGCCCTGATTGCCCGTGGTAACGACTTGCAATTCACCCTGCGCGTTGCGAGTTGCAATGCCGCGTTGATACTCTGTTCGCCCCGGTTTTTTGCGTAAAACCTCCTGAGACCTGGCTCGCATGAGGGGTGGGGCTGGCTCGGTGATTCCCATCATTTGTTGCAATGCAGGTTTGACAAACGCCAGAAAAGTCACCATGACTGCCACAGGATTGCCCGGCAAACCAAACAGCACCGCAGAGTGATTGCCTTGCGTCAAGCGTCCCACAGCCATGGGACGGCCAGGTCGCATGGCAATTTTCCAAAAGACCACGTCGCCTAACTTTTTCATCATGGCCTTGGTGAAGTCGGCTTCGCCAACACTGACGCCGCCGCTGGTGATCACGGCGTCTGCCTGTGTGGCTGCTTTAGAAAAAGCTTGCTCTAACAATCTGGGGTCGTCGCGCACAACACCCATGTCAATCATCTCGCAGCCTAAGTTTTGCAACAGGCCAAAGACGGTGTAACGGTTGCTGTCATAAACAGCGCCTTCGCGAGGTGCCTCGCCTAAACTGAGAATTTCATCGCCTGTCGAAAAGTAGGCCACTTTGAGTTTGCGCATGACTTTGACGGTGGGCAGCCCGAGGCTGGCCAACAAACCAACGGCCGCAGGCGTGACAAACGTTCCTTTGCGCAAAGCCGGGCTGTTTTTCTTCAAGTCCTCTCCGCACAAACGACGGTTGTCGCCCGCACTTAGCATGTTGGAGGGCACGGTGATCTGCTCTGGCGTGACTTTGCAAAGTTCTTGTGGCACCACTGTGTCAAGTCCGCTTGGCATGATGGCACCAGTCATGATCTTGACGCACTCACCAGCTTTGACGGTGCCTTGCCAGGCTTTGCCAGCAAGGGCGGTACCGACCACCTTGAGCACTAAACTTGTGTCAGCCTTAAGTTGTGTGCCATCGAAAGCAAAGCCATCCATGGCTGAGTTGTCGTGTGGTGGTACATCAACTGGGCTGATGGCGTCGGCTGCGATGACCCGGTTGAGGGCTTCAAAAATGGCGACGTCTTCTGTGTCTTGCAAAGGGGTGACCAACTGCGCAAGAAAATTCAAAACATCCGATGCAGGCAAGGCTTGTGGATCGTAGCCTTGCAAATGGGCAGCAATTTCTGCCAATGACTTAGGTTGGGTCATGGGGTTTGTTCTAAACGATGCAACTCTTCGAGGGTGTTGGCGTTGAAAAACGCGCGCGGGTCGGTGTTGGGTGCGTCAAAGGGCACTACCACACACGCGTGTTGTGATGTCCAAGCATCAATTTTGCGGCCCCCAGATTGCATGAACTTGACCAAACTTTCTAACAAGCGGGTACGCATCAAACAAAAAACAGGTTGTGGTCTGACCTTGCCATCCTCTTCTTTGGCTGCTGCAACCGCGATGTCCGCATTCTCTTGTTCCAAAGCAACTTGAAGTTTTTGCACAAGGTCCAAAGGAAAAAGTGGACTGTCACAAGGCACCGTGAGTAAAAGCTCTGATTCGCAGCGCTCCATACCCGTCAGAAAGCCGGCCAAGGGACCCGCAAAACCATCGGTGCTGTCGGGCCAGACTTGAACGCCCAATGACTCATAAGCGGACAAATTTCGATTGGCCACAATCATGATGTCCGACAGGGGACTGCCTTCTTGCATTTGCAGGCGCATCAAGGCATGCAAGGTCAAGGGTGTGCCATTGAAGTTTTGCAGACCTTTGTCGATGCCGCCCATGCGCGCACCTTTGCCACCTGCCAGAATTAAACCCGTGATGCTGTGATCATGCATAAAGAAACAATTCAGAGATAAGGAAAGTCAAAGCGCCATCTGCAAAGTTTTAGCCACCGATGTAACTCATTTCGACTTTGCGTCTTTTGAGCAAGCTGCCATCTTCGGTTGAGGCCAGGGCCGGCTCTTGTTGGCGCAATTCAGAATACCTGTCGGTACGTTGTGACCATATGGCCGCAATGGCTTGGGTCAGAGCCTCTGGTTGTTGACTGCTGCGGATGACGGGTTTAAGGTCGTAGCCTTGGCTGGCGAACAAGCACAAATAAAGCTGTCCTTCTGTGGTTAGCCGAGCGCGATTGCAGTCGCTGCAAAAAGCCTTGGTGACGCTGCTGATAAATCCAATTTCACCTAGTTGGGTGTCTAGCACACCTTGTTCATTGAGATAGCCCCAACGCTCTGCGGTTTCACCTTTTTGGGCAGGTGACAAGGGTGTCAGTTGCAATTCGGATTGCAAAATTTTCAGCACTTCTGCACTGGGCAGCACTTCGTTCATGCGCCAGCCATTGGTGGCGCCAACGTCCATGTACTCAATGAACCGAAGTGCGATGCCAGTGCCCTTGAAGTAACGTGCCATGGGCAATATTTCTTGCTCATTGGTGCCGCGCTTGACGACCATGTTGACTTTGATGGGGCCAAGGCCGGCAGCTTGCGCAGCGGCAATGCCTTCCAAAACGTCACTGACTGGAAAGTCTACGTCATTCATGCGTTTGAAGACGGCATCGTCTAAACCATCCAAGCTGATGGTGACCCGCTTCAAGCCAGCATCTCTCAAGCTTTGGGCTTTGCGCGCCAACAAAGAGCCGTTGGTGGTCAGTGTGATGTCCAAGGGCTCACCCGAGACAGTGCGCAATGCCGCCAGTTGTTCAATCAGAACTTCCAAGTTTTTTCTGAGCAGTGGCTCACCGCCCGTGAGTCTGAGTTTTTCAACGCCCAAGGCAATGAAGCTTTTTGCAGCAAGCGTGATTTCTTCAAAACTGAGCAGCGCACTGTGCGGTAAATATTTGTAATCGTTGTTGAACACCTCTTTGGGCATGCAATAGCTGCAGCGAAAATTGCAACGATCGGTCACACTGATGCGAAGGTCTCGCAAAGGTCTGTTCAACCGGTCCTTCAAGGACAGATGCGACAAACTTTTTGGGGCCAACTGCAACTGTGGAATTGGCAAATTGCCCAGCGGCTGACTGATGACTGGAATGACTCGTTCAGACACAACGCGCACCATCAACTTCGATGCAAACACCACTGATGAAGGCGCCTTCATCACTGGCCAAATACAAAGCTGCATTGGCCACATCAAGGGATGTTGAGAAGCGCCCCAATGGAATGGTGGCCATGAACTTGGCGCGCTTGGCCTCGTCCACAGGACCGCCCGCAAACTCTGCGGACAACCCAGTGTCGGGGTTGAAGACCGGGTTGATGCAATTCACGCGAATGTTGTCGGGGCCTAATTCTGCTGCCAGTGATTTGCTGGTGGTGATGACGGCACCTTTAGAGCCGTTGTACCAAGTCAGACCAGGTCGAGGGCGAATGCCAGCAGTTGATGCAATATTGATGAAAGAGCCGCCACCTGTTTTGCGAAATTCGGGCACTGCATGCACGGTGGACAGGTAAATGCTTTTCATGTTGACCGCGTAACACTTGTCGAATTCGTCTTCGCTGACTTCTAGGGCAGGGCGGTTGCGATGTGTCCAGCCCGCATTGTTAATCATCACATCTAGCCGGCCCCAAAGCTTGACGGCTTCTTGCACCATGTTTTTGACATCGTCTGAGCGCGTGACATCGGCGGCAAAAAATGCGGCGGTACCACCTGCCGCTTGAATGTCTTGCACAACTTTTTGTCCTGCCGTGCTATTGATGTCGTTGACCAAAACTTTGGCACCGTGCGCGGCAAAGTGTTTGGCGATGCCTTCACCGATGCCGCCACCCGAGCCCGTCACAATAACGACTTTTTGATTGATGTTCATGATAATTCCTGTGGTTTTTGAAGCTAGGCTTTAGCCGTGGTGAATGGCAACTGTCTTCAAAGTGGTGAAACCATACAGTGCTTCAAAACCTTTTTCACGGCCGTGGCCAGAAGACTTGACGCCACCAAAGGGTAATTCAACACCGCCACCGGCGCCGTAGTTGTTGATAAAGACTTGGCCGCTGCGCAGTCGCTTGGCCATTCTGAATTGACGTCCACCATCGCGCGTCCAAACGCCAGCCACCAGTCCAAAGGCCGTGGCATTGGCCAACTCGATGGCTTGTTCTTCGCCTTCAAAACACATGGCAGACAGAACGGGCCCGAACACTTCTTCTTGGGCTACACGGTGGTTGACGGGCACATCACGCAACAAAACGGGGGCCTGGTAAAAGCCTGATTCTGGTGCGTCGGCAACCACCGTACCTTGCGCAACGGTTGGAATGCCTGCTGCCCGAGCCTCTTCTAAAAAACCTTGTACACGTTGTTTTTGGGTGGCTCTGATGAGGGGGCCCAAATTCAAGTCTGCGCTTGCGGGCCCAACGCGAAGTTTGGAAAACGCCTCGCCAAGTCTTGCCAGCAGAGGCTCATAAATGCTTTTCTCAATGAGTACGCGGGAACCCGCGCTACAAGTTTGGCCAGAGTTTTGAACAATGGCATTGATGATGACCGGCACTGCCGCATCTAAGTCGGCATCTGCAAAAATGATTTGCGGACTTTTGCCCCCCAGCTCCAGGGTAACGGGGCAATGCCTTGCGGCCGCAGCTTGCTGGATCAAGGTGCCCACATGTGGGCTGCCTGTAAAACTAATGTGATCAATACCCGGATGCTTGGCGAGTGCGTCGCCCACCTCATGTCCCAAGCCTGTGACGATGTTGATGGCACCTGGCGGAAAGCCCACCTCAGCGGCCAATTGTGCAACTCGGATGAGACTCAAGCAGGCATCTTCAGCCGGTTTGACCACACAAACGTTGCCCGCTGCCAATGCACCTCCCACACACCTGCCAAATATCTGCATGGGGTAATTCCAGGGCACCACATGGCCAGTGACGCCATGGGGCTCGCGCCATGTCAAAACGCTGTAGCCGTTTTGGTAAGGAATGGTGTCGCCATGCAGCTTGTCACAAGCGCCCGCATAGAACTCAAAGTAGCGAGCCAGTGCGCGCGCATCGGCCATGGCTTGCTGCGTAGGCTTGCCGCAGTCGCGTTGCTCTAGCTGCATCAATTCATCGGCATGTTCGGCAACTTTGCGAGACAGGGCCATTAGCAATCTGCCGCGTTCTGCCGCGTTCAATTTGGACCAGGGGCCTTCGAAGCATTCGCGTGATGATTTGACGGCTGCGTCAATGTCCAGCGCATTGCTGCGTTGGATGTGGTCAAAGATTTGGCCATCAGACGGGTCAATCACAGGCAATGTTTGCCCGCTTTGACTGGTCACCGATTGGTTGTGAATGAAGTTCAGTTGCATGGTGCTATTTTGCGCGTAAAAAAGCCCGCGATGAAGACCATGCGCGGGCTTTGTGACACTGACATGGCGTACCCATGGTACGCCAGATACAAGGGCCTTCAATCAGCTGTGAAACTTCATCACCAAGGGCACGATGAGAAGAGCCACAATGTTGATGATTTTGATCAGCGGATTGATGGCTGGGCCTGCCGTGTCTTTGTAAGGATCGCCCACGGTGTCGCCTGTGACAGCGGCTTTGTGCGCCTCAGAGCCTTTGCCGCCGTGATGGCCGTCTTCGATGTACTTCTTGGCATTGTCCCAAGCGCCGCCGCCAGTACACATGGAAATGGCTACAAACAGGCCCGTCACAATGGTGCCCATCAGCAAGCCGCCCAAGGCTTTGGGGCCAAGCAACAAGCCCACCACAATGGGCACCACCACAGGCAACAAGCTTGGAATCACCATCTCTTTGATGGCCGCAGTGGTCAGCATGTCGACCGCGCGGCCGTATTCGGGCTTGGCAGTACCTTCCATGATGCCCTTGATTTCGCTGAATTGGCGACGCACTTCGACCACCACAGCACCAGCTGCTCGGCCTACGGCTTCCATGGCCATGGCACCAAACAAGTAGGGGATGAGGCCGCCAATGAACAAGCCCACAATGACCAGAGGGTCGGACAAGTCAAAGGTGATGGCCTTGCCGTAGGTTTCCAGCTTGTGGGTGTAGTCTGCAAACAAAACCAAGGATGCCAAACCTGCAGAGCCAATGGCGTAGCCTTTGGTCACGGCTTTGGTGGTGTTGCCCACGGCATCTAGCGGGTCGGTAATGTCACGCACGCTGCTGGGCAATTCGGCCATTTCGGCAATGCCGCCAGCGTTGTCTGTGATGGGGCCATAAGCGTCCAAGGCCACCACAATGCCCGCCATCGACAACATCGACATGGCTGCCACGGCAATGCCATACAGGCCTGCAAGGCTGTAAGAGGCAATGATGGCAAGGCAGACAAAAATCACGGGCCATGCCGTAGAGCGCATTGAAACGCCCAAACCTGCAATGATGTTGGTGCCATGGCCGGTTGTGGAGGCCTGCGCAATGTGCTGAACTGGGCTGTATTGCGTTCCCGTATAAAACTCAGTGATCCAGACCAAGGCGGCCGTTAAGACCAAGCCAACGGCACAGGCGCCGAACAGTTTCATTTGGCTACCGCTGGCCGAAATGGCGTTGTCCGGCATGATCCAAAGCGTCACAAAGTAGAAGGCAATCAAGGACAAAACGCCGGCGATGGCCAAGCCTTTGTAAAGCGCAGGCATGACGTTGGTCATGCCAGGAGAGGCTTTGACAAAAAAGCAGCCAATGATGGACGCCACGATAGATACTGCACCCAAAGCAAGGGGGTACATCACGGCGTTACCGGGTGCACCCGTGATCAGCAAGGAACCCAGCACCATGGTGGCAATGAGGGTCACGGCATACGTTTCGAACAAGTCGGCGGCCATGCCGGCACAGTCGCCTACGTTGTCGCCCACGTTGTCTGCAATCACGGCGGGGTTGCGAGGATCGTCCTCTGGAATGCCGGCTTCTACTTTGCCGACCAAGTCGGCCCCAACGTCAGCCCCTTTTGTAAAGATGCCGCCACCCAAACGGGCGAAGATAGAAATCAAGGACGAACCAAAGGCAAAGCCAATAAGCGGGTTCAAGATGACAGACAGTTTGACGCCAGGCGTGAGGTTGCCATTGCCCGCCAAAAACCAGTAGAAACCGGTGACGCCCAATAGACCCAGGCCCACCACCAGCATGCCGGTGATGGCGCCGCCACGGAAGGCGACGTCAAGGGCAGGGCCGATGCCCTTGGTGGCGGCTTGCGCAGTACGCACATTGGCGCGAACAGAAACGTTCATGCCGATGAAACCGCAAGCACCAGAAAGCACCGCACCAATGACAAAGCCAATGGCTGTGGTCATGTCGAGGAACACACCCATCAAGATGGCCAGAACCACGCCCACGATGGCGATGGTTTTGTATTGTCTTGCAAGGTAAGCTGCTGCACCGGCTTGAATGGCGGCTGCAATTTCTTGCATTCGCTCATTGCCGGGGTCTTGGGCGAGAATCCATCCACGGGCCCAAACGCCATAAAATACGGCGATCAGTCCGCAAACAAGCGCCAAAATCAACGCTGAATTGCCAGTCATAAATTAATCTCCTTAGTTGTTACCGCTGAAAAGAGGTGCAACGCTCGAGAAACACCTCCCGGCGTTGCTTCCTCGTTTCCCGGAGGAGACGATTGGCCAACAATTTCATTAAAAGAGGATTGTTGCCAAGACGCAAGCCCTGTGAAAGTAAAATCGGGGTTAATCCTAAGGTTCTTAGATTTACTTCAACTCTTTAAATTTTCAGAAAAATGTCCCTAGACAACGTTACCCCTGGCAGCAAAGTTCCTGAGCAATTCAATGTGATCATCGAAATTCCGATGAATGCCGATCCCGTGAAATACGAAGTGGACAAAGCCACTGGCGCCATTTTTGTAGACCGTTTCATGAGCACGGCCATGCATTACCCCACCAATTACGGCTATGTGCCCAAAACCATCAGCGGCGACGGCGACCCCGTCGACGTGTTGGTCATTACCCCTGTGCCCTTGATTCCTGGTGTCGTGGTGCCTTGCCGCGCCATTGGTATTTTGAAAATGGAAGATGAGGCCGGTGAAGATGGCAAAGTGTTGGCCGTTCCCACCGACAAAATTTTGTCCATCTACACCCAATGGCAAAAGCCTGAAGACTTGAACCCTTTGCGTTTGAAAACCATCGCCCACTTCTTTGAACACTACAAAGACTTGGAAGTTGGCAAGTGGGTCAAAATTTTGGGCTGGGAAGGCCCAGAGTCTGCCAAGAAAGAAATCTTGGACGGTATTGCCAATTATCAAAAGGCCAACGCCTAAGCTCAAAACCGAGCCCGAATGGGTTCGGTGAACCAGGTTCAGGCCTTTTTCAAAGGCGACCTGGCTTCCAAATTCTCTAGATAGGCCGCTACACCGCGGCCTTCTTTTTCTAAGTAGCGCTCTACAGCATCGGCAAAGTCTGGGTGTGCCAACCAATGCGCGCTGCTGGCTTTCACGGGAAGCAGTGCACGCGCCATTTTGTGTTCGCCCTGCGCACCGCCTTCAAACCTTGCCAAGCCCTTGGCAATGCACCAAGCAATGGGCTGGTAGTAGCAAGTCTCAAAGTGCAGGCAGTCCACGCGCTGTAGGGCGCCCCAATAGCGACCATAAGCCACATTGTCTTGAACGGCTATCAGGCTGCAAGCCATGCGCTGGCCTTCTTTTTCTGCAATGAACAACACCCAGTTTTCTGGCATGGTGTCTTGCATCCGCTGAAAAAAGTCGCGACTGAGGTAGGGCGCGTTGCCATGCTCAAAATAGGTTTGCGCATAGCATTTGTAAAAGAAATCCCAATCGGCGGCTTGAATGGCTTGGCCTTCAAGGCTGGTAAATGTCACGCCAGCTTCGCTCACTTTGCGGCGTTCTTGTCTGATTTTTTTGCGTTTTTCTTGGCTGAGACTCGCCAAGAAATGCTCAAAGTCGGCATGGCTGTTGTTGTGCCAATGAAACTGTACGGTGTAACGGCTAAGCCACCCAGCTGTTTCTGTGGCTTGCCTGTCGTCCTCTGACAAAAACAGAACATGCACAGATGACCATTGCCATTGCTTGGCCAAGGCCACCATGGCCTCAATCAGGCACGCCTTGCTCTGAGGGCTGTCGGCCAGCAAACGCGAGCCCGGTACTGGCGTGAACGGCACTGCGCCAACCGCTTTGGGAAAGTAGTTCAAACCATGGCGTTGGTAAGCGTCGGCCCAGGCCCAATCAAACACATATTCCCCATAAGAGTGGGGTTTGATGTAGATCACCGCGGCGGCGGCCAGTGGCGCATCTGCCGCACTGTCTGTGTGTCTGAGAGAGATAACACGGACGGTCCAACCCGTCTCTGGGCTGGCCGATGCACTCTCTTCCATGGCGCTTAAATAGGCATGTCGCATGAAAGGGGTAGGCTCGGATTGCGTGGCCAACAGAGAATCCCAAGCGAGCGCAGTGATATTTCGCATGGAATCTTGCACTGCGATGACATAATTGTTGGAACTGAATTCCTGCACCTGTATGACCCTTCAACTTTGTATCGCCCAACTCAACTTCGTCGTGGGTGACATGGCGGGCAATGCCCGCAAAATTATCGACGCTGCTAAAAAAGCCTATGCGCAAGGCGCGCGCGTTTTGGTCACGCCCGAATTGGCCATTTGTGGCTATGCCGCTGAAGATTTGTTGTTGCGGCCTGCATTCATCGATGCCTGCGATGATGCCTTGAAAACAGTGGCCCGTGAGTTGGCTGGGTTAAAAGGCATGCACGTTGTTTTGGGTCACCCCGAAGGTGGGGGCATTCAAAGCAAAAGCGTGGCCATTACGAAGCGCTTCAACCGCGCTACTGTGTTGTGTGAAGGGCAGGTACTGGCCAGTTATGCCAAGCAAGAATTGCCCAATTACCAAGTATTTGACGAGCGCCGCTATTTCACGCCCGGCCACGAAGCTTGTGTGTTTGAAGTCGATGGCGTCAAGTTGGGCCTTCTCATTTGCGAAGATGCTTGGTTTGAAGAGCCTGCCCAAAAATCGCGCGATGCGGGCGCACAGGTTTTATTGGTCCTCAATGCTTCGCCATTCCATGTCGGCAAGGGGCTGGAGCGCGAAGTGCAAATGGCTCGCCGAGTAACTACTTGCCGATTACCACTTGTTTATGCACATCTAGTTGGCGGACAAGATGAAGTCATCTTTGAAGGTAGATCCTTCGCCATGAATGCGCAAGCTGAGGTGGTGGCGCGTGCACCTGCCTTCAAAGAATGTTTGCAATTTGTCGACGTCCTGTCGACAAAGGATTTGGCTGCGGTTCAATTAACAGGTCGTGAAGTGGTGCCTGAGAGCAGTTGGGAAGAGGACCTTTGGCATGCCCTGGTTTTGGGCATTCGTGACTACTTGGGCAAAAACGGCTTTCCCGGGGCAATTTTGGGACTGTCAGGCGGCATCGACTCCGCATTGGTTTTGGCGCTGGCTGTTGATGCCATTGGTGCCGACAAAATCCATGCGGTCATGATGCCATCGCCTTACACGGCAGACATCAGTTGGATAGATGCCCGCGACATGGTTAAGCGTCTCAATGTGCAATACGACGAAATTTCCATTGCACCTTTGTTTGAAGGCTTCAAAACAGCTTTGGCCGATCAGTTCAAAGGCTTGGCCGAAGACACAACAGAAGAAAACATCCAAGCGCGCGTGCGCGGAACTTTGCTCATGGCCATGTCCAACAAAACAGGCGCCATCGTTTTAACCACAGGTAACAAGAGCGAAATGGCCACTGGCTATTGCACTTTATACGGCGACATGGCTGGTGGTTTTGCTGTGATCAAGGATGTGGTCAAAACACAAGTCTTTCGCCTTGCCGAGTGGCGCAACCAAAACGATCCCTATGGCACCGGTTCTTGTCCTATCCCCGAGCGCATCATCACACGGCCACCCAGTGCCGAGTTGCGTGCCGATCAGAAGGACCAAGACAGCCTACCGCCTTATGAGGTGTTGGATGCTATCGTTCAAAGGTACATGGAAAATGACGAGGGCATCAGCGCATTAGAGGCCGACGGTTTTGAACGTGCCGATGTGGAAAAGGTCACCCGTTTGATCAAGTTGAACGAATACAAGCGCCGTCAATCACCCGTGGGAATTCGCGTCACCCACCGCAGTTTTGGCAAAGATTGGCGTTATCCTATAACCAATCGATTTCGAGCCTAATTTTTTCAGTCTGGACTTATTTCATGAAACAAATCACAGCCATCATCAAACCCTTCAAACTGGAAGAAGTACGAGAAGCGCTTGCTGAATGCGGCGTGACCGGACTGACCGTCACTGAAGTCAAAGGCTTTGGCCGTCAAAAAGGCCATACAGAGCTTTATCGCGGTGCCGAATATGTGGTCGACTTTTTGCCCAAAGTCAAGGTCGAAGTGGCCGTGAAAGATGGCGATGTTGAGCGCTGCGTCGATGCCATCGTGAAAGCCGCACGAACAGGCAAAATTGGCGACGGCAAAATCTTCATCACCTCCGTAGAACGCGTCATTCGCATTCGCACCGGCGAATTGGACGACGACGCGGTCTAATCTTCCGTCTCAATCAAGTTTAAATTGCGTCACTTTGGAACGCTGTAGGCAATCCTGCAGCTTGGACCAGGTTGGGCAGCAATTGCCGTGCGTCATGGTGAGATTGGACCAAATCCATTTGCCATGAGCCCATAAACTCATGGCTCACCACGGTGTTTAAAAAAGTCAGAAGCGGATCGTAGTACCCGTTGAGGTTCAAAAGGCCAATGGGTTTGTTGTGGTAACCCAACTGGCGCCATGTCCAGACCTCAAAAAACTCTTCAAAAGTGCCAATACCGCCTGGCAGGGTTAGAAATACATCAGCCCTTTGCGCCATCATTTGCTTGCGCTCGTGCATGGTCTCGACGACATGCAATTCGGTGCACTCGGTGTGCGCCCATTCTTTTTCGACCAAGGCCCTTGGAATGACGCCCACCACACGGCCGCCAGCTGCCAATGTTGCGTTTGCGACGATGCCCATCAGACCGTTTCTGCCACCGCCATAGACCAATTGACCGCCGTGCTGACCAATCCAGCGCCCCACCATCTTGGCTGATTCAGCAAAGGCAGGCAAATTGCCTGGCTTGGAGCCGCAGTAAACGCAGACAGAAAAGGCCGGCTCAGCCATGGATGAATTTCCAGATGGCTGCAGCCCAAATGCCCAGGCAAAGCAAGAGGCTTAAAAGAACAGCAGCACTGCCCATGTCTTTGGCGCGTTTTGACAGGGCATGCCATTCGGTGCCAATGCGGTCAATGGCGGTTTCGATGCCAGTGTTGAGCAACTCAACCACCATGACAAACACCACAGAGCCGCACAGCAAGGCCACCTCGACCCAAGTTTGACCCAGCCAAAAAGCCAGCGGCAACAAAACGATGGCCAAGATGGCCTCCTGTCTGAAGGCCGTTTCTCCCCAGCCGGCTTGAAGACCTTGCAGCGAGTAGCCACCCGCGTGCAAGATGCGAGACAAACCTTTGCGGTCTTTTTGTGGATTGACGTTGGGGGTGCTCATGAAGAGATTAGGTAGACAAAGGGGGTGTAGGCGGTTTTTGAACATCAACCAGCTGAGTTCCCGCCCACACATCGTGCCAATATTGTCGACGAGATTGGAATTTGCTCAAGATGGCCCACACGATGATCCATCCCACCATCAAGACGCCAACCTCTGGCGCCGGTAGTTTGAAGGGCATTGCCAAGAGCAGGGGGGGCAAAACCCAAACCCAACTGAGGACATAACGCAAAAACGCGCGGCCTTGCGTCACACGTTTGCCCGAAGTGTCCAAAAGCTGAATGTGCCAAGTCTTCATGGCCAATGTTTGACCCTTGGACCAAAACCAGGTGAAGTAAATGGCGAAGACCAAAAACAGAAAGGCTTGCAGGCCATGTCGGTTGTCAAGTGCATGACGGGTTTGGCTGAGGGTTCCAAACAAATAACCTGCAATGAAAACCACGCCAAACAAAAGCATGCCCTCATAAAGCCAGCAAGCCATTCGGCGTCTGAGCGAGGGCGTTTTGAAAGGGCTTGCGGCGTCGGTTGTGTTGGATGCCTGTGGTGCGGGGTTGGGAAATTGAGAATCGCTCAACTCAGGTGCCTTCTGGAATGGCAACGGGGGTAGGCAGCAGTGTCTTTTTGTCGATCACGATGCCTGGCGTAGATTTACCTGGCGCTGGGGCCGGCGTGGACTTGCCCGGCAAGCGAATAACTTTGCCTGGCGGTGGCGCTTGTGATGCAGTGGCTGCACCTTGAATGCCAGTTTTTTGTTGTGCTGCTAATTTTTTCTTCTCGTCGGCACTGAGCGCTTGATAGGCTTCCCAATGCGTCTTTTTTTCGTCAGAACCCAGGCTCTTTGTTTCGTTGAAAGTGAGTCGTGCTTGGGCTCGCTGCTGCGGGCTGAGGGCTGCCCAATTGGCCATGCGTTCGTGCAGCACAGCTTGCTCTTTGCCCGAAAGTTTGTCGAAGTTATTCGAAATGGCCAGCCACTTGCTCTTTTGGGCTGGGCTGATTTGAGTCCAAAGTGAGGCCAAAGGGGCCAAGGCTGTTTTTTGCGAAGCAGAGAGTTTTTGCCATTCTGCATTGGCTAATGCTTGCGCCGCCGGCTTTGTGTTCTGGGCGGCTGGGGCGTTTTGGGCCCAAGCTTGCGCCAGCCCTGTGCAAATCAGTGCGCTTATACAGACCTTGATGACGCGCTTTGCAATCAATCGGGGGCCTTTGTAGGAAGCGGATTGGATTTGAGGAACACCAAAAAGCCCGGGTCTGTGTAAGCGTCGGGTGGCAAATCGTCGATAAGTAATTCGGCATCGAGCGAGGCAATTTCGTTGGTGCGGTACTCGTTTTGGAACATGTAAATGCTGGCAAGGCCAAACAACAAAACCAAAAGGGGCAAGGCCGATGCCAAGCGGCTCCAGAGGTTCAGGCCTTCGTCTTGGGGGGCGTTGCTGGCGTGCCCTGCCATGGCCAACTGCGGAAGCAAGACACTGACAGGCTCGCGTTTGCGCTGGGCGAGGGCTTGCATGCGAGCCGCGCGCAAACGCTCGCTAATGTCGTGGGGCAAGTCTGGGGCATGGTCATTTAAGTGGCGCGCTAGCGCCTGACCCACCCGGTCGACACGTGTCATGTCTAGATTGGCTTGCGATTTCATGTGTTTAATCCTTTGGCGCGAAGGGCCTTACTAAGCGCCTGAACAGCTCGAGAACAGTGCGTTTTGACGCTGCCTTCTGTGCAACCCATGGCTGCAGCCGTCTCGGAAAGGTTCATCTCTTCCCAATAACGCAGCAGGAAGGCTTCGCGTTGACGTGGTGGCAATTCTTGAATTTCAGCTTCTATTTGAAGAAAAACCTGTTTGCGGTGTGTTTGGTCTTCGGTACTTTCGCCAAGCCCGGGCTCGCCCAGTCCCCCCAGATTCTCGAGAAAGTCAAAATCTTCGCCATCTGCATCGGTGCCAAAGTCGCCCATGTTGGAGAACAAGGCGTTTCGTGTTTTTTGACGGCGGAACCAATCCAGGGTGGTATTGGACAAAATCCGCTGAAAAAGCATGGGCAACTCGGCGGCGGGCTTGTCGCCGTAGTGGGTGGCCAGCTTGATCATGCTGTCTTGCAGGATGTCCAAGGCCGACTCCTCGTTGCGCACGTGGTAAAGCGTGCGTTTGAAGGCGCGCTTCTCCGTGTTTTTGAGGAAATCTGAAAGTTCTTGTTCGGTGGCCACAGCTTGCACCTGTTTTGTGCGAGTCGGATTATGGCATTCTGGGCCCTATAATGCTGGGTTGCAATTGAAAAAACGCAAACGGATCACCATCCGGCCAAGGTACTTACATGTGCAGGTCTATGTTGGTGGTCTTAAGTTCTGATGCGACTTCACAAGAGTCCCGCAAATGAGCACCCAAGGTTTTTCGTTAGAGAAATTCACAAAGGTTGAATATGGAAATCTCCAAAGCTGAAATGGCCAACGCGGCCAACGTTGCTGCTGCCGCAGCTTCCTCGTCACCCGTCGAATTGCGTGGTGGCGAAATTCTCGTTAAAGCGCTCCAAGCCGAAAACGTCAAATACATCTGGGGTTATCCAGGTGGTGCCGTTTTGCACATCTACGACGCTTTCTTCAAACAAGACACCATTCAGCACGTGCTGGTTCGCCACGAACAAGCTGCAGTTCATGCAGCCGATGGCTATGCGCGTGCCACTGGCGATGTGGGCGTGGCCTTGGTCACCTCAGGTCCCGGCCTGACCAATGCGGTCACTGGCATTGCCACGGCCTACATGGACAGCATCCCCATGGTCATCATCAGTGGTCAAGTGCCCACTGCGGCCATTGGTCTTGATGCCTTCCAAGAGTGCGACACTGTGGGCATCACGCGCCCCATCGTCAAACACAATTTCTTGGTCAAAGACGCCCGCGACATGGCAGAAGTCATGAAGAAGGCGTTCCACATTGCGCGCAGCGGCCGTCCTGGTCCTGTGGTGGTCGACATTCCAAAAGATGTGTCTTTCAACAAGGTGCCTTATACCGGCTATCCCGAAACCGTTGAAATGCGCTCTTACAACCCTGTGCGCAAAGGCCACAGCGGACAAATTCGCAAAGCCCTTCAGTTGTTGATGGCGGCCAAGCGTCCTTACATTTACACCGGCGGTGGTGTGTTGCTCAGCAATGCCTCAGCAGAATTGCGCCAATTGGTTGAGATGCTGGGCTACCCCGTCACCAACACCCTCATGGGCTTGGGGGCATTCCCAGCCACCAATCCCAAGTTCTTGGGCATGCTGGGTATGCACGGCACATGGGAAGCCAACAACGCCATGCAGCACTGCGATGTGTTGTTGGCCGTGGGTGCGCGCTTTGACGACCGCGTCATTGGCAACCCCAAGCACTTTGCGCAAAACGAACGCAAGATCGTTCACATCGACATCGATCCCTCCAGCATTTCCAAGCGCGTGAAGGTTGATGTGCCTATCGTGGGCGATGTCAAAGATGTGTTGACCGAACTCATTGCCATGATCAAAGAGTCCGGCCTCAAGCCCGACAACAATGCACTCGGTGCTTGGTGGTCCACCATTGATGGCTGGCGCCAACGCAATTGCATGAAGTACGACAGCGAAAACACTGAAGTCATCAAGCCCCAAAAAGTCATTGAGACTTTGTACTGCATGACCAAAGACGCCGATGCTTACATCACGTCGGATGTGGGTCAGCACCAAATGTGGGCTGCCCAGTACTACAAGTTTGACGAACCCCGTCGCTGGATCAACTCCGGTGGTTTGGGCACCATGGGTGTGGGCATTCCCTATGCCATGGGCATCAAATTGGCCAAGCCCGAATCAGAAGTGTTCTGTGTCACGGGCGAAGGTTCTGTGCAGATGTGTATTCAAGAACTGTCGACTTGCTTGCAATACAACACGCCCATCAAAATCTTGTCATTGAACAACCGCTATTTGGGCATGGTTCGTCAGTGGCAGCAAATTGAATACTCCGGCCGTTACAGCCACAGCTACATGGACGCTTTGCCCAACTTTGTGAAGTTGGCCGAGGCCTATGGTCACGTGGGCATGCTCATTGAGCGCCCCGAAGACGTCGAGCCAGCATTGCGTGAAGCACGCAAGCTCAAAGATCGCACGGTGTTCATGGACTTCCGTACTGATCCCACAGAAAACGTCTTCCCCATGGTTCAAGCAGGCAAGGGCATTACAGAAATGTTGCTGAGTCCTGAAGACCTTTGAGTCACGTCATTTATTGAATTAACTTTAGAAGAATCTATTGACCGCCAAGCCTGCACATTACCGTGTGCGGGGGAGGGCGGCGAAAAGAGGAATCGCACATGAAACACATCATCGCAGTTTTGCTAGAAAACGAACCCGGCGCATTGTCACGGGTGGTGGGCTTGTTCTCCGCACGGGGTTACAACATTGAGTCTCTCAGTGTGGCACCTACCGAAGATCCCAGCTTGTCACGCATGACCATCCAAACGGCTGGTTCCGACGACGTCATTGAACAAATTACCAAGCACTTAAACCGCCTCATCGAAGTGGTCAAAGTGGTTGACTTAACCGAAGGTGCCTACACCGAGCGCGAACTGATGCTTGTCAAAGTTCGCGCCGTTGGCAAAGAACGTGAAGAGATGAAGCGCATGGCCGATATCTTCAGGGGTCGCGTGATTGATGTCACCGACAAAAGCTACACCGTGGAACTGACGGGCGACCAATCCAAAAACGATGCGTTTTTGGAAGCCATCGACCGCAGCGCCATTCTTGAAACAGTCCGAACCGGTGCCTGTGGCATTGGTCGGGGTGAGCGCATTTTGCGCGTTTAACTCAGCGCGTTTTCCGCGTTTACCCATTGATTTTTTGAACGATTTTTGAAGGAGAGAACCCATGAAAGTGTTTTACGACAAAGACTGTGACCTCAGCGTCATCAAAGGCAAAACAGTGGCCATCATTGGCTACGGCTCACAAGGCCACGCACACGCACAAAACTTGAACGACAGTGGCGTGAAAGTGGTTGTGGGTTTGCGCAAAAACGGCGCAAGCTGGCCCAAAGTTGAAAAAGCTGGCCTCACAGTCATGGAAGTGGCTGATGCAGTCAAAGCTGCTGACGTGGTCATGATTTTGTTGCCCGACGAGCAAATCGCCGACGTGTACCGCAACGATGTTGAACCCAACATCAAAAAGGGTGCTTCTTTGGCTTTCGCTCACGGCTTCAACGTTCACTACAACCAAGTGGTGCCCCGTGAAGACCTCGACGTTTGGATGGTGGCGCCTAAGGCCCCCGGTCACACTGTGCGCAACACTTACACACAAGGCGGCGGCGTGCCCCACCTCGTGGCGGTGCACCAAGACAAGAGCGGCAAAGCCAGTGCCTTGGCACTCAGCTACGCCATGGCCAACGGTGGCGGCAAGGCCGGTATCATTGAAACCAACTTCAAAGAAGAAACAGAAACCGACTTGTTCGGTGAGCAAGCCGTTTTGTGCGGTGGCGCTGTTGAACTCATCAAAATGGGTTACGAGACTTTGGTCGAAGCTGGCTACGCCCCCGAAATGGCTTACTTCGAGTGCTTGCACGAGTTGAAGCTCATCGTCGACCTCATCTATGAAGGCGGCATTGGCAACATGAACTACTCCATCTCTAACAACGCAGAGTATGGTGAGTACGTCACAGGCCCCGAAGTGATCAATGAACAATCACGCGAAGCCATGCGCAACGCTTTGAAGCGCATTCAAACCGGTGAGTACGCCAAGATGTTCATTTTGGAAGGCCGTACCAACTATCCAAGCATGACAGCCCGTCGTCGCTTAACATCAGAGCATTCCATTGAAGTGGTCGGCGCACAATTGCGTTCCATGATGCCTTGGATTGCTAAAAACAAATTGGTCGACAAATCACGCAACTGATTTTGTTGGTCACTTAACCAGAAAGAACTGTCGCATGCACGATGGCACTGAAACCCCCGACGACGCCGACCAGGCGAGTCAAGTTCGTAAACCCCGCAAGGGCATTTACGTCTTGCCCAACCTGTTCACGTTGGCAGCCCTGTTCGGTGGCTTTTACGCCATCGTGATGGCCATGAATGGCCGCTTTGACATGGCAGCCATTGGAGTGTTTTGCGCCATGGTGCTCGACAGTTTGGACGGCCGAGTGGCCCGCATGACCAACACGCAAAGCGCTTTTGGAGAACAGATGGACTCTTTGTCCGACATGGTCTCTTTTGGCGCTGCGCCTGCACTCATTGCTTATGAGTGGTCCCTCAAAGGCTTAGGCCGTTGGGGTTGGATTGCTGCTTTCGTTTATTGCGCATGCGCTGCTTTGCGCTTGGCGCGTTTCAATGTCAACACAGCTGTGGTTGATAAAAGATTTTTTCAGGGCTTGCCTTCTCCGGCAGCTGCAGCCCTTGTGATGGGTTTTATTGCCATCATGTCCGATGCAGAAGTGGCGCCAGCCAGCATGGCCTGGCCCATGTTCGTGGTGGCCTTGTTTTCGGGCCTCACCATGGTCACCAATGTGCCGTTTTACAGTTTCAAAGACGTCAGCATGAAGCAAAGTGTGCCCTTTGCGGTCATTGTGCTCATTGCTTTGGGCATTGCTGCCGTCAACATTCACCCTCCCATGGTTTTGTTTGGTTTGTTTGTTTTGTACGGCTTAAGCGGTTACGCCCTCTACGGATGGCGCCGTTTTAAGGGTGAACAAACCAGTGTCATCAGTACGTCAACAGAAGACCCTGATGAACGCGGTCTTCATCAGTGATGACGTTTTCGAAAAGTTGTGATACAGTATTTCCATGAAAACGAATTTGCTAGCACTACTGCTGACGCCTCACGGGCGGGATGTATAGCGCGCGCTGTTCAGTTTCCCATCTAGCCCGTATGCCAAAAGCAGCGGGCTTTTTTGTTTTTGAAGTTTGCTTTTTGAATTTTTATACCAGGAGTGAAACATGGCCGATAAATTGATTATTTTTGACACGACATTGCGTGATGGCGAGCAGTCGCCAGGTGCATCCATGACCCGTGACGAAAAGCTGCGCATTGCACGTCAATTGGAACGATTGCGCGTCGACGTGATCGAAGCCGGATTTGCCGCTAGCTCCAATGGCGACTTTGAAGCCGTGCAGGCCATTGCCAACGCCATCAAAGATTCCACCATCTGCTCTTTGTCGCGTGCCAATGATCGTGACATTTCCAGAGCGGCCGAAGCCTTGAAAGGCGCCAACAGCGGCCGCATTCACACCTTCATTGCCACGTCGCCTTTGCACATGGAAAAGAAGCTTCGCATGACGCCCGATCAGGTCCTCGAGCAAGCCAAACAATCGGTGCGCTATGCCCGCAACTTGGTGGCCGATGTCGAGTTCAGTCCAGAAGACGGTTACCGCAGCGACATGGACTTCTTGTGCAAAGTGTTGGAAGCAGTTATTGCGGAAGGTGCCACCACCATCAACGTGCCCGACACCGTGGGTTATGCCGTGCCAGAGTTGTACGGCCAGTTCATCAAAACTTTGCGCGAACGCATTCCCAACTCAGACAAAGCCGTTTGGTCGGTGCATTGCCACAACGACTTGGGCATGGCCGTGGCCAACAGTTTGGCGGGTGTCAAATTAGGCGGCGCACGCCAAGTCGAGTGCACCATCAACGGCTTGGGCGAGCGCGCAGGCAATTGCTCTTTGGAAGAAATTGTCATGGCGGTTAAAACCCGCAAAGACTATTTCGGTCTCGAGATGAACATTGACCCCATCCACATCGTGGCGGCCAGCCGCATGGTCAGCCAAACCACGGGCTTTGTGGTGCAACCCAATAAAGCGGTGGTGGGTGCCAATGCCTTTGCACACGCCTCAGGCATTCACCAAGACGGCGTGCTCAAAGCGCGCGACACCTACGAAATCATGCGCGCAGAAGATGTGGGCTGGTCGGCCAACAAAATCGTATTGGGCAAATTGAGTGGTCGCAATGCCTTCAAGCAACGCATGCAAGAGTTGGGTGTGGTGCTCGAAAGCGAAACCGAGTTGAATGCTGCTTTCACACGTTTCAAAGAACTGGCCGACCGTAAGAGCGAGATTTTTGACGAAGACATCTTGGCCTTGGTCAGCGAAGAAAGCGTTACTCAAGACAAAGAGCAATATGCTTTTGTCTCATTGGCGCAACATAGCGAAACCGGTGAGCGCCCCCAAGCCAACATTGTTTTTACAGTGGCTGGCAAAGAAGTTCATGGCAAATCGGATGGCAATGGACCTGTCGACGCATCCTTGAAAGCCATCGAGTCCATCGTCGAAAGCGGTGCAGAAATGGTGCTTTATTCGGTCAATGCCATCAGCGGATCGACCGAGAGCCAAGGCGAAGTCACGGTTCGATTGCAAAATAGTGGACGCGTGGTCAATGGTGTGGGTTCCGATCCAGACATCATTGTGGCTTCAGCAAAAGCATATCTGAGCGCCTTGAACAAGCTCCAAAGCAAGGCCGATCGGGTGGCTGCACAAGGCTAATGCCAAAATAGACGACGTCTCCAAAACGTCTTCAAGAAGGTCGCGCAAGGTATTGATCTTGCGCGACTTTTTTTATTTATGTACACTAGCGTAAGTTTCTATTACACTCGCCAAATTCTGCATGAATTGTGGCTTCGAAAGTACTGCTTTGACTTCACCCAATTGCCTTTTTTCTCGTCGTTTATTGAACCAATGCCTGTCAGTTTGTTTGATGGCTTTTGTGTCAGTTTCAATTTACGCCAACGACAAAGACAGCGTTCGCAAGCCAAGCAACAGCACCAAATCAGCCAACAGCAGTAAGCAAACCACCAAACAAAGCTCAAAGCAGGCCGCAAAACCTGCACCACAAGCCAGAAAAGTTGCCAAAGCTGGCCCTACCAATCCAAGACCTTCACACGGTCGTCTGGCTGGTCTGCACAATAGCGACGATGCGCTTGATCTTCGCTCCAGCGTTGCTTTGGTCATTGATCAAGATACTCACGAAGTCTTGTTGCGCAAAAATGACCAGGCTGTTTTGCCCATTGCATCCCTCACCAAACTCATGACGGGCTTGGTCATCAGCGAAGCTAATTTGCCCGACAGCGACATGATCACCATCACACAAGATGACGTGGACACAGAAAAAGGCAGCACCTCACGCTTGGCCGTGGGCTCTGTTTTAAGCCGTGGCGATTTGATGCACTTGTCATTGATGTCTAGCGAAAATCGGGCTGCGCATGCTTTGGGCCGCACCTACCCAGGTGGCATGGCCAGCTTTGTCAAAGCCATGAATGACCGAGCCAAGAGTTTAGGCATGACGTCTACCCACTACGTCGAGCCCACCGGCTTGTCTAGCCGCAATCAATCGACTGCTACCGATTTGGCTGTCTTGGTTGGCGCTGCCTACAACGTGTCTACCTTGCGTGAACTTTCCACATCGCCTGGTCGCGAAGTGGCCGTGGGCCGTCGCACCTTGCAATACAACACCACCAACCGATTGGTCAAAAGCCCCAACTGGGACATTGGCCTCCAAAAAACCGGTTACATCTCAGAAGCAGGTCAGTGCTTGGTGATGCAGACCAAAGTGTCCGGTCGCAAATTGATCATGGTGTTTTTGGATTCAGCTGGCAAGCTGAGCCGCATCGCCGATGCCGAACGCGTTCGCCGTTGGGTTGAGAACAACAGCGCGCGTCATGCAGTAGTGTCGGCCAACAGCGCAGGCTAAATCCCTAAAGCGTCCAGTTGCGCACCAACAAAAAGCCCGTTGACAACGGGCTTTTTTTACTCTTTGTAGCCCAAAGAGTGGGAAATTTCTTCTGCAGTGCTTTGAAGCTTTGGTAGCCAAGCTTCGTCCAGTCGGTCGGCAGGGGCAGAAATAGATAGGCCCGCAAGCAGTTTGCCCTGGTCATCGTAGATGCCTGCTGCAATGCATCGAACACCCAACTCCAACTCTTCGTTGTCGCGGGCAATGCCATATTGACGCACCTTGGAAAGCTCGCGCTCAAGCACTGGCAACTGCGTGATACTGTTTTTGGTATGGCCACTTAAGCCTGTTCGGGTGGCATAACTGCGAACCTTCATGGGCTCATCGACCGATAAAAACAATTTGCCTACCGACGTGAGATGAAGCGGGGCTCTGCCGCCAATGGCGCGCACCACTTGCATGCCAGAACGTTCACTGTAGGCGCGTTCAATGTAAACAATTTCATCGCCTTGGCGCATGCTCAAATTGACAGGTTGTTGTATCAGCTTGTGCAAATCGCGCATGGGCGCCAGTGCAGCGTCGCGCACATTCAATCGCGCTTTGACCATGTTGCCCAATTCAAGCAAACGCATGCCCAGGCGGTAGCTGCCGGGTTCGGGTCGGTCTACAAATCGACCAATGGTGAGATCGTTCAAAATGCGGTGCGCTGTGGACGGGTGCAGTCCTGTTTTTTCGCTGATCTCTTTTAAAGAGATGGCGTCTTCCCTTGATGCCAACACATCCATGAGGGAAAAAAGCCGTTCAATGACTTGAATGGTAGGTACAGCAGGCGTTGGTGCTTCAGCTTTTCTCATGGGACTGAACCTCTGTCTTTTTGAAAGCGAAGGGGCCCTCCAATTGGAAAACCCTGCGAAATGCCATTTTACAAGATGAAATTGGCTTTGAACAGCCTATTCGGGCATGGCGTCGAAGTGACGCTGCCACTGGCCATTCAGCAATCGCTCATGGGGCCCAAACCGTTCTTTGTATTGCATTTTGGGGCTGGCGCCAATCCAATATCCCAAATAGACATAAGGCAAATTCATCGATTGAGCCTGCTTAATTTGCCACAGCACACCGTAAGTGCCGTAACTGGCTTCTTTTTCGGGGGCATAAAAAGTGTAAACCGCCGACAAGCCTTCATTCAGCACATCGACGATGCTGACCATTTTGAGTTCTCCCAAGCCACCATTGGCGGCTGGTTCACGAAACTCAACCAAGCGTGAGTTGACACGGCTTTGAAGCAAAAACTGTTTGTATTGCTCAACGCTGTCTTGGTCCATGCCGCCGCCCTCATGGCGGTTGTTTTGGTAGCGCAAATACAGGTCGTAGTGCTCTGCCTCAAAACCTAAGCGTGACACTTTGGCCACCAAATTTTGGTGCTGCTTCAAAGCACGTTTTTGACTTCGATTTGGCTTGAACTCTTCGCACAACACGCGCAGCGGCACACAGGCTTGGCAGCCATCGCAATAGGGGCGGTAGGTAAACAAGCCGCTGCGCCGAAAGCCTCTGGCCACCAGGTCAGAATAAACATCACTTTGAATGAGATGGCTGGGTGTTGCAACTTGCGAGCGAGCTTCTTTGTGATCCAGATAGCTGCAGGGGTAGGATGCCGTGGCATAAAACTGCAGGGTGCTGAAAGGTAAATCTTGGAGGTAGGTCATGGCGCTTTGTCGCCTCGCCAAAAGTCCCAATCGATTTCAAGGCTTTGCCAATGGGGACCATCGCCTTGCGCAGCCATGCGAATGTGGCTTAAAAATTCTGAGCGCGGCATTTCCTTGGCCCCCATCAATGCCAAGTGGGCGGTATTTTGTTGGCAATCAATGGCCTTGATGTTGTGTCTTTCACATGCTTGAACCAAAGCAGCCAGGGCCATTTTGGAGCCATCACTGAGTGTGCTGAACATGGATTCACCAAAGACGGCTTGGCCAATGCTCACGAAATAAAGCCCGGCGACCAACTTGCCATCTAGCCAAGTTTCTGCACTGTGAGCATGGCCTGCACGATGCAAGTCTTTGTAGGCTTCAACCATGGCGGGGACGATCCAAGTCCCTTTTTGCCCTTCGCGTGGACTTGCAGCACAAGCCTCAATCACTTGGTCAAAGTCGCGATCAAAACAAAGTTCAAATTGGGGATGTGCGGCATACCGAGACAGCGTTTTGCGCAAGGACCTGTGAAGTTTGAAATCTTCGATTTTCAGGACCATGCGGGGGTCGGGGCTCCACCAAAGCACGGGTTGATCGGGGTTGAACCAAGGAAAAATACCGTGACTGTAGGCCGCCAAAAGCCTTTCAACGCCCAAGTCTGCACCTGCTGCCAACAACCCAGGCGCATCAGTGCCTTTGCCCCATGCGTTTTCGACAGGGGGCAAGGGGTCTTGGCTTTCGATCCAAGGCAGAGGAGGCTGAGGGGTGTCTTCTGACATGTTTCCAGTTTATGCTAACGCTTATGAAACTTTACAACTACTTCCGTTCCTCTGCTTCATTCCGCGTTCGCATTGCACTTCACTTGAAGGGTTTGCCCTACGAATATATCGCGGTTCATTTGGCCAAAGGAGAACACAAGCTTCCTGCCTACAGTGCAGTAGCCGCAGACAACCTGGTGCCCAACTTGGTGGTTGAAGATCAGCACCTTAGCCAATCGCTTGCCATCATGGAGTATTTGGATGAAACGCACCCTAGCCCTGCGTTGTTGCCTCAAGATGCTTTGGGCCGTGCACGGGTAAGGGCCTTGGCGCAATCGATTGCCTGCGAAATTCACCCCATCAACAACTTGCGCGTGCTGAAGTATTTGTCGGGCACTTTGGGCCTTAGTGAAGACCAAAAAAACACTTGGTACAGGCACTGGGTTCGCGAGGGTTTGGAGTCGTTTGAGCGCCAATTGGCGCAAGGCCCCAAGTCAACCTACTGCTACGGCGACACACCTGGCTTGGCCGATTGCTGCTTGGTGCCCCAGATCTTCAATGCCAAACGTTTTGAGACCAACTTAGAGGGACTGCCACTGACCCTGGCCGCTTTTGACGCTTGCATGAAATTAGAGGCCTTCCAAAAGGCGCAGCCCTCTGCTTGCCCCGATGCCGAGTAATGCCTTGATCGGTTTTCAGCCTCAATGGCCTGCACCCCAACACGTGCAGGCCCTCATGACAACCCGAGAAGGGGGTGTTTCTGCACCGCCGTGGAATGCCCTTAACCTGGGTTTTCTGTCGGGTGACAAAGCTGAAGACGTTCAAGCCAATCGCACGTTGGTGGAAAAAAGGCTAGGTGTACCCGCTGTTTACCTTCGCCAAGTTCATGGCGCAAAGGGCATTGACATCAGCAAAGACACAGCACCCAACCTTGAGGCTGATGTGGCTTGGACCGCACAAACCGGTGTGGCATGCACCATCATGGCGGCCGATTGCTTGCCCATTTTGGTGTGTCACCCCACGGCCAAATGGGTGGCTGGCGCTCATGCTGGGTGGCGTGGCTTGGCTGGCCAAAATGGCCATGGTGTGGTGGAGACACTTGCGCAGGCAGTCAATGCGGCAGGTCTTCAAACACAAGATTGCTTGGTTTGGTTAGGGCCTTGCATTGGCCCCACGGCTTTTGAAGTTGGGCAAGACGTCTATGACGCATTTGCAGAACTGATGCAAGTGGCGAATCCGGCAACGGCCTTGATTGTGCAAACATCAAATGGCAAATACATGGCTGACTTGGCCAGTTTGGCTCGTGAGCGTCTAAAACTTGCTGGCTTTAACGCCCTCTATGGCAATGACAGCAGTTTGCCTTGGTGTACTTATCGGCAAGAGGCGACTTATCACTCTCACAGGCGCGATGCGGTGGCCAAGGGGGGCTCTGGTCGCATGGCGGCTTACATATGGATTACTGATTAGTTGTTGTTTTGTTGTCGGTTTGTAACTCTGCGGCCTCTTTTTGGGCCTTTTCCGGTGCTAATCTGGTTCTTTTTCGGTGCTAATCTGGTTCTTTTTCGGTGCGGCGTCCTCATGATGTACACAATGATGGAAGTTGGAAGGATCCCGTAAAGAATGAAAGTCAGAATACCGCCTAGAACAGATCCATTCGTGTTGGTTGCTTCTGCCACACTCATCATGAGTGCGACATAAAGCCAGGCAATCGGAACAATGTACATATTTCAAATACTCAACAAGAGGAGAAGGGCACATGACAAATTCAAACAATGAATTTTGGTCACGCGCTGGTGAAGAGTTTCAGCAAAGCCTGAGCAAAAGCTGGGGACAGGCCATGCAAACTTTTCAAACCATGGATCTTGGCGGTATTGTGCCCGGCGCAGAAAAAGCTGCAACGCCCCTCAGCTTATCTCAAGAAAAACTGAAGGCTTTGCAATCAGCATATCTTGAGGAAGCCACTGCCTTGTGGAACCAAGGCTTAGGTTCAAAGCACGAGATCAAAGACCGTCGATTTTCAGGCGATGCATGGACGGGCAATCCGATGGCAGCGTTCACTGCTGGCGCATATTTGCTTAACGCCAAAACCTTGATGGGCTTGGCAGATGCCGTCGATGCAGATGAGCACACACAAAACAAAATTAAATTTGCGGTTGAGCAATGGGTGGCCGCCTCGGCCCCCAGCAACTTTTTAGCATTCAATGCAGAAGCGCAAAAAAAGGCCATCGAGACCAAAGGCGAAAGTCTGGCCAAAGGCATTCAAAACCTGTTGCACGATATGCAGCAAGGCCATGTGTCTATGACCGATGAGAGCAAGTTTGTGGTGGGCGAAAACGTGGCCACCACTGAAGGTGCTGTGGTTTTTGAAAATGAATATTTTCAATTGATTGAGTACAAACCACTCACCACCAAAGTTTATGAAAAACCATTTTTGTTGGTGCCGCCTTGCATCAACAAGTTTTACATTTTGGATTTGCAGCCCAACAACTCCTTCATTCGTTATGCTGTGAGTCAAGGGCACCGCACCTTTGTGGTGAGCTGGCGCAACCCCGATGAATCGATGGCCCAAAAGTCTTGGGACGACTACATCGAGAACGCCGCCATCAAGGCCATTGCGCAAGTGCAAGACATCACAGGTGCCAAGCAAATCAATGCTTTGGGCTTCTGTGTGGGGGGCACCATTTTGAGCAATGCGTTGGCAGTGTTGGCCGCGCGTGGCGAGAAGCCTGTGGCAAGCGCTACCTTCTTAACCACCTTGATTGATTTCACTGATACAGGTGTGTTGGATGTTTTCATCGACGAAAACTTTGTCAAGTTCCGCGAAATGCAAATGGGGCAGGGCGGTTTGCTCAAAGGGCAAGACCTAGCCTCCACCTTCAGCTTCTTGCGTCCCAACGATTTGGTCTGGAACTATGTGGTGGGCAATTACCTCAAAGGTGAATCACCACCGCCCTTTGACTTGCTATACTGGAACAGCGACTCCACCAATTTGCCAGGTCCCTTCTACGCTTGGTACTTGCGCAACACTTACCTGGAAAATAAATTTGTCACGCCGGGTGCTGTTACGGTGTGCGGTGAAAAAATTGACTTGGGCAAAGTTAACATTCCCGTCTACATCTATGGCTCGCGCGAAGACCACATCGTGCCAATTGGCGGTGCTTATGCCTCTACGCAACATTTGCCTGGCAAAAAACGTTTTGTGATGGGTGCATCGGGTCACATTGCTGGCGTGATCAATCCACCCACCGCCAACAAGCGCAGCCACTGGTTGCGCGAAGACGGCAAGTTTCCCGCTACTGCAGATGCATGGATTGCTGGCGCCACTGAGTTGCCCGGTAGCTGGTGGACTGACTGGTCCAATTGGCTCAAAACGCATGCAGGCAAACAAATTGCTGCGCCCAAACACTACGGCAAAGATGCCAAGTTCAAAACCATCGAAGCTGCGCCAGGTCGATACGTCAAAGCACGTGCTTGAATTTTAAATTCACTCAGTCATCAATTCATTCATAAAAAAGGAAGACATCATGGAAGACATCGTCATTGTTTCTGCAGCCCGTACCGCAGTAGGCAAGTTTGGAGGCTCATTGGCCAAAGTTTCTGCGCCAGAACTGGGCAGCATTGCCATTCGCGAAGCCATTGCACGTGCTGGCCTTGGCATGGACCAAATTGGCGAAGTCATCATGGGCCAAGTGTTGGCTGCTGGCGCGGGTCAAAACCCTGCACGTCAAGCCATGATGAAGGCTGGCGTCGCCAAAGAAACACCCGCACTTACCATCAATGCAGTTTGTGGCTCTGGTTTGAAAGCCGTCATGTTGGCTGCACAAGCGGTGGCTTGGGGCGACAGCGACATAGTGGTTGCGGGTGGTCAAGAAAACATGAGCGCATCACCACACGTCTTGATGGGTTCACGCGATGGTCAACGCATGGGCAACTGGAACATGGTTGACACCATGATTGTCGATGGCCTGTGGGACGTTTACAACCAATACCACATGGGCATCACAGCCGAGAACGTGGCCAAGGCACACAACATTTCTCGCGACATGCAAGATGCTTTGGCATTGGGCAGTCAGCAAAAAGCCAGTGCCGCGCAAGACGCCGGTAAGTTCAAAGACGAAATTGTCGACGTGCTCATTCCACAGCGCAAAGGCGATGCGTTGGTGTTCAATACCGACGAATTCATCAACAAGAAAACAAATGCAGAAGCTTTGGCAGGTTTGCGCCCAGCCTTTGACAAAGCAGGTTCTGTGACAGCTGGTAACGCCTCCGGTATCAATGATGGCGCTGCTGCTGTTGTTGTGATGTCTGCCAAGAAAGCAGCGGCTTTAGGCTTGACACCATTGGCACGCATTGCCGCATTTGGTACGAGCGGACTCGACCCCGCCACCATGGGCATGGGTCCTGTTCCCGCATCACAAAAAGCTTTACAACGCGCAGGCTGGAAAGCCAGTGACATCGATTTGTTTGAATTGAATGAAGCCTTTGCTGCACAAGCTTGCGCGGTAAATAAAGCTTTGGACATTGATCCTGCAAGGGTCAATGTCAATGGTGGCGCCATTGCCATCGGTCACCCCATTGGTGCGTCGGGTTGCCGTATCTTGGTCACCTTGTTGCACGAAATGCAGCGTCAAAATGCCAAAAAAGGCTTGGCTGCACTTTGCATCGGCGGTGGCATGGGCGTGTCATTGGCCCTCGAACGTTAATTTTTCTAAAACTAAAACTCATTATTAAGGAGACAAACCATGAGTCAAAAAGTAGCTTACGTCACAGGTGGTATGGGCGGCATCGGAACCGCCATTTGCCAACGCCTTCACAAAGAAGGTTTCAAGGTCATCGCGGGTTGCGGCCCAACTCGCGATTTCACCAAATGGCTTGATGAACAAAAAGCATTGGGCTACACCTTCTATGCATCTGTCGGTAACGTGGGTGATTGGAACTCTACAGTTGATGCTTTCACAAAAGCCAAGGCTGAGCACGGCACCATCGACGTTCTGGTCAATAACGCAGGCATCACCAAAGACCGCATGTTCTTGAAAATGACGCGCGAAGACTGGGATGCTGTGATTGAAACCAACCTCAACTCCATGTTCAACGTCACCAAGCAAGTGGTGGCCGACATGGTTGAAAAAGGTTGGGGCCGCATTGTCAACATTTCATCTGTGAACGGCGAAAAAGGTCAAGCGGGTCAAACCAATTACTCTGCTGCCAAAGCAGGAATGCACGGTTTCTCCATGGCCTTGGCGCAAGAACTGGCCACCAAAGGCGTGACGGTTAATACGGTGAGCCCTGGCTACATTGGCACCGACATGGTCAAGGCCATTCGTCCTGATGTGCTGGAGAAAATTGTGGCGACTGTGCCTGTGAAGCGTTTGGGCGAGCCTAGCGAAATTGCATCCATCATTGCCTGGTTGGCGTCTGAAGAAGGTGGCTACGCTACTGGTGCAGACTTCTCTGTCAATGGCGGCTTGCACATGGGCTAATCCCCTAACTTGGCACTTGCAGCCTTGATACAGAACCCCGCTTCGGCGGGGTTTTTCATTTGCTTCATTTATTAATTATCATTGGACTGTGAACGATTCATCTACAACCTCATTGAATTCTTGGCGCCTGTCTGTTGCCCCCATGATGGATTGGACCGACCGCCACTGTCGGTTTTTTCATCGTTTGCTTTCCCAACATACCTTGCTTTACACCGAGATGGTCACCATCGGTGCTTTACGGCACGGCAGCGTAGAGCGGCACCTGCGTTTCAATATTGAAGAGCATCCCGTCGCTTTGCAACTAGGCGGCAGCGACGCCGCCGACCTGGCCTTCGCCGCCAAACTAGGCGAGCAATGGGGCTACAACGAAATTAACTTGAACTGTGGTTGCCCAAGCGACCGTGTGCAGCGCGGTGCCTTTGGTGCGTGCCTCATGAACGAGCCGCAGTTGGTGTCCGATGGCGTCAAGGCCATGGTTGATGTGGTGTCGGTTCCCGTTACCGTAAAGCACCGCATTGGCATTGACCAAATTGAAAGCTACGACTTTGTTCGTGACTTTGTGGGCACTGTGAAAGAAGCGGGCTGCAATGTGTTTATCGTGCATGCACGCAACGCATGGTTGCAAGGTTTGTCGCCCAAAGAGAATCGTGAAATTCCGCCGCTCCGTTATGAGTTGGCTTACCAGCTCAAAAAAGATTTTCCTGAACTCACCATTGCCATCAATGGCGGCATTACACGCAATGACCAAATAGCCGAACACTTGAATGAAGTAGATGGCGTCATGATTGGCCGTGAGGCTTATTACAACCCTTGGCTCTTAACTACATGGGATGCGCAATTCTTCAATGCATCTGAATCAAGCATCACGCGCGAAGCGGTGGAAGAGGCCATGGTTGCATATATGGAGCGCGCCAACAAAGAAGACGGTTGTCCTTGGTACGCCATAGCGCGTCACATGTTGGGTCTTTACCATGGCCAACGAGGCGGACGCTTGTGGCGTCAGGTTTGGAGCAATCACAAACTCAAACCCATGCCGCCACGCGAGGTGATGGCCATTGCGCGTGAGGCACTGGCTAGAGGCGCTGAAATTCCTGCTTAATTGCAGGTCATCCAACTTTCGAAAGTCTGTTGATTAGGCGGGCGTCGCGCTAGCGGCCATCAGCCCATTGGCAAAGTGCTCGCGCATGCGAGCGGCAGTAGCGCCAGGGTCTTTGGCGTTGATGGCCGCCATGATGGCCTGATGCTCGGCCAAGGACTCGGTAATGCGTCCCGTTTTAAACAGCGAGTTGTGCCGGTTGAGCTTCATCACTTTGCGCAAGTCGGCCACCATTTGGTCACGCCATTTGTTTTGCGACAGTTCGAGCAAGCACATGTGAAATGCTTCGTTCACTTCAAAGAACTTGTCGTGCTTTTCTTTGCCGGGTTTGCCTGCAGCTTCTAGTTCTGCGTGAAGTGACTGGAGTTTTTTCAGGTCGGCAGGGGAGGCTGTGGCTGCGACAACGGCGGCTGCATCACTTTCTAAGAGACTGAGCAAGTGGTACACATCACGCAGGTCTTTTTCAGAAACCTCAGTGACGTAAGCACCCCGGCGCACTTTCATGGTCACCAAGCCTTCGGCAGCCAATACTTTCAAGGCTTCCCTCAAAGGTGTACGGCTAATGCCATAAGCCTTGGCAATTTGAAGCTCGTCAATCCAGCTGCCAGGCTCTAGCTCGCGGCTGAAGATGCGCTGCCGGATGAGTTCGGCGACTTCTTCATAGAGCGCGCGGGGCGCCAAGGACGGAACAGCAGATAGGGCAGACATGGTGGCTAAATCGAGAAATTTGACCTAAAGTGGGTCATTTTGAGGATTGTAAGGCAAGTACAATATTTTGCATCAATAATTATGAATCATATTGAGGACCCCGCGACATGACACAGCCCAAGAACGAATTTAAAAACGCACAACTAGAAGATTGGATGCGCGCAGCCCAGAAGTCTGCAACCGGCGGCAATGTCGAAGCCCTCAATTGGAAAACGCCCGACGGTATCTCCGTCAAGCCTTTGTACACAGCTGAAGATACAGCTGCTTTGCCCTACGCCAACACCTTGCCTGGCTTCGAGCCGTTCTTGCGCGGCCCTCAAGCCACCATGTACTCGGTCCGTCCTTGGACCATTCGCCAGTACGCTGGTTTCTCTACGGCAGAGGAATCCAACGCCTTCTATCGCAAGGCTTTGGCGGCGGGTGGTCAGGGTGTTTCAGTGGCTTTCGATTTGGCCACGCACCGCGGCTATGACTCAGACCATCCCCGTGTCACAGGCGATGTCGGCAAGGCTGGTGTGGCCATCGACTCTGTAGAAGACATGAAGATTTTGTTCGATCAGATTCCCCTCGACAAGGTGTCTGTGTCTATGACCATGAACGGTGCCGTGTTGCCTGTGTTGGCAGGCTATGTGGTGGCCGCTGAAGAGCAGGGCGTGAGCCAAGACAAATTGTCTGGAACCATTCAGAACGACATTCTGAAAGAGTTCATGGTGCGCAACACCTACATCTACCCGCCAGAGCCGTCGATGAAAATCATTGGCGACATCATTGAGTACACGGCCAAGAACATGCCGAAGTTCAACTC